>Ga0184610_1000298_pt1 | contig 12272 bp, 10 predicted proteins | sample PLM1_100_coex_FD_133011 | JGI IMG/M metagenome (GOLD analysis project Ga0184610, IMG submission 133011) | Groundwater sediment microbial communities from an aquifer in East River, Colorado, USA - PLM1_100_coex | ecosystem: Environmental > Terrestrial > Soil > Riparian zone | place: USA: East... | reverse complement strand
GTTCGCGAGAATTGTTGCCACCGCCAGAAACAGCAGGACCGCCATTGCCACGGCGTGGTCGTGTCCCAGCACCGCTTGAAACAGCAGCAGCCCCATCCCCGGCCAGCTAAATACCGTCTCCGTCACAACGGCGCCGTCGAGGATGCCGGGGATGGCCAGAGCGACCAGCGTGATGATGGGAATCAGCGCATTTCGCACTGCGTGTTTGCGCGTGACAATATGATCGGCCAAACCTTTCGCGCGCGCCGTGCGAACATAGTCCTGCCGGATCACCTCCAACATGCTGCTGCGGCTATATCTCACCCAGCTGGCCATCCCGACCGTCGCAAGGACCACGGTCGGCAACACGAGGTGATGCAAACGGTCCAGAACCATCGGCGCGCCTGAGGCGACGCCCGGCGTAATCATCCCGCCGGCGGGAAACCAGGGCAACCACACTGCAAAGAGTAGGATGAAAAGGATCCCCTGCCAGAATACCGGCATGGCGAGACCGGCGAATGAGAACAACGTGGCCACATAATCCAAGAACGAATATTGGTGAAGCGCCGAGTAGACGCCGATAGCCACCCCAACCGAAAAGGCGATCAGAAACGCTCCGGTCAAAAGTTGCAGCGTGTTCCCCAAGCGCTGCCTAATCAAGTGACTGACAGGCTGTCCGTACGTCCGTGAGTACCCCAGATCACCTTTGAGCACGGTACGCGCCCACTTGAAATAGCGAATGTACACGGGATCGTCCAGGCCATAGTATTTCCGCAGCCGGGCGATATCCTCGGATTGCACGTCCGGCAGCGAGCTGGCCAGCAGTTCGACCGGATCTCCTGGCGTGAGCACCAACAGCGTGAACAACAGCACCGATAGCCCGGCCAATACCACCAGGCTCTGCGCCAATCGCCGCGCCAAGAACCGGTACATTCGCGTTGCTCTTGAGGTGGCTGGTGACCTAGAGCTTCAACCGCGGGTCGAGCGCATCCCGCAGACCATCTCCCAGGAAGTTGAAGCACAGCACGGTCAAGAAGATCATGGCGCCGGGCCACACGGCCAGCCAGGGCGTATTCCAGATGAAGTCTTGGGCGTTCTGGAGCATGTTGCCCCACGACGGTGTAGGGGGCTGAATGCCGATGCCGAGAAATGAGAGGGCTGCCTCCGAGAGGATCGCGCCTCCCACCGTCAGCGTGGCGGCGACGATGACCGGCGCCAGCGCGTTGGGGATCATGTGGCGAAAGAGGATTCGCGAGTCAGACGCGCCGAGGGCCCGGGCGGCATCGGTGAAGTCCATCGTGCGCAGCCGGAGCAGTTCGCCCCGCACCAGGCGCGCGGGTCCCATCCAGGCGAAGACGCTGATCACAAAGATGATCCCTGGCACACTACCCCCCATATAGCGGGCCAGCACGATGAGCACCGGCAGGTCAGGGATCGAGAACATGATGTCCGTGAACCGCATGAGCAGATTGTCCGGCCACCCCCCGAAATAGCCCGCCGTCGCGCCGACCAGGGTCCCTAAGACGGCCGCCGTGAATGCCGCGATGAACCCCACGGCCAGCGAGATCCGGCCCGCGTAGAGGAGGCGCGTCAGAACGTCGTGACCAAGTTCGTCCGTGCCCATAGGATGCTGCCAGGACGGCGCCGCCTTCCGCTTATAAAGGTCGATCTGGTCAAACGTGTACGGGGTGAGCACGGACGCGAAAACCGCGGTCGCGATAAAGAGGAAGATGATGAGGCCTCCGAACATTGCGGTGCGATGTTTCTTGAATCGCCGCCAGGCGATCTCCCAGTAGCCCTGGCCGGCGACTTCGGCGCGCGCCGCGATGCGTTCAGCGAGGACAGCCATGAGCCTGGTCCATCGTCGGGTCAGTCATAGCGGATCCGGGGGTCCAGCAAGGCGTACGAAATGTCCGCCAGCAGGTTAAACACGATCACGAGCGCCGCGAGGAAGATAATGATGCCCTGCGCGACGGCGAAATCGCCTGCCAGAACGGCATCGACCAGCAGACGCCCTACTCCCGGCCAGCCGAACACCGTCTCGGTCAGGGGCGCACCTGAAGAGAGGGCTGGAATCGACAGGGCGATAATGGTGACCAGCGGAATCACCGCGTTCCGCAGGGCGTGCTTGTTGACGACCTTGCTTTCGGAGAGCCCTTTGGACCGCGCCGTCCGGACATAGTCCTGGCGGACGACCTCTAACATGCTCGATCGCGTGTAGCGGGTGTATGAGGCCATGAACAGCAGCGAGAGCACGATTGTTGGCAAGGCCATGTATTGCACCCGATCCAGATACCGGGGAAGACCTGTAGGGATCCCCGGGGAGTTGAAGCCTCCGGCGGGAAGTTTCAGCCCCTCTAGGAAAGGGATCGCCGTCCAGGGGTGCCACACCGAGAACGCGTAGATCATCATGATGCCGAACCAAAATGCGGGAATAGACACCCCGAAAAATGTGAAGAACGTCGCCGCGTAATCCATCTTGGAATATTGCCTGAGGGCCGAGTAGATCCCCACCGGCACCGCGACGGCCAATGCGAGGACAAAGGCCGGAATCTGAAGCCACAGGCTGTTCCCGATCCGCCACCACATGAGGGACAGCACCGGCTGCTTGTACGTGCGGGAGTACCCGAGGTCGCCGTGCAGCGCCGCCCAGAGCCACTTGAAATACCTGATGTGCAGTGGCTGGTCGAGACCGTAATAGTGCTTGAGACGGGCAACATCCTCGGCCTTCACGTTGGGATTCCCGAAGACCAGCAGGTCCACCGGGTCGCCGGGAGCGGCCGCCAGCAATAGAAAGATAATCACGGACAGACCTACTACAAGGGGGATCATTTGCAGTAGGCGCTTGGCCAGGTAGCGGCTCATTTAGGTCGGTGGAAAGGACAAACGGCAGGGCCGGACTCCGGCCCTGCCGTCCTCAGAGATGTCCTTACAGACGTGTACCCCACCCCCAAGTCGGTGCGTTCCAGGTGACGGGTGCTTCAGATCCCGTCGGCTTCCAGTTTCGCAGGAGGGCCTTGTGGGACGTGTAGTCCGAGCGCAGATAGAGCGGGATGCTGGGAATATCCTCCACCCAGATCTCCTGTGTCCGAATAAACATCTGCACCCGCTTGGCCGCATCCAGCTCTTCAACCGTGGCGTGGCAGAGCCGGTCGACCTCCGGATTTTTATACCCGGGGTAGTTCTGCCCTCCGGGCTTGTTAGGACCGGGGATGTTATCGCTGGTCAGCTCCGACTCGCAGTCGGACGTGGGGGACTTCACCCACGCATACATCGCGAGATCGAACTTGCGGCTGGGGAGCGTGTCGCCGAAGTACGCTCGCGCAGGCTGGTTCGAGATGCGCACCTCAACACCCACGGCCTTCCACTGCGCCTGCAGGATCTGCTGCACCGACTCCCGAGTTCGGTTGCCGGCCGTGGTCAAGAATGTGAAGGAAAGTCGCTGACCGCCCTTTGCCAAGACACCATCGGCACCGGCAGTGTATCCGGCTTCTGCCAGCAGCGCACGCGCCCGGGCGGGATCAAACCCATACTTCTTGATGTTCTTGTTGTAGCCGTAGTGTTTTTCCGGCAGGAAGGAGTGCGATACCGGTTGTTTACCTTGGAAGAGTTGCTGGACCATTTCCTCCCGGTTGATCGCATAGATCAACGCCTGCCTGACTCGTTTGTCCGCCAGGTGCACATTGTCCACGTTCAAGTCAATGTGCTCCCAAATAAGCCCCGGCTCTGCCTTCAAGTTGATATCGCGCCGGCCTTCCCGCTGCAGCCGTTCCTCCAGCTCCAGCCCCTGGACAAAGGGGATGGCCGTCTCGTCGGTGGCGTCAGACGCGCCGGACAGCACGTTGGCGATGATGGTGTTGGTGTCTGATATGAAGCGATACACGACGCGCCGCACCGTCGGCTTCTCGGGCAGCACGCCCGGGATGCCCTTCCAGCCCGGATAGGCCTCGACCGTGATCGACGATCCCTTCTGCCACTCCTTCAGCATATAAGGGCCATTCCCGAGGGTCGGTACGCCCGTGCCCCAGGTTTCCTCGAACTTGGCGGGGTTGGCGCGGAACGCCTTCTCGGTCGCGTGCTTGGGAAGAATGCCTGAGCCCGCAACCCAAAGGTTGGCGAACGCATACTTCTTCTTCCACTGCACGACCATCGTGTACGGATCGGGTGCAGTGATGCTCTGTATCCGCTCAGCGATGTCCCGACCTGCGGAGGGGAATTGGGGGTGCATGTTCACGCGCCAGGCCCAGATGTAATCCTGGGCGGTGACCGGCTTTCCGTCGTGCCACGTATAGCCGCGCCGGAGCTTCCAGGTCACCTGCATCTTGTCTCCCGCGAGGATCTTCCAGTCGCCGTCTTTGAGACTGGGAATCTTCTGAGCCATCGCGGGGAGATACTTCCACTCGCTCGTCAGGATGACCGCTTCGCCGTCGTCGCTGTTGTTGCAGCAGAAGATCAACGACCGGATCGTGGATGCGACGAACATCTGGCAGGCATCGGCCGTGGGGTTCAGACACGACGGTTCCTGCTGGGTGAACAGCACCACCGTATCGGAGCCAGACGCCGGGCCTCCCGCAGGAGCAGCACCCACCACGACAGCGCCGGTTAGTACCAGCACTGCCGCGAGCAGGAGCGAAGACCATCTCCAATTAGCCATCTCTTTCCTCCTCCTCTTAATTCCTTTCCTAATTACCTACGTGGATTACTTACTTGGACTCGGATCGCAGGAAATGCGCTCCGATCATTCGCCATGCTACGGGCTGCCTCACGCATGTTTCGCGCCCGTCACCCCCCTTCACAACATTTTCGCGAGTTCAATGCAGTCCTCGGATCACCCAGTCCAGCGGGTTGCCACCAACCACCGAGTCGCGGCGTAGCCGCTCTTCGCGCCGTTGGGGTCCGACGCTGATCTCCCTACTATCACGTGACAATGAACGGTTTGGTTTCGCGCTTTCAGATCTGTGTCCCGACGTGGGAGAGGCCGTCGCTTTCAGCGGCGCGGCAGGAACGACGCGCTGGGTGTCTAGAAATCGCATCAGGTCGGATCGGGCTATACGAAGCAGTCTGCCCACTTTTGTCGCGGGGATCTTTCCTTCTCGCACATACTTGTACACGGTAAGTTTGTTGAGCTGTAGGTACTCGGCTACCTGTTCGACCGTGAGGATCTCGCGACCCCCGGTTTCTTCCCGTCTCATCACCGACACCTCAATAGAGTGAGTCAATTGGTAAATTCGATGGGGGAGGCCACCCCCCTTCGGCTTGGATAACTAGAACATACTAAGATAGGCTCAACAACACAATATGCAAGCGCAATAGCCGGACATATGTTCGGCATTCTCACTCCCATTCCCATGTTGGTGCGTTCCATGTTTCGTAGGACGTACCGGCGTGGACTGCGGTGTAGTTTCGAAGACCCGGCTTGGTGGCTGCCACCACCCCCCTCACGTATAGCGGCACCGCAGGGAGATCCCGGGCAAAAATCGTTGCACTCTCTCTGAGCAGCCGGTTTCGCTTCGTTTCATCGATTTCCCGGCCGGCTGCGTGGCAGACCCTGTCCATCTCACCGTTTTGATAGCCAGGGTAGTTCTGCCCGGCCCAGCCGTTTTCCTCAGCGGGGATACCGTCGGAAGTATACAGTTGCTCACAGTCCGAGATCGGGGACAGGGCCCACGCGTACATGGTCAGCGCCTTAAACTTTCGGCGGGTCGTGATCTCCCCGAACAGCACGCGCGCGGGGAAGTTTCGGATTGTCAGCTCGACGCCCACTTCGCGCAGATTCCGCTGAATGATCTGCTCGACTTGCTCTCGGGCGCGGATGCCGGTGGTGGTGTTGATCTCGAGGCTCAGCCGCCGGCCTGCCATGTCGCGAAGCATCCCGTCGGGCCCAGGCGTCCATCCGGCCTCCTGCAAGAGACCGCGCGCCCGCGGGGGGTCATACGGGTACTTGGCGACAGCGTCCGTGTGCCCCGGATGCTTGGGCGGCAGGTATGTGTGTGAGATAGGCTGCTTACCCCCGAACAGCCGACTGATCTGCTCACGGTTTATGGCGTGGGCGAGAGCGCGACGGACCCGCACGTCGGCGAGGATCGGGTTCGCGAAGTTGAAGTCGATGTGCTCCCAGATCAGACCGGGCTCAAAAAAGACCTTGATCCGGCCGGTCGCCCGGCGCTCCAGCTGCACCGCCTGGTCGTATGAAATGCCGATCGTGCTGATGACGTCAATCGTTCCGGAGAGAATATTCTCAACGAGGGCGTGTGTGTCGGGGATGAACCGCCAAGTGATTCGCCGAATCCTCGGCGTACCGAAAATGCGGTGGTTGGGCGCGGCGTCGGCCGTCAATGACACGCCCCTTCGCCACTCCACGAGTCTGTAGGGACCGTCTCCGACCGTCCTCTCCGGATCCCTCCCGAACGGGGCCTCGGGTAGCGCAGCCGGGTGCATCCGGTAGGGTGCTTCGAGGATGTGCCTCGGGAGGGCGCCGTGTTCGGTCACCGCTGCGTGCGCGTAGGCATACCGCTCTTTCCAGTTGACCACGATCTCGGTTCCGCGATCACCGTTGGGGCAGATCACGCCCGCGATGCGGTTGGTCAAATCGCGTGCCACCACGGGGACGTTCACATTGCGGGCAACATGATAGCCGAACGAAAAGTCACCGCAGGTCACCGGCGTTCCGTCGTGCCAGTCGCGCGGTTTGAGCCTCCAGACGAGTGTCATGGTCTCACCGCGGAGCTTCCACGTGCCATCCTTGAGACTCGGTAACGACTGCACACCCTGCGGGAATAGCTTCCACGCACTGTCCCGTTGCACGTCAACCGTGAAGATGGTGGCGAGTACCGACATCGCCGCCGGCGCTTCGGCAAACAGAGGATTGAGGACGTCGGGCTCTTCCGACATACCGATGATCACTTGGTCTCGCCCCGCGGCGGGCTGAGCCCGCACGCCGCTTACGGGGAGTATCGTGCACATCAGGAACACCGTCACCAAGAGCAGTTTAATGGGCTCGCCTCTCGTGGCGGGCATATTCAACAGCCCCGATGATCCCAACGACGATGCCTCCCAATGAGGCCGCATAGGCGACCAGGCTGAGCAGCAGGCTGGAAGGGATCACCCGGATAACCATGAGCAGGAGCGCGAGGCAGCTCGCCACCAGGAGGAGGCCTCCAAAGACCATCAGGCCCAGCGGGCTCATGCTCGTGAGGCCTCGCTGCGCAGCTGTTCGATGGATGGGTCATAGAGGTAGCAGGCCACCAGCTGGCCGGCGGATGGTTCGAAATCCGGCGGCACCTCCACCTCGCAAATCCCCTTCATGTACGACGGACACCTCGGGTGGAACCGGCAGCCTGAAGGAGGATGGAGCAGGCTCGGGGGTTCTCCCGCCGGAACTGCCCGGATGCGCGCTGCATTGGTCGGATCTGGATCCGGAATCGCTGCTAGCAGAGCCTGTGTGTACGGATGGCGGGGGGTCTCCACTAACTGTCTCACAGGCGCCTGCTCGATGATCTTTCCGGCATACATGACGAAGACGCGCTCGCAGAAATACCGCACCGTCGATAGGTCATGCGTTATGTAGATGACGCTCAAGTTGTGCCGGGCCTGCAGTCCCCGCAGGAGTTGCAGAATCTCGACCCGGACTGACGCGTCCAGCATCGACACCGGCTCGTCGGCCACGATGAGCTGGGGCTCCAAGATCATCGCCCGGGCGACGACGAGCCGCTGCTGCTGGCCGCCGCTCAACATGTGCGGGAAGCGGGGCAGGAAGTCTTCGACCGGGGTGAGCTTGACTTCATCCAGAACCTTACTAATGCGGGAGAGCCTGCGCTCTTTTGGGGCAACCCCATTGACGAGGAGAGGTTCCTCGAGGATCCGCTGCACAGGCATGAATGGCGGTAGCGCGCCGTAGGGATCTTGTTGCACATACCCAACGCGAGACCGATACCATCGAAGATCTTCCTGCCCGTGGACCACCCTGCCATCGAAGACAATTTCTCCCTTTGTTGGCAGGTGCAGACCCAGGATCGTCTTGGCGAGGGTACTCTTCCCGCTTCCGCTTTCACCGACGACGGCGACCGCCTCCCCCCGGCGCAATTCGAAACTCACGTCGTCCAGCGCCCGCACGTGTCCCACGCGGATGAATCCCCAGCGGCGCAATTCAAACCATGTGTGCAACCCGCGCACCGAGAGGAGTACACCATCGGCCATGGTGGCGTTCATGCGTACAACCAGCATTTCACGAGTCGATCGCCCTCCACTGTAAAGAGCGGGGGCTCCTCGCTGCATTTGTCGAATCGCGACGGGCAGCGATCAGCAAATCTACAGCCCTTCGGCGGATTGATCAGGCTCGGAGGGTGTCCGGGAATGAACCCGAGGGCTTTGTCCTCGTGCAAGGTGGGTACGCTGGCCATGAGCAGGCGGGAGTACGGATGAAGCGGCTCGCGAAAGAACTGGTCGGCGCGGCTGGTCTCCACCACCTGACCGGCGTACATGACAGCCGCATCGTCAGCCAGCTCGCTGCTGGTGGCGATGTCATGGGTGATCAAGATGAAGCTCATCCCCAGTTCTTTCTTGATCGTCTTGAGCACGTTCATGATGTTCGCCTGCGTCAACACATCCAGCGCAGAAGTCGGCTCGTCAAGGATGATGAGATCCGGCTGCGTGACCAGCGCCATGGCCAGGGCCACACGCTGGCGCATTCCTCCGCTGAGCTCGAAGGGGTATCGATCGAGGAAGTCAATCGGCACTCCGACCTGATTGAAGACCTCCGCGGCAGACTTTTGGGCTTCCTCAAGACTCGACGCACGACCATGGATGAGGAGCGGTTCCGCGACCTGATCTCCGACACGAACCACCGGGTTCAAGGAGTTCATCGCCGCCTGGGGCACCATCGCCAGGCGGACCCATCGAATCTCCTTGCGAAACTGCTCATCTGAAAGGCTCATCATGTCCAGGCCATTCAGCCAAATCTGCCCGGTGTACTTTTGAACGTTCCGCGGTAGGAGGCGCAGGATGGCCCGACCGAGCGACGTCTTTCCACATCCACTCTCGCCGACGACGACCACCGTGCGTCCACCGCGCAGGGTCAGGTCGACCCCATCAACAGCCTGAACGGGTCCTTTGAGCGTGCGGAAGTACAGGCGAAGATCCTTGACGGAGAGCAAACCGTTCGAGGTCACGAAACCTCTCGAAGTCGTGGGTTGAAAACGCGATCGAGCGCGAACCCGAGCATCGTGAACCCGAGCCCGCTCAACATCAACAGCACTGCAGGCTCGAGCACCCAATAGTACTGTCCGGTGAACAACGCCCCTCTGCTGTGCGCGTCCTCGATCACTTTGCCCCAGGTCGGCAGTACCGGATCGCCGAGCCCCAAGACGGCCAGCGATGCCTCCAGGAAGACGAACGCGGGGATGAACGTAACAAACTGCGGAACGAGCACCGGGACAGCTCGGGGAATCATGTACTGGAAGACCGCGCGCAGATTAGAGACCCCATACGCACGCGCCGCCTCGATGTAGGGAGCCTCCTTCACCTGCAGGAACAGCGCGCGAAAGGTCTTGATGCCAGAGCCAAAAATCCCCAGCAGGACCACGACGCCGAGGATGACCCAGATGCTCCGCGAGTACAGCGTGCCGATCATAATCAGGATGGGCAGTGTCGGCAAGATCAGATTCACTTCGGTGATCCGCTGAATGAGGCCATCGACCCACCGGCCATACCACACCCCGATCGCAGCGATGGCCACACTGCTCAACGTCGAGCCCACCGCGGCCAGCAGGCCGAACGCCATCGCGATCGGCGCACCCCATAACAGCGGGATGATGAGATCGCGGCGCTGGTGGTCTGTGCCGGCCAGACCGTGCACTTCACCGTACACGATGAGTTTCGGCTCCACCCGTGAGCCTTCTTCGAACAAATACCCGCGGATCAGCAGTTCGTGCCGGCCGCGTAACGGCTGCTCGGGCGCATTGGGGTCTCCCAGCAGCACGGCTTCCGGACGGCCGCCCAGTTCCTGTTGGAGCCGCACGTCGGACGAGATCCGGTAGACGTCGCTCCTGCGCACGGTGAGCTCGGTCAAGCGGATCTCTGTACCGTCGGGGGGGCGCCAGAAGAGCGACACGTTCGGCGCCCTGTCCGTGAACTCGGGATCGAGAAATACCGCCAGTTCTTTCGGGAACTTGCGGTATGGATAATCAAACCCCAGTGACATCGAGAACTGCCGGACGCCGCCTCCGATGGGCTTCTCGATGGAGAGCGCCTGGCCGCTCCTCACGACGATCGTGTGAGGAAGGTCGCGCCCCGGCAGGAGATTCACCCACACGGGACTGGCGTTTCTCGGATTGTCCGCCCACAATGCCTCACCACCCCGCCACAGGCGGATGGCCTCGTGATACGGGATTGTCGCGACGGCGTACACTGACATCGCCAGCAGCAGCACGATGATGCCAAGTCCTGCGACGGCGGACGGATACGCGAGGAGTTCGCGAAGCGCGCGGTTCACGCGCGCCCCTCAAACCCTACTTTCACACGGGGATCGATCAACACGTAGACGATATCCAGCACGAAAACAGTGATCGCAAGCAGGTATGCGAAGATAATCGTTGAGCCCACGATGACGGGCGTGTCAAAGAGGCCGACGGCCTGGAAGAGCGCCCGCCCCAGTCCCGGCCAGTTGAACACCGTCTCGAGCACGATGGCCCCGGTCCACGCCCCGATCAACCCGAGCGCAAACGTCGTGACGATCGTCGGCAGCGTGGGCCGAAGGATGTAGCGGCGCTCGATCGCCCCCGAGGACAGCCCTTTCGCCTTGGCCACCTCCACGTAGTCTTCGCTGGAGAAGATCAGGAAGAAGGTGCGCCACGAATACACTGCGAGGAAGATCGTCGACAGGAAGAGCGCGCTCATCGGCAGGATCATGTGGCGCATGACGCTCAGGGCGTAGGCAAGCTTGCTCTCCGGCGGAGGCGCCTGCACCATCCCGCCAAAGGGCAGCACGCGCAGCACCGCTGAGAAGATCAAGATCAGAAAGATCCCGTAGAACCAGGCCGGTGGCGCGGAGGTTGGGGCGAGCCCAACGACCAGTTTGTCCATGAAGCTACCGTAGCGCCTGGAGAGCGACAACGCCCATATGACGGATATGAAGAAGAGGAAGAGCTGAGAAGTGGCGAAGAGCAGCAGCGTCGAGGGTAGGCGGTCCAGAATGACGTTCTTTACTAGGCGTGAGCCGGTGTCGCTCGTCATGCGCTCGGCAAATCCCAGCCGCAGCGTGAGCGCATCCTGCAGATACACGACGGTGCGAAGCAGAAACGGCCGATCCAGCCCGAGCGTCTGCTCCTCGATTCGGATTAACTCTTCGATCCGCGCCTGGCGCTGCTCTACAGGGAGTCTTCGCATCGCAGGGTCGAAAAAGGTCTGGAAACCGACCTGCTCACGGATCGCCGCTTTCTTGATCACGTCCACGTAGCCGCCCATGTTCGCTACGATGATCGTCAGATAGACGCCAACGACCACCGTGAGAAACAGGGCGACGAGCCGTGTCGCGGTGTATGTCAGGACACGGACGAGCGCACCCGGCGCCGCGCGCGCTCTCGGCTTCGGAATCGCGATGACGTGAGCCATATGGTCTACTTCGGGGAGGGACGCATGTGGCGCGTCCCTCCCACGATATCCGTCACCGCGGCAGCGTGGTGAACGTCGCGCCCGCAAACGTGGGGATGCTCACCACCTTGGACACCACGATCACCTCGAGCCGGTTCGATCCCGCGGCGAGGCGTCCGGTTACCTGCGCAGAGAGCACAACTCTCCAGTTCTCGCCCGCGCGCTGCGCCTGGCCTGTTGCGACAAGCTCGCCCCTCGCGTCGATCAGAAGATACTTCACCTCTTGAATGTCCTGGGCCGCATAGGGCCGGCCCCTGAACGTGAGGCGCACGTCAAAGCCTGCTTCGGTACCGATGCGGACCGTTGCTGGGCCGGTAACCGCCGCGGTTGCGATCCGCGGCTCGTCGAAGCCCGTCCACTTTGTGGACACATCGGGGAACCGCCCGAACCGGCGCAGTTCCACGATCTTCTCCACGGGAGAAACGCGCTGCACGACGAATGGCCCGTGTCCGATCCAGAAATGTCCTCGCCCCTGCCGCCAGTGGGTGAGGAATGTGTACCGCGTTCTGGCCTCCTGAGCAGTGATGTATTTGCCAAGCGTGGGCGCGTATGGGACAAAATTCTCCGCCTTCGCGGCTTCGAGCTGCCGGTCGAGGACGGCGAGGGTTGGTCCGGCGACGTAGTTGAGCCACTCCACGCGCTGCCGG
>Ga0184610_1000296_pt1 | contig 12350 bp, 8 predicted proteins | sample PLM1_100_coex_FD_133011 | JGI IMG/M metagenome (GOLD analysis project Ga0184610, IMG submission 133011) | Groundwater sediment microbial communities from an aquifer in East River, Colorado, USA - PLM1_100_coex | ecosystem: Environmental > Terrestrial > Soil > Riparian zone | place: USA: East... | reverse complement strand
CGACTCCAGCTGCTGACATCCCGGTTTGCTGTAGTGGTGAACCCGCTGAGCTGATTGACTGCCACCAGTAACCTCGACTGCTTCCTCGACCAGCTGACCGCGCCGCAGACGCGAGGCTCGCGCGGTCAGCCGCAGGACACAACCGATGGATGCACCAGAGCTGCCATTGTGCCTGGAGCGGTCAGACCGTAGGCTTGCGGCATCACTGGAGCCTCGACCGGAGCGGAGGATGGACAGCACAACCTGCTGCGGCTGCTGGCACCGACCGCGGGCCTCGGTTTCGATGCGCTTCGCCAGCCTTGCCGCACGGGACCACTTCGAGCCGATCGCCTGGCGGAATGCCGCGCTGCAACCATCACCAGGCCAAGCACGATGGTATGAGCTCGACGTCACCACGCTCGGCCCGCCCGACGGCGACTACGAGTACGAATACGTCCTCGACGGACGGTCGGACGAGCCGGTCGCGGATCCATACGCCACCGCCATCACCCGATTCGGGGGCTATCGCGGTGTCTTCGCCATCAGCGGCGGGCAGCGTGTCAGCCCGGTCGCAAGCGCTCCCAGGTCGCCATCGTCGACCGGGCCGGTCACAGCCAGCGCAACCACAACCTCCCAACGACCCGGCCGAGCTCCAACCGCTCCTTGGCCCGCTGCCGGCCGGCACCCCGGTGGCGTTGGCGACCGCCTCCGGGTGGGCTGGCTGGTCGACCTGCCAGGCGACCTCGGGCTCGAGCCGCACCTGGCCCATCCCGCTCGCTGCACGCAGGTCGCCGCTGCCCGGCTGCAGGAACGACAAGGTCGACGCCGAGACGCCGGCGCAGCCGGGTGCGCGCCGACCCGCCGCCCCAGGCCCCGGTCGCGCCCCAGCCGGTCGGGGACCTGCGTGGGCTGCCCGGGCCACCGCGCCAGCCTGGCGCGGCCGACCACCAGCTTGCAGCAACCGGGTCCACGCGGTCCTGGCCCGACCGCGGCATCGGGGTGGAGCAGCGGCGGTGGAGCCAGGCCGGGCGGGCGTGGCTGGCGGCGCTGGACCTGCCCCCAACCCAGCGCGCGATCGTCGCTGCCGGCTGCGGGCTGCCAGACACCCTTGCCGGGCCGGTCGGCCGGCCAGGGCGCGCGATCGGCACGCCCGCCAGGCCCGACCCACGCGTGGCGGCGCTGATCGCCCTGCCCGGGGTCGGGCGGCGCACCGCGATGCTGCTGGTCGCTCAAGCTCGGCGACATCGGCCGCTTCCCAACCGCGCGGAGGTTGTGCGCCTGGGCGGGGTCGACCCCGGCGGTGCGCACCCTGCGACCGCACCGTCCGCCACGGCCAGCCCACCACGCAGGGCTCCCCATGAGGCGCTGGGTGGCCCAGGAGCCCCGCGCAGCGGGCCAGGCGCCAGCCGCCGTTCGCCGGCTTCTCTGCCCGCTGCGAGTGCTGAGGATCACGGGAAACTCCCCAGACTCGATCGCTGAATCTCCCCACCCTTGAGCACCCAGGTGGGCCGTTGGAGGTCCAGCAATGGGAGTGGGACTCCCCCGATGCTGACGGTGTCCAAGCCCGCAGCCGAAGGAGTCCCGGTCCATGCTCACATGGGGAGACGACGTGGAGGTGCATGCACTACGTGAGCGGGGGTGGTCGATCGCGGCCATCGCCCGTCATCTGGGCCGCGACCCCAAGACGATCCGTGCCTACGTGCGGGGTGGGCGCACCCCCGGCCGGCGCCGCTCGGCACCCGACCCGCTGGGGCCGTTCGTGGCCTACCTGGCCGCCCGGTTCACCGACGACCCCCACATCTGGGCCAGCGCCCTGTACGACGAGGTCACCCGGCTCGGCTACGGGCTGAGCGATGTGAGCTTCGCCCGCCAGCTCCGCGGGCGTGGCCTGGGTCCGCACTGCGAGGCCTGCACGGGCGTGCGGGGCCGGGCCACGATCCAGATCGCCCACCCACCAGGCGCCGAACACCAGTGGGACTGGTTCGAGCGCCGCCAGGCCCCCTGGGGCGGGACCGCGTACGTGCTGCTTGGCACCCTGCCCCACTCAGGGCGGGTCCGCGGGGTGCTCGCCGACGCCTTGGACCAGCCCCACCTGGTCGAGGCGATCGACGGGGTGCTGCGCCGCTTGGGGGGCACCGCCAGGGTGTGGCGGACCGACCGGCTGGCCACGGTGGTCGTGCCCGGCACCCGCCAGGTGCAGCCCAGCTTCGCTCCGGTCGCCCGCCACGACGGCGTTACGGTGGAGCCGTGCCCGCCCCGGCGGGGCAACCGCAAGGGGTCGGTGGAGAGCGCGGTCCGGTTTGTGTGCGGGCGCTGGTGGCAGACGATGACCGCGACCACCATGGCCGCGGCGCAGGGGTCGCTGGACCGGTTCTGCACAAGCGTCGGCGATGCGCGGCCCCGGCCGCCAGCCCGGCTCGGCGATGCCGCGGGCAGGCGCCACCCGACCGTGGGTGAGCTGGCCGACGCCGAGCCGCTGCTCGCCCTGCCCGCCGCCCCCGACCCGGCCACGGTCGAGGTCGCACGGCTGGTCGGCGCTGACGCCACCGTCGCGTTCCGGGGCAACCGCTACTCGGTCCCGCCGGGCCTGTCCGGCACCGAGCTGACCCTTCGCCACCGGCTCGGCACGGCCACCGTCGAGGTGCATGCACCGTCGGGGACGGTGCTGGCAAGCCACCGCCTGGCCGTGGCCGGCGCCGGCATGATCGTGCGCACCGGTGCGCACCGGGCCGCGCTGGAAGGGTGGTGCTCGGCGCGTTCACCACCGACCGGCCGTGCGACCGCAAAGCCAACCACCCGCCCGGCCCGGCCGCACTGGCCGCTGCGGCCCGGCTGCTGGGCGATGAGGGTCGTGCGGTCACCGTCGACCTGGGTCGCTACGCCGAGCTCACCGAGGGTGCCCGGTGAGCGCCCCCAACCAGGCGTCGGTCTACCAGCAGCTCCGCGGCCACCTCGCCGCGCTGCGGCTGACCGCTGCCGCCGAGGCACTCCCCGCCCAGCTCGAGCAGGCGACCGCCGAGCCCACCGGCCACACCGCGTTCCTGGAGCGGCTGCTCGCGGTCGAGGTCGCCGCCGCCGAGACCCGCCGGCAGGCGTCGCTGGCCCGGTTTGCGTGCCTGCCCGCCCCCTGGCGGATCAGCGACTTCGACTTCGACGCCCAGCCCAGCGTGGACCCCAAGCTGGTGGCCGAGCTCGCCACCCTGCAGTTCGTCAAAGACAACGGCAACGTGCTGCTGATCGGCCCACCCGGGGTCGGCAAGACGATGCTCGCGGTCTCCCTGGGCCACGCCGCGGTCGACGCCGGCATGCGCACCTACTACACCACCGCCGCCGAGCTGGCCGCCAGCTGCCACAAGATGCGCGGCCGCAACGGCACCTGGCACCGCTACTACTACTGCCGCAACCACGACCCGCTGCGCGCCGGCGGCGAGCACCACCGCTGTCCCGAGCGCAACATCCGCGCCGACGAGCTCGACACCTTCGTGTTCGACCAGGTCCGCGCCGCGCTGCTACGCCCCGAGATCCTGCTCACCGGCCAGGCTGCCGTCGCCGCCCGCCAGCCCACCCCCAACGACGAGCTGCTCGCCGCCCAGCTCGCCCGCCTGCAGCGCAAGCTCGACGCCGCCCAGAGTGAACGCCGCCGGCTGGTCGACCTCTACCAGGCCGGGCTGCTTGCGCTCACCGAGGTCGGGCGGCGGGCCGCCGAGGTCGACGCCCGCCGCCGGCAGCTCGCCGACCAGCAGGCCCGTCTTACCGCCGAACGAGTCAAGCTGGCCGAAGGCAACCTGCTCCGCCAGCGCCTGACCGGCTTCGCCGAGCGCGTCACCCAGGCGTTCGACGGCCTCGACTTCGACCAGCGCCAGCGCCTGCTCCGCCTGGTCATCGAACACGTCCGCGTCACCGGCCGGCACGTCGACATCCGCCTTCGTATCCCACTCGACCAACCCCCAGACGACCACCCACCCGCGCGCCACCCAGCCGGGCCGACCCCACCGTCAACCGATATGCGCTTGCGTTCCCTTGGTGCTGTCCAACGGCGACAGCCACCGGCTCGCCGAGGCCCTGGCCGGCAAGGGGGTGGTGCCACTGACCTAACCTCACCCCCAGACCCGACGGCCACCCACCTGGATTTCTCATGGCCATGAGCCAGGAGATCTCCCCTGGCCACCTACCGGGAAGTCCTGATGACCATTGACAACTCATCGCCCCCATCGGGCGCTCGAGTTGGAGCCACCGGAGCCAGCCGCCTCTTTAACCCTCGTCACCAACCAGCGGACCCGGGTGCACCGACGTGACCGGCTCGGCGGTCTCCTACATGAATACACCCGACACGCTGCATGAACGCATTTTCGTACCCTACGGGCAGTCTTGCCCGGATGACTATTTCATCGGATCCTCAGGGTCGATCTCATCCTCGATGTCGATCGTGCGCCGGTACTGCGGGTGGTTCTTGTCCATCTGGATGGCAAGGTGCACGGGTGCCGGGTAGCTGGTGCGGCCCTCCCAGAACAGAGCGTGATGGCACAGACGGGCGGCGGCCACGGCGTAGCGAAGCGGGTCGCCGTCGCAGTGGGCGACGAAGATCTCGGTGGCGGTGTGGGCGTACCAGGTCTTGCGCTGTTCAGCGCCGCTGGAGCTCCACCGGCTGTACTTGCTCCCAGCCCGGCTGTGGAGTTTTGCGCCGTCGAACTGCCGGGGCACGTTGGACAGGATCCAGGTCGCTCTGGCTCCGTCGAGCTGGTAGAGCCCACGGGTGGTCTTGGTGACCTCGACAACCTCCCTTCCGCCGGCGAGCTTGGTCCGAGTCATCTGCACCGGCCTGGGAATGTCGTCCGACCCGGAGGTGACCCGCACGATGGCGCGCGGTCGGTTGCCGCAGAGCTGACTTAGTCCTGGAAGCGGGACGCGTCCTTGGAACAACCCCGCGTCGTCCAGTTCGCATTCGAGGTTCTTGTTGGCCAACCGCGGCCACAGCGAGCGGACGCTGTCGCCGGAGACGAACAAGACGTAGCCGTTGGTTGCGTGGAGTTCGTGCTTGAGCTGCCCGAGCGCGATATCGACGCTCTTGGCGAACGCGGCGTCCTGGCGCTTGCCTACGGGGAGGTCGTTGGCTCGGAATGCGAGGTTGGCGGGGGTGTAGTCCTGCCAGCCGGTCGCCCCGCCGCCGGGGTGCGACTGGACCACGTAGGCCTTGACCCGCCAGTACTCACCGTCGGGTACGAGCGCCGCCAGCGACCAGCTGAGCAATTGTTGTCTGCCTGGCTTGTAGCGCTCTCCGCGCTGCTGGCGGACATGCAGGCCGACATAGGCCAGCGGCTCGGTGATGCCGTGCTGGCCATGCGCCAGGGCTCGACCGAGGCGCGGGTGCACCAGGCCGCCCACGCGCAGCAGATCGGCGATGGCGTAGTGGCCGGCATGGTCGCGCTCGAGCTGCTCGGACAAGCGCTCAAGCGGATCGGCCGGCGCAGAGGCCTCCACGACCTCGCTCGTAGTGGGGTCGCCGTCGACGTCGTCGCGGTGCTCATCGTCTGTGGTGCTGATGCTGTCGGGGCCGGTGACCAGGAACTGGGCTGCGACCTTGCGCCGTGCCAAGAGCGAGTTGACGGGATGTTTGGCGTCGGCGACGTCGGGGCTGATCACGCCGCTGCCCTTGCGGCGGGACAGTCTGCGCAGCCGGGCCCATTCCTTCTCGTCGTACTCGGTCTCACACAGGGCCAGTACTCGAGTCCCGTCGGGTACGTCCAGACCGATGAGGTCATCGGCCAACCCCGCTCGCTTGTCGTGGTCTCCGTGCGTCAGCAGCTCCACCGCTGGCTGCACGAGGACCTCGACCCGGTCGGCGAGCGGAACGGCCTTGCCGTCGGTCATGCCTTCCTCTGCCAAGTCGGGGCGTGCGAAGTGGTAGGCGAGGAGGCGCTGGAGGCGTCCGCGGGTGTGCTCGCGGCGGTAGAGGACGAGGATCCGCAGCTTGTGGCAGCCGGCGGCGGTGATGATGGCCGGGAGCTCATCTGGATGCAGGAGCTCGGTGTCGCGTCCCCGATCGAGCATGCGACGATCGGCCTCGGAGAACTGGTGGCCGGCGACGTTGTGCGCCGTCACAGGCGGGATAGCGAGCGTCGTCGCGACGTGGGCGCTGAGTTCCCGGATCAGGTGCATTCCCACGCCACGCCCCACGGGAAACCGCACCGACCTGGGTACCAGTGCCCGCAGGGGGCTGCGCTTGTCGGTCAGGTCGAAGTCGCTGGCAACGATCGGCTGCTGCCCCTTGAGCTGTGCCCAGACCTTGAGCGCGATGCGGGAGGAGTACTCAAGGGTGCGGCTTTCCAGCCTGACGGCCAGCAGCGGCGCGTTAGGGTCGTTCTGCTCCAGCCACGCGCTGCCGGCAAAGTTCGGCCATCGGGTGAACCGCGAGACCTGGGGGTCGAGCACCACCACCGGGGAGCTGATCCAGGGCAGGGTCTTCATCCGCAACTGGATCCGCAGGGTCGCATACGACGGCGCAGCTGTGGGCTTCCAGCGTCCTTCCCACAGCAGTGGGGGATCCCAGGCCATCAGGTCGCCGCTGGTGTCGGAGCGCAGCCGCACGGCTCGGCCGTCGACCACCCAGGGAGGGGCCGCATGCGCGATGCGTTGGGCGACTTCCCAGGTCGCCGCGTCGAACACCCAGGACGGGGCGTCGGGTTGGGTTCCCTGGAAGGTGAGGTAGTCGGCCAGCGTGACAGCCTTGGGTCGCACGTTGCTGATCGTGTCCGCCAGCTTGCTGGCAAACGAGAAGCGGATGTCGCCGTCGGGGACCTTCATCAGTACCTGATGCCAGACCGTCACCGCGTCGTGGATGTCGGCGGCCTTGAGCGGCTTTCGGGTGATCATGCGGGAGGGTGAGGCGTTCTTGCGGCCGGGGTCGAAGTTGAGGCTGGTTCTGCCGATTGCCCGAAGGGCTGTGGCCAGGCCGGAGTACGGGAGGTTGCCTTGCGATCCAGTGGCGTCGCGGTAGCCCACAAGGATCTCCTCCCAGACCTCGCGGATCTTGTCTGGGAACTCATAGACGTGCACCTCACCGAGCAGGTCAGGGGTGAGGGGATAGGCCAGAAGGGTCAGCGTGTCGGGTCCGGTGGTCACTGGTTCTCCTGAAGGGATCGGGTCGGGTGGATGCCGGCGAATTCCAGCCAGGAGCCCAGTGTCGAGCCGTAGATGCGGCGCAACGCGTTCTGCTGGTCGGCGGTCAGGTTGTCGTAGTAGAAGCGCAGGAGGCTTGGAAGGTCGCTGCCGAGCGTGGCGTCGTGGAAGGCGTTGTCGACCAGGTAGAGCTCCACCCGGGTGCCACCGCGTCGCGCCCGGCCGGCGAGCTGGATGAGATCCACCAGCATCCCGGCGACCGCCTCGGCCTTGAGGTAGCGCGGCAGCCGGCTGAAGCGGGGATCGACCGAGAGCAAGGTGTGCAGCCGGTAGTAGGCGGCACGGACCTGCTGGCTGAGGATCATGGCCGGGTCCGGGCTGGGTTCGCCTTCGGCCAGGGCGAAGGCGTTCACGCTGGCGAGGATCTCCGCTGGGGCGTTGAGCTGGATCACCGGCCGCACACAAACCCAGATCGACGACAGAGCGGACCGCTGGTCCCCCGGAACGAGGATGTTCAGGCCCCGGGCAACCAGGCTCAACGGCGCCGTGCACACCTTGACTGCGGGATGGGTCCGCGGCAGGTCCTCCAGGTCCTCGATGGTGATCCGTACGATGCCGTTGGGCAACACCACCTGGGCAGGCCGCTCGTCCTTGGGCACCACCACGGCCACCCAACCAGGATCCGGGACCGCCCGTGCGATCCCGGCGGCCAGGAACGCCGCGTGGTTGTAGGAGTTCCCGATCAGCAGGCACAGCTCCCGGTCGGGATCGCTGGCCGCCAGCCGCCGCAGGTGCGGATCAAGGCGCTGCTCCCAAAGCGTCTGACCGATCTCCTGGATCACCTCGGGCTTGCGGCTCTCCAGTTGCCCGCCCACCGAGAAGGGCTGGAACTCGGCGTTGAGCGCCTGGCCGGCGAGCGTGGTGAACGCACCCTCGGCGGCGTCCGTCATGGCGTAGGTCGGTTCAGCGTGAAGGTGCTCGCGGGCTGCGCCTGGGAAATACGCGGTCGCCGACAACCCCAGCGCGATCCGGCGGACCCCGGCGGCGGCAAGCGCCATGACGTCCCCAAGCTGGACGGTGGTGGTGTGCGGGTCGCCAGCGATGGCCTGCACTGACAGCTGGCCACGTGGGACTCCGTCTGCGACGCGGTCGATCCGGAATCCGAACAGCAGGTACCCCAGCGGCCCATACGGGATCGCGGCGTGCTGCACGAACGTGCCGAGCTGCTCGATCAGGGTGCGTGCCGCCGGCAGTTCGGTGGCAGGCGACCCAACCGCGTAGGTCAGACTGTTCAGCGCTTGGTGGAGCGCCCCAAGCCAGGTCCGTACCAGGAGCGCGTTGACGACCTCTCGCCGCAGCTCCCGGCCGGTCAGCTGCCTGCCCTGCTTCTGCTTGTCCTCGTGGCGGGTCTCTTGCGAAGGTTCGGGGCCACGTGCGGTGCGCCGGTCGGGGATGCGCCGAGCCAACCTGGCATGCAGTTCGTTCTTGACCTCGTGGATGCGGTCGATGCCGGCGTCGTTGCTCACCACCGTGCGCAGAAGCTCGGCGACCTTCCGCAGGTCATGCGGCAGTGTGATGTCGGGGCTGTCGGGGCTGTCGGGGAATATCGCGTTGAACTGCTCGTAAGTCTCAAGGGGAACGGTGTCGGTGGCCTGATCGACGCCGAAGAGTTCCAGTAGCAGCAGCCGGTCGTTGGCGCCGGGAAGGTGCCAGCCCGCACCGGAACGACGCTCCCGTTCGTCCAGCCACAGGTCGCCCTCGAGCACGTAGTTCAAGAACTGATCGGCCAGAAAGACCGTACGCGACAGGGCCGGGAGGACGTTGCGGTCCTCTGCGGGCAGCAGCATCGCGCGCTGTGCGTTGAGCTGCGCCAACGGGAGGTCGGTGACTCCGGTGTTGGCGGAAAGCACGACCTCGCGCGCGCCGGAGTCGAACATGCTGCTCTGGAAGCGGTCGACCTCGTCGATCACCAGCACCTGGCACCGGCGAAGCAGGAACTCCAGGACACCGATGCGGCTCTGGTCGACATCGTCGATGCGCACCGGGACAGGCACAGTGCCGTGGATCAGGTTGTGATGGTTGGTGACGACGATGTCGGCGGTGGCGGCCTCCCGCAGCACCCGGTGCCGGTCGCACACGTTGAGGCGGGGACAGGCGTGCCGCTGCGGCCTGGAAGCGCGGGCATCGGAGTCCGCCTGAGGTTTGCTCGGCCACAACGCCGTGCATGGCTCGTTCCCCGGTACTGGGGGCGGCCCGTCGACCAGCAGCGCCGGTAGGACGCAGCCGTAGGCCAGCCGGTCATAGCGGTCCCACTCCTCGCGCGACGCGGCGATGACCGCCTTCTCGTGCACGCGATGTGAAGAGATCAACGCGGCGCAACGCATCCGGCCGCCAAGCGCCGCCAGGTCGCGGTTGAGTTCTCCAGCTGTCCGGCGTGCTTCGTCGTCTTGCTCCTGGATGGTCTCCGTCGTGTCCTGTGCCTCGTTGATCATGCCGACCACGATCGCGACCGACACCCCACGCCGGGCCAGGTGGATCGCCAGCAGCCGCGTCAGCACGCTCTTGCCCACGCCGGTCGGCGCGTTGAGCAGCTGGATGCGCCCAGCCCGAAGCAGCAGCTCGGACACGGCGATGTCGTCGGTGCTCTTCAACCCCTTGCACAGGCCCTCCAGCACCCCGCGCTGCCACGGCGATCCGCCGCCGACCGCATCCAGTTCGTCAGCCAGATCAAACAGGTCCACCATGGCGACCGTCACCGACTCCAAGGCCGGCGCGGTCTTCACCACCAAGGGGGTCGCCGCCGGCGCCCCAAGGTCCGGGAACTCCACGATCGACTGAGCCTGTGGACCGAAGCTCCACCGACCCCGGGTCGCTACCGGCAGCGGGCGACGGTTCTGGAGGTATTTGGCTTCAGCCTCAGCGATCAACCGGTCGGCCAGATCCAGTGGCTGCTGCCCATGACGAGGAACAAGCTGTCGCACCTCGCGCAATGGCACTCCGTCCGGCACCCCGTAGGGGGAGTCTGGGCGATGGGCGAGTTCGCGGGCTGCCTGCATGAACCGACGGCGGGAGCCGAGCTCGTTGTGCCGGATCCGCAGGAACCGCCCCACCAGGCGGTGCACGCGCTCCGATTGACTCGCCCACCCATCCCACAGGTCGAGGCGGCCAGCGGCGATCACATGCGCCTGGTCCAGCGACGCCACCGTCCGCCCAGACGCGTCGGTGGCGGGAAACAGCGCCTCGGCCAGAGCGCACGCGATCTGGGTCGCCAACTCCTGCAGCCCCGGGCCGTTGCTGCTCATCGGCGCGCCACATCCGCCTTGTCGAGCTCCGCCTTGAGCCCCGAGGCGGTCAGCACCCGGTAGCCCTGGCGGCCGATCATGTGCTGCAGCAGCTCCCTGCTGCCGTGCTGGTGCTCGGGTATCACGATGATCAACCCTGGCTCGGCCGGTTCGGTCTCTCGCAGCGCGTCACCGAGTTTGACCGCTGACACCCATGCCTTGGCGTCTACCTTCCAGACCTTGCGGTGCAGGCTGATCCTCAAGTCGTAGCGGTCCTTGTGCGGCCACATCGTGACCGTCGCCTTCAGCGACCGCGCGTAGTCCCGCAGCTCGCACTCCAACAGCCCCGGCAAGGTCATGTACCGCCACACCGTCCGCGACACCGCATAGTGATCCGCGGTGGCTGGCATGGCTCTCACGGCGGCGGCTCGCGCGCCGGCCGGCTGCAGCTTCGGCACGCGACCGGCCTGTTCGCCAACCGCACAGGTGTAGATCACGCCGTCCCGCGCGTGCGCCTCACACCGCACGTCCCAGACCGCACCGGCCCTGACCCTCATTGGCCACCGGCACACCGGGCAGGCGAACCAGTATCCGCGCAGCTGGCACCACGTCCAACCACTGATCGGCTCGTACAGGCCAAGCTGCCCGAGCAGCCCATCCCATCTCCGGCGCAGGCTGCCCAGTTCCCCGGCAGGGACCTTCACCAGCAACCCGCGTGCTCGCGTGTAGTCCTTCTCCCGCAGCCGACGCAGGGTCTCATAGACCCTGCGTTCCTCCTGCTCAGCGCTCACCCGCGCCCATGACCAATGCTCATCCACCGCCGCAGACGGCACCAGATGCTCCACGCACAGGTCCCGGGCCTCGTCGCTGAGTTGACCAGCCGAATCCAGAAGGACCACGTCACCGATCCGCCCGGCGGGAAGGTCATCGGGGAGCAGATGCCGCACAGGACGGCCCAGGCCCGAACGGAACTGGGCCATCGAAGGGCCCCGTCCCATTCGGTGCGCGGCGATCAAGGCGCCGAGGCAGTCCATCAGCAGCCTGCCACGCCGCGCAGCGGGCAAATCGCTATCACCCACAGCGGCGGCTGCCAAACAGCAGGCGGTGATGGCCTGGTCCCGCCGAATTCTGTCGATCCCCACCAGTGGCTCTCGCATGCCCGGGAGTCTAGGGGAACCGCCCGACAATCAAAGTCATCTCGTTCCGCAGCCCGTGGTGTCTGTCAACGGTCATCGGGTTCTCCCCGTGGGTGCGGAAATGCGTTCATGTCTCTGCCGATGCGCATGGAGAAGCCCGCGAGAACGGCCAGGGTGTGCCCCCCATGTCCGCTGCCGCGTCGGGAGGAGCTCGTGCAGAGGCAGATTGGAGGCACGCGAGGAACACCACAGGTCAGTGACCCAAGCTCTGGGATCACTCGGTTGGCGGCCACCCGCTGGCGGGTCTGGGTGAGCAACCTGTCGGGTCCGCCGAGGGTGGCCTCGGACGGCTGACCAGCCGGCCAAGGGTCCGTTGTCCTTGTGCCTGCCGCCACGCAGGTGCGGAACTCTGGTCAGCCGGTGGCCCCGGGGATTTCGCTCCGACTTCTCTCCGCCCGACGCCAGGCCGCGCGGGACGGGGCGGAATGGGCGGGGACGGCGAGGGACGCCAGACACTGAAGGTAGGCCGTTCGTGCACGTCACGGGCGGTTTGCTGGGACGGGTGGGGAGGCGGCGGGACCGGCGGGGAGGCGGCGGTGCGACCTGTAAAATCGCCGGCAATGCCTTCACAGGTTCGAATCCTGTCCCTGCCACACCACCTCTGAGCTGCGGAAATGTGGTTGCTGCCCGGCCGGTCACGCCCCCCCGCGTTGGCCGGGATTCGCTCCGATGTCGCTCCGACCGACGCAGCGCCGACGCCGAGCGTGCGTCCCGCGCCGCCGGGCCGGACACGCCCTCGATCAGCCCCGCCACCCGGGGTGCGGTCTGCGGAGCTGGT
>Ga0184610_1000295_pt1 | contig 12360 bp, 12 predicted proteins | sample PLM1_100_coex_FD_133011 | JGI IMG/M metagenome (GOLD analysis project Ga0184610, IMG submission 133011) | Groundwater sediment microbial communities from an aquifer in East River, Colorado, USA - PLM1_100_coex | ecosystem: Environmental > Terrestrial > Soil > Riparian zone | place: USA: East... | reverse complement strand
GCCCCGTAGCTCGAGATCGCCATGAAATCGACCTCGCACGGGAGGTCGATCTGCCGCATCAGGTCGGCCATGAAGAAGATCGCGCCCTTGAGGACGCCGACGAGGAGCAGGTCACGGCCACGGTAGTCGTCGGTGATCGCGGCGCCGAGCTCGGCGATCCGGTTCTGGAGGGTGGCCTCGTCGATGAGCACCTCCTCGACTGCCGCATGGAGCCGCTGCTGGTCGACCTTCAATCCTTCCCCACCACCCACCCCTGTACGGGGTCACCACCGGTCTCTTCCGCCATGACGACGTCCTCGTACCCCGGGGCGGTTGCGATGCCCGGTACGGCCACGACCTCGTCGCCCTTCACGACGAGCGGCCACGCCTCACGTTCCGAGCGCGGGACCTTCGCGTCCACGAACAGATCCTGGACTTTCTTTTGACGGCCCGCGAGCCGGTCGCCGGCGCGCCACCCGCGCACCTGCAGGCCGGGGACGCGCGCCTCGATCACCCAGTTACCCCAGCGAACAGGCTCCTCGAGGGCCACAGGCGCCCGCTCCAGCCAGACGCCCGCGTACTCCCGCACCGCGACGCGGCCGTCTCCGAGGTCGACGCGCTTGGAGCCTTCACGGGAGGCGAGCAACTCTAACAGCGCCTTCTCGATCGGCCTAGGGAGGTTTTCGCCCCTGTCGAGCACGCGGAGGACGTTCTCCTCGGCGGAAGGATGGAGGCGGCGCAGGGCCGGAACGATCTCCGCTCGGATGAGGCCGCGGAGCGTGTCCGGGTTCGAGCGGTCGATCCGGAACTCGAGGCCTTCGGCTCGGCAGTACGCCTCCGTCTCCTCGCGCCAGACGGTCAGAAGCGGCCGCACGACACCGTCTTCCCGCCGCACGCGGATCCCGCTCGTCGTCCCCCGCGCCGCCAGCCGGTAGAGGATCGTCTCCACCTGGTCGGAGGCGGTGTGGCCCGTTGCGCGCAGCCGCTCGGGCGCGAACGAGTAGCGAAGATCGCGCAGCTTCGATTCGCTGAGACCGTGGCCGGGCGCGTCGACGACCTCAGACCGGAGCCGCTCGCGGCAGAAGCGGGCGTCCTCCTCGGACTCCTCGCCGCGCAGGCCGTGGTTCACATGGAGGGCGCTAACGCGGTAGCCGAGTGCGCCAAGCGCATGCCAGACGCAGGTCGAGTCCGGCCCACCCGAAACGAGGCAGACGACGTCCCCGCCGGGGGGGATGAGGTCGTGCCGGCGGACGTGGTCCTCGATGCGCGCTCGGAGCGCAGCGCCGTCCACGCGGCAATCGTAGCTTCGCCCGGGCGGGGCGAGCCCCGCCGCTACAGCAGTGGGCCGACATCGCAACCGAGGCTGGCGAGCTTGGGCTGAGCCTCCACGAGCACATCGTGGGAGAAGTTGCGGAGGCCCCAGGCGCGCCACATGCGGTTGCCGGCGTCCTCGCCGTCCACCTGTAGCTCCAGCGCCTGCCCGTACTCCGAGAACATTGCGTCGAGGTACTTCTGCGCGAGGCGGAGCGACGGATCGCTGGGCTCCACCTTGGCGACTTCGCCCGCGGCGAGCTCTGCCTCCTCGGCCACCTCGGCCAGATTGGCAGTGCCCGCGCGAAAGTCGGCCGCCCAGGTGTCGAACGACGTCACGTGGATGCTCGCCTTCTCCAGGAAGCGCAGGTCGGCCGCGTCGCAGGAATGGACGAGGGGATCGCCGGACCCTGTCCCGCCCCAAACGCTCAGAGCGAAGACCAGGGCGACGACAAGCGCTGCCGCAGTGACGCCAATCCGCCGCAAGTGAACCCATCATCGGCGGCGGGGCCGACTCCGACCATCACTCGTTCGGATGTCGCTAGCCGAAGATGAGGGAGCGGAAAGACCCCGCCCGTTGCATCCCGAGCGACTCGTAGAGCGCGATCGCGGGCCCATTCTCCGGCCGCACGAACAGGCAGACGGCCGGCGTTCGGGCGAGCAGGAGCCTGCAGAGGTCGGCGAGCCCGCGACGGGCGAAGCCGTGCCGCCGGATCCTCGGATCGACCCAGACTTGCTGGAGCTGGACGGCCCGGTCCGTCCAGGCCGAGGCTTCGGCCTTGAAGAGGATCTCGCCGTCCTTCTCCCAGAGCCAGCTCCGCCCGTCGAGGATCTGGGCACGCGTCCGCCTGGTGAAGAGCTCGGGATCCCGCGCGTAGGCGTCGACGCCGACCTCCTCGTAGAAGGCGGCCGCCGAGGTGCGAACGAGGAGATCGAGGTCCTCGATGCGCGCCGGTCGCAGGTCGCTCTCGCCCGAAAGGGGCAGCGCGTCGAGCACGTACACCGGCTGCCCGGGCCGGTCCTCGACGGGCCGCGGGAGTCGATCGCGCACCGCCTCCCAGAGGTCGCTGACCGCCTGCTCCTCCCCGATGAGCATGCGGGGAATGATCTTGGCGGCGAGCTTGGCAAAGGCGTCGGTGCCCTTGCCGGAGGGAACGACATTCGACCCTAGGTGGCAGAGCGCCTGCAGCCGGCCGCCGTCGCGCAGGGCGGCGAAACGCCCGTAGCCCCGCCGGGCGACATCCTCGAGAAACACCCGCTCGATCGGGTCCTCAGCACAGAAGGCGAGGATCTGCTCGAACGAGGGGCGCTTGACCAGCCGCGCCATCCACATGGACGATACCGCGATGCCAATCCATGTAAGAGCCGATACGTCGGCGCGCTCGAACCGCGCGCCGACGTTCGGGTGGACGCGCGTAGGACGAGGTTAGGGTTCCGACGTGCCGATTCACGTCCGCGCGGAAAAAGGGGACTACGCGGAGGCCTGCCTCGTCCCCGGCGACCCGCTCCGGGCCAAGTACGTCGCCGAGAAGTTCCTCGAAGGCGCGGAGCAGCGAAACGCCGAGCGCGGGATGCTCGGCTACACGGGCACGTACAAGGGCAGACCGGTTTCTGTGCAGTCGACCGGGATGGGCTGCCCGTCCGCTGCGATCGTCTTCGAGGAGCTGATCCAGCTGGGCGTCAAGCGCCTCGTCCGCATCGGGACGTGCGGCGGCCTCCAGCCGGACCTCGAGCTCGGCGACCTCATCGTCGCGCTCTCCGCCGTCCCGTCCGACAAGACGGCGCTGACGTACACCGGCGGCGAGCCGCACGCGCCGACGGCGAGCTGGGAGCTCGTGCACGGCGCCGTCCACGCCGCGAAGGAGCTGGGCAAGCCGGTGCGCGTCGGGCCCATCGTCTCGAGCGATGTCTTCTACGACCCCGACAAAGGGCGCGCGCAGCGCTGGTCCGACCGCGGGATCCTCGCGGTCGAGATGGAGGCTGCCGTCCTCTTCACGCTCGGGGGGATGCGCAAGGTACAGACCGGCTGCCTGCTCACGGTCAGCGACGTCGTCGTTGAGAGCGAGTTCGTGCGCATCTCCGACGAGGAGCTCCGCGCCGCCGTCGACCAGATGACTGAGCTCGCGCTCGAGACAATTACGACGTGAACGAAACCGTCTTCGTCGTCAATCCGGTGTCCGGAAGCGGCAAGACCGGACGTCTCTGGCCGGAGCTCGCCGAGCGGGCGGCCGCGCGCGGGCTGCGTGGCGAAACTCTCCTGACGGAGCGGCCCGGTCACGCCTCGTCCTTGGCCGAGGAGGCCGCGGCCAATGGAGCTCGCGTCGTCGTCGTGGTGGGCGGCGACGGCACGGTCAACGAGGTGGTGAACGGCCTTCGCCGTGCTGGCTCGGATGGCGTCGAGCTTGCCGTTTTCCCGCGAGGTACGGGCGATGATTTCGCCCGCACGTTCGGAATTCCGGGCGACTTCGACCGCGCGCTCGAGATCGCGGCCAAGGGCCACCCTCGCACTATCGACATCGGGCGCGCGCGGTACGTCTCCCCGGGGGGCTCCGAGGAGGAGCGGTACTTCGTCAACTTCGCCGGAGCCGGCATCTCCGGTGCGATCGCTAAGCGAGGGGCTGCGACTTCAAGGCGCCTCGGCGCCCGGCTCGCGTACTTCTGGGCCACGGTCGCTGTCTTTGCCCGCTGGAAGAGCAGCGAGATGAGCCTCGAGATAGACGGGAAGCGGCGTGTGGACCAGCTGTACGAGGTAATCGTCGCGAACGGCGCTTACGTCGCGGGGGGTATGTGGATGGCCCCGGAGGCCTCCCCGGACGACGGGCTCTTCGAGACCGTCCTGATCGGCGACTTCACGAAGGCCGAGTTCGTGGCGACCTTCCCCAAGATCTACCGCGGAAAGCACGTCGGCCACGCCAAGATCGAGATCCTCCGCGCGCGCACGGTCAGCGTGGACGCCAAGGCGCCTCTCCCGGTCGTGCTTGACGGCGAGCAGCCGGGTATGACGCCAGCCCGTTTCGAGATCGTCCCGGGCGCGCTTCGCGTCCGCGTGCCGGCGTAAGGGCGGGATATATCCCGCCCTACGGAGAAGCGGCGCCGCCGCCCGAGCCGCGGCCAGTGCCCCCGCCGATCGCCCGTCCGGGCGCCGGGGACGGCTTCTTCTTCGCCGTCTTCCGCTTCGTCCCGCTGGTCTTCCGCGCCGGCGCCGGCTTCTCACCCTCGATCCTCGAGAGCCGCTTCTCGAGGCGCTCGATCTGCTTCCGCAGGTCCTTAAGCTCGTCGGCCGCGGCGAGCCCGATCGTTCCGAGCGTTCGGCGCGACGCCGAGTCGACGCGGCCCTTGGCCGACATGGCGCGGCCGAGCGCCTCCGTCACCCGCGGATTGCGCGCGAGCTCGTCCACGAGCCTGGTTACCGCCTCTCCACCTCGGCCCGCAAGCCGCTCGAGCGTGCTCCCCTCATCCTTCTTGCGCTTGGTCGCCATTGGCTGCCCTCCGTCGCTGGTTCGGCCGGACCTTACCCGCCGGAAGGCGATTCAGTCCGCCTTCTCAGTGCGAGAAACGCGCCGAAGAGGAGAACCGCGGCCGCAAGGGCAAGCGCCGCTTTGATCACCTGCGGATGGCGGGCCGTGAACGAGCGCGTGTCCTCCGGCGCCTCCCAGTCCGGGTTCAGGGCCTCGCGGCCGAGAGTCGCGTCGACGGCAGAATCGGGGTCGAGCGGCGCTTGAGCGAAGTCGTATTCGGGCGCGCCGAGGCCCGGATTCCCGTAGAACAGCCTGTAGGGAGGCTCGAAGCCCTCTGCGACCAAGACCGTCCGCGGGCGAGCGAGTGCCTCGACGCGGAGGCTCTCGAGCGGAGCGTCGTCGCCGTTCTCGATCGTGACACGCAAGTAGCGGTGCCGCACCTCGAGCGGAATGGTGGCGTCGACTGACTCACGAAAGCGAAAGACGCGCCCTTGCGCGTACAGGACATACCGCTCGCCTGTGTTGGACGCCTCGACCTGGACCGGTCGGTCGTAGAGCTCGGTCGAGGCGAGGACGCGGATCTCGTCGACAGGCATGTTCCGAAAGCCAAGGTCGACCGTGACAATGGTGAGTCTCGCGTTCGAGCGCACGGAGATATCGCGCAGTTCGCGCTCTAGAAGCTCGGGCCGAGACTCCCTCCTTGCGATCACGGACGCCCCGGCGATCTCGCTCACTCCGGTTGCCCGCAGCGAGAGGTAGCGGAAGTCGCTCGGCGGGTAAACCGCCGTCGTCGAACGGGCCGGGGGCGCCCCGGAGATGTCGTAGATCACCGTGGTCGAGAGGCGCGTGAATGCGCCCGTGCGCTTGTCGCTGCCGCTCACCTCTACCTTCCCGACGAAGTCCCGGTCCGGGATGTCGAGCACGACCTCGTCGTGAATACCCGCGTTGGGGCCGAGGTCGAGGAGCGCAACGGCCGCGCCGTCCTGCGTGCCGCTGTTGAGCAGGAGGACCGGAAGGGGCGGCCTGGTCGAGCCCTGAAAAGGCCGCGGGCGCCACGGCACCTGCTGGCCCGCCGAGTCGAGGATGCGCAGATCCGCAAGCTCTCCCCTCGTGTGCGCGAAGAGAGGCCCGTCCGGCTCGAAGGCGACGAGCCCGGCCGGCGCCTCCACCGGCCTCACATAGCGGAAGCCGCTCTCGTCGAGCGACTGGGCGAACGCTGCCGGGGCGGCAACCGCCGCGACCAGGGCCGCGGCGGCCCATTTCCTCACGGGCTCCTCCCGGCCTTGCCGCTCGCCGTCGGGCGGACGCGCTGGTAGACGAACGCCCCCGCAAGGAGAAGCAGGCCGAGCGCGATGAACGAGAGGACGCGGTAGATCGACTCGAGCTCGGCCAGGTCGTAGAAGAAGACCTTGAACACGGCGATGGTGAGGAGCGCGAGCCCGCCGAGGCGGAATCGCCGGTCGTCGTAGAGGAGGCCGTAGACGAGGGCGCCGAAGCCCGCGAGGCTCCAAACCGCGCTCAGGATCACCTGGCCGTCCTGCTCGGGCGAGCCGTCCGGCGCGACGCCGAACCGATCCACGATCGCCACGGAGGCGAGGTAGACGACCGCGGCGGCACCGGCGGCGTCGAGCATCCAGCGCCGTACGGGCTCCTCGGTTGCGAGACGAGCGTAGGCGAAGCACGCCACCGCGACGGCGGCGAGCCCGAGCAGCGCGTCGGCGAGGTCGGCCACCCCGTTTCGCAGCGAGTCGGGCGGCGCCTCCAGGGTGAGGATGTGCCCGGCGGCGAGCCCGAGGAAGACGAGTGAGGCGATCGCGGCGCGGCGATCCTCGAAGCGGCCGGCCAGCCAGGCGAGCCCGACTGCGTGGGCAGCCCACCCGGCGACCAGGGCGGGCCCGTCGAGGGCAAGGGCGAACCCGACGGCCGAGAGCCCGATCGCGAGGGCAAGCGTCAGGCCGCCGAAGTCGCGGCTCTTCACCCGGTCCAGGACTCCTAGCCCCAGGGCGAGGTGAATCGCGGCCATGCCGAGGATCCAGGCCGTCGCGCCGTTCTCGTAGCCCCGCTCGTCGAGCACAGACCAGCCGAGGCCCGCGATGGTGGCGACGTTGGCCAGCACGAGCAGGGCAGACGAGCTCCGGAGGGCGTCCGTGGGAACTCGAAGCTCGTAGCCGACCGCTGCGATCATGTACAGGAGCCAGAAGGCGGCGAGCACGAGGAGCACGAGACCGACGTCGTTGGCGTTGTCGTCGGCCCAGGCGGCGAGCTGCGGCGCGCTGACGAGGAAGGCGGCGACGGCGAGCCAGTCCCAGCGGCGCCAGAGCAGCACACCGACGGCTGCGACGAGCGCGAAGGCCATGAAGGCGAGGGCCAGCTCGTCGACGCCGGCGTCGACGAGGACGGGAGCCAGAAGCGCGCCGACGATCCCCAGACCGGCAACCACTGGGGAGTTCCAGCGCACCGCGATCGCCGTCGCCGTCCCCCCCACGATTGCGGCCACGGCGAGCCCGAGGGGCGGCGAGATGAGGTCGTAGAGCGCGGTGGCCGCGGTGAGGCTGGCGTAGAGCGCGGCGATGCCGGTGCCGACAGCCGCGAGCGCGGCCTGGGTCTGGCCCTGCCGCTCGTAGAGGACGAGGCCGGCGGCGACGAGCACGGACGAGCCCAAGAACGCGAGGACGACGCGGGTCGGCTCGTCGATCCATCCCCGGCTGACCGCCATCACAAGGAAGAAGACGACCCCAAGCAGAACGGCGGAGCCGCCGACCCAGGCGAGCACTCGCCCGCCCAGAAGATCCTCGAGCTCAACACCTTCGAGCGTCCGCCCGTGCGGGCGCGCGGGCGGAGCAACGGGTGAAGTGGGCCGTTCGGGCGCCGGCGGCGGCGGCTGAGGGACACCCTCTTGCCGGAGCGGCGCTCCTCGAAGCCTGGCCCACCGTTCGAGGTGCTCGAGGCGCCGGTCGGTCCGCTTGACGGCCTTCTCTAGCGCCTCTAGTCGCTCTTCAGGCGAGGCCATGCCGGTCCGATCTTACGGCGGGCGGCGGACCTAGCCAGAAGCCAGACCAGGACGAGGAGCAGGAGCACGGGGGCCGCCGTCGCCAGGGCGACGAACGTCCAGGCCACGACCGCGAGGAAACCCCGCGCGGCGCGCTCCCATGCCTCCACGATTCCCCAGCCATCGTCGTCCTTGGCCCCCTTATCGGCAACGCGCTCGTGCAGTGCGAGGGAGATCGTGGCGTAGGTGACCTGGCCGTCGAGAAAGCGCAGACGGCCGCGAGTCTGTTCCAGGTCGAGCTGCACTTCGTTGAGCTTTGACTGCACCGCGAGCGCCGCCGCGACCGTGTCGGCCCGATCGAGCAGCTCGAGCAGCTGGCGCTCGACCGCGTCCAGGTGCCGAGCACGCGCCTCGAGGTCGACGTATTCCTGCGAGACGTCCTGACCGCTCTCGCGGCGCGCCTCGACACGCCCGAGGTCGGAGAGCCGCTCCATCGCGTCGGCGTAGGCCCTGGCGGGCACCCGGACGACCAGCGTGCCGCGCTCGAGCTTCTGTCCCCGCCCTTGTGACGCCGACGAGCTCATGACGAACCCGCCCAGCGATGAGGCGATCGAACGCGCTTCGTCGAGCCTCTCGTCGAAGCGGCCTTTCGGGAGGGAAACGCGCAGCGACGCCGTCTGGATCACCTTCGGCCCGATCCCGGGCAGCGGCTGCGCGATCGGTTCGCCTGCCGGCGCAGGAGCGAACTCGCCGCCGCCGACGGCGTCGAGCGGGGCGGTCATCGTGCCGCGCGCCGCCGGGGAGGCCGCGGCACCGTCTTCGGAATCCCTCGCGCCCTTACTGCAGCCGGCCACGACGGCCAGCACGGTTGCGGCGAGGAGTATGAGTAGCGCTTTCTTCTTCATCGTCGTCTCCTAGTAGGTCGTGTCGGTTGCTTGGACACGACGCGCCCTGCCAAAGTTCCCCTCGCCTTGGAGGGCTTCCGCTTCTCAGTCGACTTGCGCGTCCGCTTCAGCGAGACAGACGCCCAAGGGATCGCGAACAACGCCGTCTACCTGAACTGGTTCGAGGTGGCGCGCGTCGGCTACCTGGCGCGGTTCCCGGGCGGCTACCGAGGGCTGATCGAGCAGGGTGTCGAGGCGCTCACGATCGAGGCGCACGTCCACTACCGCGCGCCGTGCGACTTCGACGACGAGCTGCGCGTGCACACGCGGGTCGTCGACCTGCGTGGAGCCCGGTTTAGCTTCGAGTACCTCGTCGAGAGGACGAACGCGCCGGCCGGAACGGTCGCGGAAGGCTGGACGGCGCACGCCTGCGTGGACGCGAAGACGTTGCGCCCCACCCGCATGCCCGGCTGGCTGGCCGAGGCGATCGCGGCTGCCGAGAGCGGCTAGCCGGTCGGAGCCGTCGTGGTCGGGGCGGGGCCCGTCGTGGTCGCCCCGGTCGTCGTTGCCGTCGTCGTGGCGGGCGGTTCCTCCTCGGCCGGCTTCGGCTGCGTCCCCACGCGCACGATCTTCTGCTCGGAGCGGTAGTACGTGCTCCACTGCTCGTCGTAGAGCACCTCGTCGCCGATGTAGACCGTGCGGAAGACCGTGACAGCGCGGGCGGGCTCCCCGGCGTCCTCGACTACCTTTTCTCCCTCGAAGAGATTGGGGTCGGGCACGAGCTTCGTCTTAGGCGGCGCCACGTTGCGGAGCTCCCCGGCGCGGCTGACCACACGGCGTTCTCGCCCCGCCCCGAGCAGCGCGATCGCGATGCCCATCTCGCCGTAGGTCGCCTGCACGTAGATGTGGCGACGCGTGTCGTTACGGAACTTCACGTCGATGTCGGGATAGACGACGGTCGCGTCTCGCCCGAGCGGGTAGCGGCTGATGTAGAGGGCGTGCGCGGTGCGCCCGGTGATCTTGAGCCCGGCCTCCCACGCGGTGTTGAACATGGTCGTCGCGACCTGCGAGACGCCGCCGCCGATCCCGTCCTCGTACTCGCCCTCCACGATCACGGGGGCGGGTCGATAGCCCCGTTCCTTGGTGCGCGGTCCCACGGCTCGGTTGAAGGAGAACGTCGCGCCCGGGGCGACGAGCGTCCCATCGAGTGCCCGAACCGCGATCTGAAGGTTCCGGATGCGGTCGTAGCTGCCCGAGTAGAGCGTCGAGTAAGACGCGAGCAAGCGCTTGATCCCGAGGCCTTTCGCCTCGTCCGTCGTCAGGCGCGGCTCGACAGGAGTGATGACGAGCTTCGCGCGGCGACTCGTGTCGGACAGCGCCGCCGCCAGGAGTGCCTTGGCAGTGGCGGGCACGTCGAGGTCACGCCCGTCTTGCGCCGGCACGACCCGGACGCGGCCGCTCGTCGTGACGGCGAAGTCGGCGCTCCGCGGCCGCTCCGCGACCCCGCGGCTGAGGTTCTCCAGGTAGCGGGTGGCCGCCGCACCGCCCACACGCAGCTTCGTCTCGCCCTTCGCCGGGAGCACGAGCAGGCCGGCGAGGTCGCGCGGGGTCACCCGCCAGGAGGCGTTGCGGTGGACGATGAGAACCGGCGCCGAGAGCGCAGTCCTGGTCTGCGCCAGTGCCGGCGCGAGCTCGGCGGCGACAACCTCCGGCTCTTCGCGCCGGATCGGCAGGACGACGGGATGTCGCTCGAAGCCGGCGAGGGCGCCGAGGACCATCTGCTCGGCCTTGCCGCGGTCGAGAATCCGGCCCTCCTCGGCCGGAACGACGACCGGCCGGTTGCTGCGGAGGACGATCGCGGCGTCCCGGGACGGCACGTCGATCTCGTCGGCCATCTTCGCCACCTGGAAGCGCAGGGCGGGCTCGTAGTAGTCGGGCCTCGGCTCGACGTCGGCCCCGAAGAGGCGGATCTTGAGCCGCTTGAGGCCGCGCAACACGATCGGCCCGTCGCCGGCCGCGACCGCGCGCCCGGCCGCCTCGCCCCAGTCGATCCGGACGTCGAGCTTGGCCGGTTGGATCGCCCAGCGGTGGCCGTTGGCCGTGAACACCACCGGACTCATCCCGAGGCCGCCGGCGCGCTGCTCGAGCGCCCGCTCGGCTTCGGCGACGGTCATCCCGCCAACGTCGACGCCGGCGAGCTGCACGCCGTCGGCGACCCGAGCGGCCGAGCCCGCGTAGGCGAGGCCGAGAGCGATGAGGGCGAGAATAAGGGCCGCCAGGCCGTAGACGATCGCGCGCCAGGAGCGCCGGACCAGGGCGATCCGTCCCCGGTCGGCGTGTCTGGCCCGGGCCCTACGGGCCGGTTCGACGCCGACTTCCGCGCGCATGAAGGCGGCGAGTCTAGCAACCTTACGGGCGGGCAAGACCGAGGCTCCGCCGCAGTTCGAGCACCCTTTCCACGTTGTCGTCGAGGATGCCCCGGCGAGCCAGCGGGATGAGCGCGCGGATCGCTCGTGCGGCGTCGCGCCCGTTCGTGAAGAGGATCAAATCAGCCCCCGCGCGAGCAGCCTTGAGGGCCGACGGAACCGCTTCGGGACTGCCGAAGACGGAGACCGAGTCGGTGATCGCGACGCCCTGAAAACCCAGCCCGCGCAGGAACCTGTAGGCCCGCAAACTGAAAGACGCGCGGCGCCCGAAGCGGGGATAGAAGGCGTGCGACACCATGACGCAAGGCACTCCCCCTCGCCAGGCTGTCCGAAACGCGGCAATCTCTCGGCCCACGAGCCGTGCCCGCACGTGCGGCGACTCGTCCGTCGAGCGCGGTGCCGAGCCGAGCCCGGGAAAGTGCTTGGCGCAGCTCGCCGTCCCTGCTCGCTCGAGACCGCGCGCGAACGCAAGCGCGAGGGCCGGCCGGCGAAAGTGGCGCGACCCGAGCGGGCCGCCGGCGAGGTCGACCACCGGGGCGAGATCGACATCGACCCCTTCCCGGCGCAGTGCCCGGCCGGTCGCGTTCCCGGCTGCCACGGCCTCGCGCTCACGGGAGTAGCTCGACGCCGTCCGAAACGGCGGCAGGTCGTCGAGCGCCTTGGCCCATCTCCCCTCCTGGTCGACGAGGACGAGTGCACTTGGCGGCCGCGGGAGCTGACGGTCGTAGCTCCGGACGATCACGCCGGCGACGCCCTTCGGCGCGGGCAGGCCGGAGACGATCACGAGCGCCGCCTTCTGCCTCGGCGTCAGATCCTGCACCCCTTCGGTCGGCACCGGCGCCAGCAGCGCGGCGACGGCCTGCACGAGGGCGTAGAGACCCACGGCTCCTTACACTAATCCCCGTGGATTTCGAGCTCACCCCCGAGCAGCGTGAGGTGCAGGCGACCGTCCGGAAGTTCGTGGACGAGCGCGTCCTTCCCAACGCGATCGAGAACGACATCAACCACCATCTCGACCTCTCGATCATCGAGGGTATGGCCGAGCTGGGGCTGCTCGGCATCGTCATCCCGGAGGAGCACGGCGGCGCAGGTATGGACTTCGTCTCGGAAGCGCTCGCCTGCGAGGAGATCGAGCGCGGCGAGGCCGCCTTCCGCACGCTCATCTCGGGCCACGTGGGGCTCAACTCGCGCGCCCTGCTCAGGTACGCGAACGACGAGCAGAAGGAGCGGTACCTGGCTCCGCAGGCGCGCGGCGAGAAGCTCGCTTGCTTCGGATTGACCGAGCCGGCCGCGGGCTCCGACGTGGCGTCGAT
>Ga0184610_1000293_pt1 | contig 12466 bp, 2 predicted proteins | sample PLM1_100_coex_FD_133011 | JGI IMG/M metagenome (GOLD analysis project Ga0184610, IMG submission 133011) | Groundwater sediment microbial communities from an aquifer in East River, Colorado, USA - PLM1_100_coex | ecosystem: Environmental > Terrestrial > Soil > Riparian zone | place: USA: East... | reverse complement strand
TCTCCGCCGCGGAGTCGCTGAGCGACACGGTGCTCACGCATCTCGAGAAGGGCCACACGCGGGCCGATATCCTGACCGCGCTCGCGGCCACGCGCGAGGCCGGCATCACGCTCAGACCCACCTGGGTGGCCTTCACGCCGTGGACCACGCTCGACGACCATCGCGCCTGGCTCGACTTCCTCGCCACGGAGGGGCTGATCGATCACGTGGACCCGGTGCAGTACGGCCTGCGCCTGCTGGTGCCGCCGGGCTCGCTGCTGCTCGCGACGGAAGCCCTGCGGCTCCACCTGGGCCCGCTCGAGCAGGCGACGCTTTCCTACCGCTGGACGCATCCCGATCCGCGCATGGACCGGCTGCAGGCGGAGACTGCGCAGGTGGTGGCCCAGGGCGTGGAGGTGAAGGCCGACGCGCCCGCCATCTTCGACCGGGTCCGCGCGATGGCCGCGGCGGCGGCCGGGGCGGCGGCGCCGACCCGGGTGGCCACCGGCATGGCCAAGGGCCGGAAGCGCCCGCCGCGCCTCACCGAGGCGTGGTTCTGCTGAGCAGAGCCCACCCAGGGCCAGTTGGCCCTGACGTCACAGAATCGCCTGTAGGGCAGCGCCTGCTCCACGCGGGCCACGCTGCCCATGGTTGCAGGCCTAACGCCGCCGCCCCACGAGGTTGGTCCCCTTACCGCACCGGCCAGAGCGCATGTACGGACAAACCGCTGCTCCTCAGAAACCCCATTCGATCGTCGGAGGGTCCGCAGGGAGGGGCGCATTCTGCCAACAGCTAGCCGACGACATCGAAGAGTATTTCCCCCTCGTCGAGGTACGTGTTCTCGGGGCCGGTCGGCTCGATGGTCGCGAATCGGTGGCGCGTAATCGCGAAAGATAGCCGATACGTGCCGTCGCTCAGCGGCGCGCCCTGGGGAAGCATGAGCGCCTTGGTAGCGTCGGCGTTCTGAATGATCGACACGGGTTGGGCGACCCACTCCACAATGTCCGCCACATGCCAGCGCACGATATCCAGCGCGCGGCTGAGATCCACGGTGACATCGCGGAGCAGCTCCCGATCTGCCGCCGTGAAGCCCTGCACCCGCACGTTGCGCTGCACGCCCGTCGCAACTTCTGTGACCACGAGATGTCTCTTTGCGAGCCGCGCCGTGAAGGCGATCTTCGCGTCGCCAATGCGATCCCGGATCCACAGTCTGTCGCCGGGAAGCATGCGTGCCCGCACGCCGATGGGCGTGATCGGCAGGGGGAACGGTCCGGGACCGGTGGCCGCGTCGCGAATGGCACGCTCGATCAGTGCGCCGAGCCGCTCCCTGTCGAAGAGCGAGAGCCCCGGGCGCGTGACGCGCCGTTCCATCCGGAGCTCGACTTCTTCCACAAAGTCGATCGGTTCCGGCGACTCGAGCAGGAACCAGCGATCGCTCGCGGAACTGGCGGCCGTCAGGTGCAACCGAGTCGGATCCTCCAGCAGCGGAAGTGCAAGGGCGCTCGCAGCCGGACCGAAGACCGCCTCGCGGTCCGCGTCTGACGCTGCCGGACGCATCACGGTGACGATGCTGCCGCCAAGCCTCGACCACAGGCTGGCGAGTGGCTCGGCGGCGGCGCCCGCATCATATCGCTCGACGCCGTGGCAACTCTCGATATGCTCACGGAATCCCTCGTAGCGGCTGGTACGGAACGGCAACCGGTACATGTCGATGCCGCGAATGCGCAGCACGGCAATCGATGCCGCACTCGCCATGATTGCGCAGCGACCGGCGCCGCGATCGTCGCGCGGTACGCTCAAGCTTGCATCGCCGCATGTGCAGCGGATCGCGTCGGCGAACACTTCGATCGCCAGTGCGCTCGAGTCACCGATCGCCGACAGCGGGCGGGACGCGATCGCAACACCCGATGTCGACTCGACGACGAGTGAACCATCGTCGCCGGCACCGCGCCGTACGAATGCACGAATGCCCCGCGTGGGGTGCGCCGGATTCACAAGCACGGCCGCGCCCATGTGGCCGCCGGCGCCGATGGTGCCACGCAGCTCGAGCTTCAGCAGGTCCCACGTCAGCTCACCGAACGTTCCACTGGCCGCGCCGGTCGCCGTCAGCGCGCCATCGCTGACGGTCCATGCTCCGGTCACGTTGTCGAGCGCGCTCACATCTGCCGGCTCGAACGGTGCACGTTCCACGACCGGGCCGTCGGCGAGGCGCAGCGCCGCGATGTACGAGGCGCTCGCATCCCACAGGGCACGGCCGGCCGCATCGAACGGCTCCACCCCAACGCGTGGCTGTTGCTCGTGCCAGACGTCGTCTGGCTCGCAGGTGCCGGACGACGCATCCGTCAAGTCTCGGTAGCGACGCGCGCGACCGTCCTTGCTCATCGCGATCACAATGCCTAGAACAGCCGATGTGAGCCAGGGATCTGGCTCGGCGCGGTTCGCGAGGAACCAGTCCGCGGATTCGCGAGAGCTCTTGTCCACGCGCGCTTCGGGCCTCGCATCGAAGGCCGACTCGACGACGATCGTCACCGGCATCCGGTAGTCCGACTCGACGGCCCCGGAGCCGGGCCCGAAAATGCGCAGGCTGTCCGACAGCACGATGTGGACCGACTCCTCCCGATACGTGAGCCCGTTACCTCCCGGCGGTGCGCTTACCACATACGGAGTCAGTTCCAGCCCGGGCTCCGCAGTCTCATTGAGTCCGGGCGGACCGGCGGTCACGAAGCCCACGCGCTCGGTCACGGTGCTGGTCTCCCAGTCGGTCGAGGAGTGCCGGACGGAGATCTCAGTGGTAATCGCGACCTCGTATTCGTGGCGCGCCAGGAAGTTGACGACCGCACCGACACCATCCGCCGACTCGCGCGAGCAGCGAACTCTGTCGCGGTCGAACTGCTCCCGGTCAGCCGCCATGACGCACTCCACTGAGTCGAGTGTCAGGGACGCGAAACCGCCTCCGGCCGCGTCGAGCGGCTCCAGCGTTTCGAGGCTCAGGTGGAGCGTGCGGAAATATGCCGGCGGCTGGACAGGCACATCGACGAACGCGGAAGCCCCCGTGTTGTCCTGGAACCGGGCGACTTCCTCGCCTGAGGCGTCGAGTGCAACGATCACCAGCCTCGCCTTGTGCCGCCCCGCGACGCTGATGCGCAGCACGGCCACAGCGAGATCCTCCTGCGCCGTGACACTGAACACGAATCCGCCAGTGCCGATGAACGCGCCGACGCGGTCAACGGTCGCACCGGATTCGGCCGGCAGCCGTACCCCGCAAGGCGCGCCGTGCATCCGCAGCGGTGCGATGGTGCCGCGGTTCTCGAACCGGAACGGGCGGACGAAACCAATCGGCATCGGGCCCATCGGCTCGGCGTGGAAGTCGAACCTCGCGACATCCGGCGCTGCAACACGGCAGCACGGGAAATCGGGATTCTCCTCCAGGATCTCCGCGTCCGCGCTCGGATTGTCCAGGCCGACCGTAAACGGCGTGCTTCCGTTCAGCAGGAGCTTCTTCGGGGCCACCTGACCCTGCGTCCGAGTGTCGATGTCCCACAGCCAGCGGAAGTTCCGCGGTGAGGCGGCGTTCGTGAGCTGCTCGACGACGTCCCACGGTCCGCCAGACAGCGGCCGTCGGCGCACCGTGATGCCGGTCAGCACATAGCGAGTGGACAGGGCCAGATCGGCGTCACCGGACACCTGCACTCCGAGATCCGGATTGATGGCCCCGATACCAAGCGCGTCGGCAAGCATCACCGCGAAGTTGATCTCCACGCAGGCATCGAGCGGCACGGGAATCGCCGCGCCCTGCCAGGCGCCGCTCGTTCCCGCCAAATCGTTGACGGAGAAGAGCGCGGTCGGGGCGCCACCCACACCGCTGTCCAGACGCTGCACCCGCATGGGGCGGGTGCCGGAGCGCGACGTGCCGCTTGCCTGCAGCAGGGGGCTCGTGACCACGCCCCGATCCGCCGGCTCGAGTTCCCCCTGCGCGCACTCGACCGTGTACGACACGTCCGGCAGGAACCATGGTGTCTCGAAACGGAAGGTGACGCGGAAGACGAAATAGTTCGGCACATGTGCGAGCCACTCGGCCAGCAACTGCACACTGATGCCAAAGCGCAGGAAGCCGAACAGTACGACCGCGAAGCCAAGCTCGAACCGCAGGCGCGCAACGAAGTCGTTAGAGCCACTGAGCATGAAGCGCAGCAGCACCTCGAGCACTCCCCAACCCTCGAGTCGGATCACGCTCATCGAGCCCTTGACAGTCACGCTGAGGATGAAGCCGCCGGCGACGTGCGTGTCCTCGAGCCACTCCACACACAGCGCGGCTCGCGCCTTGAGCTCGAAGATCTCGCTGATCTCGAGTTCGAGCTTGCCACCCACCCACGTGTCAGGCTGGTTCAGCCGCCCGAGTGCGACCAGCCCGGGCTTGTTTCCGATCGTGATGGTGCCGCCGATCTTGAGCTTCAGCTCCTCCGGGAAGTTATCGATGATCTGGTCGAGCGTGATGTCGAGCTGGATGCTCAGCACGAACACGTCGCGCCTGAAGTCGTACTCGAACACGCCGAGCGCGAGCGGCTTCTTCGATCCGAACATCCCGAACTCGACCACGATGATCAGTCCGGCCGCGTCGGGCGAGTCGAATCCAAGGCCGAATGCCCTGAGCTGGAAGACAGCCCCGCACCCGGTGATCGACAACCCAACGCCGAACCCGAAAGCCCAGGCATCGATGGTGGGCTTCCATGCGTCGAGGCCGCGCGTCTCCGGCAGACCGGTCGGACGCGCGCGCTTCAGCCACGAGTAATACTTGAGCTCACCGGCCTCGCGGTCACCGTCCTCCAACTTGGGTGCGAGGGAATCGGCATAAAGTGCCTCGATCCCGCGCAGCTCGATCGGGCCCATGGGGATCGCGCCAAACAGCGCCACGAGAAACAGCAGGTATTCCGTCCGATCGCCTGAGACGGGCACGCGTTCGCCCCAGAACACATCGACGGTGAGGCCCCATTTGTTGCCTCCGGAATAGATGACGATGCCGCCACCGAGGCCCTGCTCCTTGACGAGCGTGCCATCCGGAAGGACGTCCCGCCGGTACATGCCATGCACGTTGATCTCGACGACCTTCTCGACCTTGAGCTCCGCGCCGAGTCCCCCGAGCTGCAAACCGGGCGCGTCGGGATTACCGGCAATCCTGCCGCGCAGCCGAATGAACCAGATGGCGCCTTCGAGCGGCGATGTCTTTTGGCGGATTCCGCCGGAGATCGACACGTAGGTGGCGCCGTGCTCGTACACGAGGCCCATCTCGCGCACTTCCAGTGCGAAGCGCGACAACTTCAACTGCGCGCCGGACGGCATCACCATGTTGCCGGTGATCTTTCCGCGATCCCAACCGACATCGATGAGAGCGGCTTCGAACGGCTTGTCCGGCTTGTCATCCTCGCCCTTGATGCTGACCTCGGCTGCCGGGCTACTGGCGTCGCCGGGTTTCTCCCGGATGATGATGTCGACCAGCCCCTGGATGGCCGCGCCTGGATCCGGCGAGTCCTTGCCGAGTTCACGGAGCGACACACCGGCGCGAACGCGGAAGATGTCCACCAGGATCTTCCACAGGTCGAGCCGGAGTAACGGGATGTCATCGCCAAGAGCAGGCGGGGTGTGCGCGAACGACACGCGCAGCACATCGCCGTCGATCAGTCCGAGCTCGAGCTCTAAGTTAAGGTCCTCCCCGTCGGTCAGGGCCACGCCGCCTTCGAGAGTAAGCCCCGACCACCAGTCCTTCCCTTCGTGCGGTGTCGCGAAGAACAGTTGGCTGAGAAAAATGCGGAAATTGTCGCCGACCGGAACGACGAGCGGCGCATCCGCGAAGGTGAGGAAGTCGGATAGCGGCTCACCGGGATCGAGGTTGCGTCGCAGCCCGAAGTTGCCATGTTGCGGTACCGGCGGAAGCAGTACGGACGGCAGCACGAGGTTTTCGAGCACGATCTGGGCGTCGCTGCGGATGCGCAGGCGCTTCCGTAAGTCCGCGAGCGTGCTCCCCGCGACAGCCCAGTCGAGCTCGATGCCACCGAAGCCCAGTCCCCCGCCATCGAACGGAAACGCGCCGGCCTCGAGCGGACGCACCAGCCAGTCGATTTCGGCGCGGGCGCGGGCGGGCGAGGCGATGAAGCGCAGGTCGTGGACGGCCTGGGCCGGAATGCCGAAGATGCGACACGGACCTATCGAAATCGGGAGGTGAGCCTCGAGCCGGATGGTGCCGCCTGCCTCGATCGCAAAGCTGAAGTCGCGCGAGATGACGGAATCGATCGCGCCGTCCGACAACACGATGCCTTTGTCGATGCCCTGCTGGGTCGGGTGTGCGCCAAGGAGATCCGGGGGGATCGATATGGCGAGTGGCAGCGTGTCCACCTGCAGGGTGTAAGTGCCGTCCAGGCTGCTGGAGACGCGGAAGTCGGAGTTCCAGTCGGTCGCCGGCGCGAAGGCGAAGCGCATCGACGGGAAAAGGTGGCTGACGAGCGTCGTGGGTGCCGGTGCGAGTCCGTTCTTGAGCGTGAGCTCTCCCGAGACCGTGACAGAGCCGTCCGGAGCCACATCCGTCGTCGCATCCTCGACCTCGATTGCATCGGCCATCTGAGCCAACAGCCCCGAACCATCGGTCGACGGTGGGAAGGAAGTGTCGATGTCGTCCACCGGCCAGGCACCCGGCAGCAACGCGAAGAGATCCGTCAGCCGCATGTCATTCCACCTGGCTGCCCGGGTCCACGATGGTGTCGAAGATGGCGTCGGATTGGGATCCGGCGATCGCCGCGCCGATGCCGGCGGCGAGCGTTCCGATCATCGCGAGGCCGCCGAGCGCGCTCGTCGTGTCGACGAACTCGGTCGCCAGCTGGAGGTCCACGCTGTAGGGTTGCGCGTCAACTGGCGTAAACCGGTTTCCGGTGGTGAACTTCCGGTCGAACAGCGGCAGGCAAGCGGCCGGATCGAGGAGAGCGACTCGACCGTATTCCTCCGTCACGCCCAGGTGCTCCGCCCACAGGGCGACGCGCAGGTTGCGAATCCAGTTGTCGCCACCATCGGCGATGGTCTCGCGCATCGCGAAGATGTTGCACTCGCCGTCGGAGTAGTAGCCGCGGCGGTTGCAGTTCGCGGACCCGATCGAGGCGAACGCATCGTCGATCAGCACCATCTTGGTGTGCACATAGATGGCCGGAAACATACCTGTCACGACGGCGGCGCCCGCCTTGTGCGCGGCCCGCTTGCTCCCGGAATCCTTCTTGAACAGGTTCGTGGCTTCGGCGCGGTCGACGTCGAAGCGCGCGCCCGCCGGACTGCTGAATCCCGGCACTTTGTGAACGGCGCGCATCGCCTCACCATCCACCACCAACCAGAAGGGCGCCTCGGGCAGACGAGCGACTGGGCCGATCTCGATGACGCTGTCGGCTTCGCCAAGATCGGCCGCCAGCCAGAGGCGTCCCTTCGCGGCCTTAAAGGTCGTTTGGGTGCAGGAGAAACGCTTGCGAAGAATGCCGACTTTGAACCGATCGCCCCACGCTTCGCGCATCTGCTGGATGAATGCCTGCCGCCGGGCCAGTCCAAACGGCTGGTCGGTCGTCGATGGAACGAGAATGACGAGCGGGCCGGAGACCCGGGCGGCGGCCGCAGCGAGTGCTGAAGCAAACTCCGCGGGCGGCGTCAGATACTGGTCTTCGATGTAGATGTGCCGGCGTGCGCGTCCGATCGCCTGCAAGAGTGTGTCGATGATCGTGCGTTCGCCCTCGGGTGCGAAGGTGAACCCACGACCGCTGCCGGGCAGCGCGCCGTAGTACGTGCGAGCCACCTGCACGACATCGGGGCCCGTCGTGGGCAATCCATTCAATGCACCGGGCTCGGCGAGCCGAAGCGCAGGTGATCTTGTCCCCCATCGTTCGATGAAGGTCGTGGCGAGTTCGCCGGCCGCACGTCCGTTGACGCGCGCGTGCACATCGTGGAAAGGCCCGCGCGACGCATGGTCACGGTCCTGCGTCCGGTTCGCGTTGAGGTCGATGCCGCCGCAGTACGCGTGGATGCCGGTCCCATTGCGCACGATCTGAATCTTCTGGTGGAACACGTTGAAGTTGCGTTGCGCCGACAGCCCGAGGTCGATCAGCTCCGATGAGGCGGTGTGCGGATTGTCTTCCACGTCCGCGTCCACCGGGTCGAGATAGGCCGCGACACCCGGAATCGCGTTGAGCGCGTCAATCGAAGTGCGGTTAAGTTCCTTTCCCTCGAGAATGCTGTCGAGGCTCGCGGATCCCGCGATCAACGCAAAGGCCAGCGCCTGCGAATGCAGGAAAAACGACAGCTGGTCGGGCGACTGATCATCCTGGAAGTTGGTCGCGATATACCCGCCGATGGCGAGAAGAAAGCCGATCAGCGCCGCGGAGCTTTCGACGGTACGCACCCACGACGGGTTGAGCTGCAGCATCTGCAAGGCCAGGAAGCGCGGGTCTCCTAAGGCGGCCATGGCGGTCGCCACTTCCTCCACTGTCCGCAGTGTTCCGGGTGGTCCGGAGGGCCCGAGTGTCGCATCGTGCTGCAGCGAATACCCGGTGACATAGAACGCGCCCTGGTTTCCCGCGTCCACGGCCGCATGGAGTTCGGCGAATAGATCCTCGAGCGTCGCGGCGCCATCCGCGAATGGCACCACCGTGTTTCCGCGCGTGAATCGTTGCAGGCTGGCGGCGCCCTGCGGCGCGAACCACGAAGCAAGTGATGCGACAGTGACATGACTCGTGCCAGGCGACAGCGACACGACACCACTCGAAAACGGCATCCCCGCCGATGTCGCGACCACTTCGTCGCCACCAGCGACATCGAGCGTCGGACTGCTCGACAGCTCGGCGCGCGTTATCCCGAGCGCGGCGAGGGCATCACCAAGGTCGTCCGCGCCGAGTGTGACTGGTCCGGAGCCGCCGGAGAGCGTGATGACCTGTCCAGTGGCGGGACTTCCGCCAGGCTCGAGAATGCGCAGTGGTTGCTGGACGGAGTCAAACGCCGCGACGAAATCCTGCCAGGTCGGGCTACCGGACGACAGTGCAGCCGCATCGAGCGCGTCGCGCAGATAGCGCAGCACGCCGATCGAGTCGAGCGACGGCGCGCCAGGCGCGAACGCCACGACGGTGATGGCCGTGACCGTCACGGGGCCATTTCCAACATCCACGCCCGTCGCACGTACGACGCCGTTGGGATCGCCCTTCTCGTCGTGCGCGTCGAACGTATCCTCGAATCGGATGCCGATCACCGGATTGCCCAACGGCAAGCGTGTCAGCAACGACGGGAAGAGCGTCAGGTCGGCGGCCTTCCCCCAGATCCAATGCACAGGGGAAGTCTGAGCCTGTGCATGGTGCCAACGGCCCGAGGTCGCAAAGCGCAGCGCGGTGTCGGGGCCAGTCCCCTGCACGGCCCATTGCTGCGACGCGGGCGAAGCGGCCGGCTCTGGTGTGCCTGCTGCAGAGGGAGGGAAGCTGCGCCGCAACACCTTTGGCAGGTCGGTCGCCTTCGTCCTCGTCCATGACCACCCGGTGAGAGATGCAAGCGGAGAGGTGAACATGTCTACGCTCCCGCGCCGATCCTCGTCGCATGCAGTGGACCGACGAGGCGTGACGGAACGCCGTCCGCCGTCAGCGAAACCGCCCACACATGCAGCACAATCCCGTCAGCAGCCAGGGGCACGGAAGCCTCACCCACACCCGTCGCATCCGGCAGAACCAGCGTCGGCATGAGTCGGCGTCCTGCGGCGTCGCGCACGACGAGCCGCGCATCGGGTGCGAGGTCGGGACGATTCTGGATGGTCGCCATTGTCGCGACCGCCGTATTCAACGAATCGTCGGCGCTGTGAAAGACGTATATGGTTTCGCCCGCCGAACCTCGCGCGCGCACACGCACCGTAGCCACGCCACCGGCAGCGTCAACGGACTCGAGTTGCGGAGCGACGGATCGCGCCGGGGATGGCACGTGCACAACCAGCGGTAGCACTTGCCCCTCCTGTGATGGACGACCGGCAGCGTCGACAGCTCGGAGCCGGTACAACCAGCGCGAGGGCCGGTTGGGCAGCGTATCTGCGAAAGGCAGTGACGGGTCCACAACGCCCAGCGGCATGGCCGTTGCCTCGAGTCCGTCAAGCCGCGCGGCCGCATGCGCGAGGAATCGATCGCTCACCTGGCCGGCGGCATCCTCCGCGCGCAGCGTCGCTTCATCCGAAGGTGACAATGCCCACGCGGTGGCCGAACCGTTTGCGGCCAGCAGCTGAATGCCAGCTGACGTCACGCGAAGTCGCGGCAGCACCGCACCGGCCGCCACGCGCTCAGGTCGCATCCGCGGCGCAGGAACGAATCCCGGCGGCAGCGCGTCGGCGGGGCGCACGGTGCCGTGCACATCGTCGCCGGCCTGGCGTGGAAGCGTGAGCCGCGCGACATCGGCGAGATCGGCGATCCCGAGACCCGGCCGGCCGAAATACCGCGCCGTGACCTCGACCGCAGCCACCGTGCTTTCGTTGCCCGCGCGCGGCGAACTCTCGACCGCAGCGCGCCGGTCAGCCACGTACGCTTCGGCGTCCGCCGCGGTCACGCCGATGCCCTGCTTCTGTCGCCGGCGCGAGGCGTTGACGGCGATCCACGAGGCCGGGAGCGTGATCGTGTACTCCTCAACGACGTCGGAGCCCGGCGGCGCAGGCACGCGAGACACGATCGCGACGCGTCGATGCCAGTATTCCGAGTTGAGCTCCGCCGACGTCGTGCGTCCCACCGTGAACTCGCCCGGCGCCGGTGCGAGGCTGGCATCGACGGGGTTGACCGCGAGCGACAGCGTCACGTTCGTGCCTGCGGGATGCGAGATGACGCGGAAGGCCGCGCCCAGCACGAGCACGAGACCTGCAAACTCGTCGGCCGCCACCGGCCTGCCGAACTGCACCGGAAGCAGCCAGCCCGACACCGCGGCTACTGCAAACGATGTCGTACTGCCGTTGATCTCAGTGAGCGGACCGTCGTGCTCATAGACGCGAAACTCGACGACAGATGGATCGAGATCGCGTTGCTCCGGTCCCCAGCCCCAGTGCAGGCGTACGACGTCGCCTCCGGCGGCGATGGCTCCCTGCGATGCCGTGAGGTCGGGGTCGGCGTTCTGGAGCAAGCGCACCTGAACACCACTTGGCGGAACGGCGGCCGGGTCCGCCGCCGCAACGATCGGCGGTGTGGCCGGGGCCGGTGGCCGCACGTACTTGCGCAGCGGTGTCGGCGCAGACTTCCGCGGTGGCGATTCACGTCCGGTTGCGTCGACCGAGAAGACACGATAGGTGACGTCGTCGCCGTAGCTGAGCACATCGGCCTCGAACGTTTCGATCGCGCGGACCAGGTCGGCGTGCGACCCCGGTGGAGCGTCCGCCGGAGGAAACGCCTTGAGCAGATCGAAGCCCCAGGCCGCCGAATCCGTGGGCGACGGCATGTTGCGCCCGGAAATCTGTGTCCCGTCGTCCACGTTCGGGGCGAAGGGCCGGCCGGCCCACGAGCGTTCGAGTCGGTACCGCGCGACTTCCGTTGGTGGTGCCGACGTCGCGTCCACCGGGAAATACGGCAGCGCGCTCGCAGAAAGCGCGTCCGGCGCGTCCCATGTGATTTCGAATCCGCGGTTGGTATCGAGCACGCCGCGCGCCGCCGTGCGCGCGGGGTCGCTCAAGTTCACGACCGCGATCGTCGCGGACGGGAGCGGAGGAGCGGTTGGTGCGAACTCGACGCTGTAGATCGTCTGCGATATCTCGACGGCCTCGTCGGGGTCGAGTGCCGGGTCGAGCGGGTCCGGCACGATGCCCATGACGGACAGGTCTCCTTCGATCAGGATGCGGTCCACGTCAGCGCCAAAATCGAGCAGGGTGCGACGCGATGCTGCTACCGACACCGACGCGATGGGCACGCCGTAGCGAAAGCCCTTCGCCTGCATGGTCGAACCAGGCATCGCCTCGATGACGATGCGCGGCGTGGACATGTCCGGCATTACGACGAGTCGTCGGGCGCGAAATCCCTTACGGATCGTCGCCGGATCACTCGCGACACTCGAGAGGGCCGTCACCACTGGTGACGTGTCCGCCCAGACGACAGCCGTTCCCCAGCGGAAGCAGCGAGGCAGGCGGTAGCCCCGCGCGACGGTATGCAGGTCGTACAGCCGCTCGTCGCGGTCGCGGCGGCGCACCGTACCGACGATGCGATAGTCATAGCGCGCACCCGCTGTCAGCTCCGCCTTGTCCAGATGCGCGAAACCGAGGCCGCGATGCCAGGCAGGCAGAATCGCCGGCGCGATCGCCAGTCCGAACGGCGACACATCCCACGCGTTGCCATTCTCGCCAGGGCGCTCCGATATCACGCGCCAGGCGGGCACGCCGTCAGGACGACGCAGTGCGGCGTTTGCGTACCGCGACACCTCGTCGAAATCACCGTCGAAGACGTCCGGCTGCGCGCGGTCCTTTGCCAGTGTGCGTCCG
>Ga0184610_1000292_pt1 | contig 12468 bp, 15 predicted proteins | sample PLM1_100_coex_FD_133011 | JGI IMG/M metagenome (GOLD analysis project Ga0184610, IMG submission 133011) | Groundwater sediment microbial communities from an aquifer in East River, Colorado, USA - PLM1_100_coex | ecosystem: Environmental > Terrestrial > Soil > Riparian zone | place: USA: East... | reverse complement strand
TCCATCCGCTGTCCCGAGAATCGCCCCCTCTGATGGCTGAAACGAGGCACCAGTGTTAGAGCCCACAAGCGCAGCGCCACTTCTCTCTCCCGCCGAGATTGTCCCATCCCGTAAGCCTCCGTGGCTGAAGGTCAAAGCGCCAGGAAGCCCAAACTATCTCAGGCTGAAACGACTCGTCCAAGACCAGAGGCTCCACACCATTTGTGAGGAGGCTCACTGTCCCAATATCGGCGAGTGCTGGGAGCAACTGACCGCGACGTTTCTGATCCTCGGCGACATCTGCACCCGCAATTGCGGGTTTTGCGCCGTGACACACGGCAAGCCGACTGAGTTGGACCTGGCTGAGCCGGATCGGGTGGCTGAGGCGATCCAGCGACTGGGGCTGGAACATGCGGTCATCACCTCAGTCAACCGCGACGACCAGGCCGATGGCGGCTCGGCCATCTTCGCCGCAGTCATCCGTCGGATCCGGGCACTCTCGCCGGGCTGCGGCGTCGAGGTGCTGATCCCCGACTTCCGCGGCAACGAGGCGGCTCTTCGCACGGTGGTCGAGGCTGCGCCAGACATCCTGAACCACAACATGGAAACCGTCTCTCGGCTGTACCGCGAGGTCCGCCCTGGGTCACGATATGAGCAATCACTTGAGCTGTTCGCAAAGGCGCGCCGGATGGCGCCGGAGCTGGTGACCAAATCAGGCATCATCCTCGGATTCGGAGAGGAGCGCGAGGAGTTGCTGCAGACGATGGTGGACCTCAGGAAGGTGGAATGCGACATCCTGACCTTGGGACAGTACCTCCGGCCGAGCCAGCAACACCTGCCGATCATCAGATACTACACTCCGGAGGAATTCAGGGAGCTCAAGGCCATCGGGGAAGGAATGGGATTCAAGCATGTGGAGGCCGGCCCGCTGGTGCGGAGCTCCTATCATGCCCGCGGCCAGATCGAGGAGGTCAACCAGAAGCGGCGAGCGGAAGGGTGGAGGTGAAAGGCCGGTATCCGCGTCAACGAGTTCCCTAGGGTGGGAAGGGGATGGAACAGGACGAGCGGGCATTCGATCTGGCAGTAATCGGGGCGGGGCCGGGCGGGTACGTCGCGGCGATTCGGGCGGCACAGCTTGGGATGCGCGTAACTCTTATTGAACGGGATCGGTTGGGTGGGATCTGTCTGAACTGGGGCTGTATCCCGACCAAGGCCCTGCTGCAAAACTCGCTGGTTCTCTCGTTGTTTCGCCGAGCGGAAGAATTCGGCATTCATGTCGAGAACCTCCGGGCTGACTTCGGGCATGCCGTGAGGCGGAGCCGGCAGGCGGCGGAGCGGCTCTCCAAAGGCGTTGAGTATCTTATGAAGAAGAACAAGGTTGCCGTCTGCATGGGAGAGGCTCGCTTCACCTCGGCCAATGAACTTGAGGTTACGGATGGAGTCGGGAAGACGGTCGAGGCGATTAGGGCCGAGCGGGTTCTCCTGGCCACCGGGTCGCGACCCAGAATGCTGCCGGGTCTCAGCGCCGACGGTAAGATCGTGCTCACCAGCACCGAGGCGATGCTCCTCCCCCACGCGCCCGCCTCTATGATCATCATTGGGGGAGGCGCGGTCGGCGTGGAGTTCGCTGACATCTATCACGCATACGGCACGGCGGTCACAGTCGTTGAGATGCTCCCGACGATCCTTCCCCAAGAGGATGCCGAGATCGCTGGGTTGCTCAACCGCTCCCTCGGCAGGCGAGGGGTCAGGATCATGACCGGGACAAAGGTCGAGGAGGTGGTGGTCGAGGGGGAGGGCGCCAAGGTCAGGGTCTCAACCGACGGCAAGACGGAAGAGCTGGCCGCCGAGACGGTCCTGGTGGCGGTGGGCCGGGCAGCCAACTCGGAGGTGGTCGGTTTGAATGAGCTGGGCGTGGCGAAGGATCGAGGGTTCGTGGCGGTGAATCAGTGGATGGAGGCGAGCGTCCCGGGCATCTACGCAATCGGTGATGTCGTGGGCGGGCCGCTGCTGGCCCACAAGGCCTCGCACGAAGGGATCGTGGCTGTCGAAAAGATAGCTAAGCTCAATGGTGTGGCCCCGATCGATCACCTCAAAATTCCGAGCTGCACTTACTGCCACCCTCAGGTCGCCAGTATCGGCTTGACCGAAGCCAGGGCCAAGGCAGAGGGATACGCGATCAACATCGGTCGGTTTCCCTTCACTGCCAGCGGGATGGCAATCGCCTTGGGCGAGACGGAGGGGATGGTCAAGGTGATCTCCGATGCGAAGCAAGGACGAATCCTGGGCGTCCACATTTTTGGCGCAGAGGCCACGGAGTTGATCGCCGAGGCCGGCCTGGCGTTATCAACGGAGGCGTCGCCCGAGACGATCGCACGCTCGATTCACGCGCACCCGACCCGCTCCGAGGCGATGGGCGAGGCTGCCCTGGCTGCTCTCGGTCGCGCGATTCATCTGTGAGGCAGGGTATAGGGGTTATGGCGATAACCTGCGGCCTTTTCGACCTGGGTCTCACCCCCTACAGGGACGCGTTAGCGCTCCAGCGGCGTCTGGCGGCGCTTCGCGCCGAGGGCCTGGTGGGAGACCTGCTCCTGCTCCTCGAACACCCCCCGGTCATCACACTCGGACGCGGCGGAGAGCGCGCCCATCTGCTGGTGCCGGAATCGTCCCTTGCCGCGCGGGGGATCGAGTTTTTCAACGTGGAGCGCGGGGGCGACATCACGTATCACGGCCCTGGACAGTTGGTGGGCTACCCGATCCTCAATCTGGCGGAGCATGGCCGCGACGTACATTCCTACCTTCGGCAACTCGAACAGGTCTTGATCGAGACCCTCACGGCGTTTGGGCTCGGTGCCAGCCGCCGGATCGGTCGGACAGGCGTCTGGGTCCGGGGCGGAAAGATCGCTTCGATCGGCATTCATGTCAGCCGATGGGTGACGCGTCACGGCTTCGCGCTGAATGTCGATATGAATCTGGCCCCCTTCGAGCTGATTGTCCCCTGCGGCATCAAGGGCGCCAGCGCGACGAACATCGCCAAGGAGCTGTCTTCTCCCGTGGCGGTAGAGGAGGTGATTCCGGTCCTCGCTCAACGATTCGAGGCGAGCTTTGGAATTGATCTTCTTCCCACCTCACGAGACGTCATGCTCGGTGCGATCGGCCCGGCGCATCAGAGTGTGCACCCGACCTATCCGCCTCTAGAAGCCCATGGCCCGGTGCTCTCCACCGCGTCCTCACTCCCATGACTGCAGACGGCTCCTCGAGCCTGTCTGGAGCTAGTTCAACCACAAAACGCTAAGATTTAGCAAAGATTGATAATTTCTATTGACACGCCGTGCGGCGTCTTATAATCTATCAACCCCGGGAAGCCTTAGCGCATGGGCCTCTAGCGCATGGGAGTTCGACAGAGGCTTATTGGACGCGGGTCGGAGCACGCAATGGAATCAGAGTACCCACCGTGCCGGAAGATTCTGATTGTCGATGACCAAGAGGCAAACATCATGCTGGTGGAGGCCACGTTGGCTCCTCAGGGCTATCAGATCATCACCGCGCGGAACGGTGAACGTGCCTTGGACCTGGTGGCGGCCGATCCTCCGGATTTGATCCTGTTGGATGTCATGATGCCCGGCGTCAGTGGGTACGAGGTTTGCGCCCGGCTCAAGGAGGATGAGCGGACTCGGCTCATCCCTGTCATCATGCTGACCTACTTGGGCGACCTCGAAGACAAGATCCGTGGCATCGAGGCCGGGGCAGATGATTTCCTGACCAAGCCGTTTCACCATGCAGAATTGAGCGCCAGGGTCAGGTCTCTCCTGAAGCTCAAGCAGTTCACCGACGAGTTGGAGCGGGCCGAGGATGTCCTCTGCACACTGGGCCTGAGCGTCGAGGCAAAGGATGCCTACACGGAGGGGCACTGCGAACGCCTGGCCCAGTACTCGGTGGCACTGGGCCAGAGCCTCAGGCTCCCAGCGGAGCAGCTGAAGGCTCTGCGCCGGGGGGGCTACCTGCATGACCTCGGTAAGATCGCCATCCCGGAATCGATCCTCAACAAGAAAACGGGGTTGAGTCAGGAGGAGTGGGGGGTTATGCGGGAGCACCCGGTGATCGGGGAGCGGATTTGCAGGCCGCTCAAGTCGCTTAAACTGGTCCTGCCCATCATCCGCCATCACCATGAACAATGGGACGGCAGCGGTTATCCTGATGGCCTAAAGGGGCAGGAGATTCCGCTTACTGCCCGGATCATCCAGATCGTTGACATCTACGATGCCCTTATCACAGCCAGGCCATACAAGCCGTCCCTCGCGAGAGAGCGGGTCTTCGATATCATGAGGGAGGAGGCTGAAAGGGGCTGGCGCGATCCCGAACTGGTGGAGCACTTCATCAAGCTGCTGGAGAATCGCGGGCCGCTGATCGGATTGGAAAAAGAGAGATCAGCCTTGCCGCACTGATACGTCACCTTCTCGCTCCCCCCGCTTCAATCCGTTCCTCCTTGCAATTTCCCTCGAAATATTCTAATTCTAGAGTGAGCCGGTAGCATCTCTGCAGGCGTGTGTGCGCCGTTTTCCCGGTGGGGTTGGTTCGGGGAGCCCGTGCCTCTGGTCACCATGTCCCCTCTGCCGTACATACATCTGGTGGTGGCGTTCTTGTATCTGAGCGGAATGGTGTTTGTCGGGGGCTTTCTGATACCGGCGGCGCGTCGGTATCAGGAGGCGCGACAGACCCTTCAGTCGATCGCGCGGGTTATCACGGTTGTCCACCCCATCTCCCTGGTGTCTCTTGGCGTGTTGATCATCACGGGCGCCGCTATGCTGACCGATCTGAAGGCGGCGCTCGGGGGCCGCTATTTCAGCCACCTGTTCTCCACGCTGGGGCCAAAGCTTCTTGTGGTCTTCATCCTGGCCTTGCTGAACAGCTACCAGTTTTTCGGCCTGGGGCTTCGTCTGACCAGATCAATGGTAGATGGCGCTGAAGGGCAGGAGGGGATGACGGACGGTCAGGTGGCTTCGGCGCTCATGCAGGTTAATCGCCTGCAGCGCTGCGCCTGGATCGGCGCGGCCCTCGGCGGGGCGGCGCTGTATCTGGGCCTGGCGATGGGACGGGGGTGGTGACGCCTGACGGGGAAGGGCGAATGCCGGGCCCGGCGCCGGCCGTCGAGACCAGGCGACTGGTCAAGTGGTATGGCGGCTATCCTGCCCTGAGGGGGATCGACCTGTGCGTCGCCCCGGGTGAGATCCTAGCCCTGTTCGGCTCGAATGGTGCCGGGAAGACCACCCTGCTCAGGATCCTTGCTGGACGGGTTCGACCGACCGCCGGAACTGCGCGAGTCGCTGGATTCGAGGTCGGCAAGGGCGGCGACCGCGCGAGAGGTGACATCGGGACCCTTGCCCACGGGCACCAACTGTACGAGACCCTAACCGCCAGTGAGAACCTCGCCTTCGCCGCGGCCATGCTGGGGCTGGGTCGGGCAAGCGAGCGCATCGCCCAGGTCCTGCTCCGCGTCGGTCTGGAAGCGGCGGCCGGCTCGAGCGTCAGGACATTCTCAAGCGGAATGAAGCGTCGCCTTGCCCTGGCAAAGCTGATGCTCCGCGAGTGTAAGGTGATCTTATTAGATGAGCCCTACGCGAGCCTGGACCTGCAGGCCACGAAGCTATTGGAGGAGTTCCTCATGGCGTCGAAGATCGGGGGGGTAACCACCATTCTGGCCACCCATAATCTCACGATGGGATTCGGCGTGGCAGACCGGCTCGCCATCTTGAGGCAGGGGCGCCTGGTCTTCGAAGGTCGTCGAGACGAGACCAGCCTGGAAGCGTTTCGCTCTCTGTTCTCGCTGCACGGAGAGTTGGGGGATGTGGAATGAGCTTTGTCCGGCGCGTCGTGGCGATCGCGCGAAAGGACCTGCTCGCCGAGTGGCGGGACCGCGAAAGCTTCAGCGCCATGTTCTTTTTTGCCTTCCTGGTCCTGTTCCTCTTTCACTTCGCGCTCGGCGGGGATCAGGCGTTGATTCGTGGAGCGTCGTCCGGCCTCTTGTGGCTGGCCTTTACCTTTACCAGCGTGCTGGGCCTGGCTCGATCGGTTCAGGGTGAGCTGGAGAACGACTGCCTGGACGGCTTGCTCCTCTATCCGGCTGAGCGGGAGGCGATCTATCTGGGGAAGCTGCTTGGGAACTTCTTGGTGATCCTTGTGGTGGAGTTGGTGATCTTTCCCCTCTTCGCCGTGCTCTATAATATGGACCTCTGGTCGCGCCTCCCCAAGCTGTTGCTGATCGCCGTCCCGGGGACGCTCGGCTTCGCCGCAGCGGGGACGCTGCTGTCTACCATGACGGCTGGCCTCCGAGCACGGGAGGCGATGCTGCCGTTCCTTCTGTTTCCCCTGACCATCCCGCTCATCCTGTCCGCGGTGAAGGGAACGGAGGTCGTGTTGCGCGGCGACCCGTTCGAGCTCGCCATGCCCTGGCTGAAGCTGATGGCGGCTTTTGACACCGTCATTCTGGTGGCCTCGTTGTTGACCTTCGAATATCTGGTGGAGGAGTGAACGGGTGATCCGCCGTGGTGCGGAACGGGTGCTCGGCGGCCTCGCGGCGCTCGGGCTGTTGCTCGGGCTCTACACCGGGTTTTGCTATGCTCCGCCCGACGCCGTGCAGGGGGAGGTCCAGCGGATCATGTACCTGCACGTTCCCCTGATCCTGGTCAGCTACCTCGCCTTCTTCGTCGTGTTCGTGACGAGCATCCTGTACCTCGCGCGCCGTTGCGAGCGACACGATGCGATCGCGCACTCCTCCGCCGAGATCGGCGTCCTCTTCACCGCATTGGCGATCGCGGCCGGGTCAATCTGGGGGCGGCCCACCTGGGGGACTTGGTGGACGTGGGATGCGCGGCTGACGACAACCACCATCCTGCTGCTGATTTTCATCGGCTATCTGATGCTCCGGGCGCTGGTGGACGACCCCTCCCGGGGTGCGACATTCAGCGCAGTCCTGGGGATCATCGGCTTCCTGGATGTCCCGATCATCCACATGTCGGTCGTCTGGTGGCGCACCCTGCACCAGCCCGCGTCGGTTCTTCGGCCCGGCCCATCGACCGTGGCCCCCGACATGCAGGTGGCCCTCTATACCAACCTCGCCGCCTTCGTGGTGCTGTACGGGTATTTCCTGGTCAAGAGGGTTCGCCTGGAAGAGGCCAGATGGGAGCTGAGCCGGCTGAGGATGGAGGGGGCGGCGTGAATCCGTGGCCCTATATCCTGGCTGCGTATCTACTGGCTGCCGTCGGCCTGCTATGCTATCTTCTATCGGTGAGCAGGCGGACGAAAGCGATGGCGGCCCAGATCGCAACCCTCAAGCGATTCTCGAAAGACACGATGCGATGACGAAAAAGAGTAAGTTGCTGCTGGGTGCGATCATCGTGGTGGCGGCTCTTAGTTATCTGATCTATGGGGGCATCCGGGAGGCCGCTGTCTACTACATTACGCCGGCGGAACTGAATGAGAAAGGGGCGTCGGCGGCCGACAGGTCATTCCGTCTCGGCGGCATGGTTGTCCCTGGGTCGGTGCATTGGGACCCGGGGACGCTTCAGCTTACCTTTCGCCTGACCGACGGGAAGGAGCAGGTCGCGGTGATGCACACCGGCTCCCCGCCCGACCTGTTCAAGGAGGGGACGGGGGCGATAGTTGAGGGAAAGTACATGAGCGGTAATCTGTTTATCGCGAGCACGATCCTGGCCAAACACTCCGAGGAGTATCGACCGCCTCAGGCTGGTCAGGCCCAGGCCAAGGATCTGTACCGGACGTTGATGAAGCCACCCGAGGAGCGACGATGATCTCGACGCTGGGCCGTTTCACGATGGTGCTGGCCCTGGGCATTGCCCTCTATGGGGCGATCGTCTCGATCCTTGGGGCGCGGCGACGAAAGCCGGCACTGATCGAGAGCGGCCGCGGGGCCGTCTTCGCCGTCTTCGGTCTCGCCACCTTCGCTGTCCTGCTGATGGAGGCGGCCCTCGTCGGCCGTGACTTCGGCATCCGGTATGTAGCCAGGAACGCCAGCCTCGGGACGCCGCTCCTCTACACGGTTATCGCCCTATGGGGAGCGCTCGAGGGGTCGATCCTCCTCTGGATATGGATCCTGGCCCTCATGAGCCTCCTTGCGGTGGTGATCGAGGGAAAACGCAACCGCGAGGCGATCCCGTATGCCACCGCGGTCCTCCTCTCCATCTCGGCGTTTTTCCTCTTCCTGGCGGCCTTCCCGGCCAATCCGTTCACGGCAATCTTTCCACCCCCCGCTGACGGGCGGGGACCGAACCCGCTTTTGCAAAATCACCCGCTGATGGCGATCCATCCTCCCTGCCTATATTCCGGCTACGTCGGCTGGTCGGTCCCCTACGCCTTCGCCATGGCCGCCCTGATCAAGGGGCGGCTCGGTGAAGAATGGATCCGAACGGTCCGGCGCTGGTCGATCGTCGCCTGGGGATTTCTGACCGTCGGGATCATCCTCGGTGGATGGTGGTCCTACGAAGTGCTGGGGTGGGGCGGCTACTGGGCCTGGGACCCGGTGGAGAATGCCTCGCTGCTCCCGTGGCTGACGGGCACCGCCTTCTTGCATTCTATGATGATCCAGGAGCGGCGGAAAATGTTGAAGGTGTGGAACCTTGCCCTGATCATCACCACCTTTACGCTCACCATCTTCGGCACATTTCTCACGCGAAGCGGCATCCTCTCCTCTGTGCACGCCTTTTCGGAATCGACCATCGGCCCGCTGTTTCTGGCGTTCATCGGCGTGATCCTCCTCGTCTCCTTCGGCTTCCTGGTCTATCGGAGCGACGGGTTGAAGGCCGAGGGGGACCTTGACTCCCTGGTCTCCCGCGAGACCGCCTTCCTCATGAATAATCTCTTGCTGCTGGGGTTCGCTTTTGCTGTGTTACTTGGCACGCTCTTCCCGCTGATCTCCGAGGCGGTGCGCGGTGTGAAGGTCAGCGTGGGCGAGCCATTCTTCAACAAGGTGAACGTCCCGATTGGTTTGGTGCTTATCTTTCTGATGGCGATCGGGCCACTGATCGCCTGGCGGCGCGCCTCACTGGAAAGCCTGCGCCGCAACTTCAGCCTCCCCTTGCTGCTGGCGTTCCTCGGCACCGGGGTGTCGTCCATCTTGGGGGTGCGGGGGCTGTACCCGCTCCTGGCCTTCAGCTTGGCCATGTTCGCGGCCGCGACCGTCATCCAGGAGTTTGCCCGGGGCGCGCGGGCGCGGCGGCAGATTTCCGGGGAAGGGTATCTCACGGCGCTGTCGAATCTCACCAGGCGCAGCCAGCGGCGATACGGGGGGCTCATCGTGCACCTGGGCGTGGTGCTCGTCGTGATCGGGATCACGGCCTCGACTGTCTTCAAGCTCGAGAAAGAGGTCTCACTGAAGCGGGGCGAATCGATGCACCTGGGGCGGTACCAGGTGCGATTCGATGACCTCACTGCCTGGCAGGAGTCGCATCGCTTCGTGGTACAGGGGACCTTCACCGTCTTGAACTCGAATCGCCAGGTAGCGGAGATGCGGCCCGCCAAGCGGTTCTATCCGTCCGAGCAACAGCCGATCGGGACCGTCGATGTCCGCTCGACGCCGCGGGAGGACCTCTACCTGATCCTTTCGTCCTTCACCCGGGACGGGGCCTCGGCAACGCTGAAGGTCTTGATTCGGCCCCTGGTGATGTGGATCTGGATCGGCGGGGCCGTGATGGCGCTCGGCGCCCTGGTGGCGATCTGGCCTGATCGGCGTGTGCTGGCGGCCGAGCCTATAAAGGAGCGAGTGGCGTGGCAACCTGGAAGAAGCTGATCGTTCCGATCGCCGTCACGCCGATCCTCCTGCTGTTGGCCTACGGCTTCAAGACGAACCCACGGGAGGTCCCATCGCCGCTGATCGGTCGCACGGCGCCGCCGTTCGCCCTGTCGAGGTTTGATGGGGGAACCACCGGGTTGGAGCAGCTCCGCGGCAAGGCTGTCGTGCTGAACTTTTGGGCCTCCTGGTGCTTCCCGGCCTGCTTTGAGGAGGCGCCGGCGCTGGAGGCGGCGTGGCGGGCCTACAAGGATCGAGGGGTGATGGTGATCGGCGTGGACATCCAGGATCGAGAAGCCGACGCCAAGGCGTTCGTCGAGCGGTTCAATCTGAGTTTCCCCAACGGTCAGGATCCACAGGGAAAGATTTCGATCGACTACGGGGTCTATGGCGTGCCCGAGACCTTCTTCATCAACCGGGAGGGGAAGATCCATTACAAGCATGTCGGGGCCCTGACCAAACAGATGCTCCAGGGCAAGATCGAGGAGATGCTCTGATTCCAAGTTCCTGGTTCGTTCTCGCTCAGAACGCGGAGCTCCCTCATCCAAGGTGCTCACGTATGCGAAGAACACTGCTCTCTCTACTGATCGTAGGAGTCGTCGGGTTGTGGCTGCGTCCTGCTGTCGGGGTCGGCCTCGAGGAGCAGACACAACTCCTGGCTGCAGAGCTGCGCTGCCCCGTGTGTCAGAACCTGTCGGTAGGCGACTCGCCCTCAGAGATGGCCAACCAGATGCGCGAGCTGGTCCGGGAGAAGCTGAAGAACGGGGAGAGCCCCGAGCAGATCCGAGCCTATTTCGTCAGTCGCTACGGCGAGTGGATTCTCCTCGCCCCGATACGCCAGGGATTCAACTGGGTTGCGTGGCTGCTGCCTTTCGGCGCCATCCTGGGCGGGGTCGGCGTCATCGGCTTCGTGGTTCGTCGCTCTGTGTCGAAGAGCCGGGCCCCCCGAGAGGCGCAGCTACCCCCGCTCGATCCCCGGTACGCCAGCCGGTTGCAGGCGGAGCTAAAGGAGTGGGGGCAGTGAGAGCGTGGAGTACCTGATCGCTTCCCTCCTGGTCTTTCTTGCCCTCACGCCGGTGATCGCACCCTTCCTGAGGGCGAGCGAAGAATCTCCACCGCGGGCTGGAAATACGGAGCTGCAAGAATTTCTGGCGGAGAAGCAGACGCTCTATGCGGCGATCAAGGAGCTCGAGTTCGATTATCAGGCCGGCAAGCTTGCGCTTGAGGACTACCAGCAGACACGCTACAGTTACGAGCTAAGAGCGGTGGCCCTCCTGGAGCAGATCGACCGATTGAGTGAAGGTCGCGGCGTCAAGGACGCGACATCCCGAAAAGAGCAGAGCCGATGAGACGTCTTATGGAGTCCAGGCTGGTCGCCTCCGGCTTGGAGAAAATCCATCAGAAGATAGTGGACGGAGTTCGTCTGGACTTCGATGACGGGCTCGCCCTCTACCGGACGCGCGATCTCACATCGGTGGGGTTCCTTGCAAACCTCGTCCGCGAGCGGAAGAGTGGGGACCGGACCTACTTCGTCCGCAACCTACACATCAATTACACGAATATCTGCAATAAAGGATGCAAGTTCTGCTCGTTCTATGCGCTGCCGAACGACTCGCGGGCATATGTCCTGAGCATCCAGGATATCCAGGATCGGATCCGCAAGCACGGCGACGTTCCGATTCGTGAGATCCACATGGTGGCCGGGATCAATCCGAGGCTCCCATACCAGTATTACCTCGAGTTGATCAGGGCGGTGAAGGAGGTCAAGCCCAATGTCCATGTCAAGGCCTTTACGATGATCGAACTGGCCCAGATCCAGCGGGTGGCCAAGAAACCGATGGGCGAGATGCTGGCCGACCTGAAATCGGCGGGGCTCGACTGCTGTCCAGGTGGCGGAGCGGAGGTCTTCAGTGACCGGGTTCACGAGGAGTTGTTTCGGGCCAAGCTGGACAATGAGGGGTGGTTCGATGTGGCCAGGGAAGTTCATCGGGCGGGCATCCGTTCGAACGCCACGATGCTCTATGGCCACATCGAGACCGTGGAGGAGAAGGTCAAGCACCTGCTCCATATCCGCGACCTGCAGGACGAGACCCAAGGCTTCATGTGCTTTATCCCGTTGGCGTTCGATCCGGCCAACACCGAGCTGAGTCACATCCCGGTCACGACCGGGTACGCCAACCTGCGGGAGATCGCTGTCGCCAGGCTGCTGCTGGACAATTTCCCCCACATCAAGGCGTTCTGGATCATGATCACGCCTGCGGTCGCCCAGCTCGCGCTCTGGTACGGGGCGGACGACATCGACGGCACCGTCAGTCATTATGAGATCACACATGCCTTGGGCGACACCTCTCACCACCAGGAGCTGCACCATGAGCAGCTTCTCGCGATGATCTGCGAGGCCGGCCGGCAGCCGGTCGAGCGCGACGCGCTGTACAACGTGCTCTCACTGAACTGAGGAGTAGCGGGGTGAGGGAGTCTAACGGCACGATCGAGGCGATCGCCGAGAAGGTCGAGGCGGGGAAACGGCTCACCTTCGATGAGGGGGTGGAACTCTTCGAACGGGCGACCTTGCTGGAGCTGTCCGCCATGGCCGACCGCATCCGCTGGCGCCTGCACCCAGAGCAGGTCGTGACTTACGTGATCGGGCGGAATATCAATTACACGAATGTCTGTTGGGTCAAGTGTTC
>Ga0184610_1000289_pt1 | contig 12498 bp, 12 predicted proteins | sample PLM1_100_coex_FD_133011 | JGI IMG/M metagenome (GOLD analysis project Ga0184610, IMG submission 133011) | Groundwater sediment microbial communities from an aquifer in East River, Colorado, USA - PLM1_100_coex | ecosystem: Environmental > Terrestrial > Soil > Riparian zone | place: USA: East... | reverse complement strand
TCCTGCGTGCCGAGCACCTTCGCATGACGCGCGATCTGCGCGGCAATCTCATTATGGGGAAGGCCGGCGCCGCTGAAGATCGGCAGCTTCTGCCCACGGACCAGCGTGTTGAGGCCGTCGATCGCGGAGATGCCGGTCTGGATGAACTCCTGCGGCCGCTGCCGCGCCACCGGGTTGATCGGCTCCCCGACGATCGGGAGGCGCTTTTCGGGAATGATCGGCGGCAGGCCGTCGATGGGTTCACCAAGACCGTTGAACCTGCGGCCGATCAACTCCCGCGAGACACCGATTCGCGCCAGGTCCTCACGCAGGCTGATCGATGTCTTGGCGAGATCCAGCCCCCTCGTCTCTTCGAACACCTGGATGACCGCGTTGCGCTCGGAGACCTCGATCACCTGACCGCCGCGCATGGTGTCATCCGGCAGGTGGATGTTAACAATTGCCCCGTAGGGAAGATCCCGCGCCCCTTCCACGAAGAGCAGCGGACCCGAGATATACGAGATCGACTGATATCGCTTTGTCGTCAGTTGCATCACGATGCCTCCGCGCCAACGGCCTTCGCGCCGAACGCCTCGGGCAGCCGCTTGAGCCATTGCTCGAGGTAGCCCTGGAACTCACCTTTGGGCACATCCTTCATGCGCCCAACCTCCTCAATTTGCTTGAGATTGAGGATGTCGTCGAGCAACATCCCACGTTTCAACGCAGCTACGGCCTCATCGTAGAATCTGAGGATGGCCTTGAGAATTCCGTACGATTTGTCCAGTGGACAGTCAGAGTCCACGTCGCTGTAGGCACTTTGCTGCAAAAAATCCTCGCGCAGCATCTTGCCGGCCTCGATCAGCATGCGCTGATCATCTTGGAGTGCGTCGGGGCCCACCAGCTGTACGATCTCCTGGAGCTCCGCTTCCTGCTGCAGCAGAGCACCGGCCCGGTTACGCAGTCGCTCGAAGTCTTCTGGCATATGCTCCTTGTACCAACCCGTGAACAACGGCGAGTACAAGCTATAGGAGCGCAGCCAGTTGATCGCGGGAAAGTGGCGGCGACTGGCCAATCGATCGTCCAACGCCCAGAACGTCCCCGTGATGCGCATCGTCGCCTGCGTGACGGGTTCTGAGAAATCACCGGCTGGTGGCGACACCGCGCCGACAACCGTGATCGAACCCTGCCGCTCGGGCTTGCCGACGCAGACGGCGCGGCCGGCGCGCTCGTAAAAGGCGGCGAGCCGGCTGCTCAGGTAGGATGGATAGCCTTCTTCCGCGGGCATTTCCTCGAGCCGGGACGAGATCTCGCGCATCGCCTCCGCCCACCGGCTGGTGGAGTCGGCCATGAGCGCCACTTTCGTGCCCTGGTCGCGCCAGTATTCCGCAAGGGTGATGCCTGTGTATACAGATGCTTCACGCGCGGCCACCGGCATGTTGCTGGTATTTGCGATGATCATCGTCCGCTCCATAAGCGGCCGGCCGGTGCGTGGGTCTTTGAGTTCGGGGAACTCATCGAGCACGTGCGTCATTTCGTTTCCGCGTTCGCCGCATCCGACATAGATAATGACGTCGGCGTCACCCCACTTCGCCAGCGTCTGTTGCATCACGGTCTTGCCGGCCCCAAACGGACCTGGAATCGCCGCAGTCCCGCCCATCGCCACAGGGAAGAGCACATCGATGACGCGCTGGCCGGTGACAAATGGCTCGCGAGGGTCCAGACGCTGCTTAACCGGCCTCGGCTGGCGCACCGGCCAGCGGTGCATCAACGGCAGCTCCGTGCCGTCCTTCAGTCGGCAGACCGTCTCGGTGACAGTAAACTCCCCCTTCTTGATCACCGAGACCGCGCCGCCTTTAACGTCAGGTGGAACGAGGACGTGGTGCTAGAAGCCAAACACCTGGACCCAGCCCAGCGCGTCGCCCGAATTTACCTGATCACCCGCCTTTAGCGTCGGCGTGAACGACCATTTCTTCGTCCGGTCGAGCGCGACTGCAGTCGCACCGCGTGAGATGAAATCGCCCTTCTCTCGGCGCACACTCTCCAGCGGCCGTAGAATGCCGTCGAATACACCGAAGAGGAGCCCTGGTCCGAGCTCGACGGTGAGAGGGTTTCCGGTACTTTCTACTGCTTCGCCCACCTTCAGGCCGGAGGTATCCTCGTAAACCTGAACAAACGCCGTGTCACCATCCAGGCGGATGCTTTCGCCCAGCAGGCCTTCGTTGCCGACGCGCACCACATCGTACATCCGCGCGCCGGTCATGCCCTTCGCGATGACGGCGGGTCCGGCGATCTTGATAATGGTACCCTTGATTGCCATTGTTGCCTCCTGATTACCGCAGTTTCACGTAGAACCCGATGTGCTCTTTCACGAGCCTTGCAATGTAGTCCTCGCCGCTCTCCAATTGGGCTTTGGGCGCCGGGAAGGGAATGATGATCGGCGTATCACGACCATGCATCAGCCTGTTGATATCCTCGTCGAGCCCCTTCATGAGATCCTCGTTCACAGCGACAATCCCGTAGTCTTGGGTGAGGAGGGATCGCAGCTGCTCGAGCGTTTGCTGCGGGGACGCAACCTCGCGCACTTCCACGCCGGCGAGCCGAAATCCGGTGGCCGTTTCCGGATCGGTAATGACCGCGACCCTATACAACTGCCATCTCTTTTCGTATGCGATCTCGCGGTATCCCCAGCGCTTTGCTACGGGCAATCAGCCGCAGATTCACGACTTCGTTGTACTTCATGGCCAGATAGCCGATGACGACATCGATGCCCAGCGGATCCTGGAGGTACTGGGCCACCTGAGCACGGAGCAGCGCCGTTTCCAATTCCCGCTCCATTGCCGCCCGATCGTCTTGAAACGATTTGACGGGGAACCCCTGCAGGCGAACGGCCTGGAGTCCGCGATCTGCCGTCTGCGGATCCGTCATCGCGAGGAACGCGTTTTCCGTCACGCGGCTCCCCGGGATGAAGAATCGTAATTTCTCGTCCCTGCTGAGCCCCTCGACCCGTTGGAGCTTGACCGCCGTCTTTACGTTCATGGCATCGATTTCGTCCTGCAAGAACCGTCGCACGACCTCTTCATCGTGTCCTCGCCCCGAGGCGATGCGCATCCCATACGCGGCGTAGTAGCGGTCGAGCCGCAGCTCCAGCGACAGAAGATCTTTGGTTTCTAGGTAGTCTCTCAGGCCCTCCGCGAGCGCCAAGGCGAGGGGGTGATCCATCCCTCCGAGCGCTCCGACCACACCCGACACGTCAGGTTGCGCTACAACCTCTTTAAGAGCGGGCTCGTTCAGGCGGCCGGCCGGAATGAGGCTGGCGAGGATCTCCTCATCCCGTCGCCCTGTGTGTTTGGCGCGCAGGATGATCCGGGTGTTGGTGAGATCCCAGCGCATGAGCACAAGCTCGATGAGTGCTCTGGCCTTGCCATCTGCGAAGCTCAGAATCCTCGTCGTCGTGAGGTAGAAGTTGCGGGCGAGCGCTTTGTCGACCATTTGCAGGGGATCCGTCGAGAGGCTTTGCGCTTCCTGAATTTCGTGCGCATATGGAGTATTGCCCAGAGCCTGGATCAGTGCATCGATGGAGGGCAGCGCGAGCAACTCGTCGATCCGTCCTGGATCGAGGAGCCGGCTGCGCATCGCACGCACCCTCGCGTTGATATACGGAAAGTCAGGCATTCGGTCTTTCGCGTTGGCGTGTCTGTCCCCACAACAGTGCGGCGACTTCCGGCGCGACGACGGATTTCACCCGCTCAATCCTCGAGGCCAGCGTGTTCTCAACGACAAAGCGCCCGTTCTCAGTGGACAGGCGTGCCCCGCCTCGGACATCCTCGGCAGGCTTCACCTCTGCGTCGAGCTTCAGTTCCCGCAGGGCGGCGCGCGCCAAGTCCAGATCGCTCGGATGGACTTCCACGACGAGCCGGCCCTCTAGTTCGGCCGCAGCTTCCCGGATGAGGCCACGAAGGAGAGATGCGTAGCGTGATCGGTCCTGCGCCACCCGCGCCAGTTCCGCTTCCGCTTTCGCAAAGACGTCAGCCAGGGCCTCGTCTTTCGCCTGCAGCACGAGCGCAGCAGCGCGCACCTGGGCGGCGCTCTCAGCGCGCATGCGAGCGCTTTGTCGCTCGGCGTCGAGCAGCTGGTGGCGGGAGGCGAGGTGTGTCTCCGCTTCTTGCTGCGCTTCTGCAACAATCTGATCGGCCTGAGCCTTGGCCTCATTGAGGAGTCGCTCGCGCTCGGCATCGGCTTCGCGTTGAAGAATCGCGACGAGTTCTGAGTCCATCTATTAGATATTGCCGATGAGGAAGAATGCGACCAGGAAGCCAAGGATGACCATCGTTTCGGGCAGTGCCAGGAAGACCAGCATGAGACCGCCCATTTCCGGGCGCTCCGCGATCGCTCCAGCGGCCGCGGCGCCGATCCTGGACTGTGCCCAGGCGGTGCCAATCGCACCCAGCCCGACGGCGATGGCAGCAGCAAGTCCCAGCATTCCTGCGCTGGCGCCCGCTTGCTGACCCGCCTGCGCTTCCTCCGCGTATGCGACCCCTGCGACTGCCAGCGTGAGTGTCAGCACGGCCATCATGACCAGTGCACCCTTCAATTGACTCACCCCCCTCGTATTCATCGTAGCGAGAACTGTGTGAAGCCCGCGTCAAGAACTGTCAAGGAGCCGACGTCTTCTGGAACGGCCGATACGCCAGGCCGGTCTCTTCGTGGTACTTGAATTTTGTGAAGAACTCTACCCAGTGCAGACGTGCGGGTTGGATGACATGACCCATGATCGTGAACACGAAGAACATCGTCTGAAAGGCTGCCGCGAGGATCCATCCGAAGATCCGACCGACAAAACCCGGTATACCGAACTGCTGCGACATGGCCGGCCCTACTTCATTAGCCGCAGTCGCCAGTGCCGCTGCGGCAAGACCGAAGGCAAGCAGTCGCGCATGAGAGAGGATGTGACCGAACGCAGACGTGCTTTCCAGAAGCCACAGCAGGCGCTTCATAATGTCGCGATCCACGACAAGCGAGATGACCGCTACCGCCACCGCCCCCAAGAACAAGTACAGGCCGACCGGCCCAAGAGCGCTGGGTAGTTTGTCCCCGCTCGCGCCTAGGAAGAGAAACAATCCGGCCGTTCCCAGCGTGATCACGATTGCCTCAAAGACGCCGGCGAAGTGCCTGTGCCGTAACGCTTGGATCAGGTGGATGATCAGACCGAAGAAGATCATCAGGACACCGACCGCGATGATCAACTGGAAGTAGGTTGTCTGCGCCTCGGCCACTCGGTTGTATATAGGGTGGATCGGCAGATGATATTTATGCGCGAGCAATTCGGGTAGATTCCCAAAGAACTCGAGATAGATGACGCCAAAGACGATAATCCAGAAGGCGCTGATTCGAATGAGAAAGGAGAGATCAGCCAATAGTTCAGGTGGAAACCGCACGTTCAGGAAGTTGATGGTCAGTGCCTTGCCGGAGCGTGCCATCCTACGAAATGTCCACCCGAGCCAAAACAGCAGCACGCCGTAGGCCACGTCACCGATTACCAGACCCACAAAGATCGGAAACGTCACCGCCATCACCGGACTTGGGTCCCACGCGCCGTACCGGGGCGGCAAGAAGAGCGCGAGCAATCGCTGGAAGGGACGGATCAACGGATGGTTGTCCAGCAGGACCGGCACCCGTTCCGGGTCATGGTGCGGATCAGCGGGTGCGTCATAGACGACCACGTCCTTGCCGAAGCGTGTCCTCAGACGGTTGCGAATCTCGTCCATCTTGCGCGTGGGCGCCCATCCATGCAATACGAACGCATACCGCGACTCTGCGAGATCACTGACGACCTTCATTTGGGCCAGCCGGTCGGCCATCCATTCGCGCACAGCCATCAGGCGCGGGCGTTCGGTCCGGCTGACCTCAGATAGTTCCGCGGTAATCTGCTCGATCTCACGCGGGATCTCGGCCTTCCGGCGCTCCATGAGCGCAATCGTGTCCGCCGCCTCGGGCTGAGCAAACCGGCCAGGCAGCCGGAGCTCGATGACGCCCGCCCTCGAAAGCACGCTCCGGACTCGGTCGCCGTCTCCCTTACGGAACGCTACCACCACACCGATGCGACTCTCATCGACGGCGCGGCTGACCACCTCAATGCGGTTGTCGGTCATCTTGGCCAGCTCATTACGCAGGGCCGTCACCGCGGTCAGGTCTTTGGTATTGAGGATGAATCCAATCGTCTCGAAGGCACGGCTCCCCGAGAGCGCACCGAGCAATGGGGACAGGACGCGTATCGCGCCCTCATACGATGTGATAAGCGATTGCTCTTCATCCAGTTCCAACCGGCGACGGGTGAGCTCCCGCACGCGCCGTTCGAGATCAGCGAGCCATGGCTCAAGGTCCTCCATGCGGGTGGAACCTATCGCCTTCCCCGTAGCGATGGGGCCAGATGGCCCGACGGGCAACAGCGTGAGAATCCCCTCGACACGCGACAGCGACCGCTCCAACGTCTGAAGCGCCTGGCTCTCTTCAGGGGCGAGTTGCACCCTGGAGACCTGCGGGACGTCATCGGACTCAATTCGTTCAATATGCAGCGCGCCCAGCCGCTGCACCTCATCAATCACCTGGCTGAGGAGGCGCTTAGGGCCCAGCACGGTCACTCGACTCATCTTGACGATCATTTTCGAACCGGCTCTACCTCTCCGACAGGTCCCCGAGCACTCGCTCGATCACGAGTTTCGCGGCTTCCGGGGCCCGCTCGGCCGCGCCCGAGCGTACCTCCGCGACGTCGTCCTGCGCCCGAATCAGGCGCTCCTTGGAAATACGCTCCGCCTCTGCGGCCATCTCGGCGCGCGCGCGTTCAGCGAGCGCGTCCGCCTCACGGCGGGATTCCTCACGCAGTCGCTCAGCACGGCGCTGCGCGTCCTCCACGAGCCGCTTGGCTTCCTCGCGCGTCTGCGCGAGAGTTGCTTCGAGCTCTTTTTCTTTGTGGGCGATGACTTGCAGGGGATTCTCATCGGATGGGCCGTGCTTGGCCGTCATTGCGTCACCGGGTGTCAGGTTGTGGTGCAGCATCAGGGGCACGCGCCATCATAACAAACGGCGCGGAAGACCGTCAATCATGGGGCCCGTCACTAGATTCTGAGAAGAAGAACAGCCGATCGGGCCAGGTCAATTATAGGTTGAGGGTACAGTCCGATGATGAGGGTCCCCAGTCCGGCGATCCCGAGCGCCACCTGCAGCGCCGCCGGTTCCTCGAGCGGCACCGTTGAGGGAGCCGGCATGATGTACATGGCCCGGATCACGCCCGCATAGTAATACAGCGAGATGATGCTGTTCACGACCCCGACGATGGCCAACCACAGCAGGCCGTTGTCGATCGCTCCCGCGAGGACATAGAACTTCCCCACAAAGACAGAGGTCGGCGGCAGTCCGGTCAGCGACAGCATGAAGACCGCCATGAGGAGCGCCGACACCGGCGCGCGCCGGGAGAGACCGGCGTAGTCGGGAATGTCATCGGTGCCCAGCTGCTGGCCGATCAGCGCCGCGACGAAGAACGCGCCGAGCTGCGTGAATGTATATCCCAGGAGATAGATCAGCAGCCCGGGCGTGCCGAAATCTCCGCGGAACGCCACCACGCCAATGAGCAGAAAGCCCGCGTGCGAGATGCTCGAGTACGCCAGCATCCGTTTGATGTTGCGCTGCGGCAGCGCCAGGAGATTGCCGAGCGTCATCGATACTGCGGCCAGGATGGCGAGCAGCGGAACCCAGTTCAGCTGTCGAGGATCCACCACCACCATGAGCAGGCGTACGAGCGCGGCAAAGCCGGCCGCTTTTGAGGCCACGCTGAGATACGCGGCCACCGGCGTGGGCGCCCCCTCGTAGACGTCGGGCGTCCACTGATGGAACGGCACCATCGAGATCTTAAAGCCGAAACCGGTTAACATCAGTGCCACAGACAGCGACAGTGCTTGGAGGGGCGCGTCGCTCACGCGGCGGGCAATCTCGTACAGATTGGTCGTCCCCGTGAGGCCGTAGAGGATGGAGAATCCAAAGAACATCACCGCGGAGGCGGTAGCGCCGAAGAGGAAATACTTGACCCCCGCTTCGTTGCTCTTCACGTTGCCCTTCAGGTAGCCTGCCAGCACGTAGGAGGTCAGGCTGACGAACTCGACAGACAGCGCGAGCAGGATGATGTCGGTGCTTGCCGCCATGAGAATCAGCGCGACGGCCGTGAAGACGAGCAACGCGTAGAACTCACCCTCGTACTGCGTCCGGCCCGGCAACCAATCCATCGCCGCGAGAATGACAAGTGCGGTGGCAATCACGGTAAGGATCTTAAAGAAGACAGCAAAGCCATCCACGGCGTACGTCCCGGCGAGTATCGTGCGCGGGTCCTGGCCAAGGAGCACGCCGGTGGGGATGATGGAGAGTAAGAGGCCGATCACCGCGACGACCCCGACGACCGTCTTGCGGGCCGTGAACAGATCGACGAGCAGCACGAAGATGGCGAGTCCCGCAAGCCAGAGCTCCGGAACGATCGACCAGAGATCCGCCGGGTTCATCGATTACCGAAGAGCCGTCACGAGGCTGGTCATCGCCGCGTTGATCACGTCGAGCAGCGGCTTCGGAAACAGCCCGAATACAATCATGAGCACTGCCAGCGGCACGAGCGTGAGTTTCTCCCTCGCGTCCATGTCTGGCAGAGTCGCCCAACGCGGATTCGGCGCCCCGAGGAAGATCCGCTGGATGGTCCAGAGGAACATCGCGGCCGTGAAAATGACGCCGGTCACCGCCAAGGCCGTCAGGTATGGAAACACGCCGAACGAGCCCAGGAAGATCAGAAACTCTGCGACGAACCCCATCAAACCTGGAAGCCCCAGGGACGCCAGCATCGCTATCGTCGTGATGCCCGTGTAGACCGGCAGCTTCGCCCCCAACCCCCCGAATTCGTCCACGCCCCGGGTGTGGGCGCGGTAGTCATAGATGACGCCCACGACGAAGAACAGCGCGCCCGTAATGACCCCATGCGCGATCATCTCGAAGACGGCCCCGTTGAGCGCGGTTGCCGCCGCGGCTGCCTTGGAGGGATCGCCGACCGCACCGGCCGCCGCCGCCGTGCCGAGCATGACATACCCCATATGGTTGACCGAACTGTAGGCCACGAGCTTCTTCAGGTCGGTTTGTGCCATCGCCACGAGCGCGCCGTAGACGATCCCGAGCAACGCCAGCACCGCGATGAAGAACGCGTACGCCTTGAACGTCTCCGGCAGCATCGGCAGGCTGATCCGCAAGAAACCGTACGTGCCCATCTTCAAAAGGACGCCGGCCAGGATCACCGAAGCGGCGGTAGGCGCCTCCACGTGCGCGTCGGGCAACCAGGTGTGGAACGGCCACATCGGCACTTTGATGGCAAAGCTGAGGAAGAACCCCCAGAAGGCGAGCGCGGCCAGCAGCGGCGTGTCCGCGAGCGGCTGCTGTCTGATCAGCTCCAGCATGCTGAACGTATGCGGTTCCGCATTGAAGTACATGATCAAGATCGCGAGCAGCATCGCGAGCGAGCCGACGAGGGTGAAAAGGAAAAACTTGATGGCCGCGTACTCGCGCCGGGGGCCGCCCCAGATACCGATCAGGAAATACATCGGCACGAGTGTGATTTCCCAGAACACGTAGAACAGGAAGAAATCCAGCGCGGCAAACACACCGAGCATGCCGGTTTCCAGCAGCAGAAAGAGAAACAGGTATTCCTTGAGCCGCACGTCGATGCGCCATGAATAAATGACCGACAGCACACTCAAGACGGCGGTGAGGACGATGAGCGGCAGACTCAGGCCGTCCACGGCGAGGTAATAGTTCACACCGATGCTAGGAATCCAGCTGTAGCGCTCCTCGAACTGCATCCCGCCGCCCCGACTGAACTGCGCCGCAAGCACCAGCGACAGCAGCAGCGACACAATTGAGACGACCAGCGCGATCTGCTTCATCACCCGGTCGGCGGATTTGGGGATGAACAAAATGATCAGTCCGCCGAGCAGCGGTAGGAAAATGATCAGGCTGAGAATGCCACTCATCGAATGACCCCCACGACAACGAGTGCAATCACGCCAAGCGCGATGATGAGCAGGTAGTTCTGCGGCCGTCCGGTCTGCCCATAGCGCAGCACGCCGCCCATCGTTTTGGCCGTCCAGGCCACAAGATTTACCACCCCATCGACGACGTATAGATCAAACACGCGGTACAGCCGGGAGAACCAGACGAAGACCGCCCCGATGGCGTTCACGGCGCCGTCAAGGACGTACACGTCGAAGGTCCGCAGCCGGCGCGCCGCCCAGACGACCGGACGGATGACCGCGTACTGGTAGAGTTCGTCCCAATAGTATTTGTGCACGACCGCCGTGTAGAGGGGGCCGAACGCGCGGCGCAGCGACGCCGCCGACACCAGGCGCCAGTGGTACACGACCAGCGCGCTCAGGACGCCCAGCCCGGCGATAGCGGTGCTGCGGAGCGCGAACTCAAGGTCGAACGCGGCACCCTCGGCACCTTCGAAACGCACGAAGTGATGGAAGGGGTTGTCCCACCACGGAGCGCCGGCCAACCCAATCACCGTGGAGAAGAACGCCAGGATCATCAGCGGGACCGTCATCACGCGCGGCGACTCGTGTGGGTGGACGGTGTGGCTGCGAAGGGAACCCGTAAACGTATAGATGATCATCCGGAAGATATAGAAGGCGGTCAGGAACGCGCCAGCGGCGCCAAGAGCAAACAGGACCTGGTCATGATGGTAGGCTTCGAGCAGGATCTCGTCCTTACTCCAGAATCCGGCAAACGGCGGGATGCCGGCCAGGGCGAGAGCGCCGATCACCATCGTCACATACGTGATCGGCATGATCTTCCCGAGCCCGCCCATCTGTTTGATGTCGTTGGTATGCATCGCGTGGATCACCGAACCCGCGGCGAGGAAGAGCAGCGCTTTGAAGAACGCGTGCGTCATCAGATGAAACACGCCGGCGGTGAACCCGAGGACCCCCAACCCCATCATCATGTAACCCAGCTGGCTGATCGTTGAATAGGCCATCACGCGCTTGATGTCGTCCTGCACTACGCCGATCGTCGCCGCCATGATCGCCGTGATGCCGCCGATATAGGCCACCACGGTGAGCGCCTCGTGGCCGGGCGTGCCAAAGAAGAGCGGATATGCGCGCGCGACGAGGTAGACGCCGGCCGCCACCATCGTTGCCGCGTGGATGAGCGCGGATACGGGTGTCGGACCTTCCATGGCGTCCGGCAGCCACACATGCAGGGGAACCTGCGCGGATTTGCCGACCGCGCCGCCGAACACGAGCACGGCTGCGAGCGTCAGGAGCCCGCCGGCCAGACGTCCCGCCTCCACTCCCGAAAAGATTTCGTCGAAGTTGAGCGTCCCGAGCTGGAAGAAGATCAGCAGGATGCCCAGGAACATGAAGAGGTCTCCGACCCGCGTGGTCACAAACGCCTTCATTGACGCCCGCGCCGCGGCAGGGCGCTCAAACCAGAACCCGATCAAGAGATAGGAGCACAGACCCACGAGTTCCCAGCCGGCATACAAGGTGAGAAAGTTGTTCGCCAGCACGAGCAGCAGCATTGACGACGCGAAGAGCGACATGTATGCGAAGAACCGGGGATACCGCAGATCGCCCTGCATGTAGCCGATCGAGTAAGTGAAAATCAGCGAGCCGACGACCGTGACGACGAGGAGCATGACCGATGTCAGCGGGTCGACCTGATAGCCGACCTCGATCGGCCGGTTGAGCACTGTGGCCCAGACCACGCTGGCATCGTAGCGCGCCCCGCGCAGCACCTCGATAAAGGCCGCCACCGAAAGCAGGGCCGCCCCGAGCATGGCGCCGATGGCCACGTAGGCGCCCTGCCCAGGCGCTCGCCGGCCGGCGAGAATAATCCACCAGAAGCCGATGAACGGCAGCACCGGAATCAGCCAAGCATACTGCAGCATCAACTCTCCTCTTGCCTCATCCGCGGCGCGCGGCGCGCGGTGCGCGGCGCGGCATCATCAACTTCACCATTTCATCACGTTGATCTCGTCGACATGAATGGTTTCTAAGCTGCGGTAGGCGGCCATCACGAGGGCCAGACCGACCGCGGCCTCACAGGCGGCCAGGGTGATGATCACGAGCGCGAAGGTCTGTCCACCCACGGCGCCGGGGGCTAGGTACCGGTTGAAGGCGACGAGGTTGATATTGCTCGCGTTGAGCATCAGTTCGATGCCCATCAGAATCGCAACCGCGTTCCGCCGCGTGAGCACGCCGTACAACCCGATACAGAACAGGATCGTGCTGACCACAAGATAGTGCGTCAGACCGACCTGCATCAGCCGCGCTCCCGCGTTCCCGCGTTCCCGCGTTCCCGTCCGTTCATTCTTCTCGTCTCGCGACGATGATCGCTCCGATGAGTGAGACCAACAGCACCAGGCTCGTGACCTCAAAGATCAGGACGTAGTCCGTCAAGAATGCGGTGCCGATTGAGGCCACGTTGTATTGCGGTGCG
>Ga0184610_1000286_pt1 | contig 12564 bp, 10 predicted proteins | sample PLM1_100_coex_FD_133011 | JGI IMG/M metagenome (GOLD analysis project Ga0184610, IMG submission 133011) | Groundwater sediment microbial communities from an aquifer in East River, Colorado, USA - PLM1_100_coex | ecosystem: Environmental > Terrestrial > Soil > Riparian zone | place: USA: East... | reverse complement strand
GCTTGAGGGATTGAAGCGAACCTGCCCCCTGGCGGACGCCGAACTGGCCCGCGCTTCCAGGGAAGATCGTGAGGAGGTTGCTTCCCAGTGCCGACACCTGTTGGGCCACGGAAGCGCGAGCGCCCTGGCCGATGCTGACCATCGCGATGACGGCGCCGACCCCAATGATAACGCCGAGCATCGTCAGCGCCGAACGTAACTTGTTGGCGGCAAGCGCCCGCAGCGCGATCTGAATACTGCTCTTCAGGATCATCGGGTGGTTGCACCCACTTTGGTCGGGATCCGTCGCTGGGTGATGTACTCCTGCCGCTCGATCCGGCCATCGCGGAACCGGATCAGCCGCTTGGCGCAGGCGGCAATATCCTGTTCGTGCGTCACGAGGACGATCGTGATCCCCGAATCGTTCAAAGATTGCAGCAGGGCCAGGATCTCTTCACTAGTGGCGGAATCGAGGTTGCCCGTCGGCTCATCGGCCAGAATCATGGCAGGCGAGGTGACGAGCGCCCTGGCGATCGCCACCCGCTGCTGCTCGCCGCCGGATAGCTGGGTGGGCAGGTGATCGGCCCGGTGTTCGAGCGCGACTGAAGATAACGCTCGCATGGCCAGCGCCCGGCGATCAGGCGCCCCCGCGTAAATGAGCGGCAGCTCCACGTTCTCGACCGCGCGCGCTCGTGCAAGCAGATTGAAACTCTGAAAGATGAATCCAATCTTGCGATTTCGAATCCGCGCAAGCTGCACATCGTCAAGGGATCCAACATCTTCACCATCAAGGAGGTAGGAGCCCGACGTCGGCCGGTCGAGACACCCGAGCATGTTCATGCAGGTCGACTTTCCAGATCCCGACGGTCCCATGATCGCCACGAGCTCGCCGGCGCCCACCTGCAGGTCGACGCCTCGCAGCGCCTGCACCTCGACGCCGCCCATCTGGTAAATCTTGGTGACCTCGTGAAGTTCGATAAGGGCCATTATCGACGTCGCTGAAACTGCGGCTGAAATGGATTGGACGGTCTTTGCTGTTCTGCGGGCCCGCTCCGTCCGGCCGCGCCGAGATAGACGATTTCGCCCTCCCGCACGCCAGCGAGGATCTCGACGAAACGTCCGTCGCTGATGCCGGCCTGAACGATTCGTGGGGTGAGCTTCTCACCGTCGACAATCATGACTGCCTTGCTCTCACCACCCCGCACCGCCTCCTGCGGGACGAGCAACACATTTGTGCGACGCGCGAGGACGAATTCCGCGTCTACCGTCATCCCGAGCTTCAGCATGCGTTGTGGATCATCGATCTGGACCACGACCGGGTACTGCGTGACGTTCTGTTCGACCACGGACTGAGGGGCGATCCGCAGAATCTTCGCACGGAACGTCTTCCCGGTCAACGCATCAGCGGTGATCTCCACCTGCGCCGCCGACGTGATGCGCGCGATGTCGGCCTCGTCCACCATGACCCTGGCCAGGATGGGCGAAATCTTTGCGAGGGTCAGCACCGGTGTCCCTCCGGTGCTGCTTCCGATGACGGACTGCCCAACGGAGACGGACCGCTTGGCGACCATGCCCGCGACCGGGGCGGTGATCCTTCCTTCATTTACACGTTCCTGAGCCTGCCGGACGGCCGCGGCGGCGGACTGCAGCGAAGCGCGGGCGGCGTGAACCTCTTCTTCGCGCAGCCGTTGCTGCAGGACCCCGTTTCTCGCATCAGCGAGCTGCGCTTCGGCCTGCTGCAGCTGCGCGCGGGCTACGTCGACCTCTTGCTGTGATGCGCCGGTTCTAACTTGTTGCAGACGGAGCTGCACGGAACGGACCTGAGACTGCGCCACCTGCTCTTCGCTGCGTGCCTGGTCAACTTGCGCCCTGGAGATGAATCCATCCCGGAACAGTTGCTCGTTCCGCGCCAGGTTCTGCCGGGCGAGTTCCGCATTCGCTTGTGCCTGCCGCACGGCTTCTTCGGCCTGCGCGACCTCCTCCGGTCGCGGCGTGCGCAGTTGCGCCAGACGTGCCCGCGCCGCCGCCACGTTCGCTTCAGCCTGCTGAACCTGCGTCGCGGTTCCCGCTCGTTGAATCACCACATTGGCTTGAGTTTGAGAGAGCCGCGCTTGCGCGCCGGTGTACGAGGTCCGCGCATTCTCCAGTGCGGCGCGCGCATCCGGGTCGTCGATCACGACAAGCAACCTGCCTTTTTCGACGTGATCGCTCTCTTCTACTAATACTGCGACCACCTGACCGGTCGCCCGCGACCTGACGTCCACCAGCGACTCCGCCTCAACGACCCCCGAGGCTGACACGCTGATGAACAGATCTCCGCGCGTCACTTCGGCTGTGCGGAAGTTCGCGCTCTCATTGTCGCCTCCGCGCCTGGATCGGGCGACCACTACGACAGCAACGATGGCCAGGACGGCCACCAATGCGACCATCGCGGTTCGTCTTCTCATAAGCTGGTCTCCACGGTCTTCACGGCCTCGTTGACTGTGTCGACAGTGCAGACTGTGCAGACGCTAGTACTGGTCGTCCGAGCGCATGGCGCAACGTGAACGCGGCGAGCCGCAAGTCTGACTCGGTCTGCACGAGGTTGACGCGCGCCTGCGTGGCCGCCACCTGCGCGTCGAGCACCTCAAGAAGAATGGTCACGCCGGCGCGATACCGACCGTCGGCCACGCGCAGCGATTCCTCCGCCGCTGCGGCAGCGACCCGGACCGCTTCGAGGCGCGCACGTGTCTGCTGGATGGTCAGTGCCGCCTGAAACCCCTCGAGTTGGATCTGCTGGGCGGTCGCTTCGGCTCTGGCCCGAGCAGCATCGAGATTGGCTCTGGCCTCCTCAACGGCGGCCCTGGCTCGCCCTCCATCGGCAATCGGAAGGGACACGCTGGTCGAAATCGACCAGCCAATTTGGCCAGGATTCGGTGAGACCTGAACCGAGCTGTTTGCTGCGGCGGAAACGTTGAGCCCCGAGCGGATCTCGGCAATGCGGAGAGCCGCCTGCGAGCTCACGACCTCCGATTGTACTCGGCGGATTTCGGGACGCGCGCGGACGGCCTCGGCCGCCGCTTCCGCAGGCGGAACTTCCGCGACGGGGATTTCCGGGGGCTCACGGACGGCGATCAGCTGTGTGATGGGAATTCCGATCGCGTTCCGCAACGACGCAAGTGAGAGCTCGACGGCGCCTCGTGCAGTGATCAGATCGGCTTCTGCACTGGCGGCAACCGACTGCGCCCTGATCACGTCGGCGCGCGCGGCAGTGCCGGCGCGCACCAGTGCTTCCGCCTGCTCCACCTGCCGGCGCGCGCTCTGTAGCGCGCCTTCTCTCACTTCGACGACGCGCATCGCGCGGAGCACTGCGAAGTAGGCCCCAGCAGCGGCAAGCGCGATGTCCTGGCGGGTTGCTTCCAATGCCGCCTGAGCTGCCACGACCCCCGCTTCCGCCTGCGTGATCTGCGCGGCGCGCTCCCCGCCGTCGAAGAGTGGGAGTGACGCCCCCACGGACACATTGTGGGTGACCGACGCACCACCGCTCGTGGGAGTCCCTGTTGCGGACAGCGTGCCGATCGCCGTTGTGCCATTGAGACCAACCTGCACCGCGTTGCCCGCCCGCGCCTGCACAAGTCGCGCCTGCGCCGCCTCGAGCGATTTCGTTGAGGCGGCCAGCGTCGGATGGCGCTGCAATGCCGTGGTAACGGCCTCTTCCAGCGACACGGCCTGCGGGGCCTGAGCGAATGCTGGACCAACCCCGGACCCGAGAAGCGAGATTGCGCACAGGAACACCGCGAGATGAACCCGCATCATGCCTCCCCTAAAAAGAAACTACGGGAGACCCCCCGTAGTTATCTTGTAGTTTGACGTCCCACACAGTCGACGACGTTTACTTCTCTTTGCCCTTATCCGCTTTGTCCTCGTCCTTCCCATCTCCGCCGCGTGGCACAGGTGTAAAACGACGCAACCGGTCGGAGAGTTCGGTCAGCCTCCGGCTCACTCGATAGTTAGTCGTGCCTTCCGGATATTTGCCAGATGGACTCGGCTCGCCCGAAGGCACACCGGTCAGCACCTCGAGGCCTTCGTCTACCGTCCGCACGGCCCAGATCTGAAAGTCCCCGGAACGGACCGCCTGCACTACTTCTTCACTCAGCATAAGGTTCACGGTGTTCTGTGCGGGGATCATCACCCCTTGCATGCCGTTGAATCCCTGTGTCTTGCACACTGCGAAGTAGCCTTCAATTTTCTCGTTGACGCCGCCGATCGGCTGGATCTCGCCTTTCTGGTTGATCGACCCCGTTACGGCGATCCCCTGCTCAATCGGAACATCGGCCAGCTCCGAGATCAGTGCATAGAGCTCCGTTGCGCTCGCGCTGTCGCCTTCCACCTCTGTATAGGTTTGCTCGAACGTCAGGGACGCGTTGAGGCTCAGGGGGCGTTCCTGCGCATACTTCCCTCCGAGGTAGTGCGCAAGGATCGCCACGCCCTTGCTGTGAATGCGCCCAGACATGTCAGTTTCGCGCTCGATGTTCACCACGCCGCGGCTGCCTACGTACGTACGCGCCGTGATGCGGCTCGGATGACCGAACGCGTAGTCGCCCAGCTGCAGGACCGACAACCCGTTGACCTGCCCTGCGCGGCGGCCTTCCACGTCCACCAGGAGCTGTCCCTGCGCGATCAATTGCCGCAACCGTTCCTCCACGCGGCTGGACCGGTACACTTTCTCGTCGACCCCCTTGAGGACGTCCGCGGCGCTGACGATGTCATGGTTCATCCGTTCCGCCCACGCCGAAGCTTCGTAAATGATCTCAACGACCTCATTGAACCGCGTGGACAAGCGCTGCTGGTGGTCAGCCAGCCTCGCGCTGTGTTCCAGGACTTTCGCGACGGCAGTCCGGTCAAACGGCCGCAGCCCCTGCCGGTTGCAGATCGCGCCGATGGCGGTCGCGTACAATGCCGTGGTCTGATCCGTGCGATCGACCTCAGTGTCAAAATCTGCCTTGATCTTGAAGAGCTTTCGGAAATCCTCGTCCAGCATGTAGAGGAGTTGAAAGATCATCGGCGTGCCGATCAGGACGACCTTTACCTTGAGCGGTATCGGTTCCGGGCGCAACGTCGCCGTGGGAACGAGGCCCAGCTGTTCCCCGATGTTCTCGATGCGCACCTCCTGGCTGCGGAGCGCGCGCTTGAGGCCCTCCCAGGAGAGAGGATTGGTGAGCAGATCCTTCACTTGAAGGATGAGAAACCCGCCATTGGCCTGTTGAATCACGCCGCTCTTGATCATGGTGAAGTCGGTGACGAACGCGCCGAACTCGCCACGGTACTCCACTTTGCCGAGAAGATTGTAATAAGTGGGGTTGGTTTCAAAGATCATCGGCGCTCCCGAGAGGTGGCTGTTATCCACCACCAGGTTCACGCGATATCGCTGCAGAGGTTCGGGCCGGCGGCCGAGGGTGGGCAGGGGCAGCGGAATCTGCGGTTCTTCCTGCTCTTTGAAATCGTCGAGATGCTCGATAACGTCGTTCAGGAGTTCGTCGAGGTAGCCGGTGATCTTGGGGTGTCCGGCGTAACGTTCCTTGAGACGGGTGACAGGGTGGCCCGCCGCCGATCGCACGGCTCGGCGTTCCAGTTCTCGCATCGCCTCGCGCGCCTCGCGCTCGACGGCGCGCACTTTCCTCAGTGCCTCGCCGACCTCCTCATTCAGCTCCCGGCCCCGTTTCGCGATCTCCTCGCGTTGAGCCTCGGGGAGCGCCGCAAACTGATCTGCGCTGATCGGTTCACTTGAGGGACCGACGGGGGTCGTTGCGATCCCGGCTGGAGTTCGTTGAATGGCAAACCCCAGCTGCGCAGCCTTCGATTCCAGTTCCCGCCAGATTTCGTTGATGCGGGTCTCGAACGACTGCAGCAGTTCGGTGCGGCGGGTTTCGAACGTCTCACTGGCCAACAGTTTGCGGATGGCGTCTTTGAGCTCATCAACGAGCTCTGCCATCTCTTTGCGGAAGGTGCCCCCGGTACCCGGTGACAGCGACAACGCGACCGGCTGATCGGGCTGCTGGAAGTTGTAGACGTAACACCAGTCTGGCGGCGCGGGCATCGCCGCCGCAACAGCCTGCACCTGCTTTCTTGTGTAGGTCGCACGTCCCGTGCCCACGGGGCCGGTGACGTAGATGTGGTAACCGGGCTGATTCATCGTGAGGCCCAGACCGAGCGCCCGCACGGCGCGATCCTGCCCCACGATAACCTCATCCGCCTTGAGCTCAGCGGTGGTCTGGAACGCGAAGACACTGGGGTCGCACGTCCACCGTAACTGCTCGGGCACAAGCCGGTGGCGGGCGCGGAGATCAACCTGCTGGGTCACTTATCTTCAGTTGGCTACGTGGCTACCTAGATTCCTGGCGAGAAAAGCAAATGCTAGCGGATCGTTACCCAGTTAGGCCGGGTCAACCTAGAGGGTCAACTTCCTCCCAGCTAGGTAATACGCATCCGCTAGCAAAAATCACCATACACCCATGGTCGTGGAGCGTCAATCAGGAACTTCTGTTCGGCGAGGCACCATACGCTGGTTTGACGCTCGTCGGGGATTCGGATTCATCATCCCCGATGAGGGCGGACCGGACGTATTTCTCTACCGGACAATCCTTCGGGCTGCAAGCGTCAAGCGGCTTGATCCAGGCCAGCGCGTTGAGTACGACATCGAGGAGACACCACGAGGCCGCAAGGCCACCCGGGTCTCAGTAATCTCGACTCCGAGCTAGCCCCTCGCGCTACCGCGGGATCGCGTTACCGCGTGATCGTCAGTTAGAATCTGGGCTGCACCGGCTGAAATCCTGGTGGCGGCGCGATCCGCTGTGGAGACTGTGGCCCAAACGGTAGTCCAGGAATTGCCGGTCCACGGTAAGGCTGAAGCGGGAAGAACTCTGGCGGGCTGCCCGGTTGTCCCCGTTGATCCTGCGGTCCCGGCATCAACTGGAACAACTGGCCTTGATAGTAGAACAAGATCATCGGTTGGCATTCTCCCTGGCCTTGACCCGGCTGGTTGTCTGGGCCCGGGAGCGGGATCACTTCCTGAAACGGCGCAGGATTCTGCGCTGGCGTGGCTATGACAGGCGGTTGGGAACTGGCAACGGTGGCGTGGTTCCCGGCGTTCCATCCGGCGAAATACATCACGATGCCGAACCCTGTTACCCCGCCGGCGATTAATAGCGTTCGCAGCCACGTCCGTGCCATCTCCGAATCCCCCTTGCCTACATCACCGTCGCGTTACCGCGTTTCCGCGCTACCGCGCTTCCGGTATCCCATATTCTACCAGACCAACTTCCCTTACAATTAGTTTATGGCTTTATTGTTCACTTTCCCCTGCGGCAGCTGTGGAAGACGATACAGCGTGTACTATCCTAAAGCGCTGCTGTATGAGCTGAGCGGCACTGCGCCTCGGCAAATGGGTGAACAGGAAGACGAGGAAGAGCGCAAGTCGGGCGCGATCGAGGCCGCGCGGCAGGCAGCGGAGGCGGCGGGGAACATCTGGGTTGATGCCAGCCAGACGCTGGAGCGCGTTTGTGAGTGCGGCAAGCGTCTCGACTTTAACCTCATGCATCACCCGCGCGTGCCGCAGTCCAAAGTCGTCGCCGAGAAGCGCCAGACTGGACTCATCCCGTTCCCTGAACCTCCCAAGAAATCGTGAGTCCCCGCCAGGGCAAGTAGGAACACGTATCCGACCACCGAAACACTCGCCTCATCCCGCATGACGAGACGAGGTGAGGCTGATGTGTGTTCCGGAGACATTCGATGCGTTACGAACGAGCCGGCGCGAATTCCTCAAGCTCGCAGCCGGTACCGCCCTGGGCACTGCAATGGCGGGTACCGCACTCCTCGGACCGCAGGAAGCAGAGGCGCGGGCTATTTCGGTCAACAAGGTTCAGGACCTTACGCACGTCCTGAACTCCGGCTTCCCCAGCTTCAACCCTAAATTCTTCCCGAAGTTCGAGCGCAAAGTGTTTGTCACCATCAAGAAAGACGGATTCTACGGGAACGTGCTCACGTATTGGGAGCACAGCGGGACCCACATGGACGCGCCCCATCACTTTGCCGAGGGTGCGTGGATGGTGCACCAAATCCCGGCCGGACGCTTGATCGGTCCCGCGGCGGTGATCCACATCCATGAGCGGGCCGCCGGTAACCCGAACGCCCAGGTAACGCCGAACGACATCAGGGCCTGGGAGCGCAGGAATGGACGTCTCCCAAATGGCGCCATCGTGCTGATGCATAGCGGATGGGAGTCCCGCGTCAACGATGAGCAGGCCTACCGCAACCCGGATGCCAAAGGCGTCATGCACTTCCCCGGGTTTCACCCTGAAGCCGCGCAGATGTTGGTGAAAGAGCGCAACATTACCGGCATTGGGGTTGACACGCTCAGCCTAGATTACGGCGCCAGCGCAGACTTCAAGACGCACGTGACCGTGCTGGGCGCGAACAAGTGGGGGCTGGAGAACGTCGCGAACCTCGCGACGATCCCGCCCAAGGGCGCGACCCTCTTTGTCGGCGCTCCACGGGTTCAGGACGGTTCAGGAGGACCGACCCGCGTCATCGCCGTGTGGTGAGATAACTTAAGAACTCAGATCCCGGCGACTCTCATCGCGACGCTTTTCACGCGTTGGTAGAATTGCAGCCCTTCGATGCCATGTTCTTTGAACGGAGAGCCTGACTCTTTGAAGCCGCCGAACGGGACGTGCACGTCCCATCCCACCGTGGGCAGGTTGACGGCAACGCAGCCCGTCTCGACCCCACGTGCAAACGCGTGGGCTGACTCTAGACTGCGTGTCACAACTGCCGCGGACAGACCGTAGCGCGTGCCGTTGACGATGTCGATGGCTGCATCAACATCGGCCGCCTCCATGACGGCGACCACCGGGCCGAAGATCTCTTCTTGCGCCACCGTCATCTTGGGGGAGACGTTATCGAGGACCGTGGGGGTCACGAAGTAGCCGCGATCAAACCGACTGCCCCCAAGACGCGTGCCCCCGAACGCGATGGAAGCGCCCTCACGTTTGCCGGTCTCCACGGCCTGCAGCACTGTGTCGAGCTGGCTCTTGTCGACGACGGGTCCCATCGTCGTCGAGTCTTCAAGTCCGGATCCCACGATGATGCGCTCCGCCTTCTCCACGAATGCATCCATAAACGCTTCCCTGGCCTGGCGCTCGACAATCACACGGCTGGTCGCCGTACACCGCTGCCCGGTCTGGCCAAATCCTGCCGCGGCCGCAAGCTCTGCAGCCAGTTTTGGGTCCGCATCCTTGAGGACTACCATTGCGTTCTTGCCGCCCATCTCAGTTTGCACGCGGATGTTCCGGCCGGCGACCCGCGCCTGGATGCCGAGCCCTACCGCCGTGGACCCCGTGAACGTTACCCCTTTGATCTCGGGGTGATCCAGCAAAGCGTTGCCGACGCTGCGGGCGGGGCCGGTGACCATGTTGACGACGCCTTTGGGCATCCCAGCATCATGCAGCGCACGGATAAGATGCCACGCCGACAGAGGGGTCAGTGTGGCGGGCTTGAGGACCACGGTATTTCCGGCGATCAACGCCGGTGCCAGTTTGCGTGCCGGGGTGAGCGCGGGATCATTCCAGGGCGCGATGATGAGCACGACGCCCAATGGTTCCCGCATCGTGAACGTGAACACACCGTCCCGCTCGTCGGGAAGATAGTCACCGATCGGCAGGCGACCGAACGCGCCGTAGTAGTCAAAGAAGTATGACGCTCGGGTGACCTCGCCGCGGGCTTCGCGGATCGTCTTTCCCATCTCCCGCGTCAGATCCCGGGCGATCACCTCGGCACGCTCTCTGATCAGTTCCGCGGCTCGACTCAGGATCGCGCCGCGGGCGACCGGCGTCATCGCCTTCCACGTCCGGAACGCTGCCGCGGCTGCCTCCATCGCGCGGTGCGCATCCTCGACGGTCATCGACGGAAATAGGCCGACGACCTCGGATGTGTCGGCAGGATTGCGGTCCTCGATCGACTCGCCGCTCGTTGATTCGACCCATTCGCCGGCGACGAGGTTCTTGTAGCGCTCGGGCATAGTAGTTCCTCCCTTCAGCGTTCAAGTGTAGGACTACCACAGCGACTACTGAAATCCTCAAGGTGAGAACGTATGAAACTTCCCGATCCAGTCAAAGCGTTTCTTCAGAAGCCGCTCTTTGCTGTTCTGACGACGATCAGCCCTTCGGGATGGCCACAGGCCACACCGGTGTGGTACCTCATCGAGAACGAGCACATTCTGGTTAACACCTCTCGGGGGCGCGCAAAGCTGCAGAATCTTCAGGCCAACCCGCGCGTGGCGCTGGCGTTTGTCGACCACGATGACCCGTACCGCTACGTGCAGATCCAGGGAAAAGTCATCAAGTTTGATCCTGAGCACGGGGCGCGTGACATCGATCGTTTGTCGGTGCGATACCGCGGAGCTAAATATCGCTACCCTCCAACCGACGGCCCTGAAAAGCGCATCTCCATTCTGATCCGACCCATCCGATTCCACGCGAGGAGGATCAGTTAGAGAAGCTCTATGCTCAAGAGCTATAGGATGGTCATCGACGGAAAGTACGTTTCTGCACAGTCGGGAGAAACGTTCGAAGTTCGCAACCCCGCAAACATCGACGAGGTGGTCGGCACCGCGCCCAAGGGCGGACGCGAGGACGTGCGCCGCGCCGTGGACGCGGCGAGTGTTGCGTCTGAAACCTCCTGGTGGCCGCGGATCCACGAATCCCGGCGCCGCGGCAAAGTCCTGCAGAAGTACGTCGCGCTGGTCGAAGACCGCAAGGACCAGCTCGCGCGGCTCCTGACTCGAGAACAGGGGAAGGTCCTCAAGGAATCGCTCAGCGAGCTGGACAGTCTGATCAACACCTTTGATTACTATGCAGGTTACGGTGGGAAGATCACGGGCTCTGTCGTGTACGCGAGAGACGGCGATAACATCATTAAGGTAGAAACCCGCAAACAGCCGATCGGCATCTGTGCTGCCATACTGCCGTTTAACTTCCCGGTCTCCCTCTACGCCTGGAAAATAGCGCCGGCGCTGATGGCCGGCAATGCCGTCATAGTCAAGCCCGCCAGTACCGCCCCGCTCGTCGACATCGAGCTCACCATGCTGCTGCATGAGGCCGGCATTCCGGCTGGCATCGCCAACCTGGTCACCGGACCGTCGTCTACCGTCGGTGACGAGCTCGTCAGGCACCCCGCGGTCAAGAAGATTGCGTTGACCGGCTCGACCCAGACGGGGAAGGCCATCTATGCCGCTGCAGCTGAGGGATTGAAGCACATCACACTCGAACTCGGCGGCAGCGATCCGGCCGTCGTCTGCGACGATGCGGACCTACGGCTCGCTGCAGAGACTATCGTGAAGAGCGGCCGCTTCCGTAACGCAGGGCAGTCATGTACGTCGGTGAAGCGCGTGTTCGTGTTCGAAAGTATCTTTGAGGAATTTTCATCTCTTGTCGCTGGCATCGCGAAGACCCTGAAGGTCGGAGACGGGCTGGATCCCAGTAGTGAGATCGGGCCGCTGAACAACTCACAGGTCCGCGAAGACGTCGAGCGTCTGCTACAGGACGCACTCAAACGGGGAGCAGAAGTCGTGGCAGGCGGCGGGCGGCCTAAAGGCGAGCAGTTTGAGAAGGGCTTTTATCTCCAGCCCACCGTGCTGCTCGAGGCGCCGCCGGATGCGGCCATCTGGGAAGAAGAGTGCTTCGGGCCGGTCCTGCCGCTCATGAAAGTGAAAGATCTCGATGAAGCAATCACACTGGCCAACCGATCTCCCTACGGTCTCGGCGCCACAATCTGGACGGAAAGCACCAAGCGCGTTGAGCATTTTGTCGACCGCATCCAGTCCGGAATGGTGTGGGTGAACTACAAGCCATTGAGTCTACCCGAAGCGCCGTTCGGCGGGGTCAAGGAGAGCGGCATCGGACGGGAGCTGGGCGCAGAAGGTCTGGCAGAGTACCTCGACACGAAATCCGTTCGAACCTACGTCGGAAAAGCAGACAAGTAATCTCGTCTGACCGGCAGAGCCGGCGGGCACGTCACCGGTATGATCGCCCGAATCGTGCTCTCGCTGCTCCTGCTATTTGTCCTCAGCGGAGTTCCGTCGACCCACGGCTCACCCGCCGTGCCCTTCAAAGCGGGCGATACCTGGGTCTACCGCGTCACGGAGACGGCGGGAGCTCAGCCGGAAACCAGCAAGCTGACTGTGACTTACCGCGGCCTAGTCGACTACCGAGGGATCGCTCACCACTACGCGGACGCCTACAGCAGCTCCTCCCCGGAAGTGGTCGAGCGCGACATTCTCACCTGGACAGGGCGGTACTTCCGCCAACGTGCCACGATCCTGTATGAGAACTCACAGCGGGTCCTGGAGATTGTGTTCGATCGGCCTTATGCATTTAGCGGCATCCAGGAGGAGCTTTCCGGAACCACAGAGATCTTTGAGCGTGGCCAGTTCGTCGGTCGGGGTTTGTGGACGATCGAGGTCGTCTGGCAGGGAAGCAGCAAGGTCACCGTTCCGGCCGGCACCTTCACCGCTGAGAAGTGGATGGGCTCTTTGAAGATTGGCCGCCTCGG
>Ga0184610_1000285_pt1 | contig 12591 bp, 5 predicted proteins | sample PLM1_100_coex_FD_133011 | JGI IMG/M metagenome (GOLD analysis project Ga0184610, IMG submission 133011) | Groundwater sediment microbial communities from an aquifer in East River, Colorado, USA - PLM1_100_coex | ecosystem: Environmental > Terrestrial > Soil > Riparian zone | place: USA: East... | reverse complement strand
GTGGCTCTATTGGACAGAGCGTTTCGTCGGTGCTCCCCAACACTAAGGCGCTCCTCGCTTTCGCCGGCCGCTTTCTCCTGATTTTCATCTTCATCCTCCCTCTCTGGTTTCTCTTGACCCCTGCCTACAACCGTCTTCTCGCTTCAAGCGCGAATATCGTCCTTTCCTTGGTCGAGGACCCTCATGTCACCACCCTTGTAGGATGGAGGCGCAACATCGCCATCGTGCGCGCCGAGACCCCCTTCAGGAAAGGGGTGAAGGTCCAAGGCTTCACAGGGTATCTGACCCATTTTAATTTCATCCTCATGACGGCCCTTGTCCTCGCCCCGAGACGGATCGACTGGCGGCGGCGATGCAGGGTCCTGGCGATCGCGCTGGGCATCCTGTTTGTCACTCATCTCCTGTATCTCCTGATCGGGCTAAAATTTTTCCAGCAACCTGAGCTGGAAGCCTTCCAGAGCCTCGCTGGCCGGCTCTATGTATGGGGGCTGAATTTGTACTTGTCTGTGGCGAGTCAGCTTTTCCCCGTGCTGATCTGGATGGCCCTCTATCGCACTGTCAGGTCGATCCCCGGGCGAGGGCCGGTGCCCGAAAGCGAGAACGCTCCTGAAGGCGACACAGGTGAGAGCGATCCCAACTCTTCCAAGAACGTCTATCTGGTAGGGCTTCGGCAGCGGCACCATGCGAGCCATTCCGGGTATGAGCGTTTCAGTCGGTATGTCGGCACCACCCTGAAGCCGCCTCTCAACTTTCGCAGGGGGTCCGGCGCCCTGGCCGGACTTGTCAATCGTGTCGTCACCGCGGTGACACGACATCCACGCTATTCGATAGGGGCGCTCCTGACGGAGGGGGCGGCGGCGTTCCATATGCTCCGCCACAGGGATGCACTCTATCACGTGATCTATGGTGATTCGGATCTGTGGCTGCTCGGGTACGCGAGGCTGCTCACGCGGAATCGCCTGGTCGCCACCTTTCACGAACCGCCGGCGTTCTTAGAGCGGTTTGCCATAGACAGGCAAAGAACCAAGAATCTCGATGCGGTGGTTCTGGTTGCTGAATCGCAACGGGTCCATTTCGAAGGGCTGCTTCCGCCATGGCGAGTGTTCGTTGTCCCGCACGGCGTGGATACCGACTTCTTCTGCCCCCCTGAAAGGATCAGCGATCAGCAGGTCTGCATTGCGGTTGGCGGAAAATTGCGCGACTTCGAGACCTTCACGCTGGCGATCAATCTCATTTGGCGGGTGGATCCGTCTGTTCGGTTTGTTCTGGTCGGGACGCCCCACACGAAGGACGCCCATCTCAGGCGCCTGAGGGACGAGCGTGTCCATTTTCGAAGAGGTCTCAGTGATGAGGAGTTGCGGTGGGCATATCAGACATCCAAGCTCGCCGTATTCTCCTTCCGGGATTCGACGGTCAATAATGCGTTGCTAGAGGCGATGGCGTGCGGCCTTCCGATCGTGGCGACCGATGTGGGAGGCACCCGTCAGTATCTTGGCGGGGAATCCGGAGTGCTCTGTCCGCCGGGTGACGCGGACGCGCTTGCCGCGGGCGTGCTGCAGGTGCTGGCTGACCCGGCCATCGCGACGAGGATGGCTGCGGCCAGCCGCGCTCGGGCGTTGAGATACCACTACCGAATCGTCGCCGATCAGCTTCGCCAGGTGTACTCGAAGGTCCTCTTGACGGGCCACGACTGATCGTCAACGCTGTGGCGGCGGACGCTATCCGTCGCGGGGGGCGCTCATGGAGGAGTGAAGGTAAGCTGGCGGTAGCCGCTAGGATCAGATGCGACGTGTCCCTATTTCAAGGTGGCGCGGATGGGGGGGTCGCTTTGGGCGGCGGATGAATAGACGATCATCTCCGCGACGAGACCGAATGAAACGAGCTGGATGCCAGCGATCATCAGGAGGGCGCCTACAAGGAAGAGCGGGCGAGTGCCGATCCATTTTCCGAGGAACCAGCCGATAGAGAGGTACCCGATGATGGCGAATCCGGCGAACCCCAGGAAGAGACCGAGCAGCCCGAAGAGGTGAAGTGGCTTTGTGGTGTACCGGGTCAGCATGATCACGGTCAGCAGGTCGAAGAACCCCCAGGGGATCCGTTCCATCCCATACTTGGACCGGCCGTATCTCCTGGGGTGGTGCTCCACCTCGATCTCAGCCACCCCGAAGCCACGCCAACTGGCGAGGGCCGGAATGAAACGGTGCAGCTCGCCGTGGAGCCTGAGCTCACCGATCACGGCCCGCCGGTAGGCCTTAAAGCCGCAGTTGAAGTCGTGGATCCGCAGGCCTGTAATCAGAGCCGTGACACGGTTGAAGATGGCCGACAGGAGGCGCCGCGTCCAGGGGTCCTGACGTCGGACCTTCCAGCCGGAGACTAGGTCGTATCCCTCCTCGAGCTTAGCGAGGAACTTCGGAATCTCCTTGGGGTCGTCCTGCAAGTCGGCGTCCAGGGTGATGATGACCTCCCCTTGGGCCTCCCGGAATCCCACGGCTAATGCCGTGGCCTTCCCCTGATTCCCCCTGAGCTGAATGATCTTCACGCGCTCATCCTTGCGCCGCAACCCCTGAAGGACCTGGAAAGAGTCGTCGGAACTCCCGTCGTCAACGAAGATCAGCTCGCATCCCTCAGCATGGCGCGAAAGGGTGTCGTCCAGGGCGACGTAGAGATCGGGCAGGCTCTCGGCTTCGTTCAGGAGCGGAACCACCACCGACAACCAGATCGCGTTATCCGCGCGTTCCTCGTTCACTTCCTTTCTCACGGATGATCCTATTCAGCAGGCTGCGGGCCTCCGGGAAATCGGCTCGTAACGATAACGTCTTCCCGAGCTCAACAGCGGCGAGCTCCTTTTCCCCTTGCTGATAGTAGGCCTGCGCGAGCAGGTAATGAAATCGGGGGTCTGACCCCCTGAGCCGGATTGCTTGAGTGATCTCCGCGACCCCTTCCTGAGACCTCCCCTTTTCGAGGTAGACCTTGCCCAGATTCGCCCTCGCATCGGCGTCCTTGGGGGAGAGCCGAACGGCGTCTTTGAACGATTGTTCGGCCTCCCCTCGGTTCTCCTTCAGGGCCAGCACGATCCCGAGGTTGTTCAGGATCGTAGCCCGGAACTTCCGGCCAGTTCGTTTCCCTCTGATGTGAGTGAACTCGAGAGCCTTGCGAAACCTCCGCTCGGCCTCGTCGAGTTGCCCTCGGTTGAGGTAGACAAGACCGAGATTCACCTGTGGTTTCACGAATGAAGGCCGGATGCGGAGGGCCTCGCTGAACTCCCGTTCGGCTTCGTCGAACAGGCCATGGCGGAGCAGGACGACCCCGAAGTTATCCCGGTTGACCGAGTTGTCCGGCTCGATCCGGATCGCCTCCCGAAACTCTCGATAGGCCTCCCTGAAGCGGCCCTTGCGAAGGGCGATTTCGCCGACGTTGTTGTGGGCTCGGGCCGACCCTGGGGCGGTTCGAATGGTCTTGGTCCAGATCGTCTCGCTATCCCGCCAGTCTCGATTGCGGACGACGGTCCGGACGCCGAGCGAGGCGACGACCAGGGCAAAGCCAGCAACGATGGCGACCCGGCGCCGATCCTGGGTGAGCGACCGCTCCAGGAGCAGGCCGGCGGTCAGGAAGAGTCCAGCCGACGGAAGGTAGAGGTAGTGCTCGGCCATCATCTCGTGGTGCGGGATGATCTGCGAGACCGGGAGGAGAGTGATGAAGAACCAGAGGCCCCCAAAGGCCGCCCACCGGTCGTAGGCCAGGAGGCGGTAGATTCCCCACCAGGCGCCCGCCAGGATCGTGAGGGCAACGATCACCCGCGCATCGGCGAGCGAGGACGAGATAGGGAAGGCATTGTAAGAGTAGTCGGCATTAAGCGTGATCGGGAAGATCAGCAGTTTGATGTAGTGGACGACGATCCTGGAGCTGGTCAGAAGCGTCGGTCCCAGGCCGCCTCCATACATCGTCCGCTGCCGGCTGGGGTTTGCGTAGTACATGTAGTACCAGAGGATGAGAAGGAGACAGGTCGCCCCCACGGCATACAGCACCTTGTGGCGCCGAATCGCCGTTCGGATCCCTTCCGCGGCCGCCTGCCAGGGGGGTAAAGCTTTGTCAGCTTCAGCGCTCGGGATCGATCTGACCACGTCATACGCGATACAGAGAATCGGCAGGCTGATCGCCATCTCCTTAGAGAGTAAGCTCAGTAGATAGGAGAAGCCTGTCAGAAAGAGGTAGCGAAGCCGATCGGTCTCACGGTAGCGGACGTAGGAGGCGAACCCCAGCAGATAGAAGAGGGCGAACAGGAGGTCCCTCCGGCCGGAGATGTAGGCGACCGACTCGGTCTGTATCGGATGGACGGCGAAGAGGATCGCCGCGAGCAGAGCGGGGCGGGGGTTCTTCAGGAGAGCCCGGAAGAGGAAGAACACAAGCGCGGCGTTCAGGGCGTGGAAGGTGATGTTCACGGCCCGAAACCCGACCGGGTTAAGGCCGAAGAGGAAGTAATCGACTGCCAATGTGACCGTCCGAAGCGGCCGGTACGCCGGGCGCCCCCTCGCCCCGAGAATCCTGGGAATGTTAGAAATGGATCTGATCTTCGGGTAATTGACGATCAGGGGGCCATCGTCGAAGACGAACTCATTCGGCAGGGAGTTTGCGTACACCAGGAACGTGAGGGCGCCCAGGAGCACGACCACAGAGGCCGGCCGCTGCCAGAGCGGGGTGGCCTCCGCCGACCCACTTGCGCCTAACTGTTGGGTCCCCCTCATGATCCGCGAGTTTTCATCAGCGGGCTTCCGGGAATCCGAACATCCTGCGGCAGCCAGGTCCTTCCATGATCCAACGAGCGATTCAGGTAGAGATGGTATCGGCCGGTCCGGTCGCTGCTCCAGACGACATAGACGCTGCCCTTCCCGTCGGCGGTCAACCATGGAACGCGCGGCCCGTCCTTTCCTTGGCCGCTGTCCAGGATCTGATCCTTTTCCGTCCATGTGGCCCCGTAATCGTCAGAATGCCGGAATCGCACCGTTACCTTGGTTTCGGACCCTTGCGCCCAGGCGGCGTAGACATGCCCGGAGTCGTCATGGGCGAGCCTGTGGCCGCGTGTGATCTCATTGGGGGCATGGCGATCGAGCCTGATCGCATGAGGGAGCCAGGTGACACCCTTGTCGAGCGATCGGTTGAAGTAGAGGCTGTGGGGGACTTCGCGGATATCTTCCCAGAGGAGGTAGAGGTTCCCTGATGTATCGGCGAGGAGGATGGGGTTGGTCGCCGACGCCAAAGGCGGCCGAACGGCCGTCAACCAGAGGTCCTGGCTGAGCCAGGTGACACCCTTGTCGAGCGATCGGTTGAAGTAGAGATCGCTCGTGTTGTGTCGGAAATCCTCCCAGACCACGTAGATCTCCCCTCCTTGATTGACGGCGACCACTGGGATGCGGGCGGTGCGGGTCGGTGAGGGGGGAGGTGTGCTGAGCCGAAGGCTCGATTCAAGCCAGGTGCCGCCGCCGTTGTCCGATCGGTTGAAGAGGATGTCCGTGCCCGTCCCGAATAGTTGCCGCTGCGATGCTTCCTGCCAGACGGCGTACAGCGCACCGTTCGGACCGCCGGCCAGGACCGGCCATGCGGGCTCCCGGTGGACCGGGAGGTCGCGCCCCCGGTGCTTTATCGGAGTGACCTTCGCTCCTGGAATGGTCAGTGGCTCCGCCGCCCAGCCTTTCCCTGCTCCCGTCGTCCGGACAAAGCGAGGAATGCCTCCCGCGGAAGGGCCTTCTATCCAGAGGAGATGCAGCACCCCATCCCGGTCCGTCAGCGAGGTGGGGTAGTTGCCTTGCTGGTGAAACTGCCACCGGAGAGCCTCCCCCGTCCAGGTCGTGCCCGAGTCGGACGACTGTCGGTTCCGCACCTCCCGAACTCGCCAAAACGTTTCCTCCTTCCGTTCGATCGCCCAAGTCACTGACAGTCTGCCATTGCCATTGGTCTCGAGCCGGTGAAACCCGAAGCGGTTGTCTTTGAGGGGCGGAGAGTCGAGCTGAACCGGTTCGGGCAACCAGGTGACCCCACCATCGAGCGAGCGGGTAAAGAGCAAGCGGTGCTCACTCTCCCCCCGGCCGCCGTAGTAGGTGATCAAGATCCGACCACCGGGCTCGGCGACGACGAAGGGGTTCCAGGCAACCTCCTGAGGTTCCGGCGTTTTCGGTTCCTGGGCCGCAGGGCTCGGAGGAGCGATCGGCGCGCCGCCACACCCCCCAGCGGCAAGGCCGGCGGTGGCGATGACCGTCGCGTAGAATCCGATCGTATAACGATGAGCAAACCGTTCGAGACGTAGGGCCATGTTTCCTCCAGGTCGAAGTCATTGCCGCCCGCGCATCGTGCGCGGCTGGCAGGGTGTTGCGCTCACGCCACTTTGTCTGTATACCAGAAAGTGCGCGGGTTGGCAACGACATCTTGACTTTCCGGGGCCCCTTCCCTAGAATGAGGCGCGCTTGGACAGGGCTCCCACGCTGATGGCATTCGCCGTCGGAAGGGAGCAGCGAGGATCCTTATGAGCGGGATCAAGATGATGGGAATTCGGAGGACGGCTCCTCACACTGTGGCGAATCGACTCACCGAGGGTCGTGCGCCGACGACCCTCCAGGTCGTCCTCTTGCTGGCCGGTCTCGTGGCGCTGATCTACGCCAACGCCTTGCGAAATGACTTCGTCTTCGATGACTACTACCTGATCCTGCAGAACCGCGGGATCCAGAGTCTCGCCCAGTATCCCAAGGCCCTCCAGTGGGACGCGCAGCGGTCCATCGCTCTCCCATCGGACCGCGGGGTGACCCACCGACCGCTGCGGACAGCCCTCCTTGCAGTGCAGTTCCACTTCTTTGGCCTGAATCCGCTCGGATATCGGGCGGTCAACCTCTTGCTCCATATCCTTAATGGGTGGCTGGTTTTCGCGATCTTCCGGACCGTGCTTGGCCGCCCATGGCCCGCGCTGTTCGCGGCACTGCTCTTTGTGGTGCACCCGATCCAGACCGAGGCGGTCGCGTATGTCTCCGGACAGCGGGACGTCCTGTTTACGACCTTCTACCTCGCCGGATTCCTATCCTTCCTTCAGTATCGGGCCACGACAGACGTGCGCTGGCTGGGCGCAGTCGCGCTGGCCTACCTCCTCGGTCTTCTCTCAAAGGAGATGGCGATCACGCTCCCTCTCCTCTGTGCGGTCTACGACCTGGTCCGTCACCTCCCCGGGGCCGCTTCGGGCGTTGCGCCTTCGGTGTGGAAGGCCGTCCTCGACAGCTTGCGAGGCGCCATCTCCCGCGACCGATGGCTCTATGCTGCTGGAGGGGCCCTGCTCGCGGTGGCGCTTTTCTACTTCGTGTTCGTGGCCAATCCGAGCCATCAGCGCACACTTTACGGGGGGGGACTCGGCCCGACCGTGAATACCGGCGCTCGGATTATCGTCCATTACCTCAAACAGATGGTCTTCCCGCTCAGGCTCAACGCCGACTATTCGTACAATGCCTTCCCGGTTTCGACCTCTGTTGCCGACCCCCGAGGACTGCTGGCGGGGCTGCTGCTGGCCGGGATCGGATATGGCCTCATCCGCCTCCTGCTGCGGGTGGACCGGTGGGCTGCCTTCGGCGGCCTGTGGTTCTTTCTCACCCTTCTCCCGGTCTCCCAGATCATTCCCCACCACGAATTGCTGGCAGAGCATTTCCTGTACCTGCCGTCCATCGGCTTCTGCGTGGCCGCAGCGTATGCCGTAGAGCGGGGGCTCGCGCTGCGCCGGTATGTGGTCCCGGTCATGGCTGGGTTCGCGACGCTCTTGCTGCTCCTCGGCGTTCGGGCAGTTGTCCGAAACCGTGACTGGAAGAGTGAGCTGACCCTCTGGACGAAGACCGCTCAGACTGCTCCGCAATCGGCCAGGGTCCGCCTGAACCTGGCCCAGGCGCTCAGGGGGCATCAGAGGTATGAAGAGGCGATCGAGCAGTTCCGAGCCTATTCGGCGATTCAGCCGACGTCGTCATCGGGGGAGATCGGGATTGGTGACACGTATCGGCAGATGGGGCGCCACGCTGATGCTTCCGCCCATTTCAGGAGGGCGTTGGAACGCTCACCCGATTCCGCTGCCGCTGCCGTTGGCCTCGCGCAGGTCTATGTCGCGATGGGGCAGGCGGACCAGGCGACCGAGATCGCTCGACGGGTGCTCTCCGCGCAATTTCATGACGAGGAGAGTTACCGCCGATTGGGGGACGCGTTTGGGACAGCCGGGCTCCACGCCCAAGCTGTCGAGGCGTACCGCAAAGGGGTCGAACTGAATCCCCTCGATTTCAAACTGCATAGCAGCCTTGGGAAGGCCCATGTCGCCCTGGGGCAACACGAGCAGGGCATCGCAGCCTACCGGGCGGCATTGAAGGTAAGGCCCGGATCCCCAAGCATCCGTAACTACCTCGGGGCAGCCTATCTGGAGGCAGGGCAGGCGGAGGTTGCCGCGGAGGTCTTTCGGGAGGCTGTGAGACTGGCCCCCGACTACGCCGAAGCCCACAGCAACCTCGGGATCGCCTACCATCGGCTGGGGCGCCGGGCCGAAGCCGAGGCGGAGTTTCGGCGAGCCCTCGCGCTGCAGCCCGATTCGGCGGAGTTCAAGCAGAACCTCAACCTTGCGCTCAATCGCCCCGTCGAGCCCCCGCTGGCCGAGCTGGAGAAGGCGGTGTGGGAGGAACCGACCTCGGCCAAGGCTCACTTCAACTTGGGCAGCGCGTCCGCAAACCAGGGCGACATGGTCAAGGCTGCTCGGGAGTTCCAGCGGGCGATCGAGATCGATCCCAAGAACCCGCTCATCCACTATGCCATCGGTCTGCTCCATGCCCAGCAGGGGGATCAGAGGTTGGCGCGACAGGCGTGGGAGCGGGCCCTGAAGTTCGATCCCTCCTTTGGCCCGGCCCGAGAGCGGCTGGCGCAGCTTCAAGGGGGGGGCGGGGGAAGCCGAGCGCGATGAAGCAATGCCGATGAAGAACACCCATAGATGGGATGGCCATATCAAAGTCAAAGGGTAACGGTGACAGTCTAAAGGCTCGAGCGGCTGATTCACCGCCGGCTCGTCATCCCCGGACCTTCCACGCTCTCCTCATTCTGGCCGCCCTCGCCTTCCTCGCCTACGTGAACTCGTTGGGGAATGGCTTTGTCTTCGACGACAATCTGCTGCTTACCCACGCCAGGGAGTTTCGGAATCCTGCGACCTTCCAAAGACTCTTCGACCGGGACTCCAGCCGGACCTCCCCGCTTCCCGCGGACCAGGAGATCACCCATCGACCGGTCCGGACCGTCGCCTTGGCGATCCAGCACCACTTCTTCGGGCGCAACCCCGCGGGATACCGGATGGTCAACATCCTGCTCCATATCCTGAACGGGTTGCTTGTATTCGTCCTCCTCCGCGTCCTGGTAAGCCGGCCATGGCCCGCTTTGCTTGGCGCGTCCCTGTTCATCGTCCACCCGATTCAGACTGAGTCGGTCGCCTACATCGCTGGACAGCGGGACGTCTTGTTCACCGCGTTTTACCTGCTTGGCTTCCTGAGCTATGTGTGGTATCGGGGGACGACTCGGACCGGCTGTCTGATCCTGGCGGGCCTCGCCTACTTGCTCGGGCTCCTCACGAAGGAGATGGCGATCACGCTTCCCCTCCTGTGGGTTGCCTATGACCTGTTCCAGTCAGTCCCCGGCACTGGTCCGGGGGTCACGCTACCCCTCGGGAAGGCCCTGCGAACCGGGATTCAAGTGACCTTCGAGCGGTCCAAGCGCCTGTACCTCGTCATGGGGGCCGTCCTTGGCCTCCTTCTCTTGTATTTCGTGGTCGTTGCCAATCCCAGCCATCAGAGGGCGCTGTACGGCGGAGGCCTGGGGCCGACACTGATGACCAGCGCCCGGATCTTCCTTTACTACCTTCAACAGATGGTGTTCCCCTTGACGCTGAACGCGGATTCCTACGGGGCCTTCGCGGTCTCGCGGTCCCTCGCTGACCCGCGGGGGTTCCTTGCCCTGCTGATCCTGGGCGGCCTCTCGTATGGGCTCTTCCGGCTGCTTCGGAGTGACCGTTGGATCACCTTCGGCGGTCTCTGGTTCTTCCTGACTCTCCTTCCGGTGTCCCAAATCATCCCCCACCAGGAGCTGGTAGCGGAGCATTTCCTCTACCTGCCTTCAGTCGGCTTCTGCCTCGTGGTCTCTGTGTTCATCGAGCGCGGACTAGCCGTCCGCCGTGCCGCGCCAGCGGTCGCCGCTGTTGTTCTCCTCGCGCTCCTTCTGCTCGGGGCTCGGACGGTTGTTCGCAACCGTGACTGGAAGGACGAGTTGACGCTTTGGTCGAAGGCCGTGCAGGCCGCCCCGCACTCGTACTGGTCCCACCAGCGATTGGGTGATGCCTACAAGTCGCTGGGCCGCTACGAGGAGGCTATTGGGGAGTACAAGTTGGTTCAGGCCTTGACACCCGGTTATCCCACGGAGTACATCGCCATCGGGGACTCGCATCGCCGAATGGGACAGTACGAGGAAGCGGCCGATCAGTTCAGAAGGGCGCTGGCGGTTTCGCCCAACTCCGTCGCTGCCCGCCTCGGGCTTGCCCACGCGTACCTCGCGATGGGCCTTCTCGAGAGGGCTCGCGAGGTGCACCAGCAGGTGGCTCGCTTTGTCTCGAAGGCCGCGGAGGACCTTCGCGCGTCTGGAGACGCAAAGATGGCGGCGGGCCTTGCACTCGAGGCCGTGCAGGCATACCGAAACGGGCTGGAATTCAACCCCTTTGATCCCATGCTCCAGATCGGCCTGTGGAGAGCGTACACCGCGCTCGGGCAGCACGAGAAGGCAGCGGCTGCGTACCGGAACGCGCTCCAGCTCGATCCCGCCGTTGCCCCTGTCAAGGGACACCATGATGAGATGAATCGGGCCGTATCCCCGGTCGTCGGTCCGACCCGGTGATCGCGTGCGCGACAATTCCCTGCACGTCTCATCTTGGAAGCCGCTCGCGGATAAAGCGCATTACAGACAGCTCGGCGTTGTTCTCACCCTGGCCCTCCTCCTGCGACTCTCCGGCAATCAGTATGATGCGCCCCACAGGTTTCATCCTGACGAACATCATTATGTTGACAGGGCAGTGAAGATGATCAAGGAAGGCACACTGAACCCTGCTTATTTCAAGAACCCTCCTCTCTACACCTATGCGATTCTGCTAACGCTCTATGGCATGTTTAGTATTCGCTACCTCATGGGTTATTCCGGAAGTCGGGCCCACTTTATCGCCACACTCCCACCAGACTTGCCATTTGTGATCGCCCGAGGGCTGTCAGCCCTCGCCGGCACCGCCACCTGTCTCGTGCTCTTTGTTATCGGAAAGAAGTTCGGAGGTGATCTCGCCGGCCTCTTGGCGGCCCTTTTTTATTCGGTGGCGTTCTTCTCTGTTAAAGACGGCCATTTCGGCACGAACGACGTCCCCATGGTCTGCCTGGTGACCCTGGCCTTTTTCTTTGCGGTGCGGCTCTTTGAAGGAGGAACGACCCCTGATCTGATCGTCGGAGGGCTCACCGCTGGGCTCGCGGCAGCCACGAAGTACAACGGGGGGATCGCCCTCGTGCCGCTCTTCCTCGCCTGCGTCCTGGGCCAGAGACGACAGGGAGGAGCATCCAACACTGGGAGGATGAGGGAGGTCGCCATCAAGTGGCTCGCCCTCCTCCTGCTCGCGCTCGCCGGTTTTCTGCTCGGCAACCCCTATGCTGTGCTTGACAACGACGCCTTCGTCTCAGCGATGACCTCCCGGTTTGAACTTCTTGAGAGGATATGGCCCGGCCAGAGCGAAGCCCCGGTCCTGCTCCTCGCCCTGCAGACCCTGGTCGTCGAGCTGGGGTGGCCGTTGCTACTTCTCGTCCCGGTCGCCGCCTCCGTCTGCCTCGCGCGCGGGGGGGCTCTGGCGAAGGCCACAGGGCTCGCCTTGAGCCTGGTTCTACCCTTGATCCTCTACCATCTCTCTAAAGCCTTTTTTATGGCTCGATTCCTCCTCCCATGCACGCCGTTCCTGGCGCTGATCTGCGCCTGGGGGATCGTTGCGGTGCGCGAGGTGAACTGGGTTTCGTGGGCGCGGCATCGGGTCGTCTTCGGAGCGGCCATGGCGCTCCTCGTCGCCTCCCCGCTCGCGCGGAGCCTCTACCTCGACCTCCTGCTCCAGCGGCCTGACACACGGCTCCTGGCGAATGAGTACCTGGAGGGGGTGGCGCAGCCCGGGAGCGTGATTGTCCGAGAGACAGAATCTCTTTATGCGCCACCCCTTCACCCCAGGCGCTACCGCGTTCTCTTCCTCAAGCACGCTCCCTCCCTCCTGTATCCCGCAGGCGGAGCAGCAGACTTCTATGTGTTTAACAGCTTCGATGTCGGCCAAGTGCCGGGAGTTTCAGAGGCCGAAGAGCGGTTGCTCATGGATGCGCTGGAACATTCGGGCTTCGCCCGCATGACCTTCAGTCCATTGAGGGATGGCGGAGGTCTCTGGGTTGAGCGCGAGATGAACTTCCGTTCCTACCGCCATCTCTTTCGGTACGAGAGGCCAGGTCCCGCGATCGTCATCTACGCGCGCCCGGGGATCCCGGTGGCTGAACCTTC
>Ga0184610_1000282_pt1 | contig 12649 bp, 15 predicted proteins | sample PLM1_100_coex_FD_133011 | JGI IMG/M metagenome (GOLD analysis project Ga0184610, IMG submission 133011) | Groundwater sediment microbial communities from an aquifer in East River, Colorado, USA - PLM1_100_coex | ecosystem: Environmental > Terrestrial > Soil > Riparian zone | place: USA: East... | reverse complement strand
GTCGAGGGGCGCTGCGGGGCCGCCCGCCACGAACGCACCTGGCCTACAGCCCCCCGCAGCCGGCCGGCACCGGCAGAGCCAAGCCCGATGACCTTGGAGGAATGGCGACAGAGACGTCAAGAGCCGCTATTTATGCGGCCTTGGCGCAAAAGGCCTTTACTAGTATCGTAGTAGCAGGAGGACACCATGGACACTCGGATCGCTGGGCAGATGGGGGGCCGGATCGGCGGCAAGTCGCGGTCCAAGGCGAAGGTGGCCGCCGTGAAGCGGAACCTGAAGAAGGCGCAGGCCGCGCGGCACAAGAAGGCGAAGAGGACGTGATGGTCGCCGGCTGCTACGCGCGAAAGTCGACTGACGAGGGCGACGAGGCCACCGACGCGAAGTCGGTCGGTCGCGCGGCAAGTGCAGCGAGCCAAGGAGTACGCCGCGAAGAAGGGCTGGCGCTTCGACGACGACCTCGTGTTCACCGACGACGGCATCTCGGGCGCCGAGTTCAGAACCCGCGCGGGCCTCAACCGGCTGCTGGAGACGGTCAAGGGCAAGCATAAGCTCAACGTGCTGATCGTGTCGGAGCAGAGTAGGCTCGGGCGCGACACGATCAGGACGCTCGCGCTGATCCAGGCGCTCACGGACGCCGACGTGCGGATCTTCTCCTACCTGGAGGACAAGGAAATCTCCGTGGACGACGAGATGGCCGAGGTCGAGCAGTTCATGAAGTCGTGGGCCGGCGCGTCGGAGCGCAGGAAGGCGAGCCAGCGGGTGCGCGACAGGATGCGCCAACTCGCGGAGCAGGGGCGGTCCACGGGCGGGCGCCTCTACGGCTACGAGACGAAGGGAGGCCAGCGGATTGCAAACCTTCTGAGGCGGAGGTGGTCCGCAGGATCTTCAAGCGCCGCGCGGAGGGCGCGGGCTACTTCAAGATCGCGCGCGAGCTGGAGCGGGACGAGGTCGCCTCGCCGCGCGGCGCGCGGTCGTGGTCGCCGACGCAAGTCGGCAGCATCCTGAGCAACGCTACGTACTCGGGCGTGAGCGTGTGGGGCAGGACGCGGCAGGTCCGCCGCCGCGGCACGCGGGCGACGGAGAAGTCGCCGGAGTCGGCCGTCCGCACGGAGGCGCCCGCGTTGAAGATCGTCCCGGCCGCGCTATGGGCGACCGTGCAAGAGATGAACAGGGCGGCGGCGGAAAAGACCTGGCGCGGGCCGGACGGGGGGCTGAAGTCTCGGCCGACCGAGAGCCGGCACCTCCTCACGCCGTTCCTGTCCTGCGGCGTCTGCGGCGGCCCGATGCACGTGCGGCGCGACAAGAAGCGCCGCACGTTCCTGATCTGCACCAACCTCCACCGCTTCGGCAAGAAGCGGTGCCCGAACACCCGGCAGCTGCCCATGGAGCTCGCCGAGAAGGCGATGATGCAGGCCTTCGAGGGGCGCTGGTCGGCAAGGTCGTCATGGACAAGCTGGAGGCGGCGCTGGAGGCGCACCGCGCCGCGCAGGACGACCCCGAGCCGCTCAAGGCCGAGGCCCGCGTGCTGCGCATGGAGCCTCCGTCATCCGCTGCACCCCTGCGGGCGGAGAATGTCCTTGATGTCGCGTTCGCCGCGCCCTTGAATCTAGTATGGGAAACTGGGGGTGGTTTGAAGGCCGAGGGTACGGTGCTGGGCACAAGTGATAGTCTTCCGGGCGTAACGTTCACTAGGAGGGCCTATGGCAACCGTCCAGCAGCCTGCCCCGGCAATCGTCTATGTTTCCTTTTCGGCCGAGATCGTCCCCCACACGGCCGAAAGCCTTATCGCGATGATGACAAAATGCGCCAACCAGGGGGTAAAAGAAGTCTACCTGATGTTGTCGACGCCTGGCGGCAGCGTGATGAACGGCATGAATCTCTACAACGTGCTGCGCGCGATGCCCTTCAAGCTGACAACCCACAATGTCGGAAACGTCGACTCGATCGGGAACGCGGTCTTCCTCGCGGGGGAGACCCGCTATGCGTCACCACACTCGACTTTCATGTTCCACGGCGTCGGCTTCGACGCGAAGGCAGGCGTCAGACTAGAAGAGAAGTTTCTCCGGGAGCGGCTTGACGGCATTCTCAGCGACCAGAAGCGCATAGGGGCCATCATCTCCGAACGCACGAACATGGATGAGCCCACCATCAAGGAGCTGTTCCTCCAGGCCCAGACCAAAGACGCGGCATTTGCCGCTGGCTGCGGGATTGTTCACGAGATCCGCGACGTCAAGATTCCGGCAGGCAGTACCATAGTCTCGCTCGTATTCGAGCGGAAGGCCGTTTAACTCCATGATTTCACCGTCCATCGTTGGGTCCCCCCGAGGGCCTCGATAATACCATCGTCAGCGTTTACGGCCGCCCAGCCTTTTGGCCACCCCTATTTCAAGTACTCCGCCAGCTTCTCCTGCCGGCGGCGCGTGGAAATGTGGGCGGAGATGGCGCCGATCATCGGGCCGCCGGCCGGCGCCTGGGCACTGCTCCTCGCCGAGCTGCGACGCCGTGATCAGGTGCCAGCAGCCCATGCAGAGGGCCAGGCCGGCCGGAATTCGGGGATAGCCCCACGAGGGCGAGTGGCCTGACGTCAGGATCTTCTCGTTGAAGTCCTTGAGGTCTCTGGCGGCGCCTTCGATCAGCTCGATGGGGGCGGCATCCACGATGATCGGTTCGTGTGCTGATACCTCCGACTGATTCATCGGTTCCTCCTTCGGCTCGGGGGACGCCCACCCTAGCACCGCCCGGTCTCATCGGCTACCTCAGGTACTCCGCCAGCCGCTCCGGCTCCTTCCGCATCACTGGGTTTCTCCCCGCTCGATCCCGCCCCGGAGCGTCTCGATCTCTGCCGATGACCGGTGCTCTTGCGAGCGTAGATCGCAGCGATCATTTCGTCCCCTTCGGCCCAGGGGGGTCGACGGTGTCGGGCAGGCACTGATACTCCAGAACAGTCCCCCGCCGGGCCGCAACCTGCCTGCCCGCTCGCGTCAACCCCTGATCGACGGCGCGAGTCCGGGCGGCCCTACACCACCGCTCGGCCTCGTACGTCTCCCGTGGTTGCCACTCGCCACCACAGACCTCGCTCCTGACATTGCATGTGCGGGCCCACAGGACCCACGCGCCCTCAGCCCAGGCCGACGTGACCAGCGCGAGCAACCAGCAAAGCCCCATCAACCAGACGGGCACCTCGGCCATGGCCGGGATGCCTGGTTGGTTGCGGTTTACCTCTTGACCGCTACGCCGAGCAGGACCGAGTGAGGGAAGACGAAGCCATCGTGGCGCTGGTAGGCCTTGGCGTTCTCCCGGGTGGTCGCCTCGATCTGCGTCTGGAGCTGCCGCGGGAGCGCCGCCACGTTGCCCCAGGCCCACAAGCCCCGTAGGACCGGATCCAGGGTCGGCGTGCGCCAGAACACGTCGTGCCGCGACAGCTGGAAGGCCCCGAGGCCGGCCTCGGCGAGCATGGTCTCGTAGATGGCCCGATCGGTAACGCCGAACAGGGGGCCCTGGGGCAGCGCCTCCAGGTTGTGATGGGCCTGGACGGCGGCGAAGAACACGCCGAAGCCGGTCTGCTCCTCGGGCGCGCCCCAGACGGTAAACGCGAACCGGCCACGGGGCTTGAGCACGCGCGACACTTCCTTGAAGACGACCACCGGGCGGGCCAGATGATGCACGACGCAGTTGGCCACGCTCGCCTCGAAGCTCTCCCCGTCGAACGGCAGCTTCTCGACATCGGCCTCGTGGAAGGTGAGCGCCGGGTGCCGGCGACGCGCGACCTCGACCATCGGTCGGGAGAAGTCGACCCCCGTGATCCTCGCCCCGGCGCCGGCGAAGACGGCGCTGGCGTCACCCGGTCCCGAGCCCACGTCGAGCACCCCGATGCTGGCGCCGATGGCGGCGGCCTTCATGAGGTGCGGGAGCGCCTGGCTCGTGAGCCCGTGGAACGTGTCGGCATAGCTCTCGGCGCACCGGCTCCAGGTGTCCTTCTCGTACCGGGTCACGACGTGGGCGGGCGTGGTATCGTCCATGGCGCTCTCTCCTTGGCACACGAGGGGTTTGCAGGAGTCATCCATGCCGACAGGATCGACCAGCGGGAGTCAGCCGCGCGTCACCCGTGGCGTCAATCGAGCGTCTATTCCGCGTCGACCTCCCGTGACCGACCGACCGCTCAGGCTGGGCCTGCTGGGTCGGTTCAGCGTGGAGGTGGGGGGTCGGCCCGTGGAAGTGCCCGGCAAGAAGGCGCAAGGACTCCTCGCGTACCTGGCCCTGCCATCCGGCCGCCGCCACTCCCGCGAGCACCTGGCGGGCTTGCTCTGGGGCGACATGCCGGAGGAGCGCGCCCGTCACAACCTGCGGCAGTGCGTCTCGGCGGTGCGCCGGATCCTCGGCGAGGGCGTGATCGCGGCCGACGGTGACGCCCTCTACCTCGACCCGCGTGTCGTCGAGGTGGATGCGGCAGCGCTCGAGAACGGCGACGGGAAGCCCACCGGGCCGACCGGCCTCGGCGAGCTCCTCGAGGGGCTGAGCCTTGGCGAGGATCCGTTCGACGAGTGGCTGGCCGACCAGCGCGCCCGGCTGACGCGGTTGACGTGCGATCGGCTCGGGGCTGCCGCCACTGCGCGGGCCGAGGAGGGCGCGGTGGACGAGGCCATGGAGCTGGCTCGGCGTCTGCTAGCCCTCGATCCGGCGAGCGAGGAAGGGCACCGGCTCCTCATCGAGCTCTATAAGCGGTGCGGCCGCCGTCCGGCCGCCATCCGACAGTACGAGACCTGTGTCGCGGCGCTGCAACGCCACCTGGGAGTCGCTCCGAGCGCCGAGACGGTGCGGCTCTACGAATCGCTTCGCCGCTCCCGATCGGACGCGCCGGCCGAGGCGCGCGCGGTGGCCGCCGTTGGCGCGCCCGACCCCCCTTCGCTTCCGGACCGGCCGGCGATCGTGGTGCTGGAGTTCACGAGCCTCGAGGACACCGCCGGCCAGGAGTACTTCGGCATGGGAATCGCCGAGGACATCACGACGGCACTGTCCCGGTTCGGGTCGCTGCTCGTGATCTCGCCGGTCACCACCTACGCCCTCCGCGGGCAGGATCAGGAGCCCCGCCGGGTCGGCCGGGAGCTCGGCGTGCACTACGTCGTCCGGGGGACGGTGCGGCGGCGGGGCGGGCGTGTCCGGGTGACGGTCCACCTCGTGGATTCACTGACCGGCGCCGAGGTCTGGGCGCATCAGCACGACGGCGACCTCGGCGAGATCTTCCGGGTCCAGGACGAGATCGTCCAGATGCTGGTGGCGACGCTGGTGGGTCGGGTGGAGGCGGATTCGCTGGACCACGCGCGACGGAAAGCCCCCGAGAGCCTGGCCGCGTACGATTGCTTCCTGCGAGGCAAGGACTACCATCACCGGTTCACGCTCGAGGACAACACGCGCGCCATCGAGATGTTCGAGCGCGCGGTGGTCCTCGACCCCGCGTACGCGCTGGGATACGCGTGGTTGGCCTGCGCGCTTTTTCAGCGGACGTTCTTCGATCAGGATCAAGCGCTGTTTACGCGCTGCTTCGAGCAGGTCCAGAAGGCGTACATGCTCGACGGTGGAGAGAGTGAAGTGCACCGGATCCTCGGCGCCTTCCATCTCGTGTGGCAAGAGTTCGACAAGGCCGAGTTCCATCTCGAGCGTGCCCTCACACTCAACCCGAACGATGATCGAATCGTGTGTCAGATGGGCGAACTGGCCACCTTTCTGGGTCGGCCGGAGGAGGGCGAGCAGTGGGTGCGGCGCGCCATGCGTCTCAACACTACTACATGCCTCGGTACTGGCTCCGTCTCGCGCGGGCCCTCTACCACCAGGGCCGCTTCGAGGAAGCGCTGGATGCGCTCCAGCGGGAGCCCATCCCGGTTCCCCACCAGCTGACGTACCTGGCGGCGATTCTGGCCCGTCTCGGCCAGGACGAGGCCGCGCGTGGGGTCATCCGGGAGCTCCAGACGCAGGAAGGGGCGCTGACGGTCGATGATCTCACACGGGCGCTTCCGTACCGGCGGCCGGAGGACCGCGATGACGTGGCGGCCGCACTGCGGCTCGCCGGGCTTCCGGCCTGATGCGGGAAGACAATTGAACCCGATCGTCCTGGAGCGCATACTCTCCAGCGAGGAACCGCATATGGCTGATGAGGACGAACTGGCGCTGCCGTTGGACATCCCATGGCGGCTGCTTTCCAGGCGTGGCCCGGATTCGGCTGAAGATCCAACGTCGCTCTCGACCTTCGTATACGTCCCCCTCCTGCCGGAACTCGATGCGACCTATCCCGATGATCGTCTCGTGTATTTCAAGTTTAGCGTGTCGGTGTTTCCATTCCATCTGGATATTCCGCGCAAGCCACCTTTCGAGGTGCTCGACGAGGCGTTCGCGCCGGTGTGGCGAATGGTTCTGGATGTCGAGATTACCGCGAACGGGCCGTCCCCGACTCCGGGTTTGAAGCCATATTTCCTCTCGGCGGCTCCGACTCGCCGCGCCATCGTCGAAACGGGAGTTGTGGGCGACTACTTCACCGAGGGCGAGAGCGATGAGGTCGCGATAGGCCGAAGCGGCTCTCACCTGATCGAAGGATTTCATTCCACCACGAAGACACGAAAATTCGGCATCGGCGGCGCGGCGGGAGGACTGGCTTTCGGCATGCTGCCGATCGGAGTTGGAGCGTCCTACTCCCGTGGCAGCACGTCCATCAGCGGCGGGCGGGAAGTGAGCGAGCAACTCGACACGACGAACCGGCAGGCGAGCGACGAGCGCAAAGAGCTGCTCAGCCACATGACGAACGTGAACAACGTGCTGACATTGCTGAACGGAAGCCTCATCGGCACCAACAATCTGCATTTCTCGCTCTGGCCGCAGCCGCTCAGACCGCTCAGCATCGATCCCAATGACGAGAACCTGTGGTTCGCAGAGCTGCTCAAGCGCCGATCGAGCGGCATCGAAGGCATGCAGGACTTCTACGCCGTCGCCGTCGTTCCGCGGGGAGACGGGTTTTGCCTCACCGAGAATCTGCGCCGCGTATCGGTGCTCGAGGCCCCATTGCCCGAACCTCCGGTTCGGCCGTCGGTGCTCTTCGACTCCTTCCAATTCAATCTTATCGACTTCGTCAAGGTCTTTGTCTACCTCTCGGGGAAGTATCCGGAGGGCACACCGTTGGAAGAGCTCGACGTATCAGTCGAGGATCTACTCGCTCCCGACCCTTCAGCGGTTCCGCCATTTCCCAGCTCGCACACCCGAGCCGCGCTGCAAGGTTGGTTCGACGCGGTTGGAGCCGTCTGGATTCCGAACCCACTCCCTCCGCTCCCGCCGCCGTCTCCACTAGGGCCTCTCGAGACCGTGCAATTGAATGCCTGGGTGACCCAGGCGCAAGCTGTCCTCGCCACTCTTCCAACCGTCGTCAAGATCGACCCCGTACCGCGCCCGGTGGTTTCCGGTTGGACATTTTCGAACTCGGCGGCGCCCAGCATGTTTCGTCTGCAGGCCCTCACGAACCCGCCGAGCTTGCCTGTTCCGTACAAGTGGGTGCAAGACATCTGGATGGAAGCGGCGCAGTACGATTACGAGTCGGAACTCGCCAAATCGCCATTGGAGCGCGGCACGGTCCTCGTCGACGATCGTCAGATCGACATCTGCGCGGACCTTGATCAGGAGGGCACGATTGGCGAAGTGACCACCACGATTCCAAGTCCGCCAACAGTCGGCGTCCTGCCGTCCTTCCCTCTTTCTACAGTTCTCCGCCCGCGGGACCCGACCCAGCCTCGCGATGCGCGCAGCGAAGGCCGCGGGATGGTATCGGCGTGGGGAATACTCGAAGCGCAGCTGGGGAATCGGATCGCAGGCGCATCAAAAGTGGCGGCCGCTCCATTGAATTTTCAAGAGCCGCGTTTGGTGGAGATCTTCCTTCGCCGCGCCGAACGGCTGGCCACCGATGATAAGCGAAACGTTTCCCTCGCCGAGGTCGTTCGGCGCTTTCGACTCGCTGCGACCGACGCTCAACAACTCAAGGCGAAGGGTGTAGCGAATCTTTCGTCTCTCGCCTCGTCGATTCTTGCAGCACGTGAGCTCGAACGGTTGGCTCACGTGCAGCCAATCTTTCGGGAGCGGCGGACACAGGAGCCGATCGGTTCCCGGGCGCTTGCCCCGGGACTCGCGAACGCCCTGCTACGATCCATTGGCGCAGCGCTCGATACCTCCTTCCAGAAGCGTGCGCAGCCCCGGATACGTCCTCGCCACGTGCATCGGCACGACCCTCGTCGCCGCAAGAAAATCTCGTAAGGCCTCGGGATGCGACGCAGGTCCTCTCGCCTGATCCTCGGCCCGATTGTCGGCCATACCGACGATACTTCGACCCGAATCTGGATCCAGGCCGGCCGGGATCCGGCTGACTACAGTCTCCGGATCCCGGGGCGTGGTCTGTTTCCGTTCGTCAGCACGGAGGGACCGGAGCCCGAATTTGGCACCGCTATCGCGGTCGCTGATCAGCTGAGGCCGGAGCATCGATATCGATATAGCGTTTTGTGTCGCGGTCAGGTGGCGCCGGGAGGCAATGGATCGTTTCGGACGATGCCGAGTCCCGGGTCGATGGCCGACGTGCTCTTCGTGACCATGTCCTGCAGCGACTGGAAACGTGACGGCGCCTGGCTGGAACTGGAGCAGTTCGTCGAGGACCAGCAGCCGCGATTCATCCTCATGATCGGCGACCAGGTTTACCTGGACTTCGGCAACCCCGATGCCGAGAAGATCTGGCCGACGCACCTGAACACGCCGCCCGCAAGACGCCGCCAGATCATGGCGGAGCGGTACCGGGAGCATTGGCAGCGCACACCCGTTCGCAAGGTCATGGCGAATACGCCGACCTACATGCTGTGGTCGGATCACGAAGTGCGTGATGGCTGGGGCTCGTGGGCATCCGATAGTCCGACCCTGCAGGCCAAATATCCCAAAGGGGCCGCGATTGCCGCCCAGTACAACGCCTTCTTCGAAGACGCGCGCAAGTTGTATTGGCATTTTCAGATGTGCCACAACTTTGCCACTCCGATCGCCGAGCCGTATGTGCCAGGCAGTCGGATGACGATTCCGGTCCAGTTTCGATGTGGCCGACTCGCCGTTCTCATGCTGGACGACCGCGGTGACCGCGATCTCTGGCGAGACGCAGACCGGGCGCTCGGCCACGAGCAGTGGAGCTTCATAGAGAACGAGTTCCTGCCGAATCTTCCTCCCGACATCGACGCGCTCGCGATCGCCACCCAGGGACCTATCGTCGGGATGTCGCCGAACGGCGAAGTCGTACGCTTGCTGGGCGACAAAGAAGACGACGTCGAACTCTTCAGGCGCGGCGATGCCCGAGGGTTGCTCGATCTCCAGAACAAGAGCGATGACACCACCGACTACCTCTATGCGGGCGTCAATAGGCTCGTATTCAAGGGGCTGCTTCCCGACAACGATTTGCGAATCGCCGACTTCGACGATCTTCGCGACCAGTGGTCGCACCCGCGATGCCAGCCCGAACAGGAACGACTCATCCGTCGAGCGGGAGATGCCCGAATGACGAATCGCGAGATGGGCAATCCCCGGGCTGTTATGTTTGTTGGAGGGGACATCCATACCGGTGCTCTGTATGACATCTCGGTTGCCGATCCGGGGTTCACCGCATCGTGCCTCATCTCCTCAGGAGTCGCGCAGGCAAAAGGTCATCTCGTCGGACTGAAGTTGGACGATGACCATACGGTTGCCGACGGCATTCGCGCCGAGCTCAAGCACGTGGTCGGCGATTTCAACTTCGGCATTACCCATATCTTGTTTAATGGCGGAACTCCTGTGATCACGAATGCCCTCGGACACCCGAATACGAGCGAGGTCTACGCCGTCAAAATAATTTGAACCGCATTGGAATCCATCGCCGCGCTAAAGCTACCGCCGTGAAACCCTTGAAACGCCTCCTCCGTTTGGCGCGCCGGAGCGAATTGTCGGGCTAGTCGAGCGTTGTTTTCACGAGCCCAACAATAAAGCCAGAAGGCAACATCGCAATGTTTCGGGAGTTGTCCCGCTCGCTGTTGAACTTGGCTGAGTGCGGCGGCAGGGCATCATACCCTCAGTTCACCGCAGTGCGGGGGATACTGACATAGCGGCCCCCTCCTCAAGATCGCTCCTGAGCCGATTGTGGCCCTCGCTTCTTGGCCGACGGTGGCCATGCGGGCTCACGCGGCGCGCCCGGGCAAGGTCATGCCGGCTACCCTTACTGAGGTAAGAAACCTCATAACAACCGCATAAGCGGTCGTTCTATACGCACTGCGTTATAAACCCCTGGCATCAAAGAGCTCAACAGGCGGTGAGCGGCGATGGACGCGAGTGGAGGAGGTCCTCCGCACCGCGGTCCGGGTCGTGATGGAGCCGGCGCTCCGGCTGATCCAGCGCAACGCGCCAGTGGAGCGAACAGACCAGGTCGTGTCCCGTCATCCGGGCCAGCGGGTACCCGACAAAACTGACAGAACCTCGATTGGGCTGTGCGCCACGGGCCGACGTCAGGAACGTCGGGAGCAGGACGCCCGTGCGCGGGAGCGTCTTGACGACGCGGGCGGACTTGAACTGCTTGGACTTCCTCTGCTCCCAGTTTCCCGGGCGTTCTTCTTCACCGTCGTACGACACTGTCGCGAGGCGTCGTCACGGAGTCGACACCCCCAGGCAGGGCATCGTTCTCCCACATTGGGCGCAGACGAACGCGGGTATTCGATTCAGCGGGCTCGGCGCTTCGAACACCTTGTCCATAGCCCGGCCGATATCCCGTTTATGGTAGCCCGCGCCTAACGTCTCCAGCGCGAACTTGGCGAGGCACGTCTGGCACCAAAACTTGCCGTGCGCGGCCCCGCGAAGGAGTTCGCCCACAGCACCGCGGACAAACTGTTCTGTCGTATATGGCATCGCGCTAGCTCGGGCGCTTCGCCCCGTTTCAGAGAGGCGGCGTAGGCGGCTTCGCCAGACTCGGTGAAGGCGGCGAAGGAGGCTGGCTCTCACTCCCGCGAGTCACATTGGGAGTTTTGAGACTCGGCTGAGTCTTCTCCGATGGCTTGTTTGCACTCGCGACATTTGGAGAAGCCGGAGCTTTGAAACTTGGCTTCTGCTTCCTCGAAGGCTTGCGCTTCTTGCTCATGGCCGACTCCTTCTCAGTAGCCCCAGCGCCGGCGCGGGGTCAGGCCGGCCCTCACGGCAGCGTACTGCAATCAATCGAGCCATACCCCACCCCACGCCGGGTCGCTCGTGCGAAGCGCCGTCAGGAAGAGCCGCGCCGAGATCGTGGCCCTCTGACAACTGAACCCACGTCTTGCCGTTGGACGGGCAACGATGCGCCTGGTCTACGGCGGGCCTGGCGGACGGCGGCGGCGAGGAGCACGAACGGCGAAACCTCGTCGAGGGCGAAGCGGTCTTCGTGAGTGGCCGCCAGTTGTCGCTTGGGCGGCCGACGGAGAAGTCGCCGGAGTCGGCCGTCCGCACGGAGGCCCCCGCGTTGAAGATCGTCCCGGCCGCGCTGTGGGCGACCGTGCAAGAGATGAACAGGGCGGCGGCGGAGAAGACCTGGCGCGGGCCGGACGGGGGGCTGAACTCTCGACCGACCGAGAGCCGCCACCTCCTCACGCCGTTCCTGTCCTGCGGCGTCTGCGGCGGTTCGATGCACGTGCGGCGCGACAAGAAGCGCCGCACGTTCCTGATCTGCACCAACCTCCACCGCTTCGGCAAGAAGCGGTGCCCGAACACCCGGCAGCTGCCCGTGGAGCTCGCCGAGAAGGCGATGATGCAGGCCTTCGAGGGGGCGCTGGTCGGCAAGGTCGTCATGGACAAGCTGGAGGCGGTGCTGGAGGCGCACCGCGCCGCGCAGGACGACCCCGAGCCGCTCAAGGCCGAGGCCCGCGCGCTGCGCATGGAGATCGGCCGGCTGGTGGCGGCGCTCGCGCGCGGCGACATTGAGGAGGTCCACGAAGCGATCCGCGACCGGAAGGCCAAACTGGAGCACGTCGAGGGGCGGGCGTCCGTCATCGGCGCCGCGGAGGGGATCGACCTGAAGCACGTCCGCGCGTCCGTCGAAGAGGCGCTCTCCGACTGGCGCGCGTACCTGCGCAAGAACCCGTCTACCGCGCAGCAGGTCCTCAGGAAGATCCTGCCGCAACGGTTGCGCGTGACGCCGTCCTCGGCGCCGGGAGTGCTGTGGGAGTTCGAGGGGATGACCGATTATCGGAAGGTTCTAGAGGAGGTCGGGCTAGCCGCGGTCCGCGCCGCGCTGGAGGAAGTTACCAAACTGTCTAAGACGCCGTGGGGACTTTGGTGGTGGTGCGGACCGACGGCGTCGAGCATCGGCTGCAGGGACGCGGGTCGCTGCCGCTCTTCGACGGCGACGTGCTCCGTACCGAGGCGGCCAGCCAGGCGCTGATCCAGCTCCGGCCCGGCATCCCCGTCGCCCTGAACGAGCGCACGACGCTCAAGATCCTCTCCCGCTGGGACAAGGCCGGCGGGACGATGCGCATTCTCCGGGTGAGCCGGGGCGGGGTCTGGGCCAAGGCGGGGGACGGCGCGCGGCAGCTCGAGATCGAGAGCCCCGTCGCCGTCGTGGCGGCGCGCGATTCGGAGATCGACGTGAAGGTGACCGAGGACG
>Ga0184610_1000276_pt1 | contig 12853 bp, 11 predicted proteins | sample PLM1_100_coex_FD_133011 | JGI IMG/M metagenome (GOLD analysis project Ga0184610, IMG submission 133011) | Groundwater sediment microbial communities from an aquifer in East River, Colorado, USA - PLM1_100_coex | ecosystem: Environmental > Terrestrial > Soil > Riparian zone | place: USA: East... | reverse complement strand
TTCGCCTTCCTGACCGACCCCGACAAGATGACCCGGTGGAAGGGCGACTCGGCGCAGCTCGACGCCCGTCCGGGCGGCGTCTACCGCGTGCAGATCGGACAGGCCGTGGTGGTGGGCGAGTTCATCGAGCTCGATCCCCCGCACCGCGTCGTGTTCACGTGGGGATGGGAGGGGAGCGACACGGTCCCGCCGGGCTCGAGCACCGTGGAGGTGACGCTCACGCCCGACGGTGAGGCCACGATCCTTCGCTTGGTGCACCGGGACCTCCCGGCCGAGGAGCGCGCCGAGCACCAGGGAGGGTGGAACCATTTCCTGCCGCGGCTGGCCACGGTCGCGACCGGCGGAGACCCCGGCCCCGACCACGGGGACGGCTAGGCACGGGAAGGGGGAGATCGCATGGGCGCACCGGTGGTGCACTTCGAGATCAACGGGAAGGACCTGAAGGCCCTCTCCAAGTACTACTCCGAGCTGTTCGGGTGGCAGGTCCACGAGGCCATGCCGACCTATGGGCTGGTCCACACCGAAGCGGGGGGCAAGGGGATCGAAGGCGGCATCGGCGGCGGCGGAGACTCGCCGGCACCGGGCGTCGTCTTCTACGTCGAGGTGGACGACCCTCAGAAGTACCTGGAGCAAGCCGAGAACCTCGGCGGGAAGGTTGTGGCGCCCGTGACGGAGATCCCCGACCAGGTGACGTTCGCCCTGTTCTCGGACCCCGAGGGGCATGTCATCGGCATCGTGAAAGCCGAGGCGCCGTCCTAGCTCGATGGCGATCTACGGAACGGCCCCCGGGTTTTCCCGAGGGCCGTCCCATTCACCGCTCGGCGCGGTTCGCCACCACGCCGTCGACCTAGCTCAAGAGGTAGTCCAGCGAGGCCTCCATCACGGCCGCCCGTATAGCGGCATCGGTGATCCCCTCGAACCCGAACCCGAAGTACAGGGTGTCGGCGGTGGAAACCACCGCCCCCTCCTCGAACCCGACCGACCCCGTCCGGATCCAGTCGTTCGGGTTCGGGTCGCTACCTTCCGCCGGACCGGGCACGGTCCAGCCGTCCATGGGGTCGGCGTCGTCCTCGAAGGACGTGCTCCCCTCGCCGGTGGACACCACGATCTGGTCCAGGAATGCACCGAGGCCCTGAACGGACCAATCGCTCGCGTACGAGATGGAGAGCTCGACCTCGCTGCCTGCGTAGTCGGATAGGTCGACCTGCCACTCCTCCCAGCCCTGGGACCGGCCGGAGTTCGCGTTCCATGTGCCAGTGGAACCGACACCGGAGCAGTCCTCACCCTGGTAGCGCTCGACGATCCATGGGTGCAGCTCGATCCACCCAGCGGGGCAGCTCTCCCCGGTGTCGGAGCCGGTGTGCCCGTTCGCGTCGGGGAGTGTGGTCCAGTCGTCCTGGTCGACCGTATGAGCCTCCACGAACACGAAGTCCCATTCGAACTCGGTGTCGTAGGAGACCCGGAAGGTCAAGGTGGGGTTGTCGGTGGCGTCGACCTCGGTGAGGTCGATGGTCCGCATCAGCCGCTTGTAGCTGATGTCGGCACGCTGGGAATAAACGTACCAGGCACCGTCGAACGGCTCGAAGCCTCCACCCCCGCCGCTGGCCCACGCCGCCGGAGCGTGGCTCTCGAACTGCGGGTATTGGTCCGGCTTCAGGAGGCTGCCGGTCGTCAGGAACGACGCGGTGTGGAATTGGTTCCCAGCGCTGTCCGCGCCGTTGAACGCCCAGCTCATGCCGGCGAACGGGTCGCCGATGCCGTCAACGGGGAAGGGGTCGCCCGTGTCGGGGTCGGTGCCTCCGTCCGAGTTGTAGAGCAAAGCGCCCAGGTAATACTGGAGGAAGTCGTTCTTGTCCGCCCAGAGAAGGCACCTTTCGAAGACGGGGCTGGGGCCGCCGATGCACCGCTCGTTGGCCACTGGGTCGTAGAACTGCCCTCCCCCCACCCCATTCTCGATCGCACCGGCAAACTGGCCGGTGTAGAGCAGCTTCCCGCCCTGGTTAAGGTACGCGCGCATCTCGAGCACCATGTCTACGGCCAGCCGGGAGACGTTCCCTCCGCTCCAGCCGGGCTCACGGGTCACGATGTCGTCGCCCGTATACCAGATGACCGCATCGTAGTGGGACAGCACGCCGAGGTGGTCCGGTGCTTCCCGGCCCATGGCGTCGACGTCGTAAACGTCGAAGCTCACCTCGTTCGCCGTGAGGGCGTCCTCGTAGAACGAGAGGAAGTTCGGCGTGGCCGAATTGGCGTATATCGGTGAGAACCCGGTGCGGTCCTCCGCTGCCACCACGAGCACGTCGGCGTCCGCATCGTCCATCACCTCGAACGTGGTGTGGGAGCTGCTGCTCCCACCGGCCGTGAACCAGTACTCGACGGCGTCGTTGACCGCCAACCCGCCAATCGACCCGCGGAGGTAGTGGTAGTAGTTGTTGTACGCGTTGTTCCCGCCGAATCGCTCGCCGTCCGGTGACGCGCTGGTCGGCGCGGTTTGCGCCGTCCCCCCATTGACGGAGTAGTGCAGTGTGACCGCTCCTAGCGACCGCTTCGCCAGCACTTCAACCGGCTGGCTGCTTCCACCGGCGTAGGAGACGTCTACGGCGAGGTCGGAGGACGGGTTGTGGGTCTTCCAAGGGTCGATCGCCCCGACGTCCAGGTAGAAGTCGGCGGTGTCGATCCCGGTGTTTGTGACGGGGTCGTCCGGGTCCAGGGCGGACCTCGCCACGTTGAGGGCGAACGGTCGGTTCCGCTCGAACTCCGCCTGGATGAGCGCTTCGTCGTCGGGGAACACGAAGCCGCACCCATCGCACCCCTCGGACAGCTCCGGGGTCCAGGCCAAAGTCCCCCTTTCACCGTGGGCCCAGTCTGTAAATTCGCCGTTGGTCGTGTACAGATCCGCTCCGACGCCCGGGTTGAAGTCGGCGATCGCCGGATTGTTGTCGTTCCCACTCAGCGCCACGTAGATCGGGTCGTCGGCGCTGGGCGTGTTGAACTGCCATCCCTGCGTGTAGAGCAGTAGCTCCCCGAAGGAGTGGTAGCTGATGGCGAACCGGAACGGGATCCGGTCGAACAGTCCGGTCAGCGCCTGGGTCTCGGGCTCCGATGCAGGCGTCGGACCCCGGTAAGTCTCGCTCGAGAGCTGTGAGTTCGACCCCTCGTCGTCGTAGTTCCAGTGTTCGGGGAAGTTCCGGTTCGGATCGACCCCGTCGTTGCTGTCGATGATCGCGTTGCCGTCGTTGTCTCGGAGGTTCTTGCGCCACAGGCGCTCGACGTCGAAGGTGTACTCGTACCCGTCGGGGTTGTGGACGAGGACGAACCAGAGCTCGGTGTCCTTGAGGAGGCGCTTGACCTCCCTGTTGTCCGCTCGAAACTGGTTGACGTACCAGTGCAGCAGGCGCCGGTTGACCTCGGTGCTGATCCACTCACGGGCGTGGAACGTGGACACATAGAGCACCGCGGGCCGAAGCCCGTCGCGGATCCCCCGGGCACCTTGAGTGAGCTTCAGGGCGACGTACTCTCGACCGCCCTCGGTCTCGCCGAGGACCTCGAGCTTGACCAGGTTGGGGTTGTTTCGAGCGATACGGAACAGCTCGTCCCGGATGCCGCCCGGCTCATCCCACGACCGGTACACGGTGAAGCCTTCGGCCTCCTGGAGGGCCGCCAGCTCGGTCTGGGTCCGGCCCTTCTGGTCCCGGAACAGCTTGAGGTCCACGCCTTGCTTGCGGAGCTGGTTGCGCTCGGTGTTCGTGAGCACCAGGGCGACCCTGACCCCCTCCTCAGTTGCCTCCACTGAGGCGATGTCATACCCGCCCTGGACCAGGCTCTCGAACGTGGCCGAATCCACGGTGGCTTCGTACATCTCCAGCCGATCCCTGCCGGGAGCGCCGGACGCGCCCGTGGTCGATACGGCGGCCGAGAAGATCAGCATCAGGGCGACCGCGAGAGAAGTGCGCCTCGATCTCATGACAGAACTCCCTCCCGTCCTCTCTCAACCGGCACGTTGCACAGGACTCCGAACGGAACGAGTACAGGAAAATCCCGACCTCGGACCCCAGGTCCAGGATGTGCGTCGCCCGCTACCGAACCGGGATAGGAACACCTGGCAGCGTCTTCACGCCGGGGAAAAGTCCGCGTACCTACAGGGCAACACCGCCTTCGGGGGCAGGACGTGTTCGACTGCGATGACGCGTTCGACGATGACCTTAGGCTGAGTCCCGATCCAGGGTCAAATCGGCAACCGGCTCGGCACGGGGGCCAGCGGTCGGTGCGCCGGGATCTTGGGTCGCGTCAAACCCTGTTCAACTCTCCCGGTGCTCGCGGGCGAAGGTCCGCGGGGAATCCGCTGGGATCTGACCGGTGAACAGGCCGATGCCGACGTGGACGGTCATCGCGCGCACCCTATCGGCGGGCAGGCGCCGGGATCAAACAGGCCGGCGGGTAAGCGGGGGGCCGGCGGAGGTTGAAAGTGATAATCATTCTCGTCTAGGATCCGGCCGTGTCGTTTCGTTCTCGAGTCGTTGGCCGGGGTGGCCTCGCGTTGGCCCTCGCCCTGGTCGCCACCATCGAAGCGTGTTCGAACGACTCCTCCGGCGGGCGGGCGACCGTGGTGGCCTCGATGTACCCCCTCGCGTGGGCCGCGGAGCGGATCGGAGGCGGCCGCGTGGCCGTGGAGGACCTGACCCCTCCCGGCGTCGAGGCGCACGACACCACGCTCACCGCTGCCCAGCGTGCGGACATCCAGACGGCGGACGTGGTGGTGTACCTGGGACAGATCGGGCTCCAGCCGGACATCGAGCGCGCGGTCGACGATGCCGGCGGCCGCGTGGTCGACGTCACGGCCGGCCTCCACATCCCGGGGCCGCCGGCGGGTCAGACGTTCGACCCCCACGTGTGGCTGGACCCGGTATTCATGGAGGGCGCGGTCAGGCTGATCGCCGGCGCACTGAAGGCGGTGGACGCTTCCGGCTCGGCAGGGTTCGCGGCTCGAGAGTCCACGACGCTCCGCGACCTCCAGGATCTGGACGCGTCGTTCCGGGCCGGGCTCCGGAGGTGTTCGTTCACGACGTTCGTCGTCACCCACGAGGCGTTCGGCTACCTGGCCGACCGGTACGGCCTCCACCAGCTTGGGATCGAGGGGATCACGCCCGAGAGCGAGCCGTCGGCCGCCCGGATCCAGCAGGCCGCCCAGGCCATCGCCCAGGGACGGGCGGCGCCGGCCGTCTTCTACGAGGGGACCGACGCGGGCCGGCGGATCGGTGAGAGCGTGGCCGCCAATGTCGGCGTCCCGGCGTTGCCGCTCGGGACGCTGGAGTCGGCTCCTTCCTCCGGCGACTACCTCTCGGTGATGCGATCCAACCTGGCGAGCCTCGAGCGGGGGTTGCAGTGCACGGCGTGACGGCGGAGCTCTCGGACGTCCGGTTCGGCTACGGCCCGGAACCGATCCTGATGGACGTGGACCTCGCGCTCCACGGCGGCGAGTTCACCGTGCTCGCCGGAGCGAACGGGAGCGGCAAGACCACGGTGCTGAAGCTGATGGTCGGGCTGCTTCGCGCCGATGCGGGTTCCGTCCGCGTGCTCGGCGGCTCGCCGGCCGACCCTCGGGTCAGGCGACGGATCGGCTACGCCCCCCAGGGCTTGCGGATGGCAACGTCGCTCCCCGTATCCGTGGCCGAGGTCGTTGCGGCGGGCCTGGCCCCCGCCAAGGGATTGTTCAAGCGGATGGGGCGGGCCGACTGGTCCAGGGTCGACGGTGCGATCGAAGCCGTGGGGCTAGGCCATCTGTCGGGTGAGTGCCTGTTCGAGCTCTCGGGGGGGCAGCAGCAGCGGGCCATCCTGGCCCGGGCCCTGGTGGCCGACCCGGAGCTGCTGCTCCTGGACGAGCCGACCACCGGGATCGACCAGCGCCTGCGGCCCGCGCTCGCGGAGGAGCTCCGCCGCCGAGCGGATTCCGGCGTGACGGTCGTGGCCGTCTCGCACGACCCCGACGACTTCCACACGGTGTGCGACCGGATCCTCGTGGTCGTGGAGGGGCGTCTGAAGCAGATCACTCACGATGAGTTCCACACCCACCTGGAGATGGCGCCGTGAGCCGGTTGTTCCTGAACTTCGCCATCCTCTCGTACATCGCGGGCGGTGCGGTCGGAGTCGCCACCCCCGTCATCGGGTGCTTCCTGGTCCAGAGGAGGCTGTCGCTGATCGGCGACGCGGTGGGACACCTCGCGTTCGCCGGCGTGGCCATCGGCATCGCGGCTGGCATCGCCCCGCTGTGGGGCTCGCTCGCCATCGCCGTGGCGGGGGCGGTCGCCCTGGAGTGGCTTCGGGCCAAGGGGCGTCTGGCCGGGGACCTGTCGCTCGCGCTGATCTTCTACCTGGCACTGGCCGTCGGCCTGGTCGTCCTGTCCGCGCGGGGTGGCCTGAACCCATCCGCCATGGGGTTCCTGTTCGGCTCTATCTTCACGATCACATGGCTCGACGTCCTGGCGATCGCCCTCCTGTGCCTGCTCGTGGTGGCGGCCGTGGCCCTGTTCTACAAGGAGCTGGTCGCCGTGGCGCTCGACGAGGAGACGGCCCGCGCGTCGGGCCTGCCGGTGGACGGGTTGAACGTGCTCCTCGTCGTGCTGACCTCGTTGCTCGTCGTGGCGGGGATGCGCGTGGTCGGCCTGCTGTTGATCGCGGCGCTGCTCGTGATGCCGGTGGCGGCGGGGTCCCGCCTGGCCCACTCGTTCCGGAGCTCGATGCTGTGGGCCGTCGCCGCGGGGGTTGTCGCGACGCTCGGCGGCTTGGTCATCGCCCTGGCGCAGGGAGAGATCGCGCCGGGGGGAACGATCGTGATGACCGCGGCGGCGGTCTTCGCCGTCTCGACCGTTGCCGGCCGGCGGGCGGCCCGGCGTCATCCCCGGAGGGCCGCGGCGTGAGGGGTGTCCAGGCCATGCTGGCCGACGCGGGCCTTCGAGCAACCAGGCAGCGCACGGCCATCGTCCGGGCCATGGAACGTGAGGGCCGGCCGGTCACGGCGCAGTCCCTCCACGCGCGGCTGGCGAAGCCGGGGAACGGGCCGGGCCTGGCCACAATCTACCGGACGCTTCAGGCGCTGGCGCAGTCCGGATACGCCCGGACCTTCCCGGCAGGCGAGGGGGAGCTCTCCTACAAGCTGTGCGACCCCGGCCACCACCACCATCTGATCTGCGAGCGGTGCGGCCGGGTCGTGGAGATCCCCTCCTGCGAGATCGAACGGTGGGCGAGCTCGGCGGCCAGGCGGAGAGGCTTCTCGGTGTCCTCGCACCAGGCCGACATCTTCGGGCTGTGCGCCGACTGTCGAGCGGGGCGCCGGGTCACGGCGTGAGGTAGGGCCCGGCCGGGCGGGCGACCTCCTCCACCGACGTCGCGTTCACGATCACCTGCTTGCCCAGCGGGTAGATCGGGCCCCTCACCTGCACCCAGTCGTTCGTCTGGAACTTCCCCGGAGGGACGTTCACCACGCGTACCTGGGCGGTGGTGGCGTCTGCCACGCAGCAGGTCACGATGTAGCGGGTGAGGAGGAACTCCCCGGCGGGCGTGTCGGCGTAGCGGGTGACGATGCCGACCAGGTCGACCTGCTCACCGGCTCGTCGGGCAAGCGCCTGCTCGCCGGCCTTCGAGTACTGGGCCGCGGCAACGTCGACCAGCGTCAGCGGGCCGCTCCCCGCGTCATCCAAGGAGGTGGCGAATCCCGCCGAGCTGAACGAGGGCCGCTTGCTCGCCGAGAAGCTCCCGAGCGTGGCCGGCGGGAGGGCCAGGACCACGACGACCGGAAGGACCGTCAGCCCCATGACCCAGGCCTCGCGGGACCGGATCGGCTCCGGCGAGCGCACCCGCGCAGACGCGATCCGCCCCGCGGCCGCGGCCGTGAGCAGCGCCGCGCCCACCGGCACCACCCATGACGTCCGAGTCGACAGGTACAGGTCGTCTCGCCCGGTGAGCAACAGGAACCAGAACAGGGCGGCCCACGCCGCGAGCACCAGCCCGCCGGCCACCCGGCCCGGGCTCCACGCCCGACGGGACGCGTCGCCGTGCGAGCGCGGGTGGGCCGCGCCCCGGAGCGCGACGGAGTCCTTCATCCCGCCACCACCATCACCCACAACGCGCCGACGAGCGTCGTGGCGAACACCGTCACGGCGAGCATGGGCAGGAACCCCCTGCGGAACGTGCCGGCATACAGCGCGCCGAGCTTGAGGTCGATCATCGGGCCGGACACCAGGAACGCGAGCTGCGCGGCCGGGCCGAACTGGACGAACGACGCCGCGACGAACGCGTCGGACTCCGAGCAGAGGGAGAGCACCGTCGCCAGGCCGATCATCACCACGATGTCCAGGACCGGCGTCTCGGCGACCCTCGACACGAACGAGGCGGGAAGGAACGTCTGGACCATCGCCGCAGCCGCCGCGCCGAGCAGCAGATACCGGCCCATGAACAGGAAGTCGTTGCCGGAGTGGAGGAAGAACCTCCGCCACCTCGCCTCCGGCGGCTCCACCTCGACCCGAACGGCCTGGGCGTCGTCGGGGCGGGACCGAAGCAGCTCGTCCTTGCTGCGGTTGCCCACGACCCACCCGACGGCCATCGCCACGAGCATCCCGAGCGCGAATCGTCCGACCACCATGGTCCACAGCGCCGACCGGCCCCGGTAGGCGACGAACGTGGACGCGATCACCACGGGGTTCAGCACCGGCGCCGCGAGCATGAAGGTGACCGCGGCCGACGGGGTGAGCCCTCTGGCGGCCAGCCGCCGGGCGACCGGCACCGAGCCGCACTCGCAGATGGGGAAGGCGATACCGGCGAGCGCCGCGGCGGGGAGCTGGAGCGGCCTGGGAAGGCGGGCTAGCCGTTCCAGGGCGTTGACGGGCACGAACACCTCGATGACCGCGGAGGCCAGGGCCCCCAGCAACACGAACGGCATGGCCTGGACCAGCAGCGAGCCGAACACGATGAAGAACGTCTGGATCCAGGCGATCCGGCCGGGCTCCAGGATCCGAAGGAGGGCTGCGGCGACGGCCAGGACGGTGACGATGAGGGCAGCGGTGCGAAGGGTGGCGTTTCCCGCAGGCTGCGGCGCTGGGACGTCGGCCATCAGCAATACCTCTCGAAGGAGACGGCGAAGCCCTGGAACGCGTCCTCGAAGACCCTCGCCCCGCCAGAGGCGGTGACCTTCAGCAGCGCCTGGACGGCGGCGTCACCCGAGATCCCCTCCTGAGCGAGCACGCGCTGGTCCAGGAACAGCCCTCCCGGAACGACGCCGGCCACCACGTCTGGATCGCCCGGCACCGCGTCGTCGACCTGGGAGACGACGTCGGAAGCCAGGATGCGAGGGCCGTTGGTCGACCCGGCCTCGGCGCCGGCACCGCTCCCGGTCCCCGCGATGGCGACGACGACGGATCCGCCCGACGCTCGCTCCGCGGCGGCCACCAGCTCGTGGGTCCGCCGGTCCATGGAGCCGACCGAGCCGTCCAACACCACGGCAAGGATGTCCGGCACGTCGTCGTGTCCGAACCCTTCGGCCAGCAGCCGCCGGGCGGCTCTCACGGCATCGCCGCCCTTCGCGACCACAATCGCGTCGCGGTCGTGGCCGATGTACCAGTTGCCGCCGATGATCCCGCGATCGGCCTGGTCCCTCGCGACCAGGCCGATCATCGGCCGCTGGTCCATCGCCTCGTCCAGATCGTCCGGCAACGTCGCGATCACCGAGAACGGCGAGCCCGGTCCCCACGCCTCCACTACCTGGCCCCCAGCGTTTCGCACCAGCGTCCCGGTGATCCCGTGCTGCGACGGCAGGCCGCCGGTGCCGATGGTGGTGAGCGTCGCCGCCGGATCGAGCGGCAGGGAGCCGGTGTCTCCCGCGAGCGTCCCCGCCCCACGCTCCATCAGCGAACGGAGCGACGGCCAGCTGCGAGGATCGGCGCGGAGCTCGTCGGTCCCCACGCCTTTCCACGCGATCTCGAGAACCAGCCGGGGACGTTCACCGTTGGCGACCCCGTCCACGGCCGTCCCGGCTCGAACGTCGGGGTGGGGCCGGCGGAACCCCAGGACCTCCGACAGCGTCGGGGCGATCGCGTCCAGGCCGGTGCCGACGGGAACGGCCGCGCCCGCCCGGATCCCCGTGCCGAAGAACGCGATCGGCACGGCCGTGATGGTGGACGGGTCGGCGACCGAGGGCCAGGGGCCGGCGCCGGCCCCGCCCCGCACGCTCTCGCTCCGGGCAACGGCCATGACGTCCGGCGACCGTCCCTCACGGAACCCCGCTGCCAGCTTCGCCTTCAGCTCCGCCGGCAGCGGGCAGAACGGGACGCGAGCTTGCGCCACGGTTGCCGTGCACGACTTCCCGGCGCACGCCGCGCGCAGGACGCCCGCGGGGACGCCGATCGCCGCGAGCCCAAGGAGGAGGATGAGCAGGCGCCGCCCGAACACGACGGGACACGCTATCGCGATTCCGAGGCCTGGACCGGGCCGCCCGCACGTTCTGAGCGGGGTCTGCTAGGTTGCCGGCTCGCCCGTGAAGCCGTCTCGTCTCCTGCTCGTGGCTCTCGCGCTGCTGTCGGCGACGTGCACGTCGTCGGGCGGCACGTCGGCGACACCCCCGACCGGGACGAGCGCCCCGCCGGTCCCCACCCAGGTCTCGGGCAGGGCAATGGCCAGGCAGGTGTGCGCGAACCTTTCTCACGAGGTCCTGCTCCGCACGTGGCACGGGTACTTCCCCGGGCGAAGCGGTGACATCCAGATCATCCCCAAGGACCCGAACTTCGTGAACGGCGGGCTCACCCACTCGACGCCGTTCGCCTACACGCAGGACGTTCCGCTCTTCCTGTACGGCCCGGGCTACGTGCGACCCGGGGTGTACGACCGACCGATCACGCTCGCGGACATCGCGCCCACCCAGGGCGCGATCTTGAAGTACGACTTCCACGCGCCGGACGGCACGGCCCAGGACCAGGCCCTGCTTCCCGCCGACGGCCGGCCGCTCCCTCGGCTGCTGGTCACGCTGATCTGGGACTCCGGCGGTATCGACGTGCTGAACCGGTGGCCGAACGACTGGCCCTACCTGGACTCGCTCCGTTCGGACGGCGCCTGGTTCACCCACGTGACGGTCGGTGCGTCGCCGTCGAACACCCCGACCGGGCACTCGATCCTCGGGACCGGAGCCTTCCCCAGGCGCACCGGCTTCGTCGACGAGTACATCCGGGTGAACCGAAGGATCCAGAAGCCCAACGCGAACGGCCCCGCCTTCCTCCTCGAGCCCAGCCTGGCCGACCTGTACGACCGCGACATGGACAACCGCCCGATCGTCGGGGCCATCGCCAGCCTGTCGGCCCACATCATGATGATCGGCCACGGCTCGCTGTGGGGTGGCGGCGACAGGGACCTCGCGGTGACTCGGGAGGCCCAGTTCGGGCCCACCGCGGGAGCCGAGTCCGACGTGTGGAACCTCACGCCGGCCATGGCCCCCTACTACACGTTCCCGAGCTACGTGAACACGCTCCCGCCGGTCACGGCCTACACGCGCGCGCTCGACGAGGCCGATGGCCAGCTCGACGAGGCGTGGCGAGGCCATCCCTTCTCGGAGCTGCACAACGGGTTCGACACGCCGGCCCGGACGCCCTACCAGACCAGGCTGATCCAGACCGTGATCGAACGAGAGGGGTTCGGGAAGGACGACGTCCCCGACCTGCTGTCCGTGAACTACAAGGCCATCGACACGATCGGGCATCTGTTCAGCGCCGACGGCGTGGAGATGTCCGACGCGATCCGGTACCAAGACGCGGCGCTTCGAGAGCTCGTTTCGTTCCTGAACCGGGTGGTCGGCAAGGGGAAGTGGGTCATGGCCCTCACCGCCGACCACGGCACCCAGCGGGATCCCGCGGTGAGCGGCGCGTTCATGATCGACGTCAACAAGATCGATTCCCTCGTCCAGAAGGGGTTCGACGACGACGACGACGGCGTGCCGTTGATCGAGAAGGTGCGGGCCACGGAGATCTGGCTGAACACGGACGAGCTCGCGGACAACGGCTTCGCGCTCGACGATGTCTCGCAGTTCATCGTGCGCATGACGCAGCAGCAGACGTTCAAGAACCGGAACACGCCCGTCCCCGGCCACGAGGACGACGCCGTGTTCTCGGCCGCATTCCCCTCGTCTATGCTGTCCCGGCTCCCGTGCCTCCCCGAGGCGCGCGCGACCTGAGCAACGAAGGGGGAGGACCACCCGGATGGCGGTGACCAGGGAAGCTCCGGCCCAGGATCTGGTCCCGGCGCCGGAGCCGGGGAGCCGCCTCCTCCGCCGCCCCGCGGTGCTGGTGCTCGCCATCCTGATCCTGCTGGTGGCGTTCGGCTGGACGTTCCTGCGCGACCCCTCGATCAGCGCCCCGACGCGCGACCCCGCCTGGTACACGTGGCGGTCGAACCTGATCATGCACGATGAACCCGGCCTCATCGCCGGGGAATGGGGCCCGTTCAGCATGTTCTCCGCCGGCTACCGGGTCGTGGTCCCGCTCTATGGATCGGTCCTTCAGCGGGTGGCCGGCATCGACCTGTACACGTTCAGCGCGTTCATGATGATCGGCGTCCCCATCTTCACGGGCCTGGCGCTCGGCGCGTTCTCCTACCGCCGCCATCGCGACCCGCTGTTGTTCCTGTTGGTGATGGTGGCCACGGCGGCGCTGTTCATGACCACGCCGTACGTCGGGTACCTCGACAACATCACGGTGCTCTACCTCCTGTCGTTGATCCTGGCGTTCTACGAGCCCGGTCAGACCTGGTGGGGAGCGAGGTCGGCGCTGTTCCTGTTCGGCATGGCGGCCGCGTTCACCCACCCCACGACCTGCGTGATCTT
>Ga0184610_1000274_pt1 | contig 12876 bp, 9 predicted proteins | sample PLM1_100_coex_FD_133011 | JGI IMG/M metagenome (GOLD analysis project Ga0184610, IMG submission 133011) | Groundwater sediment microbial communities from an aquifer in East River, Colorado, USA - PLM1_100_coex | ecosystem: Environmental > Terrestrial > Soil > Riparian zone | place: USA: East... | reverse complement strand
GATGCTGCAGCGTCAGGCGGTCGAGCTCGTGGGGTTCTCGTTGTTCGGGCTAGACGAGGACATCACCGCGGCCCTCCGGCCGTTCGCAACCACGCTGCCGAGCTCCTTCTGCCTGGCCCTCGCGGCCTGCTCGTCGACCTCATGCCGGCCTGTCAGGCCGCACCGGCGGGCGGAGGCGGGGACGTCCTCGTCCTTCCCTCCGGCACGTCCGGCCCCGCCGCAGGTGGTGGGGGTGGCGGGAGAGGGCGGCGAGGGCGGCTCGGGGGCCGGGACCGGCCAAAGGAGCTTCCCGGGGAACGGCAATCACGGCGGATGGGACCACAAGCCACCTCATGGCGGCTGGCACGGCGGACCTCCGCCGTGGGCCCACGGCAACAAGCAGATCGTTGCCCCCTCCAAGGACGACCTCGGCCGATCGTGGATGGCGCTAGGATGCGCGTGCTGAGCGGTGGGGAGGAACGGATCGGATGAGGCAACGGATCGCCGGCGACCGCATCCGAGTCGCCATCGCAGGGACCATCTACGCCAAACGAGCACTGGTCAGGCGGTTCCTGGAAGACGATGGCTTCGCTGTGGTGGCCGAGGCGAACGACCGTGAGGAACTGTTCTCCGCGCTGCGGTCCGAGGAGCCCGACGCCGTGGTCCTGGACGACGACATCGCGGACTGGGACGTCGCGGAGATCCGGCAGGCTTCCCCCGACGCCAAGATCGTCCTGTTCACGTCGGGGACCCCCGGCGCGCCGGGGGTCCCCGCAGGCGCCGACGGGTACCTCCAGAAGGGCGTGGGGCTCAGCAGCCTGACGTTGCTCCTCCGCGAGCTGTTGGCCGAACCCGTCGTGCCGATCGTGCTTCCCCTTCCACCGGTGCGGCTCCCGCACGGTGCGGCGCACGAGCGCCGCGTCGTCGTCCGACTCGCGGCGCTCGTCGCGGCCATCGTCCTGGTCGCCGGCGGAGCCCTCGCGCTGATCGGCCAGGGGCCGAGCGGGCCGGAGCGGACGCTCCCCACCGTCCAGCCCACCAGTCCCCCCGGGCGCACCCCAACCGCCATGGACCAGGCCATCGCCGAACTCCGCGACCTGCGGGCGGCGCTTCGCGACGGCAGGTACGTGCAGGCTTCGGCTCTGGCCCAAGCCCTGTTGCTGGACCGGCAGGCCGCGTTGGCGCAGGGGTTCGCGGTGAGCGAGCTCGACCGGGCCATCAGCTCGACGCTCCAGCCGCTCATGGCCCTCCTCGGCCCCGGGATCATCTCCACCCTCCAATCCATCCTGGGCGACCTCTTCCCAGCCATAGCCCAGCCGCCCCCGACCACGGGCGGCGGCGGCATCATCCTGGGCGGGACCGGCGGGAGCGGCGGAGGGACCGGCGAGACCGGCGGGACCGGCGGGACCGGCGGGACCGGGGGCACCGGTGGAACGGGTGAAGGCGGCCCGCCGCCCGGCGGTGGGACGGGTGGCGAAGGGGGCGGCGGTGGCGAGCCCGGCGAGGGTGAGGGCGGAGGCGGTGGCCAGGGTGGCCCGCTGTTCCCGGGCAACGGCAACCACAACGGCTGGAGGAACAAGCCACCTGAGGGCGGTTGGAAAGGCGAGAACCCCAAGCGCCAGGGCCCGAAGGACGAGGGCGAGCACCGCAAAGACAAGGGCCGGAAAGAGTAGCGGCTAGCCGAGGTCCGTCCGGTACCGCACCGTCGGGTAGTTCAAGCAGTCGATCCGCTCGGTGGTGGTCGCCCCGTCGAGCTTCCACCCCGCCACCTCGTAGAACCGGCGGGCCTGGCCGTTCGACTCGAGGACCCACAGCGTCGCGGTTCGGAACCCTCGCTCGCGCACGTCACCGACGGCATGGGCGAACAACCGCCGACCCACGCCCGTGCCGAAGGACCCCGGCTCGAGGTAGATGGCGTAGAGCTCGGCCGTCCCCGGATCGGCGTCGGCGTCCTCGCTCGGCCCGGTCACCGCGAACCCCAACACGCGCCTGCCCTCTTCGGCCACCCACACGCGCCAGTCTTGGCGGGGGTGCTCCAGCGCCCATTGGTGCTGTGAGAGCCGGTCTTCCACGGTGAGCCCGTCCAGGTACTCATCCGGAAGCTGACCCCGGTAGGCCGCCTGCCACGATCGGACGTGCACGGTCGCGATGGCCTCCGCGTCGGCCAGGATCGCCTCTCGCATGCGCACCGCCACGCCCGGAGGATATCCATTGGATTGCGCCTCCGACCTGGCCTGGCATAGACTCTGGCACCGCTCTGACCAGCCACGTCAGGCGAAAAGCAACGCTGCGATCGCTATCGCCGCAGCACGACAGAGGGGGTGCGCATGTGGCAGCGTTGGTTCCGCTCGTGGTTCGTGATCCTGGCCGTTGTCGGCGTCGTCGCGGCCGCTTGCGGCGATGACGGTGGCGGCGGCGGAGGCGGCGGAGGCGAGGGCAGCATCTGGGTGCTCCTCCCCGATACCGCCACGTCCGACCGGTGGGAGAAGGATGACCGGCGGTTCTTCGGCGAGGCGTTCGAGGCGGCGGGCCTGGCCGAGGGAGAGGACTTCACCATCGTGAACGCCGAGGGCGACGCCGCGACCCAGCAGTCTCAGGCCGAGCAGGCCATCGCCGACGGCGCGAGCGTGATCGTGCTCACCAGCCTGGACGCCGGATCGGGCGGCGCGATCATCGACCAGGCCAAGGAGGCCGGGGTCGAGGTGGTCGAGTACGACCGGTTCAACACGGGAGGCTCGGGCGGCGCGGCCTACGTGAGCTTCGACAACGTCCAAGTGGGCGCCACCATGGCAGAGTTCCTGGAACCGGCGATCGACGCCCTCGCCGTGCCGACACCACGCGTCGTGATGCTGAACGGCGGTGAGGAGGACAACAACTCCTTCCTGTTCCGGGCCGGCTACGCGGAGACCGTCGAAGCCCGGGTCGATGCCGGCGACTGGGAGCTGGTCGCCGACCAGCACGTCCCCGCGTGGGACAACGCCGAGGCCCAGACGATCATGGAGCAGATCCTCGTCGCCAACGACAATGACGTCGACGCGGTGTTCGCGGCCAACGACGGTCTCGCCAACTCGGCCATCAACGCGCTCGAGCAGGCGGGCGTCGGGCCGGTCCCGGTGAGTGGCCAGGACGCGACGGTGGCCGGGATGCAGAACATCCTCCTCGGCAAGCAGACCATGAGCGTCTACAAGCCGATCGAGGCCGAGGCCTTCGTCGCCGCCGCCGTCGCGCTGGCGCTCCGGGCCGGCGATGACATCACAGCGATCGATCCCGGGTTCGAGTTCTCGACCTTCGGCATCGAAGCCGGGACTGGCCAGCCCACCGACTCGGCAGAGGGCGAGGGCATCGTTCCCTACTTCGGCCTCGTGCCGGTCGGCGTGACGGCGGACAACATCGCCGAGACCGTCATCGCCGACGGGTTCTTGACGGTGGCGGACATCTGCACCGGCGACGTCGCGAAGACCAGCTTCTGCAAGGCGAACGCGTAACCGGGATTGACGGAGACCGGAGCTGCGGGGCGGGGACGCCGGGGACGGCGTCCCCGCCCCCCATCGGGCTAAGGCGAACGGTATGGACGACAGGCCAATCCTTGAATGCAGGGGCGTCTCCAAGGCGTTCGGCGCGGTCCAGGCCCTCTACCGGGTCGACTTCGAGGTACGCCGAGGAGAGGTGATGGCCCTCGTCGGCGACAACGGGGCCGGCAAGTCCACGCTGATCAAAGGCATCGCCGGGATCTACCCGTTCGACGAGGGAGAGATCTATTTCGAAGGCGAGCGCGTCAGCATCCACGGCCCGCGGGACGCCGGCAAGCTCGGCATCGAGGTCGTGTACCAGGATCTCGCGCTCGCCGACAACCTGGACGTCGTGGGCAACATGTTCCTCGGCCGGGAGCGGACCCGCTGGGGGTTCGTGCTCGACGAGTCGAGGATGGAGGGCGCCGCACAGGAGACGTTGGACAGCCTGTCCGTCACGACGCTGCGGTCGGTCCGCCAGACCGTGGCCGGCCTGTCCGGCGGGCAGCGGCAAGCCGTGGCGGTGGCCAAGTCGGTCATGTGGAACTCGCTCGAGCTGATCCTCGACGAGCCAACGGCCGCCCTGGGCGTGGCTCAGACCCGGCAGGTGCTGGACCTCGTGCGCCGCCTGGCGGAGAAAGACCTGGGGGTGGTGATCATCTCCCACAACCTCCACGACGTGTTCGAGGTCGCTGACCGGATCACCGTGCTCCGCCTCGGTCAGCGTGTGGCGATGCTCGAGAGATCCAAGACGACCCAGCAGGAGGTCGTGCATGCCATCACCGCCGGCACACTCAGCCATGTGCCCGGGATGGCCGACGCCGGAGTGACCGAAACGTGACGACGGGACCCGACACCGGGGCAGGTTCGGGCGCAGAGACGGCCCTCACACCTGAGGAGGCGCTCCCGCCCGCCACCGGGGGCGTCGCGGCGCCGCCCGAGACGGTGTCGGGATACCTGCGCCGCCGGTGGGAGAGCGTCCGCGCCGGCGACCTCGGGTCGCTGCCGATCGTGGTCGGCCTCGTGGTCATCGCGATCGTCTTCGGCACCCTCGACAACACGTTCTTCGTCGAACGCAACTTCACGAACCTGCTGCTCCAGATGGCCCCGGTGGCCACGATCGCCATCGGCATCGTGTTCGTCCTCCTGATCGGCGAGATCGACTTGTCCGTGGCCTTCGTGAGCGCCGTCGGCGGGGTGGCCATGACTCTCCTGCTACGACCCGACGCTCCCGGGTGGCCCTGGTGGCTCGCCATCGCCTTCGCGCTCGCCGTCACGACACTCATCGGGCTCCTCCAGGCGCTCGTCATCACGAAGGCCGGCGTGCCGTCGTTCGTCGTCACGCTGGCCGGCCTGCTGACCTGGTCAGGGGTCGTCCTCATCCTCATGACCAGGTACTCCACCGCCGGGACGGTCAGGATCCAGGACCCCACCGTGGTCGGCATCGCCAACAACTTCCTCAGCAACGCGTGGGGCTGGGTGGTGGGAGGGGCGGTCATGGCGGGGTACGCACTCCCGCAGATTCAGACCGCGCGGTCCCGGCGCGCTCGCGGCCTGGAGGCGAAGCCGGGCTTGGTGCTGGTGCTTCAGATCGCCGGGCTCGCCGTCGTCACGTTCGCCGCGGTCTGGTACGCCAACCGCGACCGGGGCGTGCCGACGGTGACGCTGATCCTCCTGGTCCTCATCGTGTTCTGGTCGTTCGTCGCGACGCGGCTGCGGTTCGGCCGCCACGTCTACGCCGTCGGCGGCAACCCGGAGGCAGCCCGCCGCGCCGGGATCAACGTCGACCGGGTCCGCATCATGGTGTTCATGATCAGTGGGTTCATGGCCGGCGTGGGCGGGATCATCCTCGCGTCCCGACTGCGGTCCGTGGCCACCGGGACGGGCGGCGGCAACCTGCTCCTGAACGTCATCGCCGCCGCCGTCATCGGCGGCACCAGCCTCTTCGGTGGCTCCGGCCGGGTTGTCTCGGCGCTCCTCGGGGCCCTCGTGATCGCCGCGATCCAGAACGGCATGGGCCTGCTCAATCTCCCCCAGGGGAACCAGTTCGTGATCACCGGCCTGGTGCTCCTCGGCGCGGTCCTCGTCGACGCCCTGGCGAAGCGGCGGCGCGCGGCCCGCGGCGTCGTCTGAGCGGCTGGAGGCGCAAGGACGGTGCGGCCTGCCCGTGGCAGCGCCCCTCTCTGCGGTCTGATCCGGCTGATCGGCGCGCTGATCACCCTCGCGCTCTTGTCGGCCGCCTGCACGTCGGGATCGAGGGGGAAGCCCATCGTGCATCGGACCGGGTCCCCCGACCAGCTCCGGTTCACCGACGTCGCCCCGGACGTGGGGCTGGACTTCCGGCAGGGCGCGTTCCGATGGGCGGTTGAGCGGGACCCGGCCGCGATGATGGGAGCGGGGGTCTGCTGGCTCGACTACGACGACGACGGCTGGCTGGACCTGTTCGCGGTGAACTCGTTCGCGGAGGCCGAGTCGGGCCGGTGGAAGGCCCAGGGCGGCCTGCCCCGAAGCGCCCTGTTCCACAACGTCGAAGGTGAGTTCGTCGACGTGAGCCCCGGCTCGGGCGCGGACCTCGCCGTCCGGGGCGAGGGCTGCGTCGCCGCGGACTTCGATCTCGACGGCCGAACGGATCTCTACGTGACGACGGCGGGGGTGGGCGCGCTGCTCTGGAACGAAGGGGACGGCAGGTTCGCCGAAGGCGCCCATGCCGCCGGGGTCGACGCCACGGGCTGGTACGCGGGCGCCGCCGTCGGCGACGTGAACGGCGACGGCTGGCCGGACCTGTTCCTCGCCGGCTACGCCGACGTGAACTCCCCCAACCCCGATGCCACGCAAGGCTTCCCGAACACGAGGATCGGCGTGCGCGATCTCCTGTACCTGAGCGACGGCCCCGCCGACACGGGCCGGGTGACCTTCCGAGAGGTCGGCGTGGACGCCGGTCTCGAGGTCGTCAGCTTCGAGTACGGGCTCGGCGCGCTGTTCTCCGACCTCGACCGCGACGGTGACCTCGACCTGTACGTCGCGAACGACACCAAGCCCAACCGCCTGTACGACAACGTCCCGTGGCCGGGAGGCGCCGAGGCCGATCCCGCCGGGCTGGGGTTCCGCTTCGAGGAGCTGGCGGGGAAGGCCGGCGTGGCCGATCCGAACGCGGGCATGGGGGTCGCCGCTGGCGACGACGACGGGGATGGCCGCTCCGACCTGTTCGTGACCAACGCTCGCGGCCAGGTCCACGCCGTGTACCGGGGCCAGCGCTCGGAGCTTGTCGACCCCTCGTTCGCCGATGTGCGGACCGACCTCGGGGTGGGCCTGAGCGGCTCCACGGGGTGGGGCGTCTCGTGGGCCGATCTCGACCTCGACACCGACCTCGACCTCGTGGTCGTGAACGGCGACGTGCCCGTCACCGATCTCGCGGAGGACGCCGAGCCGGTCCAGGCGTTCGGGAATCTCACCGCGCAGGGGACGCCCGGACGGTACGAGGACATCGGCCCGGCGATCGGGCTCGGGGATCTCGGGCCGCTCCTGGCCCGGGGAAGCGCCGCCGCCGATTACGACAACGACGGCGACCTCGACTTCGCGATCAACTCGATCGGCGGCGCTCTCGTCCTCCTGGAGAACACCGGGGCGGTCGGCAACTGGCTCGAGGTCCGGCTGGAGGGGTTCCACCCCGGCGCCGTGGTGACGGCGGTGTTGCCGGACGGCCGGGAGCTGGTCCGCGAGGTGCACGCCGGGAGCAGCTACCTCTCGTCGGAGGACCCCCGGTGCCACTTCGGCCTCGGCGTCGCCGGGAAGGTGCGCGAGCTCGTCATCCGGTGGCCTGGCGGCGAGGAGACGGTGATCACCGACGTCGACGCCAACCAGATCCTCGACGTGGAGGAGCCCGGATGATCCCGGCGAGGAGGTGGATCTGGCTGGCGGCTGCCGTGACGGCGGCGGCCGTGGCGTTACCGGCCTGCACGTCGTCCGAGCCGTTCGTGATGGACGACTGCGTTCGGCCCGATCTCGGAGGGCGGTCGGTGGCGCGGGTGTGGGACGAGGCGCTGCTCGACGCCATCCGGCGGGACGTCCCCGCGCCCACCGTGCACGCCCGCAACCTGTTCCACACCTCGGCCGCCATGTGGGATGCCTGGGCCGCCTACGACCCGGTGGCCGACGGGTACTTCATCGACGAGAAGCACGAGGCGGACGACGTGGAGGCGGCTCGGGAGACGGCGATCAGCTACACCGCGTACCGCGTCCTTCTGTATCGGTACTCGCGGGCGGCCGGACTGCAGCAGACCTTCGACGAGCTGGTCTCCACCATGGAGTCGCTCTGCTACCGGATCGACTACACCAGCGCGGAGGGCGACTCGCCGGCGGCGCTCGGGAACCGCATCGCCGCGGCGGTCATCGAGTACGGGCAGGACGACGGCTCGCTCGAGCAGCAGCGATATGTCGACACCTCGTACAAGCCGGTCAACCCACCCCTGGTCGTGTCCGATCCGGGAACGGAAATGCGGGACCCGAACCGGTGGCAGCCCCTTGCCCTCGCCCAGTTCGTCGCCCAGAACGGCCTGCCCATCCCGGGGAACGTGCAGCGGTTCATCGGACCCCAGTGGGGTCACGTGAAGGGGTTCGCCCTCCCCGCCTCGCCCGACGGCCTGCCGATCGACCCCGGTTCCCCGCCCCGCCTCGGCGATCGGGCGACCGACGCGGCGTTCAAGCACGAGGCGATCCAGGTCATCCGGCTCAGCAGCGAGCTCGATCCGTCCGACGGAGCGAAGGTCGACATCGGGCCGGGCGCGTTCGGGGACAACTCGCTCGGGACCAACGACGGGGACGGGCACGACGAGAATCCGGCTACCGGCGAGCCCTACGCTTCCAACCGCGTCACGCTGGGGGATTTCGGACGCGTCCTCGCCGAGTTCTGGGCGGACGGGCCCAACTCCGAGACGCCCCCGGGGCACTGGAACACGGTGGCGAACGCGGTGTCCGACTCGCCGGGGTTCGCGTTTCGGATCGGAGGGACCGGCCCGGAGGTCGCCCGGCTGGAGTGGGACGTCAAGCTGTACTTGGCACTGAACGGCGCGGTCCACGACGCGGCGGTGGCCGCTTGGGGGGTCAAGGGCTTCTACGACTCCGCGCGGCCGATCTCGATGATCCGGTACATGGGAGGCAACGGCCAGTCCACCGATCGAAACGGCCCCGCGTACGACCCCGACGGTCTCCCCCTCGTCCCCGGCCTGGTCGAGGTGATCACGCGAGGATCGAGCGCTCCGGGCGGACCTCACCAGGAGCTCGCCGACCACGTCGGCGAGATCGCCATCCGGACCTGGCGCGGACCTGCCGAGGATCCGGCCACCGACGCCAGCGGGGTCGGGTGGATCCGGGCCGTCGAGTGGGTGCCCTACCAGGCGCCGACGTTCGTCACGCCCGCGTTCGCCGGATACGTGTCCGGGCACAGCACCTTCAGCCGCGCCGCCGCCGAGCTGCTCACGGCGTTCACCGGCGACCCCTACTTCCCCGGGGGCATCTTCGAATGGAACGTCCCCACCGGCGGGCTCAACATCGAGGCCGGGCCGACGCGGCCCGTCACCCTCCAGTGGGCCACGTACTTCGACGCGGCCGACTCCGCCGGCATCTCGCGCCTGTTCATGGGGATCCACATCGCCGCCGACGACTTCGAGGGCAGGAAGATCGGCTCCACCTGCGGGAAGCGGGCCTGGGCCCTCGCGCTCCGCTACTTCGCCGGATCCGTCCGCCACTGATCGGCGGCCTGAAAGATCCTCTCGATCACCCGCATGTTGGCCACCGCGTCCTCGGGTGGGATGGGTGGCGGCTGGTCGTCGAGCACCGCCGTCGCGAAGCGCTCCGCCTCGATGGCGTACTGATCGGCCGGCCCGAAGGTCATCACCTCGGTGTGAGGGGCGACGGGCGGATCTCCGCCCGCCGTCACGAACACCTCTGTGGGGCGGCCCGGCGGGATGTTGAACGGGATGCCGATCGAGATCCGGCCCTCGGTCCCGTAGACGTGGACCCGTTGGTCGGTCTCGACCCGGGTGGAGCAGGTGAAGGTTGCCACCCCGTCCTCGAACTCGAGGATGGCCGCGGTCAGCACGTCGACCCCGGTCACCGGGTCGCGCGTGACCGAGGCCTCGATCCGTGCGGGCTCACCACCGAACAGCATGCGCGACAGGTTCACCGAATAGCAGCCGATGTCGAGCAGGGCGCCGCCGCCGTACTCCGGGACGTTGCGGATGTTGCGCGGGTCGTCGTTGAAGTAGGAGAACCAGCTCTGCACGGTGCGGAGCGTGCCGATGCGACCGGAGGCCACGAGCTCGCGAACGGCGACCCACGAAGGATGCAGACGGTACATGAACGCCTCCATCAGCCGGACGCCCTCGGCGGCGCACACGTCCACCATCTCCTGCGCCTCGGCTGCGCCGAGCGCAAGCGGCTTCTCGCACAGGACGTGCTTGCCGGCCCCAGCCGCGGCCATGGTCCACTCGGCGTGAAGGTGGTTCGGGAGGGGGATGTAGACCGCGTCGACGTCGGCGTCCGCGAGCAGGGCCTCGTAGGAGCCGTGCGCCCTGGGGATCCCGAGCCGGCCGGCCGTCGCCTTGGCTCGGTCGGCGTCGCGCGATGCGATCGCCACGACCTGGCATCGCTCGGCCTTCTCGATGCCGGGGATGACCTTCTCCACGGCGATGTTGGCCGTGGACAGGACACCCCACCGAAGGTCGGTCACCGCACCCCCTTCAGGCCGGACGGACGGTCGATCCTATTCGTTTCGAACCGAACGGACCTGCTAGCCTTCGCGCCGCCGGCGGGCAAGAGGTCGGAACGCGCCGGCTCCAGGGGGGATCCGTGCGGAAACCGAGCGACACGATCGGGGTGGCCATCGTGGGGTACGGCCTGGCGGGCTCGGTGTTCCATGCCCCGCTCATCGCGGCCAACCCCGACCTGGAGCTCGTGTCGGTCGTGACCGCGAACCCGGAGCGGACGGCGCAGGCGAAGGCTCGGTACCCCGGCGTCCGGATCCACCGGACCGTCGAGGAGCTGTGGAGCGACGCCGGCGCTCACGACCTGGTCGTGGTGGCCACGCCGAACAGGGCCCATGTCCCCGTAGCGCTCGCCGCGCTCCAAGCCGGGATGCACGTCGTGGTGGACAAGCCGTTCGCGCCGAGCTCGGCCGACGGCCGACGCATCGCGTCGGCCGCGGCCGAGCGGAACCTCGTGCTGACCGTGTTCCAGAACCGACGCCTCGACGGCGACTTCCTCACCCTTCGGCGGCTGATCGCGGAAGGCGCCCTGGGCCAACCCTTCCGGTTCGAATCCCGATACGAGCGATGGCGTCCGGAGCTGGGCAAAGACGCGTGGCGGGAGCGAGGCAATCCGGAGGAGGCGGGAGGCGTGCTCTTCGATCTTGGCAGCCACCTCGCGGATCAGGCCATCCAGCTCTTCGGGCCGCCGTCGCACGTTTACGCCGAGGTCGAGCGACGCCGGCCCGGCGCACAGGTGGACGACGACGTGTTCATCGCGCTCACGCACCCGGGGGACGTTCGGAGCCACCTGTGGGCAAGCCTCGTGTCGGGCTCGCTCGGTCCTCGGTTCCGCACGCTCGGGACGGCCGGCGCGTTCGAGAAGCACGGGATCGATGGGCAGGAGGACCAGCTCAGCGCGGGGATCGGACCGGGGCACCCCGACTACGGGCGCGAGCCCAAGGAGCGATGGGGCTTCCTGGTCGCCGGCGACGAGGTCACGCCCATCGAGACCGAGCGGGGGGCCTACCCGCGCTTCTACGAGAAGGTCGTTGACGCCATCCGCACCGGGACACCCCCACCGGTGGCCCCCAACGAGGCTGTGTTGACGATCGAGGTGCTGGAGGCGGCCCGGGCATCCGCACGCTCCGGGGAGATCGTGAGACTCCGCGACACGGCGTAGCGGAGGCGACGGGCGTGTCGTGCCGGGGGCTGTGGCCTACCCCTCGTCCCGGCGGGGATGGAGCAGGCCGTACAGGTAGCCGTCTGTCAGCGCCTCCCAGGACGCCTCGATGATGTTGCTCGACACGCCGACCGTGGTCCACTCGCCCTGGCCGTTCGAGGTGTCGATCAACACACGGACCGTCGCGCCGGTGCCGATGTTCTCGTCGAGCACGCGGACCCGGTAGTCCTCCAAGGTGATGTGCTCGAGCTCGGGATACTCGTTCGACAGCGCCTTGCGGAGCGCGTTGTCCAGCGCTCCGACGGGACCATGGCCCTCGGCGCTCTCGACGTGGCGGGCGCCGCCGGCCCGGACCTTGACGGTGGCCTCGGCCAGGGCCTCCTCGTCCTCTCGCCGTTCCACGTGCACCCGGTAGCTCTCGACGTCGAAGAACGGCTGCTTCCACCCGTCGTGCCGGCGCATCAGGAGCTCGAGCGAGCCGTCGGCCACCTCGAAGGTGTAGCCCCGGGCCTCCCGGTCCTTCAGCTCTGCGAGCAGCTTGGGGATGGCGTCACCCGAAAGCTCCAGGCCGAACTGCGTGGCCTTCATCCGCAGCGACGCCGTGCCGGAGAGGTCGGAGGCCACGACGCCCCGGCGGTTGCCCACCGACTCCGGCGGGATGTGCTCGTAGGCCTCGGTGAACCGGGCCACGCCGCTCGTGTGCAGCCCGGCCTTGTGCGTGAACGCGTAGCGGCCCGCGTAGGGCTGATGCGAGTCCGGCGTCACGTTGGCCACCTCGGCCACGTAGTGCGACAGCTTGGTGAGCCGGCCGATCGAGTCGGCCGGAAGCGCCTCGACCCCCATCTTCAGGGCCAGGTTGGCCGCGATCGGCACAAGGTCGGCGTTGCCGGTCCGCTCCCCGTAGCCGTTGATCGTCCCCTGGACCTGATAAACGCCCGCCTCTACCGCGACCAGCGAGTTGGCCACCGCACACCCGGCGTCGTTGTGGACGTGGATGCCGAGGGGGACGTCCGCGCTCGCGCTCACCTCACCGACGATCCGGGACACGTCGCGGGGCAGGGCGCCGCCGTTCGTGTCGCACAGCACGAGCCGCTCCGCGCCGGCCCCCTCGGCCGCCGCCAGCACGGCCATGGCGAACGCCTGGTTCTGCCGGTAGCCGTCGAAGAAGTGCTCGGCGTCGAAGAACACTCGCCGGCCCTCTGAGCGCAGGTACGCGATCGAGTCCCCGACCATGGCCACGCCCTCGTCGAGGGTGGTCCGCAGGGCCTCGGTGACGTGGAGGTCCCAGGACTTGCCCACCAGGCACACGACCTCGGTGCCGGCGTCCAGGAGGTCGCGGAGGACCGCACTGTCCTCGGCCCGCTCGCCGGCCTTCCGGGTCATGCCGAAGGCGGTGAGGGTGGCGTGCTGCAGCTTCTCCTTGGTGGCCAGGCGGAAGAACTCGGTCTCTCGGGGGTTGGCGCCG
>Ga0184610_1000270_pt1 | contig 12980 bp, 11 predicted proteins | sample PLM1_100_coex_FD_133011 | JGI IMG/M metagenome (GOLD analysis project Ga0184610, IMG submission 133011) | Groundwater sediment microbial communities from an aquifer in East River, Colorado, USA - PLM1_100_coex | ecosystem: Environmental > Terrestrial > Soil > Riparian zone | place: USA: East... | reverse complement strand
CGCGTGTGAGGGGGGGTGCGACGTGGACACAATCGGGCATCATTACATTGCCGAAGCGTCGGGATGCGATCCGAGCGTCATCGGAAAGGTCGAGTCCGTGGAGCAGATCCTGGTCCGGGCGGCCGAAGTCGCCGGTGTGCAGGTCTGGTCCATTTCCTTTCACCGGTTCAGTCCCAACGGCGTCTCGGGCGTCGTGGTCATTTCCGAGTCGCATATGTCCGTTCACACCTGGCCGGAGTACGGATACGCCGCGGTGGACATCTTCACGTGCGGCGGAGACGCCAAGCCGGAGAAGGCTGTTGAGTGGGCGCTGAAGGAATTTGGCGCGACCAACGTTCACATCACCGAGGTCACTCGAGGACTGGAAGAAGGGGATAAGGTCTTCTTCCACAGCATTGTGACCTGGGAGGAAGAGCTCCTGAAGCGCGCGGTGAATGGACAGCGCGCCCCCCGCCGTTCTGGGAAGCGCCGGCGAACTGCATCGTCGACCGGAGCCCGGCGACGCCGCACTGCCACCAAACCCAAAGAATAGCTTGCGCTCTTTCGCCACCTTCATCGTCTGTCTTATTGCCGTCGCGGCGGTTCTCTCACCGTCAGCGCTCCCTGCGGCGCCCTCTGCTGCGGGTCGATGGGAAACGCGCGCCCCGATGCCTTCCTCGCGGACAGAGGTGGCTGCAGCCCTGGTAGGAACGAAGATCTTTGTCGTGGGCGGCATCGAGCCTGGCGGTGTGTCTGCGGCAGTCGAGGAATATGACGTCAGCGCCAACACGTGGCGTCGCGTCGCTCCGCTGCCGGCGGCATTGCACCACACAACGGCGGCGTCACTCGGTGGGAAGCTGTACGTCGTCGGCGGGTTCACGGGGGGATGGGAAGGCGTCAACAGTGTGTATGAGTACGATCCGGCCGGCAATGCCTGGAGAACGCGCGCATCGATGCCGACCGCGCGTGGCGCGCTGGCGGTGGCTGTGCTTGATGGGAAGATTTACGCTATTGCGGGAGAATCACTGCCGGGCAACGATACCTCAGCGAACGAGGAATACGATCCTGCTACTGATGTGTGGCGCCGGCGCGCGCCTGTTCCGACCCCGCGCAACCATCACGCGGCAGTCGCTTTCGGCGAACGCATCGTGACCTTCGTCGGCCGGTCGCGCGGCCAAAACATCCCCGTCACGGAAATCTACGATCCCCGCGCAGATGCATGGACCCGCGGCGCGCCAATACCCACCCCGCGCAGCGGGATCGCCGCCGCCGCCCTCGGGAACCTCATTTACGTTTTCGGCGGTGAACTGGGTCGAGCAACGACGTATCCCGAAAACGAGGCGTATGGTCTTGCGAGCAATACCTGGACAGCGAAGGCGCCGCTTCCGACACCGCGCCATGGTCTTGCAGCCGTGGCAGTTCAGAACCGCATCTATGTAATCAGCGGCGGACCCAGACCCGGGGGTTCGTTCAGCAACGTCAACGAGGTCTTCTTTCCAGACTGATGCGAAAACTGCGGTCGTAGGTCGTGGGTCGTGGGTCGTGGAATTGGTCATCCTACGACCTATGACCTACGACCCATGACCGACACCGCGCCCCCCGCACCAAACGTTGATCGGATTGTCCGCGCACTCCGGGGCGCGGTGCGGGGTGAAGTGCGCTTCGACTCATTCTCCCGCGTCCTCTACAGCACCGATGCCAGCATTTACCAGATCATGCCTGTCGGTGTCGTGATTCCGCGGGATGAGGAGGATATTGTCGCTACCCTCCACATCGCGGCGGAGGAGCGCGTGCCGGTGCTTCCTCGCGGCGGAGGCACCAGTCTGGCCGGACAATCCATCGGGGCGGCCATCATCCTCGATTGCTCCAAATACATGGACCGCCTTCTCGAGGTGAACCCCGCGGGCCCGTGGGCGCGCGTGCAACCCGGCGTGGTGCAGGACGAGTTGAACATCGAGGCCCGCCAGTACGACCTACGCCTGGGGCCGGATACGGCGACCAGCAACCGCGCCACGCTCGGTGGGATGACCGGCAACAACTCCGCGGGCGCCCGCTCCATCGTGTATGGCAAGATGGTCGATCACACCCTGGAAATACGCACGCTGTGCATGGACGGCACCGAGTTAACACTGCAACCTCTGAGCGGAGAAGACGCCAAGAAGAAACTCGCGAGTACGAGCCGTGAAGGCGAGATTTACCGCGCGGTGTCGTCCGCCGTCAACGCCAACCGCGACGAGATTGACCGCCGTTTCCCGAAGATCCTGCGCCGGGTCAGCGGCTACAACCTCGACGCGTTGCTCAACGACCCAACTGATCTGCGTAAGCTCATCGTCGGATCGGAAGGCACGCTTGGGATTGTCACGGAGATGAAGGTCCGGCTCGTGCCAAATCCCCGCCACAGCGCGCTGAATGTCGTCCACTTCGCGGACCTGTTCGAAGCGTTGGAAGCGACACAGATTGTTCTCCAGTTCAACCCCTCAGCCGTTGAACTGATCGACCGTATGGTCTTAGAGATGACTCGGGCCCAGCTGGAGCACGCCCGCCGGATGACGTTCGTGCAGGGGGATCCCGACGCGCTGCTGCTGGTTGAGTTCTCAGGAGACGACCGCGAAGAGCTACAAAGCCGTCTGGCAGCGATGGAGTCTGCGCTGCGGTCAGCCGGGAAGGGCTACGCGTTTACTCAGGCACATTCACCCGCCGACCAGGAGAACATTTGGAGAGTTCGCCGCGCCGGCCAGGGCCTGCTGCAGGGGATCAAAGGCGACAGCAAGCCGATCACATTCGTAGAAGACACGGCTGTCGCGACCGAACGGCTGGCGCCGTACATGCGGAAGTTCAAGGCGCTCCTCGATCATCACGGCGTGCGCGCGGCATTCTACGCTCATGCCAGCGTCGGATGCATTCACGTCAGGCCGTTGATCAACCTGAAAGACCGCCACGATATCGAGAAGATGAAGGCCATCGCATCGGCCGTGGGCGATCTGGTCATCGAGTTCGGCGGAACAATGAGCGGAGAGCACGGCGACGGTCTCGTGCGGTCGTGGTTTGTTGAACGATTTTTCGGGCCGCAGATCTATCGAGCTTTCACCGACGTGAAGCGCGCGTTCGATCCATTGGGTCTGATGAATCCAGGAAAGATCGTCAACGGTCCACCGATTGACAGCTCATTGCGCTACGGTCCCGCCTACCAGACGGTTCCCGTGGCGACGCACTTTGACTGGTCAAAGGATGGCGGTTTCGCACGGTCCGTGGAGCTATGCAGCGGCCTCGGCGCCTGTCGAAAGAAAACCGAAGGCACGATGTGTCCATCCTATATGGTCACGAGGGAGGAGGAACACAGTACGAGGGGCCGCGCGAACCTGCTTCGCGCCGTGCTGTCGGGCCAACTCCCTCCAGAAGAGCTGACGGGGCGCCGCCTGTACGAGGCGCTGGACTTGTGTCTTGAGTGCAAGGGGTGCAAAGCGGAATGTCCCGCGAACGTGGACATGGCCAAACTCAAGTACGAATTCCTGGCTCATTACCACGAGGTCCACGGGATACCGCTGGGCGCGAGGCTTTTCGGCAATTTCCGTAGCCTGGCGCGGTGGGGCAGCGCGACGGCTCCACTGTCCAACTGGGCAACGCGCAGCGCGCCCATGCGATGGGTTCTCGATCGAGCCACGGGGATTGACGCACGGCGTCGGTTGCCGCCGTTTGCGAAGCCGAACTTCTTGCAATGGTGGCGGAGACGCGGTAACGCGGTAACGCGGCAACGGGGTAACAGGGCGACGCGAGGTACCGTTGCGCTGTTTCCGGACACGTTCATGATTTACAACTATCCGGAGATTGGGAGGGCCGCGGTTGAGTTGCTCGAACGGCTCGGCTACGACGTCATCCTGGCAGAAGCGGGCTGCTGCGGGCGCACCATGATCAGCAAGGGCATGATCGGCGCCGCGAAGAAGGCGGCGCGGCGAAACGTCGACGCGCTGCTGCCGCTTGCGGAACGTGGGATCCCGATCGTCGGCTGCGAGCCGAGCTGTATCCTCACGTTCCGCGATGAGATTCCAGATCTTGTAGCCGGCCAAGAGGCACGAGCGGTGGCGAAGCATGCACTGCTCATCGACGAGTTTTTAGCAGCGGAGCACCAGCAGGCCCCGCTCCAGCTGCGTGGCCACGGTTCCGGCTCCACGGTGCTCTTCCACGGCCACTGCCATCAAAAGGCGATCGCCGGGACGGCTGCTGCGCGGGCCGTGCTCACCGCCGCGGGTTTCAAGGTCGAAGAGGTGGATTCTGGGTGCTGCGGTATGGCGGGATCCTTTGGGTTTGAGAAGGAGCACTATGACGTTTCGATGGCCGTGGGCGAGCGCCGGTTGCTGCCCGCGGTCCGGTCGAAGCCCGCATCCGTTCCAATCGTGGCGATGGGCGTGTCCTGCCGGCAGCAGATTGCGCATGGAACGGGCCGCAGAGCTCTTCATCTTGTTGAGTTGCTCGCGCAGGCGACGGCGGACGGTAACGCGGTAACGAGGTAACGCGGTAACATGCCTTCCAGCGACAGCCACGAGTCGGTAGCTGTGGAAGGCGTGCGCGTTACCGCGCTACCGCGCGCGCGCGTTACCGGCTGGAATTTCCCTCTGCTCTCGGCCGCGACGACAGCCCATTTCGTGAACGACTTCTATGTCGCTTTTCTGGCGCCGGTGCTCCCGTTGGTTGTCATGCGATTCGATCTGTCGCTTACGCTGGCAGGGCTCCTGGCCACGATCCTCAACACTTCCGCGGCGATCTCCCAGCCCGTCTTCGGCATGTTCGCCGACCAGATGCGCCGGCGGATCTTCGTCGTACTGGGACCGGCCTTGACTGTCCTGGCCATGGGCTCGATGGGTCTCGCGCCATCCTACGGAACACTTATCGTCCTGCTGCTGATCGCCGGCACGGGCACGGCAACGTTTCACCCGCAGGGCGCATCGACTGCGGGTCTGGCAAGCGGGAACCGTAAGGGTGTCGGTCTATCGCTCTTCGTCGCCGGTGGAGAGCTTGGTTACGCTTTGGGCCCGGTCATCATTGCGCTGGCGGTAGCGTCGTTCGGCCTTGACGTGACGTGGGTGGTGGCGCTGCCGGGACTGGCGCTCTGCGCGTTGCTATGGAAGCGACTGGGAGCACAAACAATCGACCACGCCGAGCGACCGCAAAGCCTGGCGGCTGATCTCCGCGGTGTTTGGCGGCCACTGGCGCTGCTGTGGACGATAGTCGTCCTGCGAAGCATCATCATTTCTGCGTTCATCACTTTCCTGCCGCTGCTCCTCCGAGAGCGCGGCGGGTCAATTGTTGCCGGCGGCGCGGCCATCTTTCTCTTCGGCGGCGTTGGCGCCGTGGGCGGGCTGGTCGGAGGAGCGTTGGCTGACCGGGTCGGCCGCCGCGCATTGCTCGCAGTATCACTGCTCCTAGGAACGCCCCTACTGCTGTTGTTCCTGCACGCACAGGGTGTCTGGTCCTACCTCGCGCTTGCGGGTGGCGGAATTGCGCTCTATCTGTCGGCGTCGATCACGATCGTCATGGCGCAAGAGGTGCTGCCGCACCGGGCCAGCGTGGCAAGCAGCATCGTGATGGGGTTGGCGTGGGGTGCGGCCGGACTGTCACTGACGGCGGTGGGAGCACTGGCCGATGCGGTCGGGCTTGCTACGGCGCTGACCTGGGTAATGGGGCTGGCCGTGCTCGCGCTTGCCTTTGTGGGTTTTCTTCCCAAGCCGGTAACGCGGTAACAGGGTAACGCGGTAACACGGTAACCCGGTAACAGGTTAACGCGAACGCTTGTGTAGTTTCGCGATACCGCGTCAGCGCGTTACCGTGTTACCGTCGGTTACGCTTCTGGCTCGAAGAGTTCAACGATATTGCCTTCGGGATCGGCCACTCGGGCCATGCGCCCGGCGTCGACCGTGCGAGGAGCGGCAAGGACTTTTGCGCCGCGCCCTTTGGCCTCGTTGAAAGCCACATCGAGGTCGGCTACTTGGAAGGTGATTTGCGTTGAGCCTGATCCCGCGGCCGCGGCTGGCTGCTTACTTTGCGTTTGACCGCCGGCGTCGCGCGGCCGCACCGCAAGGATAACTCCTTCGGTCCGAAATTCGGCAGTCCGATCTGACTGCGTGATCACCGGCAGACCTAATACGTACGAGTAAAAGTTAGCGGCCTTCTTGAGATCCGAAACCAGAATCGTTACCTGCAGGACTTGATCGAGCATCGCTCCTCCTTAACCATCGTTGAATGTTGAAGGTTGAATGTTGAAGGTGGGTGATTGCCGCATTACATTCAACCTCCAACCTTCAACCTTCAACGTAGTCACGTAGAGATGGGCGTCACCACACACGTTGTGGTGCGCGTCACACCCGGCGCCTGCTGAATCCTGGAGACAATTAGACGGCCAAGCGCGTCCATGCTGTCGGCTTCAACGAAAGCGATGATGTCGGTGGGACCAGTCACGGCGTGGGCGGTGACTACACCCGGGGTAGCGAGGATATGAACTAGAGCCTCACCGGCTTGGCCCGGCATCGTTCGGACGAGCACATACGCCTGTACTGCCACTCTTTCCACCCTTAGGTCACCCGTCCCTCTTAACCCGGCACCAAGCAAAATTCCCCCGGCCTCGCTGCGGCTCGGCCTCTGTGCGTCGCCACCTACTCAGTGTCCCCCGGTGTCTACAGGCCGCGGAGGAGCCTAAGAAGGAGTTGGAGGAGCACGATTGCGACCAGTGGCGAGAGATCCAGCCCTGCCACGGGCGGCACCACGCGGCGAATGGGATCCAGGATGAGCGATGTGACCCGGAAGATGAAGTGTATGACGGGGTGGTAGTAGTTGACGTTGGGGATCCAACTGAGCACGACCCGGATGATGAGCAGCACGTACACCAACTGGAACAGCCGCTCGACGATAAAGGTAAATGGCATCTTGACCCTTCGCCTTTACCTTTGGAAAGTCAGGTCCATTTTCCTTTGACCTCTTTCCTTGTTCCCTTTTGAAAGTCAACGACCCGCCGGAGTCGAAACTCCGGCGGGTCGGAGAACGCTGGCGCTCGTTCGTTTTAGAGCGGCTGTACGTTCGAGGCCTGAGGGCCCTTCTTGCCGTCGACGATGTCGAACTGCACCTGCTGACCTTCCTGCAGGCTGCGGAACCCGTCGGCCTGGATGGCGCTGTAGTGGACGAAGACGTCCTTGCCACCCTCCACGGAGATGAAGCCGTAGCCCTTCTCCGCGTTGAACCACTTCACAGTTCCTGTGGTCATTGCACTTGCTCCTTTCCTTACTACGTACAGATAGCGGCCTTACAAGCCTTACCTGCCGTCGAACAAGGTAACACAGCGGTCTATTCCAAGTCAACGGGGCGACCTGAACCTTGACCCTTCTCACTGTTTCTGCTATAAAGTGACCACAATCACATAGCACTCTTATCCAGAGTGGGTGAGGGACGGGCCCGATGACCCCCGGCAGCCTGTGCGACTCCTTGTGGAGTTGACGCAAGGTGCTAACTCTCGCGGACCAATTCCGAGAGATAAGAGGGAGAACACCCCTCCAGGAATTGGGAGGGGCGTTTTGTTTTCTGGACTCACATGCCTACGGTAAAGATCGGACTGTTGGGGTTGGGCCATGTCGGGAGCGCGGTGGCGGATGCGCTCCGCGTAAACGGCAACCATTTTGCCATGCGGACCGGCGCCATTCCCATCATCACGCGCGTGGCTGTCAAGCATCTTCACAAGCCCCGACGTGTCACGGTGGATCCCGATCTCCTGACCGACGACACGTGGCGAGTCGTGCGCGATCCCAGTGTTGATGTCATCGTCGAAGCTATTGGCGGGGTCGAGCCCGCTGCCTCATACCTGACCGAGGCGCTCTCTCGCGGGAAGCACGTCGTCACTGCCAACAAACAGGTCGTGAGCGCAAGAGGCAATGAGCTCACGCAGCTGGCCGGGGTCGTCGGCCGCGTCTTTGCCTATGAAGCGAGCGTCGGGGCGGCGTTGCCCGTCATCCGTGTGTTCAAGTCCCATCTCGTTGGGGATCGGGTGACCGAGATCACAGCAGTCATCAATGGGACCTCGAATTTCATCCTCTCGCAGATGGAGCTCGGGCGCCCGTTCGCGACGGCGCTTGCAGAGGCGCAGGCACGTGGTCTCGCCGAGCCCGATCCGGCCGACGACGTCACCGGCCGAGATGCCGCTGCGAAGCTCGCGATTCTCATCCGCCTGGCGTTCGATGCCGCGGCCACCGCGCAGACAATCGTGCACCGCGGCATTGACACCGTATCGCCGGAGGATGTTGCACGGGCAAGGTCGGACGGCAAGCGTATCCGGCTGCTCGCCGTGGCCCGTCGAACAAACGGAACGCTGGCTGCCGGAGTCTTTCCCGCATCGGTGCCCCGAGAGCATCCACTCGCACAGCTTGACGATGAAGAGAACGGCTTACTCGTGCGCAGCGATCTCGCTGGCGAGCTATTCATCCGGGGCAGGGGCGCAGGGGGGGTGCCCACCTCGAGCGCGATTCTTGGCGATCTTGCTTCGACCGTGAACTCGACGTCAAACGGGTCTCCGGCCGTGCTCGAGGAAGTTGAGATTCTCCCGCTCCTGACCTTCGATCGGGAACAAGCAGCGGCTTATGCAGAGGTCGACGGACGATGATTCACGTGAAAGTGCCCGCAACCGTGGCCAACTTCGGTCCGGCCTTCGACGCGCTGGCCGTCGCCGTGACCCTGTATAACGATGTATATCTGGACCGTGATGCCACGGGCCGCGTAGCAATTGAGGGCGAAGGTCGTGATCAGCTTCCGCACAATGGGACGAACCTTGTCTACCGCGCCGCAGCCGAAGTTGCGGGCCAGATCGACCGGGATGCGCGCTTCTTCGTTCGTTGCGTGAATCGCATTCCAATTGGGCGCGGCCTGGGCAGTAGTGCCGCGGCTATCGTGGGTGGCGCCGTTGCTGCGAACGAGCTGTTCGGCAGGCCCTTGAGCCCCGCAGATCTGCTGGATATCGCCTGGAGGATGGAAGGACATCCCGACAATGTTGCGGCCGCGCTTTTTGGAGGCGGCGTCCTGACATGCGCCACCAATGGCCGAGTGGCCTGGACGCGAATCGATCCTTCCTGGACGGCTGCCCTCGTCGTCGCTGTGCCGGAATTCGCGGTATCGACGGTGGCCGCGCGCGCTGCCTTGCCCGAGCGAGTGCCGCTGCGCGATGCTGCCGCCAACCTGGGCCGGACCGGATGGCTCGTCACGGCGATGCTGACGGGTCGAACCGATCTGCTCTCTACTGCGATGGAGGACTCGCTTCACCAGCCGTACCGGAGGACACTCGTGCCGGGGTTGGATGACGTGTTTGCCTCTGCGAAGGCCGCCGGCGCATATTCCGCCGCACTGAGCGGCTCGGGTCCCTCGATCGTGGCCGTCGCGCCCCCGGATGTCGCTGAGTCAGTGGGAGAGAAGATGGTCGAAGCGTTTGCGCGCAGTGGCAGCGTGTCTCGGTATCTAGTCTTGGACATCGACAAGCATGGTGCGATCGTCGAAACCACGAAGGCAGAAGGCGGAGGACACGTGTGTCTGCCCAACAGTTGAAGTGTCGAGAATGCGGCGCCGTCTATCCGCTTGATCCTATCTTCGTGTGTGAGAGATGTTTCGGACCGCTGGAAGTCCTCTACGACTACGACGCACTCCCGCGTCCGCTCCAACGCACGTTCGAGGCGGGACCGAAGTCCATGTGGCGCTACGAATCGCTGCTGCCGTCGCGTCGCGACCCGGAGATCGATCTGGCGCCCGGATTCTCTCCTCTGCTGCACGCGCTGCGGCTGGGTCGGAAGCTTGGCCTCGAGCAACTCTACATCAAGAACGACAGCGTCAACCCGACCTGGTCGTTCAAAGATCGCGTGGTCGGCGTAGCGATCGTGACCGCCAAGCGCTTTGGTTTCGACGTGGCCGCATGCGCCTCGACTGGAAATTTGGCCAATGCGGTGGCGGCGCATGCGGCGCGCGCGGGGATGAGGGCATGTGTCTTCATCCCGCGTGGTCTGGAACGTGGAAAGGTCCTCGCGACGAGCGTCTATCGGCCAACAATCGTTGAAGTGGACGGCAACTACGACGAGGTCAACCGCTTGTGCGCTCAGATCGCCGAAGAACACCGCTGGGCCTTTGTCAACGTCAACCTCCGGCCCTATTACTCCGAGGGTGGCAAGACTCTGGGTTTTGAGGTCGCCGAGCAACTTGGATGGCGCGCGCCGGACCACGTAGTCGTTCCGATCGCCTCGGGCAGTCTGCTGGTGAAGATCCACAAGGGATTATCCGAGCTGCACCGGACTGGAGTGATCCCGTCGGTGCGCACGAAAACGCACGGCGCGCAGGCGGAGGGCTGTGCGCCTGTGGCGAACGCCTTCGCTGCCGGGCAAGATCAGATCCAGCCCGTGAAACCGCAGACGATCGCGCGCTCTCTCGCCATCGGCGATCCTGCCGACGGCCGCTACGTCCTCCGACTCGCGCGAGAGAATGGAGGACGCATCCTCGCGGTCTCAGATGAGGAAATCGTCGAAGGGATCAGCCTTCTGGCGGAGACCGAAGGAGTGTTCACGGAGACTGCGGGAGGAGTGACGGTCGGCGTACTGAGAAGGCTGGCCGAAGAGGGCGTGTTTGGACCGGAAGAGGTCGTGGTCGCGTACATTACGGGGATGGGGTTGAAGACTGCCGAGGCCGTGGAGGATGTGGTCGCGCCGCCGATCGCGATCCGGCCCACGCTCCGCGACTTCGAAGCAAACGTCCTCGGGGCAGTTGGTGCCGTGTCTTGAAAGGACATGGTACAACCTTCAACAAACATCAGGAGGAAGGTTCATGGTGACAGTACGGGTGCCGGCGCCCCTGCGACGGCTGACTAGTGAGCAGCGGCTTGTTAAGGCTACCGGGAAAACGCTGTCGGAGGTTGTGAGAGATCTGGAACGGCAGTTTCCTGGGTTCGCGGCCCGTGTGTTGGACAACGATGGAAAGGTCCTCAGTTTCGTGAACATCTTTGTCGACAACGAGGATGTTCGATTCCTCCAGGGACTGCAGACGCCCGTGCGTGAAGATGCTGAGGTTGCGATCATCCCGGCGATGGCAGGCGGAACCCTGTAACTGCGGGAGAAAGGGATATCCCCTTATCCCGTAGTCCCTTAGCCCGTGCCTCGCACTGAGAAAGCCAAGAAACTCAGTTCGCTCACTAAGTCTCAGGCCCGCAAGCGTGTGGAAGAACTACGCGAGGCCATCGACCGCTACAACTACCTCTATCACGTGCTGGATCAACCGGAGATCAGCGACCAGGAGTACGACCGCCTCTTCCGGCAACTCCAGGATCTTGAACGGGAATTCCCCGACCTGGTCACGCCGGACTCCCCGACGCAGCGCGTAGGCGCTCCGCCATCGCAAGTCTTCGCGCCCGTAGTACATCGCCAGCCCATGATGAGTCTCGCCAACGTGTTTTCCGAAGAGGAGCTTCGCGCGTGGGCGCGGCGAGTACAGGGGGCGTTAGGATCGCAGCGTATCCGCTATGTCTGTGAGCTCAAGTTTGACGGAACCGCCGTCTCGCTGACCTATGAGAATGGAGCGTTTGTCCGCGGGGCGACGCGCGGCGACGGCGTTCAGGGGGAAGACGTCACCAGCAACCTCCGCACGGTCCGCAGCATTCCGCTCCGTCTGCACGCGAAACGGATCCCCCGCTTTGTCGAGATTCGAGGCGAGGTGTTTCTCTCGAAGCGCGCGTTCGAAGCAATCAACCGGGACCGCGGCGCGGCGGGCGCGCCACTCTTTGCCAATCCACGCAATGCGGCCGCCGGATCACTGAGACAGCTTAACCCCAAGGTCACTTCCTCGCGGCCGCTGGACGTGTTCGTGTATGGGCTGGGGGCGGTTGACGGGCTCGAGGTTGCCTCGCACGAGGCTGCGCTCGCATGGATGAAATCCGCGGGATTCAAATTGAATCCGAACACCGCTGTCGCCGGGACCCTCGAGGATGTCATGACATATGTGACCCGATGGACCGAAGAGCGAGGGAAACTTCCGTTTGCGGCAGACGGCGTGGTGGTGAAGGTCAACGGCTTTCGCCAGCAGGCGGAGCTTGGGGCGACGTCTCAAGCGCCTCGCTGGGCGGTGGCGTACAAGTTTCCCGCGGAGCAGGCCGAGACCCGCATCAACGACATCAAGGTGTACGTCGGCCGCACGGGCGCGCTCACGCCCGTCGCGGATCTCGACCCGGTCGGCATCTCGGGAGTGACGGTTACGAGCGCCACCCTCCATAACGAAGATGAGGTTCGCCGTAAGGACGTGCGCATCGGCGACTGGGTGGTCGTCCAGCGTGCCGGAGAGGTGATCCCCGAAGTCGTTCGAGTGCTCACCGAGCGCCGGAGCGGGAGCGAACGGAAGTTCGTCATGCCGAAGATGTGTCCTGAGTGCGGCGAGCCCGTCCACCGCCCCGAGGGTGAAGCCGTCACGCGATGCACAAACGCAGCGTGCCCCGCTCAGGTCCTCGGACGGCTCCTCCTGTTTGGTTCGCGCGGCGCGATGAACATCGACCGCGTCGGCTACAAACTCGTGAAGCAGCTCCTCGACCGTGGCATGATCTCCGACGCCGCCGATCTGTACGGATTGACGAACGCGCAACTGTTGACGCTGGAGCGGATGGGAGAGAAGTCCGCGCAGAATGTTCTCGACTCCATTGCCTCCAGCAAGAAGACGACGCTTCCCCGCCTGCTGTACGCGCTCGGCATCCGGCATGTCGGCAGCCATGTGGCGGAGGTGCTGGCAGATCATTTTGGCGACGTCGAACGGCTCATGCAGGCGTCCTTCGAAGAGATTCGCGACGCACCGGGGATCGGCCCGACGATCGCACGGAGTATCGCCGAGTTCTTCCATCAGTCCGAGAACCGCCGCATCGTGAAGAAGTTGCTGGCCGCAGGCGTGCGGCCGGCCGCGCCCCGGAAGGCGGAGTATCGGGGGCCGCTGGCCGGCAAACGCGTTGTGTTCACAGGGACGCT
>Ga0184610_1000267_pt1 | contig 13110 bp, 11 predicted proteins | sample PLM1_100_coex_FD_133011 | JGI IMG/M metagenome (GOLD analysis project Ga0184610, IMG submission 133011) | Groundwater sediment microbial communities from an aquifer in East River, Colorado, USA - PLM1_100_coex | ecosystem: Environmental > Terrestrial > Soil > Riparian zone | place: USA: East... | reverse complement strand
TGCGAGCGCCCTGGCCTGCGTCGGCAGCAGATTCGCCGCAAAGTCGATATCCCCGCGCTGCAGCGCCAGCTGCTGGACGGTCGACTCAGACATGTTCTGGACATAGACGCGGCCCATCTTGGGCCGCCCGCCCCAGTATCCGTCGAAGGCCTTCATCTCGACCTTGATGTTCTTGTTCCAGCCGATGAGCTCATACGGCCCCGAGCCGGCATCGTGGTCAGTCAGCCACTTGTTGGCAAGCGGATCGTCCGGCGCTGCATTCCTCCGGACCACGGCGGGATCGACGATGGAGGCGACCTCGTTGGAGAGGAGGGCCGCCATGAAGTTCTCCGGCATGGCCTGGTTGAAGGTGACGCGGACCTGATCGGTCCCGACGGCGATCACGTCCTCCTGTTTGGCGATGAAATCGGTCAGGATGAAGGAGGGTGATAGTTTCAGTTGCATGACCCTGCGGAAGGAGAACTCCACCGCTCTGGCATCCAACGCGTTGCCGCTATGGAACCTCACCCCTGTTCGCAGCCGGAAGGTATAGGTCTTCAGGTCGGGGGAGGCGGTCCAGGAAACCGCCAGACTGGGAACCGCACGGGAGAAGTCCCGGGGCAAACTCACGAGCTGGTCGTATAGATGCTGCATCACCCAGGTCGTCTCGAACTCGAACCCGTGCGCGGGATCAAGACTGCCCGCCGATTCGATGTTCATGCCGAAGACGAGCACGTTCGGCGGCACCCTGCTGGGCGGCGCGCCGGCTGTGGCGGGCAGGACAGCAACAACGCACAGCAGCAAGATCCCGATTGCGTACCTCGCCATGTTCGCTTTCCTCCTCTAAAATATTCGCTGGGAACGCTCTCCGTTAGTTCGGTCCCACGGGGAACGCGACCTCTACCCGAACGCCTCGATGGGCACGACCTCAACCTGGCCGCTGTCCCGATCCTGTAGTATCGTGAAGCCTGTCGCCGTATGGCATCCATCACACGCCTGGCCAATGATCTTATCCTGATCGACACGCACTACCTCAACACTCCGGAAGCGATCGGGGTCTACCTTCTGCTGGGTGACCAGCCAGCTCTGATCGAGTCGGGACCGGCCTTAACCTTAGACCATGTCATCGACGGGGTTCGCGCAGCTGGGCTGGATCCCGGCAACCTTAGGAGGCTCGCAGTCACACACATTCATCTCGATCACGCTGGAGGCGCAGGGACGCTCGTGCACCGGTTTCCGCATCTCCAGGTTTACGTCCATCCCGTTGGCGCACCGCACCTGATTGACCCCAGTCGGCTACTTGCCAGCGCCGCGCGGCTGTATGGAGACCATCTACATCGGCTATTTGGAGAAGTGCTGCCGGTTCCGGCCAACCGTGTGCACATACTGCAGGACAAGGAGATGGTGCAACTCGGATCGCGCACACTTCTTGCGCTGGATACACCCGGCCATGCGCGGCATCACCACGCCTATCTCGACGAATCCACCGGCGACCTGTTCACGGGCGACGTGGCCGGCGTCTCACTGCCGGGTTCCCGCTACGTTCGGGCGCCCACCCCGCCGCCAGAACTCGACATCCCCGCCTGGGAACAGTCAATCCGAAAAATCCTGGCCCATCATCCGAAGCGCCTGCTGCTGACGCATTATGGACCGCACGCGTGGGTGGAGGATCTGTTTAACCAACTCAGGGAGCGGCTGCATCAGGGTGAAATGGCGGTCCGCGACGCGATCCGCCAGGGACTGGATGAACCAGCGATCACTGAGCGTTTGCGGGCAGAGGCCATGGAAGAAATCGCGCGGCGAGACGGACCCGAGGCCCCTGCGAGCTATGAGGTCATCATGCCGATCCGCCAAAGCGTGCTCGGACTCATTCGCTATGTCGAAAAAGTCGGGATAAAGGGATAATGGGAGAATGGGATAAGGTACCTATCCCACTATCCCTTTATCCCCTTATCCCGCAGTTCAAGGGGGAACTGACGTGCTCCTGAAAGGGAAACGTGCCTTAATCATGGGCGTGGCAAACCAGCGCAGTATCGCCTGGGGCGTAGCCGCGGCATTTCACCGCGAGGGCGCCGAGCTCGCGTTTACTTACCAGAACGAACGGCTGAAAGAGAATCTCGATGAGCTCCTGGACACGATCGGCGGGAAAAACAAGTTTGCGGCGGTCTCCTGCGATGTCGCGCAAGATCAGCAGGTCGCCGATGCATTCGCGGCGCTCCAGGACCGCTGGGGAGGCCTCGACGCCGTAGCTCACTGCATCGCGTTCGCCAATCGCGATGATCTCGCGCGTCCCTTCCACGAGATCTCACGGTCGGGGTATTCGCTGGCCCTCGACGTCAGCGCCTACTCGCTGATTGCCGTGGCCCGCCATGCGGCACCACTCATGATCAGCAAGGGCGGGGGCAGCATCCTTACCATGACATACAATGCCGTTGAACGGGTCGTTCCTGGATATAATGTGATGGCCGTGGCGAAGGCGGCTCTAGAGACAGAAGTCCGCTATCTCGCGGCGGAACTGGGCCCGAGCCAGATCCGGGTCAACGCGATCTCGGCCGGACCGCTGAAGACGCTGGCCGGAAGCGCAGTGAAGGGCCTCTCAAAGCTCCGCGACATAACCGAAGAGACGGCTCCGCTGCGCCGGAACATCACGATCGAAGACGTGGGCGAAGTCGCAGTGTTCCTGGCCAGCGACATGTCGCGGGCCGTCACGGGCAACATCTTGTTTGTCGACAGCGGGTTTCACTTGATGGGAATCGCGTCCGCTCCGCAAGGGTAACGCCCCTACTACACGACCTGGAGGCGATTCACGTGCAGAAATTGATGTATGTCGATCCACGCCACCCATACCCGCGGAAGTTCGTGCCAGCCACCGCGGACATGGGTAATTGGGAAGAGATCGAGCCACTCTTTAACGGACTGCTCGAACGCAGACCTCGCACGGTCGAGGAGCTGGAACGCTGGCTTCACGACTGTTCTGAACTCAGCAGCGCCATCTCAGAGGAGCGGACCAAACGCTACATTGCGATGACTTTGCAGACTGATGACGCGGCGCGCGAAGCTGCGTATCAGCATTTCGTGGAAAACATCGACCCGAAGGTCAAGCCGATGTGGCAGGCGCTCGAGGTCGCCTATCTCGACAATCCCGTGCGGAGACAGCTCTCCAAGGGCCGCTATGGTGTTCTGGACCGCATCGTCGAGACAAACGTGAAGTTGTTCCGAGAAGAAAACGTCCCTCTGGAGACACAAGAAAACCTACTCACCAAGGACTACCAGAAGCTCACGGGCGCCATGACGGTGACGTATCAAGGCAACGAGCTGACCCTGCAGCAGGCCAGCAAGTACTTCGAGGAGCCCGACCAGCGGGTCCGTCGGGAGGTTTGGGAACTCGTCACCGACCGCCGGCTTCAAGACAAAGACAAAATGGAGGACCTCTACGATCAACTGATCGAGCTGCGGGGGAGGATCGCAAAGAACGCGGGTTTCGAAAACTACCGGGACTACGTGTTCCAGCGCCGGCGCCGGTTCGACTATACTCCTGAAGATTGCTTCCGATTCCACGAGGGCGTGGAACGCGCCGTGCTGCCCGTCGTGCGTTCGATCATGGAAGACCGGCGGCGAAAGTTGAAGGTCGATCGCCTGCGCCCGTGGGATCTGCAGGTCGATCCGCTCAGTCGCCCACCGCTACGGCCTTTTGCCACGGCAGATGAGCTCGTGCGCAGCACGCACGAGATCTTCAACCGGGTTGATCCCGAACTGGGTGCGCAGTTCCAATTCATGGCCGACGAGCGTTTGCTGGAACTGGAAAGCCGCAAAGGGAAGGCGCCCGGAGGGTACCAGAGCACGTTACAGGAGCGGCGGTGGCCGTTCATTTTCATGAACGCCGTGGGGCGCGACGACGACGTCCGGACGCTCCTCCACGAAGGAGGTCACGCCTTCCACATGTTGGCCGCGCGGGCGGAGCCCATCATCTATTATCGCAACGCGCCTCTCGAGTTCGCCGAGGTCGCGTCAATGGGCATGGAACTGCTGGCGGCCCCCCACCTGGACGTGTTTTATGCCGGCCGGGACGAGTACCGACGAGCGTACACCAACACGCTCCACGACGCGGTGCTTATCCTCCCGTGGGTCGCGACGATTGATGCGTTCCAACACTGGGTCTACACGCACCCAGGACACTCGCGCGAGGAGCGCAAGCGCGCGTGGCTAGACGTCTTCGACCGATTCAATCCGTTCGCGGACTGGACCGGATACGATGTGGCGCGCGCGTACCGGTGGCATGCGCAGCTCCACGTCTTCATCGTCCCGTTCTACTACATTGAGTACGGAATCGCGGAAATCGGTGCGCTGCAGGTGTGGATGCAGAGCCGGCGCAACCACCGTGAGGCCGTGGAACGGTACTGGCAGGCGCTCGCGCTCGGTGGATCCCGGCCGCTACCCGAACTCTTTGAGGCTGCCGGAGCGAAGTTCCGCTTCGACGGAGAGACGGTCAAACCGCTGATGGAGGCGGTGGAAGCGGAGCTCGCAACGCTGGAGCGCTAGCGACTAACCGCCGACGACAAAGAGAATCCCCACAACGGTGAGGACGGCGCCCAACGCAGTGTTGGGCGCCACTTTTTCTATCTGGCGGAACATGTACAAGAGGCCCACGGCAAAGATCGGAGTCGTGTTCCCCAGCGGGGTCACGCGCACAATGTCCCCGAGACTCAGGGCGAGGAAGTACGAGAGAAAGCCTGCCGTTGTGAGTAGCCCTCCCGCAACGAGGTATGTCAGGCTGTTGCGATCCGTCCGCAGAGGATCCCGGCGTGAGCGCATCGCCTGAAACGGCAACAACACCATTAGCGAGCCGGTAACGGTCAACGCCGCGGCCAGCGTCGGGTCCGGCAGCACGCCTAGCCCTGTTTTTCGAAGAAGGAACGAAATGCTTGCCATGACGGCTGTGTTCAGCGCCAGCAGAATCCCCAGAGTCCGCCGCTGATCGCCCCGCAACGATGCGGGAAAGAAACGCGCTATCCAGCCACCGGCCGGCTCGGGATACGGTACCGCGACCTCCGCGACCGCCGCGGAGCGGGCGGCCGGCTTCCGATCCTCAGGTTTCACGGCGAGCGCCACACCGGCGACCACCATCAGCGTCCCAACAAGCAATCGCCAGGTCATCTGCTCATGAAGAATGGGCACCGCGAGCATGGCGGTGAAGATCGGCGTCGTGTTGCTGAGGGTGGAGGCTCGGGCGACACCGATGATGTTGATGCTCTCGTAGTACGTGAGCCGCGCGAATGCGGGCGCGAATGCGCCGGCGAGGAGAAAGATCAGCGACGCAGGTTGAAACACGCGGGACAGCGAGCCGGTTAACGTAGCCAGCAGCCATAGAGCCAGAATATTTGTAACCACTGACACAAGCGTGGCCGTCGCCGCGGTTGAGCCGCGAAGGGCTAGACGAACGCAAACAGCATTCCCGGCAAAGAAGATAGAGGAAAGGAGCGCAAAGACGCTGCTCACCAGGTTATTCTATCAACCGCGGAAGTCTACGCTCTGCGTCTCTCGAGATTGGCAAACTTGCTGAACTCCCTGTGGAAAAAGAGCTCGATGGTGCCGATCGGACCGTTGCGATGCTTGGCGATAATGATCTCGGCAATGTTTTTCTTTTCCGTTTCGGGATTGTAGTAATCCTCTCGGTAGATAAACACCACGAGATCGGCGACTTGCTCGAGCTCGCCACTCTCCCTCAAATGTGAGAGCATCGGCCTACGTGTTCCAGTCATTTCTACAGCGCGTGACAATTGGGAAACGGCGATGAGCGGGATGTCGAGCTCCTTTGCCAGCGTCTTCAGCGAGCGCGCGATCTCGGAGATTTCCTGGGTCCGGTTCTCAGTGCGCTTGTAGGACTGAATCATCTGCAAGTAATCTACGACGATCAATCCGAGCCCGTGCTCGGCCCTCAATTTACGCGCCTTCGCGCGCATCTCGATGACCGAGATGTTCGCGGAGTCATCGATGAAGATGGGCGCCTCAGAGAGCCGGCCCATGGCGCGGGCGAGCTTTGGCCAGTCCGAATCGGAAAGAAAACCGGTGCGCAGCTTGCTGCCGTCCACATCGGCCTCCGCGCACAGGAAGCGTTGCACCAGTTGCTCTTTGGACGTCTCCAAGCTGAAGATCGCCACCGGCGTCTGGTGCGTGATCGCGGCGTGCTGCGCAATGTTCAGGGAAAGGGTCGTGTTGTGGACGCAAACGTCGTCGGCAATGAAGTTATGGGTCTCCGGAACGGTCAGGTCGTAGACCTGGAAGTCTCCGACATAGTCGATCGCGCTGATTGGATCCCACGCAAGGTCGCCGGCTTCGAGCAACTGGCCCTGATCGTGCCGCGCCCACATCCGGAGACGCTCCAGTCCGAGGATGCCAATCTCCTTGAATAAGTGCCGCACAGATTCGCCCTTGATCTCCATCTCTTGAGCGCGCTGCGCGGCAAATATTCCAAAGCGCAAGAGGAGATGGCGGGCCTGCTTGGCCATTCGAGCTGATGGGAACGTCGAGCGCACAGTGAGGGAGAAATCCGGATCGGACATCTGCACGACACTCGAGCACGCCAGAAGCCGTGAGAGAAAGAGCGCCAGCTTCTCGCGCGCCAGGCTGAAGACCAGGTCTGGAATGTAGCGATGCTCGCCCGTGGCATTCAGCGCCCTGTGACGGGCGAGCAGAGCTGCCTCCACCTCCGGTTGCGAAGCGCCACGAACGGGCGGGAACTCGACCTGATCGACTGCCACTCTTTCAGTCCCCCGCTCCCCGCTCCCCGTTCCCCGTTCTCTGGTGGTCGGCTTCGTCGCTGCGGAGATCGCCTCGGCCACGGCCACCGCGTCGGCGTAGTCCGTGGCAATCACTGCGGACGCGGGCATCGTGTCGACACAAAGATATGCGAGCAGCTTGACCTCGAATGCAGGAAGATCGAGCCCACCAAATACCGGCAGGCGCGACGGCACGGCGATGGGTTCCCCCACCGATAGCGTGGACAACGGCTTCCATCCCCGTGTCGTGAGGAACGGGTGAGACAGGGTGGTCTCGACGAACCGGCCCGACGTTGTCGCCACGCGGTAAACTGGCTTGATGCCGTCGTCGACGAACTGGGAGGGCGAGGTCGTGACCAGCGTTCCCGTCGCATCCAGCGTCCAGAGCATCGTGCTGCGCCGGGTCACGATCTCTTGTATCGTGATGAGTTCGCCGCTCGATGCATCGACGATCTCTGCGTCGAATTTCAAGCACTTGCCCATGGCCGGACGGGCGGCGACGATCACGAGGTCCGCGGGCTGCAGACCACTCGTGAGTTGATCAATATCAGTGAATCCTGTGCCGACGCCCGTGACAGTGCCTTTGTCCTGATAGCGCCGGTCAATCCGCTCGAAGCTTGCCTTCAGGATCTCACGGATGGGCAGAAACTCTTGGAGCAGCCTGCGGTTGGCGATGCTGTAAACGAGCTTCTCCGCACGGTCCACCAGCACTTCAACATCTTGCTCTCCTTCAAACCCCATGTGGGCGATCTGCGTTCCGGCGGCAATCAACTGCCGGAGCATCGACTTCTGGAGGACGATGCGGGCGTAATACTCCACGTTCGCCGCTGTTGGCACCGCATTCAGCAGCGATGTGATATACCCCGCGCCTCCCACGTCGTCGAGCTGTCCTTTGTCCCGGAGACGGTCGGTGACTGTAATGAGGTCGACCGGCTCTCCCCGCTCAAACAGCTCAGCCATCGTTTCATAGATTCGGCGGTGGGCGTCTCGATAGAAGTCTTCGGCCCGGAGAAGCTCCACCACGCGCGCGATCGCGTCGCGGTCGAGGAGCATCGAGCCCAGTACCCCTTGCTCGGCATCTAGGTTCTGCGGGGGAACTCGCTCAATGGAGGTAACGATCGACACAGGCGAACCTCCGTTCGCAGTGAGAGCATACTATCGAACAAATGTTTGGTTTGTCAAGGACAAACCGCCCGCCTACTTGGCACTTAGGGACTGGGCTGGGGGTTACCTTGTGGGGGTGCTGTGGAAGGGCTGGGAATTTCGGAAATTTACTGTGGATAACCTGCGGACAAGGTGAGCAATTGACTCAAAGGAGCTATTCCTGGGTGATCCGCTTTCTGGGACGGCGGCCCACGACGATATGCGGTAGCACATCTTCGACCGAGGAGGCAAAGACGACCTCGATGCCCTTTACATCCGGTGGGGCGTCGAGGCGGTTCTCGGCCGGAACCACGAGCTTCCGCATCCCCGCTTGACGAGCACCGTAGATTTTCTCGGGGATTCCCCCGACCTGCTTGACCTTGCCTTGAATCGACACCTCACCGGTCACTGCGACATCCTGACGCAGCCGCCTCCGTTGAATCGCACTGAGCATCGCCAGGACGACGGCAAGTCCGGCGCTCGGTCCGTCGATCTGTCCGCCGCCGATAATGTTCACGTGCACGTCGAAGTGGCTCACGTCAATGCCGGCGAGCCGCCGGATGACTGAAGCCGCGTTGAAGACCGAGTCCTTCGCCATCGAGCCCGCCGTTTCGTTGAAGCGGATCGTGCCCCGCTGGCGCTTTCCCACGGGAAACGCCGTGGCTTCTATCTCGATGATCGAACCGACGTACTGGGTCACGCCGAGCGCAAACACCCTGCCGACTTCCGGGACTCCTGAAGCCTTCGCCGGCGCGCTGGCCGACAGCCGGCCGGAGCGGATCACGTCGTGCAGATCACGCAGCGTGATTCGCAACCCGCCGCTGCCCCGACGGCGATAGAGCCCGGCGCCATACGCGTCGGCGAGCATGCTCACCGCTTTGCGTCCTTCAATCGTGTAGTCACTGATTGTCCTGGGCACGTCCGTGCCGACCTCCACTTGCAGACGCCGGCCCGCCTGACGGACGATGCGCTGGATGCCTTCAGGTGACAGCGGATCAAAGAACACCTCGGCGCATCGCGAGCGCAAGGTTGGGCTGATTTCCTCTGGCTCTTTGGTGGTCGCGCCGATCAAGACAAAGTCGGCCGGTGCGCCTTCATCAAACAGCCGGCGCACATAGGCGGGGAGCTGCGGATTGTCCCGATCGTAGTAGCTGGACTCGAAGCGTACACGCTTATCCTCCAGCACCTTCAGCAATTTTGCCTGCAGCACGGCGTCGAGCTCTCCGATCTCGTCGATGAACAATACGCCTCCGTGCGCCTTTGTCACGAGACCCAGCTTTGGCTCCGGGATGCCGGCGTCGGCGAAATCGCGGCGCGTACCCTGATAGATCGGGTCATGTACTGAGCCAAGCAAGGGATTGGTGGCTTCGCGATGATCCCAGCGCAGCGTGCTGCCGTCAACTTCGACGAATGGGGCGGCCTCCCCAAAGGGCGTGTGCCGCAGCTGCTTCGCCTCCTCGAGGGCGAGTCGCGCCACGGTGGTCTTGCCGACGCCCGGCGGTCCATAGAGGATCACGTGCTGGGGGATCGGGACGGCGAGTTTGGCGAGCAGTGAGCGAATGGCGCGCTCTTGCCCGACGACGTGTCCCAACCGCTTTGGCCGCAACGCTTCGAGTGCAGTGCGGGCGAGCCGGACCTGCTCGAGCTGCTCAAGCTCCGCAAGCTTGCGGCGTGTCGCCGGTGTCTCTGGACCTGCCGTCTCCTGCAGCACCTGCAGGCGGATCTCCCGCAGATAATCGTCCTGGCGTTCGCGCATCCGATCGGCGACCCGTCGGTCGAGTTCTGTCTCCACCGACTTGCGTGCCATTAGGTCGGCCACTCGTTCCTGGAGATCTTCGAGGATCGCCGGGATCTCCGGCTCACGCGGAATGGTGGTGATCTTCGGGTCGTCAAACACCAACCGCTGTAACGCGAGCACGCGCCGGCCGAGCTGACGACTACGCATGAGCCCGACCGCGCTGAGTTTCTCGGCTCGTCGCTGCAGGCGCTCGGCGGGGTAAATGCCATCGAGGATGCCAAAGAGCGCGGCCACTTTGCGACGAAGCGTCTCGCGCCCCGACAGCAAGCCGGTCGGGTTGATGGCGGATACGATCTTGTTCACTCTATGCATTTAGGCCGTCCCGACGACGTTTACCTCGACCCGGACGACAACTCCCGGGCTAATCCTGATGGGTACCTTGTAGGATCCCGCTGTTTTGATGGGTTCGTCAAGCTCCACCTGTCTCTTAGATACCCGCACACCCTGCCCCGCGAGCGCGTCCGCGAGATTTTGGGCGGTCACGGCACCGAACAAACGTCCGCCCTCCCCCGCGCGTGTTCGGATCTCGAGCACGACTTGGGAGATCTGGGACGCCAGCTGCTCCATATCCTCTCGGTCCCGTTTTGAGCGGTCTTCGACTGCCTTTTTCTGCCCCGTCATTGACCGCACGTTCCCAGGGGTGGCTTCCGCCGCCAGCCCACGAGGCAAAAGGTAGTTGTGAGCATAACCGTCCTTGACCTCTTTGATCTGCCCGCGCTCGCCCAGCCCCGGGACATTCTTCTGCAAGATGACCTTCATGTGCGCGCCTCCTTCGCGAGTCTCCACCGGCCGCGGAGATCAAATCCGGCATCGGCAAGTCCAAGCAGGAATATCACGACGCTCAAGACGGGCTGCGTGAACGCGATCGCAATCATGATCCACCGTAACCAGTTTGGGGAGTGGTAGCGATCAAAGAACGACCACGCGACGAGCAGTCCTTGCAGCAGCAAGAGCATTTGCGCGAGGAAGAACAGATTGAGTCCTGCCGTTTCCAAAGCATCATGGAGGGCCTGACCGATCAAGTTCAGCATGAATCCCGCCGGCAGCATCCACAAGATTATCGGATGCGTCCGCCAGGTCGTGAGCGGGGGTAAGGCCTCTGTCACGATCCCGAAGCGCCGCAGCACCAGACGCCCCACCTGAAAGTTGATGAGCGCAACAAACGCTCCGCTTCCCACGATCAGCAGGGGAATCAACCTCGGCAGAAGTTCTAACGCCTGCTTCATCACCCCCGATGCTTGCTCCAACTGCTTTGCGTCGAGGCCGAACCGCTCGTACAAGCGGAGCGACTGCTCCTGGCCCTGCTGCATGCTCTCGATCATGACTGTGTATGGATTGACACCCGCGATGACAAGCGTGAGCACGACGTTAATGAGCACCGACGCCGTCGCCACGCCTGCGCTCAGGGCGACGACGGTCACCGGCTTCCACCGATTGCGCACGCCCAGCCCCAGCACGATCCCAAGGGGCGCGAACGTCGCAACGATGGCGACCCCGGTCAACGGCCCGCCTGCGATGGCACCGACAGCGGCGGCAACGAGCGCCGCAAGCACCGCGATTCGTACGCCCTGGCGAATCACCAGAAACGTCAGCGGAAGCGGACACACGAATGCGGAGACGATCTGAATGATCGGCAGATATCGCGTCGCGAGAGCGAGCAGGGCGACGAGGGTAGCGAGTATAGCGCCTTCGGTGAGTCCGCGGACTCCCACGGCAAAACCTTTCGCGCCCCGCGCGTCGTCGTGTACGCGCGCCTTCGGCGTGTGCGCGCTCTCGTTATTCAGCAGTATAGGGCAGAAGGGCGAGTTCCCGGGCGCGCTTCACAGCTCCGGCCAGCGCCCGCTGATGCCTCGCGCAGTTCCCCGACACGCGGCGAGGAAGAATCTTGCCGCGCTCGGTCACGAACCTGCGCAACCGCATGACATCCTTGAAGTCGACGAACTGCGCTTTCTCGCTGCAAAACTGGCAGTTCTTCCGCTTTGGTCGGCGTCCCCGCCACTCTTTCTTGCCTCTACGATCTCTGTCGCGATCACCCTCGGGCATATTCTCTCCGTGTAAACATCATCTCAGAATGGAACGTCGTCCTCGCCTTCGGCAGGCTCCGGCTCCCCGTCTTGCGCCGGCGTCTCTACTGCTGCGCCCGCTCCTGCTGCGCCCGCTCCGACGGCTTTACGGTCCAGGAAGCGTACGCCGTCGGCGACGACCTCGGCGACCTTGCGCTTCTGCCCATCCTGAGTCTCATAGGATCGGATCTGCAGCCGGCCCTCGACTGCGACGAGCCGTCCCTTGTTCAGATGCTGCGTCACTTGTTCCGCCAGCCGCCGCCAGGCCACGACGTCAATGAAATCCGTTCCGCGTTCGCCCTGCTGATTCACGAAGGGGCGGTCCACCGCCAGCGTGAAGCTGGCGACCGGATGGCCACTCGGGACATACCGGAGTTCGGGATCCCGCGTCAGCCGACCGATGAGAACAATGCGGTTGAGCACGCTAGGCTCCTGCTGCGCTCGGCGTCGGCGGTGTCGGTGGCTCGGTCGGCGTCGTCGCGGGAGCCGGGGTCGCGGGCACCGGGGCAGCCTCCGCGGACTTTGGTTCAGGCGTCTTTCCCACGGCGTTTGTGATGATCGACCGCAGCACATCCTCGATAAGGTTCACAGCCCGGCGGACCTCAGCGACTTTCCCCGGATCGAGAGAGAACCGTGTGTGGACGAAAACACCTTCGCGGTTTTTCTTGAGTGAGAAGGACATGCGTCGCTTCCCCCACGTATCCACCACCTCGACCGTGCCGCCCTGGTCCGTGATGCGTTGGGTCACACGGTCCACGAGCGCTTTGAACGCATCCTGTTCCAGGTCGGGTCGGACCACGAACACCAGGTCGTAACTCTTCACCCAAAACCTCCAACTGACGTAAAGAAGCCCCCAACTTACATCCGGGGCTTCCCGATTATAGCACTGGATTTGGGGGATGGCTACACGGCGAATCTGAAGAGCATTACGTCGCCATCGGTGACGACATACTCTTTGCCTTCCACGCGAACCAGTCCCCGATCCCTTGCCTTCTGCAGCGAGCCGACCTCGATCAGCTCGCGCCAGCCGATCACCTCTGCCTTGATGAACCCTCGGTGCATGTCCGTGTGAATCTTGCCGGCGGCTTCCGGCGCCAGCGTGCCGGACGGAACGGCCCAGGCGCGGACTTCACGCGAGGCGGTGGTGAAGAACGTGATGAGGCTCAAAAGGTCATAAGCCGCGCGGATCAAACGGAAGAAGCCCGGCTCGGTCAATCCGTACGCTCTCAGGAGCTCGTCCCCTTCGCGACCACCGAGTTCAGCTACCTCCGCTTCAAGTTTCACCGAGAGCGGTACGGCGATAGCTCCGTGAGCTTGGGCATGTCCGACCACTAACTCGGCACACGGACCC
>Ga0184610_1000266_pt1 | contig 13152 bp, 12 predicted proteins | sample PLM1_100_coex_FD_133011 | JGI IMG/M metagenome (GOLD analysis project Ga0184610, IMG submission 133011) | Groundwater sediment microbial communities from an aquifer in East River, Colorado, USA - PLM1_100_coex | ecosystem: Environmental > Terrestrial > Soil > Riparian zone | place: USA: East... | reverse complement strand
TAACACCTCGGCAGATTCAAAATATCCTTATCGCCCCTTGCCGATCTTGTCAACACTTTTTTCGTCGCGGCGCCACCCACGAAAGCCAGCTTGGCCCTCCGGAGAGAGGGTGCTAGGCTCCGGTCAAATGCCACAATACCCTTCAATCGCAGACCTTGAGTCATCGTGAGGTGATGCAGTGCGACGCGGTCCCAACGCAACAGCGCTTGCTTTCACGATCGCCGTGGTACTTGCCGTACTGGCCAGAGGATTGACGGGGGGGTCCGGCCTCGTGCAGCCCTCGATCGCTTCCTCTGCCAAGATCGGTCCGCTCCCCCCTGTACCAATCCCAGTCCAGAATCCGATGACACCGGAGAAGGTCAGCTTGGGCAAGATGCTGTTCTTCGATTACCGGCTCTCGGCCGATGGAAGCCGATCGTGCGTTCACTGCCACCAGCCCGATCAGGGCTGGGCCTTTAAGGATCGGCAATCGCCGGCCTATCCCACTCAGGTGGAGCGTCGCGCCTCTATGACCCTCATCAACGTCGCCTACAACACGACGTTGATCTGGGATGGTCGGGCAAGCACTCTCGAGAAGCAAGCCCTCGGCCCGATTCAGAACCCCCTCCATATGAACCAGAACCTGGATCTCCTCATCGAGCGGCTACATGCCATTCTCGATTACGTGGAGCGGTTCCGACAGGTCTTTGGAACCGGCCCCACACCCGACGCCATCGGGAAGGCGATTGCGGCCTTCGAACGAACCATCGTTACGGCCGATTCCCCCTTTGACCGGTATGTGACAGGTGACCTCACCGCCCTCTCCACTTCAGCTCGAAGAGGTCTCGAGCTTTTTAAGGGAAAGGCCCGCTGCATCCTTTGTCACAACGGTCCAGCCCTCACGGACAACGGATTCCACAACCTCGGCGTCCCAGAGGCCGAATTCTTGAAGGGGCCAGGAGTTCTTGCATCTTTGCGATTTGATGCGAAACGGATGGGGGTGCCGGAGTATCGTGCGTTGACTGCGGACCCGGGACGCTACCTGGTCACCAAGCAGGATAAGGATTTCGGGTCAATCAAGACCCCGACTCTCCGGAACGTCACTTCGAGAACCCCCTATATGCACAACGGCGCGTTCGACGCCTTAGTGGAGGTCATCGCGTTTTACAATACGGGAGGCGGGAACGATCCACGGAAGGACCCGAACCTGCAGCGCCTTGATTTGACACAGGAAGAAGAGCGGGATCTCTTGGCCTTCCTGGACAGTCTGACCGGCGAGCTCCCGAAGGTAGAAGCACCCGAGCTGCCGGAGTAACGAGAGGCATGAGGGGATTGTCGGCGACCTTCCTTGGCCGGCTTGTCCCGCGAACGATGACTCTGACATATCGGGGAGCACGGCGGTCAGGAGACAGTTGACCCTCTGACCGATGCAGGCCAGTTGAAACCACCAGCGAAAGCCGTCCGCCCCGACATCTGGACTCCATTACCCGCTGGCCCCCTTTTGGGGGAGCAGGATGGTCCGAAGGGTCGTCCGCTCCTGCACCATTTCGAGAGCCATCTGCAGCTCCGAGAGGGGAAGGCGTGCCGTGATCAGCGGGCCAACGGGGACCTCACGACTGACTATCGCTCGGACTGCTCCAGCGAAATCGGTCGGCGTATGATGGTAGATCGGAACAATCTGGACTTCCTCGTAATGCAGCCGATGCAGATCGAGGGGAAGTACTGTGCCCCGAGCCACCCCCCCGAAGGACACCAAGATCCCCCCCCGGGCCAATAGGTCGAATGCCTCTCGGTGGGCCTGCTCGCTCCCTACCGCTTCAACAACCACATCGGGTCGCTCCAACCCGAGAACCTTCTTCACCTGATCCGGCCCAGGTCCGCTGCGAGTATTGAGGACAATGTCGGCCCCGAGGGCTTCCGCCAAGACCAAACGGTCGTCGTGATGGTCCAGAGAGAGGATGCGAATCGTTTGCCCATAGCGGGCGCGCAGCGCCGAGACGAACATCAGGCCGATCGGTCCGGCCCCGATGATCGCCACGAGTTCCCCGCTGCAGATGGGGACACGCCGTATCGCGTGCATGACACACGCAAGCGGCTCTGCCAGCGCTGCCTCCTCGAATGGGGTGTCCGGTGGCAGCTCAATGAGGTTTACCGACGCAATCCGCCCAGGGATCCGGATGTACGGGGCGAATGCACCGTTGTTGTAGACCAATCGCTCGCACATGCTCAGGCGACCCCGTTGACACGGACGGCATCGGGCGGATCGATCCGCCTCGTTGCAGGGCGCCGAGTTGGCCGCGACGACCCGCATCCCGGGCCGCCACCTCGGATCAGCCCGCTTACCGGCTGTAACGACGACCCCCGCCCACTCGTGCCCGAAGAGGCCGGGGATCTCGATCATCGGATGGTATCCACGGAGGTAGACCTTCCGATCGGTAAAATCAAGCGAGGCGGCCTCAACCTTGGCCAGGACGTCTTCGGGGCCCAGCCGAGGGATCGGCACCTTTTCCAGCCGGACATCTCCGGCGCCGTGCAGAACCGCCGCTACCATCGTCCCGTTACGGATGTTCAGCGCCATCAGCGTGTTCCCTCTGGACGGCGAAGAACAGGACCTTGGTGGCTCGCCCATCTCGTTGGAGACGCGCGCCCTCTTCGAATCGCGTGAGGTCAAAGCGGTGGCTGACGAGCGGGTGGACTTGGATCAAGCCGCTGGCCAGGATGCGGATCGCTTCTCTGAGTTCAGTCGGCGTGGTAGAGTAGGTCGCAATCAACGAGAATTCCTGCTGCCAAAAGGCGCTCAGATCCACCGGTAGATGTTTCGGGCCAACTGGATCGGCGAAGAGATTGATCCTTCCGCCCGCTCGCAGCGATCCGATGATCGCCTCCAGGATCGGCCCGTTGACCGCGGTGAGGATGGCGCCATCGATCCCCTCCCCTTCGGTAAGCTCGTGAAGAGCCTGCCTCGCCTCCGATCTCGCGACATTGAGGGTACATTCGATCCCCAGGGTTCTGGCTAATTCGAGACGTTCCTCCCGGAGATCCAGGCAGATCGGCCTGGCACCACGAAGCGCAACGGCCTGAGCGACCAGCAGTCCCATGCACCCTGCCCCAACGACGGCGATCCGGTCGCCAGCCTGCACGTCGGATCGCTTCACCGCTCGCAGGGCACAGGCCAACGGCTCCATAAAGACGCCGGCTTCATCAGGCAGGGCAGCGGGGAGGGGAAATGCCGCCTGCTCCACCTGCAAGGCGGGAATCCGGACGAACTCAGCGAACCCACCGGGGTCAATGTTGGTCATCTTGAACTGCGGACACATCGGCTCGCTGCCATGAAGGCAGTAACGGCAGCGCCCGCAAGGCACATGATGGGCGACCGCCAGTCGATCTCCCTGGACGAAGCGAGTGATTCCCTCCCCGACCGCCCTGACCACACCCACCAGCTCGTGGCCTAGTGGGACGGGCCCCTCAGGCCTCTTCGCACCGAAGATCTTGGCCAGATCGGTCCCACAGAGACCACATGCCCTCATCTCCAACAGCAGTTCCCCAGAGCCGATGGATGGGGCTGGAACGTCAACGACCTCGACGATCCCCGGTCCTCGCAACTGGACTGCCCGCATCCGGCGCTCCCCAGGCCTACTTATCCTTTTTCTTAGCCTGCGCCTTCAACTCCTCACACTGTCGCCTCAGATCCAAGAGCTCCTTCTCCTTGAACGCCAGCATTGAATCCTTTGCCTTCACCTGGTCCTGGAGCTGACTATGGTACTGTTTCCAACGGGCGACCTCTACCCCGTCTTGAGCTCGAGCCCGAAGCTGCTCTTCCAATGCCAGAATGCGGCGCTGAAGGGTGGTCACGGAGGGGCCTTTGGCCACAGCCGCCGCCGCTTTGGGCTTGGGCTTGGCAGGGGTCGCCTTAGCAGGTGGCATCCTGAGCGAGATAGGGCGCCCGCCCACCGCTCTGCGCTTGGGCTTGGCAGGGGTCGCCTTGCGCTTCGGCTTGACTGACTTCGCTTTCGGCCTACGAACCGCCTTGACCGCCGGCCGCTTTCCCTTTGCGGACCTCGAGGACACTGCACGCCCCATTGATCGCTTCATCCCCTTTTTCATCCACCCCTCCTTTGGCTACTGGCCCCGTTGACTCCGCTTCGCTACACCCGCTGCCTCTCCTTCCGCCGCTGGATCGCGGCAACCACGCGTCACAACTGTTCCCCGCTGCAAGGCCACGCGCGCCAGACATTCGAGGTCGAGGGATACCGCGCCTTACCGTGGCGTGCCTCCCGACAGACATTCCCCACAGGGACACTTGGCCCGAAGCGATTCGTACGTATAGATCCCGGTGTCGTGCCCATCGTTCCACGTAAAATTGAGCGCATACCACCCTACCGCGTGATAATCGGTGACTTGCGTCTCGCCGCGTCGCAAGACCGGCCCGGTGAGAACAGACAGTCCACCGCCGGTCTTTTGCCTGCTTCGCGCATCATCGCACGAGGCGCACGGACAGTCCCGTCGAAGATCATCGAACGAGTAGACGCTCCGATGCCCGTCCTTCCATGTGATGAGCAGGACACGCTCCTGCCGGTCAACGATGACCTCCGCCGGGTCAGACGACACTGCAGCTCTCATTGTCGCAGGTCACTTTCGATGATCCTCCTCGAGGCCTGGGAACTGGCGCTGTCGCCGGATCACCTGGCCACGGGAGATAGCCCGGAGGAGTAATCGCCCATCCTCGGTTTCCTGTTCGAGGTGATGAATCAGGTCTCCGTACCGCACGATCAGCTCTCCGGATCTGGCGAAGATTTGGTTCGGATCGATCTTGTACTGTTCGAACCACCGCTTGACCTCATCGATCGCCTCTTGCTTGGTCAGGATGGGAGGTTCTGCCTCCTCCCGATCGACAGCGCGGGCCTCCTCATCCACTGGGTGCAGCTCATCGAGCATGGGCTCTCACACCTCTCAAGAGAGGCGCCTGTGCTGTCGTTCACCGGCGGAATAACTCAGCTCGAGCATGTCGTGTCGCTCCCTCACTTAGCGGACCAACTCAACGCCACGACGACCGGGGGCGCCGCACGCCAGACGGCAGGCCTGCACGGTATTCTTCAATAGCATGGCTACTGTCATCGGGCCGACCCCACCCGGAACCGGCGTGATCAGTGAAACCTTCTCCGCCACCTCCGAAAAGCTTACATCACCCACGATGCGTCCATCGGCGAGGCGATTCACCCCAACATCGATGACCACGGCGCCCTCCTTGACCATCGAGCCGGTGACCAGGGCCGGCTTCCCAGCCGCCACCACCAGTATATCAGCCTGCCGCGTATGAAAGCCGAGATCCCGAGTTTTGATATGGCAGATGGTGACAGTTGCTTGCTGTTGCAGCAGCAGGAACGCCGTCGGCTTGCCGACCACAACGCTCCACCCGACGATCACCGCGTGCTTCCCCTCGATCGTCACATTGCTCCGGGTCAGCAACTCCAGAATCCCAAGAGGGGTTGAGGCCACGAAGAGAGGGCTGCCACCCAGCAGCCCGCCCAGATTGGAAGGGTGGAATCCGTCAACGTCCTTGTCCGGGAGGACCGCCTCCAGGACCCGCCTTTCACTGATATGGGGCGGAAGGGGAAGCTGCACAAGGACGGCGTGAACGGATGGGTCGCGGTTCAGGCGCGCGATCTCATGCAGGAGTGTTTCTTGCGACAGATCGGCCGGCAGGTCGATCCGCACAGAGACGATGCCGACCTCCTCACACGCCCTGACCTTATTGCGGACATAGGCGGTCGAGGCCGGATCGTTCCCGACCAGGACCGTCGCCAGGCACGGAACCGAACCGGTCCGCTTGGTCAATTCGGCGACCTCAAGTCGGACTTCCCGGCGAATCTCCTGTGCGATGAACCTGCCGTCGAGAATCCGCGCCGACATCCACACGCCTCACGGTTCCCGCTGGATCCGCACGATCGAGACCGCCCGGCCGCTCCGCTCGTCGATCTCTACCACGACACCGCAAAGCTGCGGAGCGCCGGTGGCGGGATGATACTTCTTCGGCAGGCCAGTAACGAATCTGGCGATCGGCTCTTCAATGCTCATTCCTATCACCGAGTCGCGGCCGCCAGTCATCCCCGCATCGGTAAGGTACGCGGTCCCGCCAGGAAGGATCCGCTCATCAGCAGTCTGGACATGGGTGTGGGACCCGATCACCGCGGACACCCTCCCATCCACATACCAGGCGAAGGCCTGCTTCTCCGCGGTCGCCTCTCCGTGAAAGTCCACAAAGATAAGCGCAGTCTGTCGGCGCAGCCGCACGATCTCACGGTCACCGATCCGGAAGGGGCAATCTATGATAGGCATGAACGCCCGCCCTTGGAGATTCAACACCCCGACCGGACACCCGCCCTGCTCCACTACCAGGCTTCCCTTGCCCGGCGCCTGTTCCGGATAGTTCGCAGGTCGAAGCAGTCGGTGCTCCTTTGCAATATACTCCTCAACCTCCTTCTTATCCCAGATATGGTTGCCTGAGGTCAGGATATCAACCCCGAGGGCGAACATCTCTTCCGCCAACGCGGGCGTCACGCCGAAGCCACCAGCGAGGTTTTCGCTGTTGGCGATGACCAGATCGATCTCATATTCCTCTGTCAGGCGCGGCAGGACAGAGGCCACAATGTCCCGGCCGGGCCTCCCGATAATGTCCCCAATGAACAGGATTCGCATAGGTTGGTGTTTCGGGTTCCGGGTTTCGAGTTCAATACTGGCGCAAGCCGACGTTCAACTCAGAACTCGAAACTCGAAACTCAAGACGTTGTTATTTTGCGTACTCAACTGCGCGCGTCTCGCGGATCACTGTGACCTTGATATGGCCCGGGTACTGCAGCTCTTTTTCGATCCGTTTCGCGATGTCCCGCGAAAGTTGGTACGCCTGCATGTCCGAGACCTCGGAGCTTTCCACAATGATGCGCACCTCTCGACCTGCCTGGATGGCGTAGGTCTTGCTGACTCCGGCGAAGGAGTTGGCGATCTTCTCCAACCCTTCCAGCCGTTTCACGTAGCTTTCTAGCAGTTCGCGTCTCGCCCCCGGCCTGGCCGCCGAGATGGTGTCAGCGATTTGGAGCACCACAGCTTCGAGACAGGTGATCTCCACATCTTCATGGTGGGCGGCGATGGCATTCACCACCTTGGGGTCCTCACCGTATTTCGTGGCCAGTTCGGCCGAAATGGTGACATGGGTCCCTTCGATGTTGACATCGGCTGACTTCCCGATGTCGTGAAGCAAGCCCGCCCGCCTTGCCACCTTGGCATCGAGCCCCAACTCAGCCGCGATGGTCGCGGCCATCTGCGCCACTTCAAGAGTGTGTTGGAGCTGATTCTGTGAATAGCTGGTTCGGTACTTGAGACGCCCAACCAAGCGGACCAGCTCAGGATGCAGATCGGTGATGCCCAGCTCGAAGGCGGCCTGTTCTCCAGCCTTCTTGATGTCATCCTCTATCTCGCCCTTGACCTTCTCCACCATTTCCTCAATTCGAGTGGGATGGATCCTACCGTCGGTGATGAGTCGTTGGAGCGCCTCTTTCGCGATGGCCCGCCGGATCGAATCGAAGCCGGACAGGATCACCGCCTCGGGGGTATCATCCACGATCACATCGATCCCCGTCGCGCGCTCGAAAGCCCGGATGTTTCTTCCCTCCCGCCCGATGATCCGCCCTTTCATGTCCTCGTTTGGTAGGTCGACCACGGAGACCGTTGATTCCATGACGAACTCTGTGGCACATCTATCAATAGCGACGGCGAGTATCTCCTTGGCCTTCCGGTCGGCCCCTTCCCTTGTCTCGTCCTCAAGCCGCTTGAACAAAGTGATCGCCTCGAGCTTGGCCTCATTCTCCAGGTTCTGGAGCAAGATCCGTTTGGCCTCCTCGGCTGTAAGGCCGGAGATCCGCTCCAGTTGCTGCTGTGCCTCTTCCATCAATTGGGTTCCCCGGTTCTCCTTCTCAACGGCAGCCCGTTCCTTGTTGGCGATGTCCCTTTCCCGTGAACCAAGATCGCGGTCGCGCCGCTCCACTTGCTCATGCTTCCGACCCAACGCCTCTTCTCTCTGGGCCAAGCGACGCTCAAGATTCTGGAGCTCCTGCCGGCGACCCTTGCTCTCCCGTTCCAGATCGGCTTTCGCCTGGAAGGCGAATTCCTTGGCCTCAAGTTCGGCCTCCTTGCGTTTCGTTTCTGCTTCCTTCTCGGCCTCGCGCAGGATCCGTTTGGATAAGGTCTCCGCCTCGGCCACCCTGCTTTCGACGACCCGCTTTCTCAGCAGGTACCCGACGACCACTCCGACGACCGCCACGATCAGGACGATCGCCAGCTCGGCCAGCCCGATTATCAACGGACGTCCACCTCCTTCCGAGTTACGCACACCACCGCTGCTGACGCAACGGCCGGCGATACAACAGGCTCACTGAGATGGGAATAACGAGAAGGTCTTTGGGCCGGGGCGGGAAAAGATCGAGAAGGTTATCAGCTCCGACAATGGGCGGCGAGGAAGGACGAGAAAGGGGAAGACCCTCCACCGATCTGGCGTGCGAGAGGTGATGTGTCAACCTGGCTAACCAGGCGGTCGTCCAGGCAGCGATTCACGCTCTCCCGGGAAAAGTCAGGGCCGCGCGCGCCACGCCGTGTTGAAGGCTCCCTTTCTTCCGCCATTGAGGTGAAGCACGCGCCCTCATCACGAGCACCGCAGGTGGTCTCACGAAGACCGTGAGGACCAATGCAGCCTACAGCACTGCCCTCTTTCTCCACTTACGCCCCCCCCTGACATGAGGATCACGACCGCCGCTCCACGGGGACCGTCTGTTCATGATGTGAGTTCGGCCCCCAACAGATCTGATAGCTCACCAAGCCTGGCCGCTACCGACGCCTCGGACCGCTCCCTCTCTGTTTCGCGCTTAAAGAGCTCGTCTGCAATATTCAATGAGGCCAAGACGATGGCCTTGTTGGAGGGAAGAGATGGAGAACCCTTCACCACCGCCTCCAACTTCTCGTCAACATACCGGGCCACCTTTCGGACGTATGCCGGGTCCTCCGTAGCCCGGATCGTGTACTGCTCTCCTAGGATCATCACAGTAATCAGCTGTTCCATGCTACGTCAGGGTTCTGGCTCGACGGAGGCTTCGATCTTCGCGATCTCCTCCAGCAAGCGATCTATCTTGAGCCGAACGTCATCGCGTTCTCGCTGCAGGCGACTGAGCTGCTCCTGATCCTTCTTTCGCCCGGCCTCGAGGGCCTTCGTCTGCTCAGTTTTGCCGCTGATGGTGGCTTTCAGCTCCTCCACCCTGTGCTCCAACAAGGACTTCTCTCCCCTAACCTTCGCTATAAGAGCAACAGCCGCTTTTACTCGACCCTCCAGTTCCTTGAGCTTTTCCCCAATCATCTCCAGGCCTTGCTGTAATGGCCGCTCTGGGATTCGCTTCGCCTGGCTCATCGACGTTGTTCGGACGAGAGCCTATCAAAGCACATCAGCCTTGTAAAGTGAAAACTATCCTCGCAGGCGCGCCCCAGTGAGCCTTCCCAGCTCCTCGACGATGCGGACCTCGATCTCGGCCACCTCGGAATCGGTCAAGGTGCGCTCCTGGGACCGGAAGGTAAGCGTAACCCCGCACGATTTGGTCCCGGGCGGGAGTCCCTGGCCATGGTACAGGTCGAAGAGATCAACCGCTGCAAGGAGTGGTCCACCGGCTTGCCGGATCAGGTCGAACAGCTCCGACACAGCGACTCGCTCCTCCACCACAAGGGCAAGGTCCCTTCGCACGGCCGGAAAGCGTGGCGGCGGCGCGATCCGCAGGGAATCGCCCTGAAACACCTCAAGGAGCAGTTCCAGGTCGAACTCGGCCAGAAACACCGGAACCCGGAACTCGAAGTTGCGGGCGACCGTAGGGTGAAGCTCTCCCATGACCCCGAGCCGCAGGCCTTTCCACTCGATGGCCAACGCTCGACCGGGATGAAGGAGGTCCTGGCTGGCGGTCCGGCAAAAACACGGCTCTTCCAGATTCAGGCGAACCAGGAGTTCCTCCACGACCCCCTTCAAGTCGTAGAAATCCAGCTCCAGCGTCTTTTCGCTCCATCCCCTCTGGCATCCCGGGCCGGCCATGGCAGCCACCAGCATCTCTCGCTCCTTGGGCAGATCCCCTTTGCGCGGGAGATAGACTCGCCCGATCTCGAACAGCCGGGGACCCGGCTCGTCCAGACAAAGATTACTGGCGACACACTCCAAGAGGCTGGGTAGCAGCGACGTCCGCAGCATCTCGTGGTCGGGCGTCATCGGGTTCGCCAAGCGGAGGGGATCCGGCGCCCCATCCTTCGCCCCCGGGGCGATCTTGCTCAGGAGCCGGCGGCCGACCAATGAGTAGCTGATCACTTCCTGTAGGCCGCAGCCGACCAGCAGGTCTCTCACCCGCTCAGTGAGAGAACGCATCGGCTGAGGGGGATGATCCGGGAGGGGGCCGGCCAACGTCGTCGTCGGGATCCGGTCATATCCGATTAGGCGTGCCACCTCCTCCACAAGATCGGCGGGGATCTGGATATCACTCCTGTGCTCCGGCGATCTGACACGAAGGGCCTGTCCCTCTTCTCGGCAATCGAACCCAAGCCGCCCCAGCGCACGGCTAATCTGGGCCAGCGTCAGCTCGATGCCCAAGATCCGCCGGAGCTCCACAGGCGTCAGTCTGATGGTGACGGCATTGCGAGGCGCCGGATAGGCATCCAGGACCCCACGCGACGCACGGCCCCCACACAGCTCCACCAGCATCTTGGTGGCGCGTCTCAACGCCAACATGGTGAGGGACGGCGGCAGACCCTTGTCGAAGCGGACAGACGCCTCGGTCTTGAGTCTCAAGGTACGGGAACCCCGACGGATCGACGTAGGAGAGAAATTGGCCGATTCGAGAAGGACGACCTTCGTCCGCTCAGTCACCTCCGTCTCCGCCCCGCCCATGATGCCGGCCAAGGCCACCGGGCGCTCTGCATCGGCGATCACCAGCATCTCGGTGGTGAGCCGACGCACGACGCCGTCCAGTGTGCGGATCGATTCCTCGGGCCGGGGGCGCCGCACCACGATTCGCCGGCCCAGTAGCGTCTCGTAATCGAAGGCGTGCAAGGGCTGCCCATACTCGAGCATGACATAGTTCGTGATATCAACGATATTATTGATCGGCCGCACTCCAGCGGCGAGAAGACGGTCCCGAAGCCAGGAGGGCGATGGGCCAACCGTGACATCGTGGATCACAGACGCGCTGTATCGAGGGCAAAGGTCCGGCGCCAGGATCTCAACTTGCGCTGCCTGCTTGACATCAGGACCCTGTTCGGGATAGGTCAGGTTCGGGAGACGGAGCGACTGTTCAGTGAGGGCAGCCACCTCGCGAGCGACCCCCAACACCCCCAGGCAGTCGGGCCGATTCGGTGTGATCTCGAGGTCGAGAATGGTGTCACCCAGCACATCCGCCAGCGATTGGCCGATCTCGGCCTCGGGCGGGAGGATCAAGATTCCCTCGTGGGCATCCGAGAGACCCAACTCCTTCTCGGAGCAGACCACTCCCCACGACTCCACCCCACGAATCCTGGCCCCCCCCACTGCCGCTCGCCGGCCCGTGTGGGCGTCCAGGAGGCGGGCGCCAACCGGCGCATAGGGAACCTTATCCCCCACCTTCAGGTTCGTGGCACCGGTCACGACAGTCACGGGATCCCCACGGACCTCGATGGTCGCGAGCGTCAATGAGTCAGCCGTCGGATGAGCGCGAAGGGAGGCGATGCGACCGACGACGATCCCGGCCCACCCCTCTCCACGTTGCGCGATGCCGGCGACCTCGGTCCCCGACATGGTCAACAGGTGGGCCAGCTCCTTTGCGGGCACCGGGATGTCAACATACTCAGCCAGCCACTTGATCGAAACCTTCACGTCTTCTCCACAGCAAGGATGCTCAGGGGTATCGAAACAACAGCGCGGTGGGGACTCGCAGCGCCGTCATACACTGGTCGGTAGCCGAAGAAACGATCCGGGGCCCGCCCCTAGATTCATTGACTCTCGCCATGTGCGAAAGACGGAGTCCGGGATGATCGCGCAAAGGCCGGTCCTCAGGGGAACTGGCGGAGGAAGCGGAGGTCGTTACCGTGGAAGAAGCGGATATCTTCGATACCATATTTCAGCATGGCGACCCTGGCCGGCCCAAGTCCAAAGGCGAAGCCGCTGTATCGCGCCGGGTCGTAGCCGACGCGGGCCAGAACGCCCGGGTGGACCATTCCGGCCCCAAGAATCTCCAGCCACCCGCTCTCCTTGCAAAGCCGGCACCCGCCGCCCTTGCAGAGAAAGCAATCGATCGACATGTCTACTCCCGGCTCGACGAAGGGGAAATAATCGCACCGAAAGCGGACCTTTCGGTCCTTGCCGAAGAGGTGACGGGCGAAGGTATGCAGCGTCCCCTTCAGGTCGGCAAAGGTAATCTGCTCGTCCACGGCCAGCCCTTCGATCTGGTCAAACTGACTCTCGTGGCTGGCGTCCACTGCTTCGTAGCGATAACACTTCCCCGGGACGATGACGCGGATCGGCGGCCGGGTTTGCTCCATGATGCGAATCTGCATCGGAGAGGTATGCGTTCTTAGCAGCATCGGCTTGGCGACGTCTGAGATCCCCGGATCGATCCAGAAGGTGTCCCACATATCCCGAGCGGGATGATCCTCGGGGATATTCAGGGCTTCGAAGTTGTAGTGATCCCACTCGACCTCAGGCCCTTCCATGACGGCAAAGCCCATTTCCACGAAGACCCCACAGATCCGTCGGATGATCTGCGTAATGGGGTGCAGGCGGCCCAGGCTTGGGCGGCGCCCCGGCAGGGTAACGTCGATCTGGTCTTTGGCCAGGATCTCATCACTCGGAATCGATTCGAAGGCGGCTCGACGGGCGACAATCCCCTCTTCGATCGTCTCCTTGACCTGGTTGGCAAGTGCGCCGATAATGGGACGGTCCTCTGGGGCCAACGTTGCCAACTGGCGAAGAATGGTGGTGACTCGGCCTTTGCGACCGAGAAAGTGCACGCGGGTCTGTTCGAGCTGAGTCGCGTCCGCGCTGCTCCGAATCTGGGCGATGGCCTCCGCTTGAAGACTCTCAAGATCCTTTCGCAGCTCTTTCACCCGACCTCCACAACAAGAAGCCCCGAC
>Ga0184610_1000264_pt1 | contig 13199 bp, 8 predicted proteins | sample PLM1_100_coex_FD_133011 | JGI IMG/M metagenome (GOLD analysis project Ga0184610, IMG submission 133011) | Groundwater sediment microbial communities from an aquifer in East River, Colorado, USA - PLM1_100_coex | ecosystem: Environmental > Terrestrial > Soil > Riparian zone | place: USA: East... | reverse complement strand
AAGGTCGTGTTTCAGGGCGGCGCGCACATGCTGCATGGCCGGTGGCATCTCGACCTGCGTAATTCGTTTATCTATGGAGAGTCGGAGCTTGCCGGCTTGCTCGACGTCGCTGTCCTGTCACGCATCCCTGTCCAGGAACTCGCGCGCACCTCGACGGGGACCGCGATCAGCTCGATGCAACTGAACCAGGCAATCCTGGACGGCGTACTCATCCCCTGGAAGAAGAGTGAACCGGAGGAATTCAAGACCGCGAGTCAACTGCTCCTCACGGATAAAGGAGGTCTGACCTATCAGCCGATCGTGGGGATGTTTGAGGAAGTCGGCGAGCTTGATTTTTCTTCGATGTATCCAACCATGATGGCGAAGTTCAACATCTCACCGGAAACCATCGGCTGCACCTGCTGCCCTGAGTCTCAGGTCCCCGAGATCGGATACACCGTCTGCAAGAAACGCCTCGGCCTCGTGCCACACGTCCTTGAACATTTGCTCGAGCGGCGGATGCACTACAAACGGCGGAAGCAGGAGACCGAAGGTAGTGAGCGCGCGATGTATGATCAGCGGCAGTCTGCGCTGAAGTGGTGTCTAGTCACGAGTTTTGGCTACCTCGGGTATCGCAACGCACGCTTCGGTCGTATCGAGGCACATGAGTCAACAACTGCGTTTGCACGCGATATGTTGTTACGTGCCAAAGAGATTGCTGAAACACGAGGATTCCGCATGCTCCACGCGCTCGTTGACTCAATGTGGCTGCAGCGCACCGGCGCGAAGCGGCATGACTACGACTTACTCGCCGAGGAAGTCACCGCGAAGACCGAGCTGCCGATCTTTGTGGAAGGGGTCTACCGCTGGATCGGATTCCTTCCTTCGAAGACGCACCGCGGGGTAGGGGTGCCCAATCGGTATCTAGGTGTGTTTGACGATGAGACCACCAAGGTCCGCGGCATCGAGGTGCGGCGCTCCGATGTCCCCATCCTCGTCGAGGAGATGCAGGAGCAGATGCTTCAGCGGATGTTCCGCTGTACGACACTCGCGGAACTCCGCGCTGCGCTGCCTGAGGTGCTGGCAATTTTGGAGGAAACCCTGGTGCGACTCAGGTCGGGTGAGGTCACAGCCTCCGAGCTCGTGGTCACCAACCGCCTGTCCCAAGAGGTAGACAAGTACCGCCACAATACGGTGCAGGCGATTACGGCGCGAACGCTCGAACGGCACGGCGCCGAGCTCCATCCTGGAGAAGCGGTGCAGTTCGTCATTACCGATCGCAAAGCCAAAGTGCCCGAGGACAGGGTTCGACCTTACACATTGCTGGGCACAGACTGGTCCTACGACGCCGACGCGTATGCGCAGATGCTGGTGCGGGCAGGGGCGACGGTGCTTGAATTACTTGGGTACTCAGAAGAGCGGCTGTGGACAGAAGTCTGGGGTAGAGTAGCCCCTTCTGTTAGTCCAGCATGAGCGCGATCTCTCGCGCGTTACGAGCCGACTGGCCGCGGTAGTGGTTATTGAACAATAGATACATCCGGTCCAGCTCTGACGAAAGTTCGCGCACCTTCTGCATCCACGGACGAAGCTCTTCTTCCCCGTAGAGGTAGTCGTACACGCGATTGGTCGGCGCGCGGCGCTGCATCATCGCGGGATTGCGACCGTGGAACCGAATCACGCTCCAGGGCGCGGTGATTTCGACGTCGGCAGGCGGCAGGTACGCCATTGGCGCCATGTCGGGAACGACGTATGCATACCCATGCTCCCGCAAGTATCCCAGGAATGTGTCGCGAGCCTCTCCTTCCAGCCAGCTGCGGTGACGGATCTCGACCCCGATCGGCCATGAACGCAGGTAGGGTTGCCAGCGGTCTAGGTGCGCAAAGACCTCCGGCGTGAATGCCTGACCCTTCGGGAACTGAAACAGGACATGTCCCAGTTTGCCTGCTTGCTTGAATACATCGATGAAGGCGGCAAAGTAATCCCAGCACGCGGTCACGATCTCCTCGGGCAACATGTTGGCGGAAACGGCATCGGGATCACGGAGATGCTCAGGGACGAGTCGCAGGATCTCTGGCGGGAGCCGCTTCGGGTTTGTCTCATGCCCCGTCATGAGCGCAAACGCCTTGACGTTGAACACAAATTGGTCTGGCGTCCAACTCACCCACTTCGCGGCCCGGTCGGCTGGCTGCAGTGCGTGGTACGTGGCGTCGACTTCAACCGTAGGAAAGACGCTCGCATAGAATTGCAGGCGTGCCTGTGGGTCGCTGCGCACCCCACGTGGATAGAACTTTCCTTCCTTGACGAAGTTGGGATCAGCCCACGAGCAGGTGCCGACATACACCTGGCATCGTCCCAGCTGCAAGGGCTGAGCGGGCTGCTGAAGATCGAGCTGGTATCCCATGGCGCAAGGTATAAGGTTTATGGTATAAGGTCTAAGGATTGCAGTCCTTTTGGCAACGCATGGTTTCCTTCAACCTTATACTTTAAACCTTACACCTTCCTAGTCATGCGTAGGAGTGGACAACGTTGAGGTCCCGGGTCTGGATCCGTCTCCTGGTCGTCGTCGTCCTCGGGTTGCTGGCGATTCAGATCGCCTTTGCGCCTGTCCGGCTCGTCAGGTTCACACCGGAGTGGCGGGGTTTTAACCTTCAGATCAACCTGGGCTTGGATTTGCGGGGTGGGAGCTATCTGGTCCTGGAAGGGCAGGACACACCGCAACGCCGGGCCACTCCCGAGGATGTCGACGCAGCGATGCGGGTCATAGCGAACCGCATCGACCAGCTGGGTCTGGTCGAGCCGAACCTCCAGCGACAGGGGAGCCGCCGCATCATCGTCGAGCTCCCCGGCATCCAGGATCCTGAGCGCGCCATCGCCCTCATCGGAAAGACCGCTCTGCTGGAGTTTGTGGATACGGGAGCTACATCACTTCCGAAAGGTGCCCGCTGGACGGCCGACGGCAAGCGAGTGGAGCTGCCGCCGCCCGCGCAACCGGTCACACTTAATAAGAAAGTGATTCTGACGGGAGCCGATCTTCAGGACGCCCAGGCCTCCTTCGATCAAGACACCGGCGAGCCGATCGTCAACTTCCAGTTCAAGGGAAGCGGCGCGAAGACGTTCGAGGATTTCACGGCCGCGAACGTCGGACGCCACCTCACGATTGCTCTCGATAATGAAGTCATTTCGTCACCGGTCATCCGCGACCGCATTCCCGGCGGTCGTGGCCAGATCAGTGGCGGCTTCCGTGACCTGAGCGAAGCCCGCGATCTCGCGGTCCTCCTTCGCGGCGGTGCGCTGCCCATTCCGGTTGAAGTGATCGAGCGCCGCTCCGTTGGCCCCACGCTCGGGCGCGACTCATTGGATCGCAGCCTGCGTGCGGGCGCCGTGGCGGCGGCGATGGTGTTCGTCTTCATGATTCTGTTGTACCGGATGCCGGGACTGCTCGCCGACCTTGCACTCGTGATCTACGCGCTCCTCTTGATGGCGGCGCTCGTCGTCCTCGGCGCCACGCTGACGCTCCCTGGTATCGCCGGATTCATCCTCTCGGTCGGTATGGCGATCGACGCAAACATCCTGATCTTCGAGCGCATTAAAGAAGAGTTGCGCGCCGGGAAATCGATCGGCAGCGCCATCGGCTCGGGCTGGGCGCGCGCCTGGAGCGCCATCCTCGACAGCAACGTCACGACGCTGATCGGCGGGCTCGTGCTCTTTGCGCTCGGCACGGGGCCGGTGAAGGGATTTGCGGTCACGCTCGCGCTCGGCGTCCTCATCAGCATGTTCACGGCGATCATCGTCACCCGGGTCTTCGTCGACAGCTCGACGGGCGTCCTCCGGTCGAAGCAGGTGGGATTTGGAGTCTAACAAGATGATCGAACGTGAAGTACGCGTCTGGGACATCATCGGGAAACGCCGGTGGGGTTACCTGTTTTCGCTCCTCGTCATCATCCCCGGCATCGTGGCGCTCTTCACTACGGGCATCAATTTCGGCATCGACTTCACAGGGGGGACACTGCTTGACGTGCGATTGGGCCGCATCGCGTCGATCGAAGAGATTCGCGCCGTCATGGCCGAGTTCGGACACGCCGATGCAGTCATTCAGCAATCACAGGAACAGCCGCGCCAGATCCTCATCCGCACCGAGCCGCTCGACGAAGCCACAACAAGCAGGCTTACTGCCGCGCTGCGTGACCGGTTTGGCGGGCTCGAGCTCCTGCTTGCCGAACGGGTAGGGCCGCGGGTAGGGCGCGAGCTCCGCAACCGTGCGATTACCGCTGTTGTCGTCGGCCTGTTGCTCCAGATCGTCTACATCACCTGGCGGTTTCGATCCGTACGGTTTGCCGTCACGGCTGATATCGCGCTGGCACACGACCTGCTCGTTGTGCTCGGTATTTACTCGCTGACCGGCACGCAGGTCGACAGCTCGTTCGTGGCTGTGCTGCTTACCGTCATCGGCTATTCCGTCAACGACACAGTGGTGATCTTCGACCGGATCCGGGAGACATTATCGGAGCGGGTGCGCGCTCCGTTTCCACAGCTGGTGAACCGGAGCATCCTGGAGGTGCTGCCCCGCTCGCTCACCACTGGACTCGGCGCGATGATGGCGATTTCCGCGATCTACTTTCTGGGCGGCGTGACGCTGCGCAATTTTGCATTCGGGCTCGGATTGGGTATCCTCACCGGGACGTACTCATCGATCCTGGTTGCCAGTCCGCTGCTCGTGGAGTGGCACAACTGGAGCGAGCGCCGGGCCGGACGAGTTCCTGAAGCTGCGATGCCGGGAGCTGCTGCACAGCCGGCGCCGGTGCCGTCTGGGCCGGGGCCGCGCCGCACCCGCCGCCGCCGTTAGGTTTCTCGCGTTCCCGCGCCCTCGCGCTCCCTCGCTGTTCGCGATACAATTTCATCAACAAGTAGAAGGTGGCGCCACAAAGGCCGAGTTGCAACGAGGCCGGGGGAATTTTGCTTGGTGCCGGGTTAAAAGGAGTGATCTGAATCATGCTGCTGCTGGGCGTTATCCTGCTGGCCGTGATTGCCATCTTCGGCTTTGTGAACCGCGTGCCGGTAACGGTTGACTTGGTGGCCTGGCGGTACGACACCGTGCTTGGATTGGCAATGATTGCGGCTGGAGTGGTGGGGGCGTTCATCATCTATATTTCGGGTGTCGTTGCGCAGGCGAGGCTGCGCGGTAAGTTGCGGAGCGCGGAGGCTCGCGTGAAGGAGCTGGAGCAGCAGCTCAAGGTTGCGGCGCAACAGATCCATCAAATTACATACGGTGAACGTGAGTGACCCGGCATGCCCACGCTGAGCACGGCGCCCGGCCGGCTCCGCTGGAAACTTGCTCGGCAGGATCCCGCTGAGCGCGACCGTCTAGCTCCAGCCCTCGGCATTCATCCCGTCGTCGCGCAGGTCCTCGCCAACCGAGGCTATGTCGATTCCGACAGTGCGGCGCGCTTCCTGGATGCACCGCTCGATGCGCTGACCGATCCGGACGCGATCATCGATCTCCCAATCGCGGCAGACCGGCTGGCGTCGGCCATCCGGGCCCGCGAACGCGTCACTATCTACGGCGACTACGACGCGGACGGCGTCACGTCGACTGCCATCCTGCTCCGCGGGTTTCGAGCGCTCGGCGCAACACCCGAGTTCTACATTCCCTCTCGCTTCAGCGAAGGCTACGGGATCAATAGCGCCGCACTGAATCGGATCGCCGACGCCGGAACCCGGGTCGTCGTGAGCGTTGATTGTGGCGTGAGCGCCGTCGAGGAGATCGAGCAGGCGCGCGCCCGCGGTCTGGAGATCATCGTTGTCGATCATCACGAACCGGGATCGGTGCTGCCCGCCGCCCACGCGGTCGTCGACCCGAAGCGCCACGGCGCGTCAACATTTCGCGAATATTCCGCTGCGGGGCTCGCGTTTCAACTGCTGCGTGCGGTCCGGCGTCGGCTCGGTCATGCGGACCTGCCGTTGGACGTGCTCGAATTGGTGGCACTCGGCACGATTGCCGACGTCGTGCCCCTTGTCGATGACAATCGGATTCTTGCCAGGCACGGACTGGCGAAGATGGAGGCCACCGAGATTCTCGGGCTCTCTTCGCTGATTCGCGCAGCGGGGCTGAGCGGCCCGGTCACGGCCCGGCACGTTGGATTCTCGCTCGGTCCAAGGATCAACGCGGCGGGCCGGCTGGGTGACGCGACTGTGGCGGTGCGTCTTCTGACCACCGATGATTCCGCGGAGGCGGAGACCATCGCGCAGCAGCTTGATGCAGAGAATCGCCGGAGACGTGAGCTGTGTGACCAGGTCATGGCCGAGGCGGTCGAGCAGGTCGAGCGCGAGCGGTTGCAGGACGGGTCGGCCATCGTGCTCTCGCGCGAAGGCTGGCACGCGGGCGTGATCGGCATCGTGGCATCGCAGCTCGTGGAGCGATACTACCGGCCGGTCGTGATGATCGCGGTAGAGCAGGGGGTGGGCAAGGGCTCGGCTCGAAGCGTCGAGGCGCTCCACCTCGTCGATGCGCTGACGGAGTGCGAAGATGTGCTCGATCGTTATGGCGGGCACGCGATGGCGGCGGGCCTCACGATCGCTCAAGAGCGAGTCCCGGAGTTCACCCGGCGCTTTGCCGGCGCGGCGTCCCGGCGCCTCGGACCCGACGACCTTCTTCCCTCGCTGACCATTGATGCGGAGGTTCACCTGGCCGACCTCACGAGCGAGGTCGCTCGCCAGCTACAGCGGCTGGCACCGTTCGGAGCGGGCAATCCTGTCCCGGTGCTGGCCGCGCGCGGGCTGCGCGCGGTAACCACGAGAGTGATGAGCGACGGGCTGCACCTGCGGCTCGGGGTCACCGACGGAGAGGGCTTCGCGGAGGCGGTAGGCTTCCGCCTGGGCGACGCGTCCGAACTGCTCGCGTTCACCCGCGCGCAGATTGATCTTGCCTTCACTGTTGAGCTCGACATCTGGGAGCAGCGCGAACGGGTGCAGCTGGTGCTTCGTGATCTGCTCACGCCCGGCGTTGATTTGGATACCGTATTGGCCGATACGACCCTGCTGCTCGACCGTCTGTTCAGCCGGTCCGGAGATTACCTTGGTGACGGCGCGCTGGGCCTCGAAGAAGCAGAAGCATTTCACACGAAGGTCGCGGGCGTGACGTTCGAGGGTCGCCAGGCCATCATTCAGTCGCTTACTCCTGGACAAATTCTGTTGCTGCAGCGCGAGCCCTCGAACCCGCACGACCCGCATGCGGTCAAAGTGTTGACCGATGGCGGACAGCAGATTGGTTACCTCAGCGCGCGCGTGGCCGCGAGGCTCGCTCCCACAATGGACAGTGGCGCGCGCTACTCGGCCACGGCGTCCCAGATCACCGGCGGCGGTGAGGACCGGTCCTTTGGAGTCAATGTCTACCTGCAACGTGAGGAGATTGCGGCCGATGACGTCGATCCCGGCCGGTTGCTGCGCACAGCGTGGCAGGATCTTTCCGGTGGCGAACTGCTCGACCGCCTGCGGGTCGAGCTGCATCGCGGCCGTCCGTTCCGTCCGCCGCAGCTCGAGGTGCTGCAGCGCCTCATGTCCGGCGAGTCGGTGTCGGGCCTGTTTGGACCGGGTCGCGGTCGAAGGAGCTTGATGGGGATCGGCGCGGCCGCGGTGGCCACAGCGAAACGGCCGATTGGGCGAACGCCGGAAGCAGGCCCCGTTGTCATCGCTCTCCCCGTCCTGGGTCAAGTGGAGCGGTGGTACGAGCGCTTCACTCCCGCCCTCAGGCAGGTCGGTGTGCACTGCGTACGGGCGCACGGGGCCCTTTTGTTCAGACAGCGCCAGCGTCTCGCGCAAAGTCTCGCTTCCGGCGCGGCCGACGTCGTGATCGCGACCTACGAATATCTGATCTCGAAAGGGAGATCGCTTCGTCCCACGCTGCTCCTCGTGGATGCGACTCCGGGAGGCGCATCGATATCGCCGGAACAGGTCATCGCAGCGGTGGAAGCGCGAACGGTGGGAGTCTTCGGCGCGGACACGGACGGAAGCGGGCGCCCGCGTGTCGTCGATGTGTTCCTGCGGACGAACGTCCGGCTGGTCGACCGCCGCGGCGATAACGACAGGGAAGCAGTGCTGGCAGGCATCATTGCCCGGGGCGAGAAGACGCTCGTTTATACTTTGTCGCGCGCTACGTCGGTCGAGGTGGCCAAGAACCTGAGAGCGTCGACGGGCCGCGACGTCGCGTACTACCACGGCGGCCTGCCCATGCGGGTGCGAGAGGTGTTAGAGCAGATGTTCGCCGACGGAAAGATCGGTGTCATGGTCGTGGCCGACGGCCTCGATGAGACCGCGCTTCCGGGAGACGTCCGGCAGGTTGCCGTTCTCGGCCTGCCGCAAACGGCGGCCGAGCTGGTCGAGCAGATCGGCACCGCGGGAATGGATGGCCGAGCATCTCAGGCGACATTGCTCTACGCGAAATCGGATCTCGAGGTCGCGCGCGCGTCGCTGGCCGAGCGAAACCCAACGCGAGACATGCTGACGGCTATCTACCGAGCGGTGAGGGAACACGTCGTAAAAGACAAGTTCGCATCGTGGCCGGACCCGGGGCTGACCGAGGCGTTGGGGACAGTTGCCTCTCCTCGAGTGATCGGCATTGGGCTCGATGTCCTGGCTGAGGCCGGCGTGATCCAACGTGAATACGAAGGCGACCACTGGCGCATCACAGTCAGTAATGGAGCGCGGCGCGAACTGTCTACATCGCTGCGGTATGCTGAAGGTGAACGCGAGCGCGAGGCCTTCAGGGAGTTGGAGCGGTTCGCCTTCGGGCCGCTGTCGGAGATCCTGAAGGCGGTGGCAGGGCCGGCTGCGGGAACATGAAGTCTATCGGGTCTTTCGAGTCTGTCGGGTCCATCGGGGTCTTCATGACGATGCGCGCCAAGAAGTGAGACCCGAAAGACCCGATAGACCAGGTAGACCAGGGAGACCGGTTTGAAGTGGTTACAAGCACGACAACCGAGTGCGTTTCAGGACCTGCCGTCCGAGCTTCAGGGGTTGCTCGCGAAGATGCGCGAGTACCACCCCAAGGCGGATCTCGACGTGGTCCGCGACGCGTACCTGTTCGCGGAAGCGGCCCACCACGGCCAGACACGCGCCTCGGGTGAACCCTATATCAATCATTCCGTCGCGGTGGCGACGGTGCTGACCGATCTCCGCCTGGACCCCGTGACCGTGGCTGGCGCGCTCCTGCATGACGTCGCCGAGGATACCGGGGCGACGCTCGACCAGGTCCGCGAAAAGTTTGGTGCCGAGATCGCCTCGCTTGTTGATGGGGTAACCAAACTCGGCAAGATCGAGTGGATGAGCCGTGAAGAACGCCAGGCCGAGTCGCTGCGCAAAATGTTCCTCGCCATGGCCAGCGAGATTCGGATCGTCTTGATCAAACTCGCCGACCGCCTGCACAACATGCGTACGATTGAATACCTGCCTGAGTGGAAGCAGAAGCGGACGTCGCAGGAGACGCTGGATATTTACGCACCGCTCGCCGAGCGCCTGGGCATCGGACAGATCAAGCGTGAATTCGAGGAGCTGGCGTTCAAGGTGCTGGAGCCCGACGCCTACCAGGATCTGAAGACACAAATCGCGCAGGCTGAACCGGCGAGGGCGTCGTTTGTGGAGCGCGTCGCCGACACGCTGCATCGAGAGCTGAATCAAGCCGGGGTCAAGGTGGCCCGTGAACGCATCAGCGGCCGCCCGAAGCACTTCTACAGCATCTGGCAGAAGATGAAGCGCCCCAAATACGCGGGGCAGCCGGTCGCGCGCATCTACGACCGGCTCGGCGTCCGCGTCATCCTCGACGACCTGAAGGACTGCTACGCGGCGCTTGGCGTGGTGCACTCGGTGTGGCGGCCGATCCCCGGCGAGTTCGACGATTACATTGCCAACCCCAAAACCAGCGGGTATCAGTCACTACACACGACGGTGATCTACGAGGGAGAATCCCTCGAGATCCAGATTCGCACTCTGCTGATGCACCAGGAAGCCGAGCACGGGATTGCCGCCCACTGGAAATATAAGGAAGGGAAACCTGCCGACCGGGAGGTCGAACAAAAGCTCGCCTGGCTCCGCCAGCTGCTGGACTGGCAATCCGACCTGCACGACGCCCGCGATTTCGTCCGGTCTGTCAAGCTCGACCTGTTCCAGAACGAAGTTTTCGTCTTTACCCCCAAAGGCGACGTGGTGGACCTCCCAGCGGGCGCGACACCGGTAGATTTTGCATACCGCATTCATACCGACGTCGGCCACCGCACGATTGGTACGAAGGTCAATGGACGCCTGGTGCCGCTCTCCCACAAACTCCAGACCGGCGACATCGTCGAGGTCGTCACGGGCAAGACCGGCGGTCCAAGTCGGGACTGGCTGACCTTCATCACCACAACGAATGCCCGTGCCAAGGTCAAGCAATGGTTCAAGAAAGAAGCTCGCGACGAAAACATTCAACGGGGCCGCGAGATGCTGGAGCGGGAGCTACGCCGTCTGGGCGCGCTCAGCAGCCTGATGAAGTCCGAGAAACTCCGCGCTGTCGCTGCCGATTTCGAGGCGGGCAACGAGGATGATCTCCTGGCCGCGCTCGGCAACGGCGACGTCTCGGTGCTCCATGTCGTCCAGGCGCTGCGGGGGGAACCCGTCCAGGCTGAGGAGCCGCCTCCGCCAGCGCAGGTCGCTCCGGTTCCGACCCGTGGCGTGCGCGTGCGCGGCGTTGAGAACGTCTTGATGCGCTTCTCTCGCTGCTGCACCCCGCTGCCCGGCGACCGCATCATCGGCTATGTCACCCGCGGCCGCGGTGTCACCATTCACCGTGCAGACTGTCCGAACACGGCTTTCTTCAAGGATCACCCTGAGCGAATGATCGAGGTGGAGTGGGAGGTCGGCACGGAGGGTTCGTACCAGGTCGAGATCGAGGTCGAAGGGTTCGACCGAGTCGGGCTGCTCAAGGACGTGCTCGCGGCGATCGGTGACAGCAAGACCAACGTCGTGACCGTCAACGCACGCGTGCGACGGGACAAGGTCGGGTTGATCAATCTCGTCCTTGACATCCGCAACGTCGCCCAATTGCACACGGTGCTCCAGAGGGTTGGGAAGGTGCCCGACGTGTACTCGGTCGAGCGAGTCGTTCACAGTTGAGGACGCGAAAAGCCAGTCGGCAGTCGGCAGTCGGCCGCAGGCAGTCCACCGAGCAGATTAATCCGATTCTCAAAGCTCATTTTGATGCGCTGAATGGTCGTGATCTCGATAAACTCGTCTCCTTCTATGCAGACGATGCGGTGCTCGAATTTCCCGCCAGTCCGCCCGTGCAGGGGATCAACCGCATCCGGCAGGCATTTGAGTCCTTTTTCGACCAGTGGGATGAGACGAGCGCCTACCGCACTGTGATTGTTTCAGGAACCGTCGCCGCAGTGGAGGGAACGGTCAGGGGACGCCACCGGACGCTGCACCTGCGCATCCCTGGCCGCGTCAATGCCGGGTCGCGCGAGTACCGGCATGACTTCGCAATGTTTGTCGAATTTGCTGATGGAAAGATCAAAAGGCATCGGGTGTATTTCGATGCACGGGACCTGGTAAAGCAACTACTGGGATAAAGGGATAAGGGGATAATGGGATACAACAATGCAGAAGGTTATCCCCTTATCCCTTTATCCCGCAGTTAGGCATAGGAGGTTGGGAGTGACGAAGCAGTGGACCGCGGCCCGCGTTGGGTTGTTCGCCGAATCGGTCATCCGCGAGATGACCCGTCTGAACAACCTTCACAATGGGGTGAACCTCGCGCAGGGCTTTCCGGATTTCGACGCTCCCGCGGAGTTGCTTGAGGCAGCGGCGAAGGCGATGCACGACGGCTTCAATCAATACGCGATCACGTGGGGATCGCCGCGTCTTCGAGCGGCCGTCGCCGAGAAGTTCGCCTGGTACAACGAGGTCGAGGTAGACCCGGACGCGCACATTACGGTCACTTGCGGCGCGACCGAGGCCATGATAGCCGCGCTGCTGGCGATCGTCGATCCTGGCGACGAAGTCATCATCTTCGAGCCGTTCTACGAGAACTACGGCCCCGACGCGCTGCTCTCGGGCGCGGTGCCCCGTTACGTGTCGCTGAATCTCGGTGATCCGGAGTGCGGCTTCGACCCGGACCAGCTGCGCGACGCATTCACGGAGAAGACGAAAGCAGTTATCATCAACACCCCGCATAACCCGGCCGGTAAGGTCTTCACTCGGGCCGAGCTGTCACTCATTGCGGACCTCTGCCAAAGGCACGACGTCCTCGCTGTGACAGACGAGGTCTACGAACACCTCCTGTACGATGGGCGGAAGCATGTCAGCATTGCATCACTCGAGGGGATGGCCGAGCGTACGGTGACGATCAACAGTATGAGCAAGACCTACAGTGTCACCGGCTGGCGCGTGGGCTGGGCGATCATCAAGAACCGGGACGTGACAAACGGCATCCGTCGCGCCCACGACTTCCTCACCGTCGGCGCGGCGGCCCCGCTCCAAGAGGCGGGTGTCGTTGCTCTCGGTTTCCCACGAGAGTATTATGCACGCACCGCTGAGATGTACCGGCGCAAGCGCGATCACCTGCTCGGTATCCTGACCGAATTGGGGTTCCGGTGCGTGATCCCTCGTGGCGCGTATTACATCATGACGGAGTTTGATGCACTCAGCTCGGCCGATGACGTCACCTTTGCCCACAGTCTGGTCAAAGACGTGGGTGTCGCCACCGTCCCAGGTAGCAGCTTCTATCACGACCCCTCCATGGGCCGGCGCTTCATACGCTTCGCCTATCCCAAAAAGGAAGAAACGCTGGCTGAAGTAGCCCGGCGGCTCGCGAGCCTTCGCGCCACGGCAAAGACGAAGGGTTGACCGTGAAGAGCCAGACCTCCACTGAGGCCAGATGGTTGGCCTACCGCCGGGAGTTCCCAATTTTCGAGCGGATGACATACTTCAACTCGTGTTCACTCGGCGCGCTATCGCGCCGAGTGGCGGCCGCCGTCCGAAGGTTCACCGATCTATGGGACGCTCAGGGGGCCGCGGCCTGGTACGGACCCTGGCTGGATGAGGTGGAGCAGCTCAGGAGCCGGTTCGCTTCACTCATCGGCGCAACGCCGGAGGAGGTGGCCATCTTCCCGTCCGTCACCGCAGCGCTCACTGCCGTGGCCAGCTGCTTCGACTATCGGTCGAGGCCCGGGGTCGTGCTCAGCGAACTCGAGTTT
>Ga0184610_1000263_pt1 | contig 13199 bp, 14 predicted proteins | sample PLM1_100_coex_FD_133011 | JGI IMG/M metagenome (GOLD analysis project Ga0184610, IMG submission 133011) | Groundwater sediment microbial communities from an aquifer in East River, Colorado, USA - PLM1_100_coex | ecosystem: Environmental > Terrestrial > Soil > Riparian zone | place: USA: East... | reverse complement strand
GCGCTTTGGGTCTCAGCCAAAGGAGCAGTCGACAATGACCTTGTTCAGAGCGCGCTCGAGGAGGGCGAGCTCCTGATCATCGAGCTGGGCGACGAACAGCGTCGAGATCCCGCGCGCGTGGACCGGGGCGGTTTCGGCTAGGCGGGCGATGCCCGCGTCGGTCAGCGCCACCACGACGCCACGGGCGTCGGCACCCGCTCTGTCTCGGCGGACGAGGCCTTCATCGACCAGCCGGGCGACGCGACGGGTCATGCCCGACCGAGAGATGAGTGCCCGGTCCGCCAGCTCCGTCATGCGCAACTCACCGTGGGCCGCCGCCAGCTGAGCGAGCACGTCGAAGTCGGCCAGGGCCAGACCCGTCTCTCGTTCCAGATCCGCGTCCAGTCGGCGCATGAGCGTGGCATGGGCCCGCAGCAGCGAGCGCCAGGCCTCGAACCCACGGCGGCCCGGCACCTGATCCTCCACGAGCTGGTCGAGGAGCTCTGCGACACCGGTCTCAGGAAGTATTTGCATGTGCACCTACTTGGTCGTAAAGTATTTGCAAGAGCAAGCATACACGGGCGAAGCAGACCCGGGAAGGAGCGGTCCGTGTCCACCGAAGTCGAGCTCGACCTCGATCAGTCCATCAAGCGTCGGTTCGGTACCGTGGCGGACGACGCGCGAGTGACGCGGACCACCGCCGCTCTCGAAGCGAACGGCATTTCCGTGCGCCGGGCGGCAGACGCGGCCGAAGCGAAACGGATCGTCCTGGGTCTCATCCCGGATGGATCGCAGGTCCACCACGGCGCTTCGGAATCGCTCGAGGCATCGGGAATCATCGATGAGATCGAGAAGTCCGGTCGCTACGACCCCGTGCGCCCTCGGATAAGGAATCTGGATCGCAAGACCCAGGCCGACGAGATCCGCCGCCTGTCGGCCGCGCCCGACGTGATGCTCGGCAGCGTCCATGCAGTCACCGAGACCGGTTCGCTGCTTGCGGCCTCGATGGGTGGCAGTCAGCTCGGACCGTACGTCAGCGGTGCCGGTCGAGTGATCCTGGTCGTGGGAACGCAGAAGATCGTGTCGGACCTCGAAGAAGGCCTCCGCCGGATCAACGAATACGCCTTCCCGCTGGAGGATGCGCGCGCCCAGGCAGCGTACGGGATCCACAGCGCCGTGAACAAGGTCCTCATCATCAATCACGAGATCGTCCCCGGGCGCATCACGATCGTCCTCGTCGACGAGGTCCTCGGGTTCTAGCGCAGCGAAGGAGCAAACGCACAATGGCCACGCAAGTCGACACAACGGACCGCGAGGCCCTCCTGATGGAGGACGCCCACATCCGCCCGATGATGGGCCTGGATATCCTCGAACCCTTGCCGCCCGTGGGCATCGCATATCACCCCGTCGCGACGGCGCAAGAGGGAGCCTCGTGGAGCCCGTTCATGTTTCCATACGCCCCATGAGCCAAGGGGAGGACCAACTCGCGTAGCAATGCCTGAGTCAACGCTGGGTGTCGGGATCATCGGGGTCAGCCCCGTCCGGGGCTGGGCCGCCGCCGCCCACATCCCGGCACTGCGCGCGCTGCCGAACTACGAGATCCGGGCACTGAGCGCGCACAGCGCGGAATCCGCGCGCGCAGCAGGCGAAGTGTTCGGGGTCAGCGCGGTGTTCTCAGACCACGAGCAGATGGTGACCCAACCAGATATCGACGTGGTCGCCGTTACGGTCAGGGTTCCGCACCATCGAGAGCTCGTCTCCGCCGCACTTGCCGCCGGCAAGGCCGTCTACTGCGAGTGGCCACTTGGCCGCGACCTCGACGACGCGCGAGCGATGGCCGCGCTCGCCGCCGAGCAGGGGGTGCGCACGGTCGTCGGGTTGCAGGCCCGCCAGGCCCCGGCGATCGAGTTCGTGCAGGGGCTGCTCAGCGACAGATACGTCGGCGAGGTCCTGTCAACGACCATGGTCGGGCTGTCGGTCACGGGCGACGTCCTGGTCCAGCCCAACGCCTATATGCTCGACAAGACAAACGGGGCCAACGTGCTCACGATCGCCGTGGGCCACAGCCTGGACATACTCAACTACGTGCTGGGCGAGTTCGCCGACCTGTCGGCCGTGTCGGATCTTCGCAGGCCACTCATCACCATTGAAGGGACCGGGGAGCAGATCGCGAAAACGGCGGCAGACCAAATCGCGGTGATCGGCTCCCTCACGTCCGGGGCGACCGCCAGCGTCCACGTCCGTGAGGCCGTGGCCGGCGGTACCGGGTTCCTGTGGGAGATCAACGGAACCGACGGAACGCTCCGGATCACCGCCGACGAGGCACAGCCCCAAATCTTTCCCCTGACCGTGGCGGGAGCAAAGGGACGGAACGAGCCCGCCGAGCTTGCTGTCCCGGCAGCGCTGACACAGAAGTGGCCCGCGCTCACCAGCATGGAAGGAGCGCCCGCCTACAACGTGGGACGCGCCTACGCGGCGTTCGCGGCAGACATCGACAACGGGACTCACACCGTGCCGGACTTCGCCGCCGCTGTCCGGCGCCACGAGGTCATAGCCGCCATCGAGAGGTCCGCGGCATCATGGGAACGCGTGAAGGCGTAGCTCGCAGCTCGTCCCCGACGGCGCGGTCGACCACCTCGACGCGCTGACCCGCAGGTACACCCGCCACCCCGCCAACTACGGCTGGATCTACCCGGTCGCGCAGCATTCGCGCGAGACGCGGGTCATCTGCCGGATCGATGCACGGCGGGCCCGCTGACCTGGACTGGCCGGCACCAGGCGGCACCAAATATCACCCGGCAACATGACCGCCCCCGAGCTTCAGCTTCTGAAGGATGCTGTGGACGGACGGCACGGCCGCGTCTGCTCGTAGCACGACGTCAAGCCATACGCTCGTTCAACCACCCGAGCTCTGGAAAATGGCCTCTGACCTGGGAAAACAGTGGGGCGGGGAGGACTCGAACCTCCGACCGACGGATTATGAGTTTGATCCGGCGCCTCTCAGCGATCAGGGGGAATTGGCTGAGAGTGGCCCTGACCAGCAGTTTTGACCACCCGGCACTGCCCGACGTTTCGCAACCTCTTGCAGTCCATCGCGGGACACACGCGGGACACATCTCTGCGGGACATCCAGGCCGAGGGCGGACCTGAGTTGCTGTAGGTTCTGACAATTGACTCCGCCGCGGGACTCCGTCTGGGTCAGGGCAACTTGCTGCTAGAAGGACCAGCTAGACGAGGCGGAAGATCTTTCCAGCCGTGATGGACACTTTGGTGCGGGTCCGAATCGGGGTCCGCGCCGCTCAGGCCCGGCCGCCATGCGACCGCCTTCCCCGGATCGCCTCGGTCATCTCCTGCCAGGCTTCGCGGGCCTCCTCCACCGACGACTCGTCCTCGATGGTGGTGATGTCGCCCGGGTCGGTACCCAGCACGACCGCATTGAGCACCCGGCGCATGATCTTCCCGCTGCGGGTCTTGGGCAGCATGTCGACGAAGTTGATCTCCCCGATCACGGCAATCGGCCCCAGCTCCTCTCGGACCGTCGCCAGCAGCTCCTGGCGCAGCGCGTCGGCGGGCTCGTAGCCCTGCTTCAGAGCCACGAAGGCCGAAATGACCTGCCCCCGGAGCTCGTCGGGGCGGCCCGTCACCCCGGCCTCCGCCACCGCCCGGTGCTTGAGGAACGCCGTCTCCACCTCGATCGTGCCGATGCGGTGGTCGGCGATCTTGATGATCTCGTCGGCCCGGCCGGCGAACCAGACGTAGCCGTCCTCGTCGATGTGGGCCGAGTCCCCCATGTAGTACGCGCCGGGGATCCGCTCCCAGTAGTCGGTCTCGTAGCGCTCCGGCTCGCCCCACAGAGTGGGGATGAGTCCGGGGAACGGGCGCTTCACCACCATCACGCCCTTCTCCCCCGGCCCGCACGGCTCCCCCTCCGGGGTCACGACGGCCGCCTCGATCCCCGGCAGGGGGATGCAGGCCGACCCCGGCTTGATGGGCAGCATCGAGATGCCGTAGGGGTTGCCGAACACCGGGCCCCCGGTCTCGGTCTGCCACATGTGATCGATGACCGGGGCCCGGTCGCCGAGGACCGTCTTCTGGAGCCACTCCCAGGCCGGCGGGTTCAGCACCTCGCCGGCCGAGACGATCCGCTCGAGCGACGAGAGGTCGCGGTCCCGGGCCGGCTCCTCCCCGTAGCGCATCAGCAGCCGGACCGCCGTGGGCGCCGTGAAGATGCCGGTGACCCTGAACTCCTCGATCAGCCGCCACGCCGTCTCCGGGCCGGGGTGATCCAGGGCTCCCTCGTAGGCGATCGTCGCGCAGCCGGCAAGGAGCGGCGCGTACACGATGTAGCTGTGGCCGACGATCCAGCCGATGTCCGACGTGGACCACCACACGTCCTCGGGCTTCATCCCGAACACCCACCGTCCCATGCTGTGGATGTAGACCTGGAAGCCGCCCGTCGCGTGCACCGAGAGCTTGGGCTTCGCGGTGGTCCCGGAGGTGGCCAGGATGAAGGCGGGCTCATTCGACTCCATGGGGATGGGGCCCCCCTCCTCCTTCTCGGCGAACGCCAGGAAGTCCGACCAGGGAAGGTCGCGCCCGGCCTCCATGGGGGCCCCGTCGGCGGTCCGGCGGAGGACGACGACCCGCTCCACCGAATCCCCGGCGGTCTGGAGCGCGCGGTCCACGATCTCCTTGAGGCGCACCTCGGCGCCCTTGCGGTAAGCGACGTCGGCCGTGAACACCAGGCGGGAGCCGCTCGCCGAGATCCGGTCGGCCAGCGCGCCGGCCCCGAAGCCGGCGAACACGACCATGTGGATCGCGCCGATCCGGACGGTGGCCAGCATGAGGGCGATGGCCTCCGGGCACGTCGGCATGTAGATGGTCACCCGGTCGCCCTTGCCGATCCCCATCCCCCGCAGGGCCGCGGCGATCCGCTCCACCTCCCGGCGGAGCTGGGCGTAGGTGAACAGCCGGCGCTCGCCCCGCTCGTTCGCGTAGATGAGGGCCGCGTGGCCGCCCCGCCCCCGGGCCACGTGGTGGTCCAGGCAGTTGTGGGCGAGGTTCGTCTCCCCACCCGAGAACCACCGGAACGTGGGGTACTCGTGCTCGAAGACCCGGTCCCACGTCCGGAGCCAGGGGAGCGCCCCGGCGGCCTTTCCCCAGAAACCTTCGGGGTCGGCCGACGCGTCCTGGAGCCACCGGCGGACGACGGGGTTGATCAGGTCCACCGACGGCCCCCGATACGGTCTACTCCCGCGGGCGCGCCCCTCAGCCCTTCACCGCGGCCTTCGCGGCCTTCACGTCCATGCCGTGGAGGCGGAGCAGGTTCTCCCCCAAGATCTTCCGCTTGGCCTGGTCGGTGAGCTGCGGGTACCCGTAGCCCTCCATCAGGTCCTTGGGGATCTCGAACTCCCAGAACGCCCTCAGGGCCCACTGCGGGTGCCAGATCGGGGTCTCGCTCCCGTAGATGATCTTGTCCTCGCCGCACCAGAACAGGAGCTTGCCCAGAACCTCGGCGAACTGCCGCGGCGCCCGCACGATGAAGTTCACCGTGGCCGCCAGCGACGCGTACAGGTTGGGGAACCGGATGAGCTGCCAGCACACCTCGTCGATGAAGGGCAGCCCGACGTGGTAGATGACGAAGTTGATGTCGGGGAAGTTTCCCGCCGCCCCGTCCATGTCCCACGTCGTGGTGTGCTCCACGTGCTGGGGCCCGAGCGGCACGCCCTTGTGGACCCCGATCAGGTTCACCCCGAGCTCCAGGGCCTTCTCGTAGATGGGGAAGGCCACCTTGGGGTCGTCCATCCGCCACGGGAAGTGCTGGCCGTTCTCGTAGCGGACGTTGTAGAGCTTGAAGGCCTTCGCCCCGTGCTCCTTGACCTGGATCTCCATGAGCTCCAGGGCCTTCCGCCCCTCCAGGGGGTTCACCGAGCCCCAGAACACCGTGCGGTCGGGGCGCTTGCGCGCGAGCTCCGCGCACCTCTCCCACGACGAGAGCCCGTCCTTGAACATGTCGGTCAGCGGCAGGGGCATGGCCAAGAGCATGTCCGTGTCGGACTCCTCGTAGACCATGCGGTCGATCTCCTCCACGGTCCAGTTTCGCAGGAACTCCTCGGTCGACAGGTGGGGCTCGTCGGCCGGGGTGAGGGCCTGGTGGAAGGCGTAGAGGTGGTTGTTGAACATCTTTCCCGCATCGCCGAGCGCATTGCTCGGGTCGAAGTTGAACACGTGGGCAACGCAGTCGAACACGAACGCGTCGCGGATCATGGCGTCAAGACCTCCCTTCCCCGGACGGCGGAGCCGTCCTCGCTTCCACGTAGGCGTCCCGGTCCGCCACGGACCGAGGCGGGGGCAGGAACCGGAGCTTGGCCCTCGCCCCGGGAGCCATGAGCTCCGGGCCCCAGGCCTCGTCCCACCGAACCTTCACGGTCGCGTTCTCGATGCCCGCGACCTCCCCGACCCGCTCCTGGACGGTCGAGATCAGGTCGACCGCGAAGGGGCACCAGCCCGACGTCAGAATCAGCTCCACGCGGGCCCCGTCCTCGTCGACCTCGACGGAGCGGACCAACCCCATGTCGACGACCGAGATGCCCTTCTCGGCGCAGCAGGGGTCGTAGACGTTCCGGAGCGCATCCACGATGAGGGACGGCAGGTCTGTCACGATTCCCCCCTGCTACCGGACCAGCCCCAGGATATCCCCGATGCCCCGGGCCCCGCCAGCCCCATGAAGAGCGACCCTCACCGGAAGGGTCCGCGCTCGGCCAACATCACCCTCCCCTTCGCGGACATCTTTGGTGAGTCCACTAGCGGACTAGTTTTCCGGATGCAACTCCCGTAGCATCGGGTCCTGAAAGGGGTGAGCGCGATGCGAGAGGACGTCGAGTTCGATGCCGAGGGCGTCACCCTCAGGGGTTGGCTGTACCTCCCGGACAAGGCCCGAGGACACGTTCCCACCGTCGTCATGGCGCACGGGTTCTCCGCGGTCAAGGAGATGTACCTGGACAGCTTCGCCGAGGCGTTCGCCCAAGGCGGCCTGGGGGCCCTGGTGTTCGACAACCGCAACTTCGGGTCCAGCGACGGCGAGCCCAGGCAGGAGATCGACCCGTGGGACCAGGTCCGCGACTACCGGCACGCCATCAGCTACGCCCGGACCCGGATGGAGGTCGATCCGGAGCGGATCGGGGTATGGGGCTCAAGCTACAGCGGTGGGCACGTGTTGGTCCTGGGCGCGATCGACCGCCGGGTGAAGTGCGTGGCCCTCCAGGTCCCCCTGGTGAGCGGGCACGACAACCTCCGGCGCCTGGTCCGTTCGGACCTGATCGCCCCGACCCAGCGGATGTTCGAGGAGGACCGGGAGGCCCGCTACCAGGGCAAGGCCCCGGCCATGATCCCCGTGGTGGCCGAGGATCCAAACGCGCCGTGCGCCCTGCCCACCCCGGACTCGGCGGAGTGGTTCCTGGAGACCGGGAAGACCCGGGCGCCGGCGTGGCGGAACGAGGTCACGCTCCGCAGCGTCGAGATGTTCACCGAGTACGAGCCCGCGTCGTACATCTCCTGGATCAGCCCGACGCCGCTGCTGATGGTGGTGGCCGCCGGCGACCACCTGGTGCAGGCCGACCTGGCCCTAGAGGCCTTCGGCCGGGCCCGGGAACCGAAGAAGCTGGTGCTGCTCGCGGGGGGCCACTTCGATGCCTACACCAAGGACTTCGAGACGGCCAGCGGCGCCGCGCGCGACTGGTTCCTGGAGCACCTGGGCAGGAAGTAGGCGCACGGCGGCCGAAGAGAGAGGAGGGAGTGACGATGCCAACGGCCCGCACTCCGCAGGAGGTGTTCCAGCACCACGCCGAGGCGCTGGGCGCTGGAGACATCGGTGGGATCGTGGCGGACTACAGCGAGGACGCCATCTTCATCACCCCGGCCGGAGTGAAGCGGGGCAAGGAGGGGATCCGCCAAGCCTTCACGCAGCTCCTCCGGGAGCTGCCAAACGCTTCATGGGACTTGAAGACAACGATCTATGAGGACGACATCCTATTCCTCGAGTGGGCGGCTCACGCCACCACGAACAGGGTCGAGGACGGCATCGACACGTTTGCGTTCCGCGACGGCCTGATCCGCGTCCAGACCGTGCGGTACACGCTCATCTCCGTGAGCTAAGGCGCGTCGAGGTCACAGGCAGGGATTCCCGAGGTGAGGTTGCCTGCCCGGGAAAGCGGTTCGAGCCTGGTGAGGGGTGGGCTCTGCGGCCTCGAGTTGTCGCCTAGAGAAGCTCGACCAGGGCGGTGGAGAGGCGCCGTCGTGGCCCGCGGTCGAGCGAGTCAAGGCCCCTCCGGATGTGTCGGGCACGGCAACTGCGCTACCCGCGAAGCGTCAAGAAGCCCCCACTTCGTTGCTAGGCTGACCCTCCTCCAGCAGGCCGGCACAGACGCCGAATTGCCACAGTTCGGCGCAGATCGCGGCCTGACGGACGAACGCTGCGGTGTCTCCACGTGTCAGCGAGTCCCAGCACACACTGTCAGCCAGTTCCAAAGCCCGCACCGCCACAGAGGGAAGTGCTAGGAGCGGCATCGTCTCCGCCTCTTGACGCAGGCGCGCGAGGTCACGCACCCCCGCAGTGTCCGTCGCGACGGCTTGCAGCTGCGCCAAGAGCAACGACAGCTCACCGGCCAGGTACTGCTGGGTCATCTCCACCGCCGCCCCGCGGGTCTCCCTCACCGACCCCACATGCCCGACGCCGAATGGCATTCACGTCAAGGGGGGGCTGAGCCTCCTCTCGCGGGAGTTGGCTTCCTCGCAGTTGATCCCTCCCGGCGTCAATTTCGAGCCGCTACTCGGTCCGGCCGAACACCTTGATCTCCTCAATCTCCTGTGGTGAGAGCTCCCGGGGAACCTCGCCGCGAGCGACCTTCTCGCCCTGGACGTGATGACGGATGTCCTCGACCACCTCGGGGTTAGCTAGCGTCGTCGTGTCCCCGACATCGGCGAAGTTGGAGATCCCAGCGATGACCCTCCGCATGATCTTCCCGGAGCGGGTCTTCGGCATGTCCGGGACGATCCAGACGTTCTTCGGTCGCGCGATCTTCCCGATCTGGGTTTCGATGGCCTTGGCCACCTTCTCCTCGATGTCCCTGCTGGCCGTGAACCCCGGCTTCAGCGAGACGTACATCTCGGCGGCCCGGCCGCGAAGCTCGTCCATCACCGGGACCGCAGCGGCCTCGGCGACCTCCTCGACCGTGAGGCTCGCCGACTCGAGCTCCTTGGTCCCCAGCCGGTGCCCGGCCACGTTGATCACGTCGTCGACCCGGCCGAGGATCCGGAAGTACCCGTCGGCCGCCTGGACCGCGCCGTCGCCTGCGAAGTACGGCCAGTCGCGCCAGTCCGTGCTCTCCTTGTTCCGGCAATACTTCTCGTAATAGATCTGGACGAACCGCTCCGGCTGGCCCCAGACCGTCTGGAAGATGCCGGGCCAGGGGTTGCGGATGCATATGTTGCCGGCCCGTCCGCTGCCGGCTTCGACCACGCTGTGGTCCTCGTCGTAGATCACCGGGTACACCCCGAGGACCCCCGGGCCGCAGCTGCCAGGCTTCATCGACTGGAGGGCCGGCAGGGTGCTTCCGAGGAACCCGCCGTTCTCGGTCTGCCACCAGGTGTCGACGATCACCGCTTCGCCCTTTCCCACGACATCGTGGTACCAGCGCCAGACCTCTGGCTCGATCGGCTCGCCAACCGTCGTCATGTGCTTGAAGTGGTAGTTGTACTTCTTCGGCTCGTCCGGACCGAGCTTGCGCAGCATGCGGATGGTCGTGGGCGCGGTGTGGAAGATGTTCACCCCAAGCCGGTCAGCGATCCGCCAGGGACGACCGGGATCCGGATACGCGGGAACCCCCTCGTACATCACGCTCGTCGTCCCGAGCGCGAGTGGGCCGTAGACGATGTAGGAGTGACCGGTGATCCAGCCGATGTCGGCGAAGCACCAGTACGTGTCCTCGGGATGGATGTCCTGGTAGTACTTCGAGGTGCCGGCGACGTAGGCCAAGTATCCTCCGGTGCTGTGCTCACATCCCTTGGGTCGGGCCGTAGTGCCGCTCGTGTACATGAGGAACAGCGGTGCCTCGGCGGGCATGGAGACCGGCTCGACCACGCTCCCTCGGTAGTCCTTCAAGAGCTCGTCGATGAAGAAGTCCCGGCCGGGGACCATCGGGCTCTCCGATGCGTACTGGTCGGGGTGCCGTCGCCAGACCAGGACCTTGTCGACCTCGACGCCGCGTTCACGGGCCGCAGCCACCGCCTCGTCGGCCTTGGCCTTATGGTCGATCAACTCGCCGTTGCGGTAGTAGCCGTCCATCGTCACCAGGATGTGGCTTCTCGAGTCGGCGATCCGGTCTCCGCACGCCGCACCGCTGAATCCGCCGAACACCTCGGAATGGATGACGCCGAGGCGGGCGCAAGCGAGCATGGAGACGGGCAACTCGGGGACCATCGGCAGGTGAAAAGTCACCCGGTCACCGACCTTCAAGTCACCGAAGCCGCGCAGGAGCGCGGCGAACTCGTTGATCCGCTTGTAGAGCTCCTGGTAGGTAATCGACTCGGTGTCTTCAGTCTCCGGCTCGGGCACCCAGATGAAAGCTGCCTTGTTCCGACTGGTCGCCAGGTGGCGGTCGACGCAGTTGTAAGAGGCGTTCAGTCGCCCGCCGACGAACCACTTCCAAAATGGCGGGTTACTGGTGTCAAGCGTGGTGTGCCAGTAGGCGTCCCAGGTGAGCAGGTCAGCGTATTCCTTGAAGCACTCGGGGAAGTGCTCCTCGCTGAACCGGTCGAAGATGGCCGGGTCGGCGGCGTTCGCCTGGGCGATGAACTTCGCAGGAGGGTAGTAGTACTCCTCCTCACGCCAGTGAACCGCGATCTGCGCCTCGGAGACTTGCGCCTCCTGTCCTGTCTCCATCGCTCCACCTCCCGCTGGAAGACGAGTTGGAGGACCCTGAGCTTAGCCCGCACCTGACCTCCGGGGCAAAAGCAGTGGAGGCCGCTCGAGCTCGTCGAGCGGGTGCGGCAGATCGCCGCCGAGAAGCGCGTGACGGCCGCGCGGATCGAGGAGGCCTTCCCCCCCAAGGCGCGACCGCTGGCGAGCGCTACCCGGACATGTCAACCGCCTACTTCTGAGGCGGTTCATGCGCTGGGGTGCGAGGTGCGGACGTTCGGACCTCTGCCTCGTGACGTCGTTCGTGAACCCACTTGCGGCCGGGTTGCAGCCCCGGGGACGGCCCACACCAAACACCCCACGAGGCGGGAGGGGTACCAGTTTAGGTACCAGCTGGCCGACCAGAGGCTTGTCTCTCTCAAGAAGGTGCGCTTGACCAGGGAGAATGCGTGGGGCGGGGTGGACTCGAACCACCGACCGACGGATTATGAGTCCGCTGCTCTGACCGACTGAGCTACCGCCCCTTGAGGGAATGTACCGCGCCCACCCAGCGCGGGGAGGACAGGAATCCGCAAACCCTCTCTGCCCGGCCCTCCGTACCACACTGGTGGAGGGTGGGACGATGCTGGCGAACTTCCGTGAGGCGCGCGCCCCAAGTCCGCACGTCCGCGCGCGGGTGGAGGAGGTCAGGACCTACCTCGAGACCAACATGACCCATGACGTGGACATGGTCTCGGTGGCACGCCAGGTCTCGCTCAGCCCCTTCTATCTGACCCGGATCTTCAAGGCGCAGTACGGGATCCCTCCCTACCGGTACCTGATCCGGCTTCGTATCAACTACGCGACCGAGCTCCTCCGCGACTCCATGCTCACCGTGACCCAGATCTGCCATCGCGTGGGGTTCAACAGCCTCTCCCACTTCATCACGACCTTCCGCCGCCATGTCGGCATGAGCCCCACGCAGTATCGGCGGATGATCGACTGGCAGCGGGACGTGGGCCGGTACGGGCCGAAGACGGAGGCCGTCCTCAAGCAACCCCGGCGCCACGACTTCTGATCGTTCAGCCGCTGGCCACCTGCCTGAACGGTAGTTCACGAAGCTAGGGTCAGGGCCCCTTCGTCGGCCCAGGTATCAGGACGGGCCCGGTCGTCGTTACGGTGGGCCTCACCGTGGCGGCCGGCATAGGGGCGGATAGCGTCGGAGTCTTGAAGATAACGATGTAGAAGAAGACCACCAATATGAGGGCCAGTGCGACCAGAAACGCAACGAAGTCCCCCGTCAGGCCCGCCGCTCGCCGCCGGATTCGGATGATGGCGTGGTAAAGAGGTCGCTCGACTTCATCTGCGGACCGATCGCGACCTGTGCGCTTCAAGAACCGGTCGCAGGTCCGGCACCGCCCGCCGGCGACCACATTGGGGGAGCCACAGACGAGGCATTCGTCCACCGGCCGCCATCGTAGGGCCAGAGGACTACGTGGCCATCCCGCAAACGGCGTAGAGGTTCTACCTACCTCCAGCGCCGCAGTCCTCGTCTACTGCAAAGTGGTAGCTCGGCTCCGGGGGTGGGACTCGAACCCACAACCTACGGATTAACAGTCCGCCGCTCTGCCAATTGAGCTACCCCGGAACGACGCCCGGAGTCTACCAACGGGGCCTCCTCGCCCTTTCGGCCCGCGTCGATCCGATAGGCTCTGCCGACCACCGACCGAAGGAGCGATGCGATGAAGTTCGTGATCGGAATGATCCTCGGGTTCGTCATCGGGTACCAGCTTGGGCGGAGCGGGGAGAGCCTGGCGGGCTCGGCCGGCCGGTTCGGCCAGTCGGCGGTCCAGCGCGCCCGGAGCACGATCCAGGCTCGGTTGGCGAGGGACGGGGAGGCCGCGGGCTAGGCTCCCCGGCCCCGCTATTCCAGATAGTCGCGGAGCTTCTGCGACCGTGAGGGATGCCGGAGCTTCGAAAGGGTCTTCGACTCGATCTGGCGGATCCGCTCCCGGGTGACACCGAACTCCCGCCCGACCTCCTCGAGCGTCCGGGGGTGGCCGTCGAGGAGCCCGAACCGGAGCTGGATGACCTTCTTCTCCCGCTCCGACAGCGTGTGCAGCACGGCCTCCAGCTGCTCCTGGAGCAGGATGAACGACGCTGCGTCCACCGGGACGACGGCTTCTGAATCCTCGATGAAGTCGCCGAGGTGGGAGTCCTCCTCCTCGCCGATGGGGGTCTCCAGCGACACCGGCTCCTGCGAGACCTTCAGGATCTCCCGGACCTTCTCCGCGGGGATGCCCATCTGCCGCCCGATCTCCTCCGG
>Ga0184610_1000262_pt1 | contig 13229 bp, 13 predicted proteins | sample PLM1_100_coex_FD_133011 | JGI IMG/M metagenome (GOLD analysis project Ga0184610, IMG submission 133011) | Groundwater sediment microbial communities from an aquifer in East River, Colorado, USA - PLM1_100_coex | ecosystem: Environmental > Terrestrial > Soil > Riparian zone | place: USA: East... | reverse complement strand
GCGAACCTCGAGACCGATCCCCGTGTGCTGCTGCCGAAGACCGGCATCTACGCGGGACGCGCGTTCATCGAGGATCGCCCGTACGCCGCGGCCATCAGCGTGGGGACGAATCCGACGTTCGGCCGGGAGCCGGTCCACGTCGAGGCCTACCTGCTCGACTTCGACGGCGAGCTCCACGGCGAACCCCTCACAGTCGAGTTCTGGGCCCGGCTCCGCGACGAGGAGCGGTTCGACTCGGCCCAGGCGCTGGCCCTGGCCATGGCCGACGACGTCCGGCGGACCCGCGAGCTCGTGCCGGCGCCCCAGGGAAAGCCGGCATGACGGGCCGCCACCGTCGCTCCGGTCCCGTCGGCTTCGCCGCCGTGCTGACGTCGCTGGTCATCGTGGCGGCGGCGGCGGTCGCCGTGCGGGCCCTGGCCGATCGCTCCCCGATCGAGCCCAACGCGAACGCCGCCCTGTCCAAGTCGCCGGAGGGAAGCGGCGCGACCGGGTCCCCCTCCGCGGCGGCCGGCTCCCCGGCCGAGGAGCAGCCCAGGCGGGGAAGGCTCCTGATCCACGGCACGGGGGACGTGAGCCTGGATCCGAGCTACATCCCGGCCTTCCGGACCCAGGGCTACGGCTGGGCCTGGTCCGGCCTGTCCGGCCTGTTCCAGCGGGACGACCTCACCGTGATCAACCTGGAGTGCCCGGCGACCGACGTGATCGACCCGGAGTCGAAGGAGTTCGTGTTCCGGTGCGATCCCGCCGCGCTGCCGGTGGCCCGGCGATCCGGCGTGGAGGTGGCGAACCAGGCGAACAACCGCGCCTACGACCACGGTCCGAACGGCCTGCTCGACTCCATCCGGCAGATCCGCCGGGCGGGCATCGCGCCCGTGGGCGCGGGGGCCGACCAGGAGCGAGCCCTGCGGGCCGCCACCTTCGACCTGCGGGGGTGGAGGGTGGCCGTCGTGGGGATCGACGAGGTACTCGACCCCACCTACATGGTGGCCGGGCCGGACAAGCCCGGCACCGCCGCCGGTCACGACTTCGGCCTGGCCCTTCGGGCCGTCCGGCAGGCCGCGGCCCGGGCCGACATCGTCGTGGTGATGATCCACTGGGGGGTCGAGCTCGACACCCAGCCCCGCGCGTACCAGGTGGAGGAGGCCCACCGGATGATCGACGCCGGGGCCGACGTCATCTTCGGGGGCCACTCGCACCGCCTCCAGCCCCTCGACACCTATCGGGGCCGGCCGATCTTCTACAGCCTGGGGAACTTCGTGTGGCCCCACCTGTCCCAGGAGGGTTCCACCACCGGGGTGGCCGAGGTCCGGGTGACGCCGAAGGGCCGGTTCAGCGCCCGGCTGCTGCCGGCCTACGTCGTCTCCGACGGCCACCCGGTGCTCCGCTGAGCGGGTCTGGTAGCCTTTCCGCTGGTCATGGCACTGACGACGGAATCCCGATCCAAGATCATCGCGGATTATCGACGCACCGATACCGACACCGGCTCGGCCGAGGTCCAGATCGCGGTGCTGTCCACGCGCATCAACGACCTCACCGAGCACCTGAAGACCCACAAGGAGGACCACCACTCCCGGCGCGGCCTGCTCCAGATGGTGGGGCGGCGCCGGCGGCTGCTCGAATACCTCCGGCGCAAGGACATCGAGCGGTACCGGACCCTCATCGCCCGCCTGGGACTCAGGCGATAGCACACGAAACGGCGGCGGGGGCCGCCCTGTTCAGAGGAGTGATGCGAACGAGCAGCTGAGACCGGCGGAAGGAGGGGGTCGGTTATCAGTAGCGAGTCCCCGGGCCCCCGGAGGCTCACCACTGACAACTGGCCGAACCTCCCCGCCTCCGACACCACCCGTCGATCCTCGCGGGCCAACCGCGCAGGACGCACCCAAGGAGGAAGGCCAGTGGCCGTCATCAAGCGCACCAAGACCGTGGGCTCGCAGGACATGACCTTCGAGTCCGGCACGCTCGCGATGCAGGCGGAGGGATCCGTCGTCGTCACCTACGGCGAGACCCAGATCCTCGCCACCACCACCACCACCGCGCCCCGTCAGGGCATCGACTTCTTTCCCCTCACCGTGGACGTCGAGGAGCGGATGTATGCGGCGGGGAAGATCCCCGGCGGGTTCTTCCGCCGCGAGGGCCGGCCGTCGGAGACCGCCATCCTCACCGCCCGGCTGATCGACCGGCCGCTTCGCCCCACCTTCAAGGACGGGTACCACGACGAGGTCCAGGTCGTGGTGACGGTGCTTTCTGCCGACCTGGCCAACCCCTACGACGTCCCCGGCATCAACGGGGCCAGCCTGTCGACGATGATCGCCGGGCTCCCGTTCGACGGCCCGGTGGGCGCGGTGCGGATGGGCCTGATCGGCGGGGAGTGGCGGATCAACCCCACCTTCCAGGACCTGGAGATGGCCACGTTCGACATCATCGTGGCGGGCCGGCGGAACGACGCGGGTGGCATCGACCTGTTGATGATCGAAGGGGAGGCCCCCGACAACACCTGGAACCTGCTCGCGGGCGGCGGCGCGGCTGTGGCCCCCACCGAGGAGTCGGTGGCCGAGGGCCTGGAGGCGGCCAAGCGGGCCATCGGCGAGATCATCGATTTCCAGATGGAGCTCCTCTCGGAGCTCCAGGTGGCGCCGAGGCCGTTCGAGCCGAAGCCGCTGTTCTCCGACGAGACCTACGAGGCCGTGGCGGAGTTCGCCTCCAGGCGCATCGAGGCGGCGCTCGTCCCGGAGAAGAAGGACCGGGACGCCGCGCGCGACCAGCTCAAGGAGGAGCTGAAGGCCCACCTCCTCGTGACCTGGGGCGAGGAGGCGTTCGCCGGACGGTCCGCAGAGATCTCGCCCGCGTTCAAGGAGCTCGAGAAGCGGGTCATGCGCAAGCGCATCCTGGAGGAGGGCGTTCGCCTCGACGGCCGCAAGGCCGACGAGATCCGGTCCCTGTCCTCCGAGGTCGGCCTGGTACCGCGGGCCCATGGATCCTCGCTGTTCCAGCGAGGCGAGACCCAGGTCCTGAACGTGACCACGCTCGGGATGCTGCGGATGACCCAGATGATCGACACGCTCGATCCCGAGGACTCCAAGCGGTACATCCACCACTACAACTTCCCGCCGTTCTCCACCGGCGAGGTCGGCCGTATCGGCTCGCCTCGGCGGCGAGAGATCGGACACGGCGCGCTTACCGAGCGGGCCCTCGTGCCGGTGGTGCCGCCCGAGGAGGAGTTCCCCTACGCCATCCGGCTCGTGTCCGACGTCCTCTCGTCGAATGGCTCGACGTCGATGGCCAGCGTGTGCGCCTCGACGCTCTCGCTGATGGACGCCGGCGTGCCGATCAAGGCGCCGGTGGCCGGCATCGCCATGGGCCTCATCGCCGAGTTCGACCGATACGTGACGCTCACCGACATCCTGGGGGCGGAGGACGCGCTCGGCGACATGGACTTCAAGGTGGCCGGGACCAAGGACTGGGTCACCGCGATCCAGCTCGACATGAAGGTCACCGGCCTGCCGGCCGAGGTCCTGAACCAGGCCCTCAAGCAGGCCCGGGAGGCCCGCCTGTTCATCCTGGACACGATGCTCCGCACGATCGCCGAGCCCCGGAGCGAGGTGAACTCCAAGGCCCCGCGGATCATCACCATCCAGATCCCGGTGGACAAGATCGGCGAGGTCATCGGGCCCAAGGGCAAGAGGATCAACGAGATCATCGCGGTGACCGGCGCCGACATCGACATCCAGGACGACGGCACCGTGTTCATCGGCTCCCGGGAGGGCGCCGGAGCGGACCAGGCGGCGAAGATGATCGATGAGATCGTCAACCCGCGGCCGCTCTCGGTCGGCGAGCGGTTCACCGGCAAGGTCGTGAAGACCACGACCTTCGGCGCGTTCGTGAACCTCGTGCCCGGCCGCGACGGTCTGGTGCACATCTCCAAGCTCGGCAAGGGCAAGCGCCTGTCCTCGGTGGAGGAAGCGGTGAAGGAGGGCGACACCTTGGAGGTCGAGATCCAGGAGATCGACCAGATGGGCAAGGTCAGCCTGAAGCCGGTCGGGGAGGAGTGGGCCATCCCCGAGGGCATGGAGGTGGAGGAGCAGCCACGCCGAGAGCGGCGGGACGGCGACTCGCGGGGCGGTCGCCCTCGCGACCGCGACCGCGGGCCCAGGGACCGCGAGCGCCGGGACCGGCCCTCGCACTAGGCTCTCGCCCATGCCCATCCGCCGGACCGAGTTCGAGTCGGGCCTGCGAGTCGTGACCGAACGCATGCCCGGCGTCCGGTCGGTGGCCCTGGCCTTCTGGGTGCTGGCGGGGTCGCGGGACGAGCCGCCCCCCATCAGCGGCTCGTCCCACTTCCTCGAGCACCTGCTGTTCAAGGGGACGAAGACCCGAACCGCCCGCGACATCGCCGAGGCCTTCGACGCCGTGGGTGGCGACGTGAACGCGTTCACCGCCAAGGAGTACACGTGCTTCTACTCCAGGGTGCGCGACCGCGACCTCCCGATGGCCGTCGACCACCTCTCCGACATGCTCCAGAACTCGGTGATCCGCACGTCGGACTTCGAGGCCGAGCGCCAGGTGATCCTCGAGGAGATCCATATGCACGAGGACACCCCCGACGACCTCATCCACGACCTGCTGAACGAGACCCTGTGGCCCGATCACCCGCTCGGCCGGCCCATCCTGGGGACGGTGCAGAGCATCACGGCGGCCACCCGCGATCAGGTTCGGCGGTTCTACAAACGCCACTACGTGCCGGGGAGCCTGGTGATCGTGGCCGCCGGGAACGTGCAGCACGACTCGCTCCTCCAGCTGATCCGCTCCGGCATGCCGGCCGGCCGCATCCGCTCGCAGGGGCCGAGCTCCTGGAACCGAAGGCTCGGCGGCAACCCGCCGGCCCCCTCGGGGAAGACCCTGGTGAAGAAGCGGAAGACCGAGCAGGCTCACATCTGCCTGGGGACGAACGGCCTTGCTCGCAACGACCCGGAACGGTTCGCCTTCGGCATCGTGAACGCCGCGATCGGCGGAGGCATGTCCTCGCGCCTTTTCCAGGAGATCCGGGAGAAGCGGGGCCTGGCCTACTCGGTGTATAGCTACCACTCGCAGTACGCGGAGGCCGGCCTGTTCGCCGCGTACGCGGGGACCACGCCGGCCCGGGCCCGGGAGGTGCTCGACATCCTTCGGGAGCAACTGGCCGACGTGTCCGACGGCGCGCTCTCCGAGGAGGAGTTCGAGCGGGCCAAGGGCCACATGAAGGGATCGCTCGTCCTGTCCCTGGAGGACCCGAGCAGCCGGATGTCGCGCCTGGGCAAGTCCGAGATCTCGCACGGCGAGATCCTGACCGTGACCCAGATCCTCCAGCGGATCGAGGCCGTGACGCTCGACGACGCCCGCCGGGTGGCCAAGCGCGTCCTGTCGCAGCCGCTCGCCCTGGCGATGCTCGGTCCGTTCAAGAGCGGGAAGGAACCCCTGGCGTGATCAGGGTCGGCGTCATCGGCGCCGCCGGGCGCATGGGCCAGATGGTGTGCCGGACCGTGGCCGGCGAGCCCGACCTCGCGCTGGTCGCCGCCATCGACCGGTCCAAGGTGGGCCAGTCCATCGGGTCGCTGATCGGCCAGCCCAAGCTGGACGTCCCCATCTCCGACGAGCTGGACCGCCTGCTGGAGGCCGAGGTGGAGGTGGCCGTGGACTTCACGCACCCCGAGGTCGTCATGGACGACGTCGGGTGGTGCATCGAGCACGGCATCAACCTGGTGGTGGGCACCACCGGCATCGGGGAGGACGAGCTGGACGAGATCCGCAAGCTGATCGAGGACGAGGGCGGCGAGCCGAACGTGATCGTCGCGCCGAACTTCGCCCTCGGCGCGGTGCTGATGCAGCGGTTCGCCGCCGAGGCCGCCCGGTTCTTCCCGGCCGCGGAGATCATCGAGCTGCATCACGACGGCAAGGCCGACGCCCCGTCCGGGACCGCGCTGTCGACCGCGAGGCGGCTGGTCGAGGAGCGCGGTGGCGAGTACCGGGGTCCCTCGGCGGAATCGATCGAGGGCGTCCGGGGGGGCGAGGTCGAAGGCGTGCGGGTGCACTCGGTTCGACTGCCCGGCCTGGTGGCCCACCAGGAGGTCATCCTGGGCGGCCAGGGCCAGACCCTGACCATCCGCCACGACTCCACGGACCGGAGCTCGTTCATGCCCGGCGTGCTGATGGCCATTCGGGCCGTCTCCACCCGGCCGGGCCTGACCGTGGGCCTGGAGCCGCTCCTCGACCTGCCGGCGAAGTGAGCCGGCGTCTGGCCGCCGTCTTCGCCCACCCCGACGACGACACCTACGGCGTGGGGGGAACCGTTGCCCTGCACGCCGATCAGGGCATCGAGGTCACGGCGGTCCTTGCCACCAGCGGGGATGCGGGGCGGATCTTCCACCCCAGCCTGGCAACGCGGCAGAACCTGGGCAAGGTCCGGGAGGCCGAGGACCGGGCGTCGTGGGCCGAGCTCGGGGTGAAGACGGCGCTGCACTTCCTCCGGTACCCGGACGGGGGCCTTGCGGGCGTTCCCGGCGACGAACTGGTCGGCCGGATCGTCGAGCTCCTCGCGGAGGCCCGCCCCGACGTGGTGGTGACGTTCGGCCCCGAGGGCGTGACCGGCCATGAGGACCACATCGCGATCGGCCAGGCCACTACCGCCGCCTTCCACCAGGCCAGGGGGCGCTCCACGGCCGAGGGCTTCGCCCGGCTGCTGTACGTGGCGATCCCGCAGTCGAACCTGGACCGATGGAACGCGCTCCTGCGCGAGCGAGGGATGGACCCGCTCGATCCCACCCAGCCGTTCGTCCCTCGCGGGGTTCCCGACGAGACCATCGCGGTGATCGTGGACTGCTCGCCGGTGTACGAGCGCAAGCTGGAGGCCCTCCGCCAGCACAAGACGCAAGGTGAGCTGGAGGACGTCCCGTACGAGCTCTGGCCCGAGGTGCTCGGCGGGGAGGCGTTCGTCATGGCGTGGCCGGAGCGCGCGCCGGGGGACCCGGTCCTGTCCGACGTGTTCGGGGGGCTCCCCGGCGCGTAAGCTCGGGAGACCGTGGACGTCGAAATCCGGACCATCGCGCCCCAGGAGTTCGAGGCGTACGTCCATGCCCTGGAGGCGGGGTTCGGCGACCACGCTCGGCCCGAGGACATCGAGCGAGAGCGGACGGTGGCCGAGATCGACCGGTGCCTGGCCGCCTTCGACGGCCCCGAGATCGTGGGCGGCGCCTCCGCGGCCTCGTTCACGCTGACCGTGCCGGGAGGATTCATTCGAGCGGCTGGGGTGACGAGCGTGGCCGTAAAGCCGACCCATCGGCGGCAGGGCATCAACTCTGCCCTCATGCGGCGGCAGCTCGACGACGTCCGCGGGAACGGCGAGCCGGTCGCCATCCTGTACGCGTCCGAGGGCGGCATCTACGGCCGGTTCGGGTACGGCCTGGCCTCGTTCCGCTGCGCGATGGACGCCGAGCGCACCCGCACGGCCTTTGTCCGCGGCTATCGGCCGGCGGGACGGACCCGGCTGCTGGATCGCGAGGACGCGCTCACGGCCATGCAGCCGCTCTACGACCGGCTTCGTAAGGAACGGCCCGGTGGGATCGAGCTCGGTCCCACCTGGTTCGCGTACCGGTTCGCCGAGACCCACTGGGGCGAGGACCGGAAATGGTTCTACGCGGTGCACGAGGGCGCCGACGGCCTGGACGGGTACGCCGTGTATCGCGTCGAGCACGACAAGCACGGCGATCACCGCAACGGGCTGGCCGTGGAGGAGGTGCAGGCGTCCTCCCGCCAGGCCTATGCGGACATGTGGCGCTATCTGTTCGACGTCGATCTGATCGAACGGATCGCGGCGTGGAACCGGCCGATCGACGAGCCGCTGCTGCACCTGCTCCAGGAGCCCGATGCGCTCCAGCTCCGGATCAAGGACGGGTTGTGGGTCAGATTGGTCGACGTGCCGAAGGCGCTGTCGGAACGAAGGTATGCGGCGCAGGGCCGGGTGACGTTCGAGGTTCAAGACCTGTTCTGCCCGTGGAACGAGGGTCGCTACGTGGCTGAGGGGGGGCCGGACGGGGCGTCGTGCGTCGCCACGGACGCCGAACCGGACCTCGTGATGAGCGTGAACGAGCTCGGCGCCGCGTATCTGGGTGGGATGAGCTTCCGGCAGCTGCATCGGGCCGGAAGGGTCCAGGAGGAGCAGCCGGGGGCCCTGGCTCGAGCCGACGCCATGTTCGCGTGGGATCCGGCGCCCTGGTGCTCGTTCATCTTCTGAGCCTCCGCGGCGCCCGCACTCATTCGCCCGCGAATCCCTGCACGATCAACCACACGCCGAGGGCGCCCAGCGCCACCGCCAGCCCGTCGCCCAGGATCCGGAGCGCCCGTGCGCTGACCCGATGCGCGCCGGTTCCCAGGAGCACCATGCTGGAGTCCATCAGGGACACGCCCGCGAGCAACGCGGCCACCGTGACGAACGCCAGCGCCTGGCCACCGTCGTTCGCCGCGTCGGCAACGACAGCGGCTCCCGTCGTGGCCAGGAACACGTAGGCCCCCGGGTTCAGCAGGACGGCGATGATTCCTCGCACTGCGGGGTGGAGCGACACGCGCTGCTCGTCCACCGTCTGCGGCCGGCGGTTCTCTCGGATCGCATCCACGGCCAAGAACACCAGGAAGCCTCCGCCGATCAACCTGATCGCGGAGAGGAACGCGTCGCCGGGCTCGATGGAGGAGAGCCCCGCCGCCAGCAGGACCAGCATGACCCCGAACGTGGCGTTGGCCCCGGCCATGGCCCGGAGTCCCCGGGTCACGCCGCCCCGGGCCGCCTCGGAGAACAGCAGCAGTTGCACCGGACCGGGCGACGCTCCGAGTGCGACGCCCAGCCCGAACGCCGCGGCGGGGTGCGCAAGGTCCAGCGCCACGTCAGGAGAGCCGAAGCTCCTCGACGTGGATCCGCTCGCCGTCCTCGGTGAGCAGCACACCCTCGCACTCGGCGAGCGGGCGGATCGCACGTTCGGTGAGGCCCTTGACGGCTTTCTCGATCAGCGGGGTGTGGCCGACCGCCAGGCCGCGGCCTCCCTCCGGGACCGCGGTGATCACGGCGTGGAGCACCTCCCCGAGCTGCTCCGGGGAGTTGTCGGTGCCATCGCCGCCCAGTCCGGGAACGACGGCGTGCTCCGGAAGCTGCTGGGCGGCCGCCCGCAGGAACCACGCCGCGGTCTCGGCGGCGCGCTTGGCCGGTGAGACGAACACGACGTCGTAGCCGCCGGCCAGGGTTCGGCCGACGTCCTCGGCCTGGACCCTCCCTTCGGGCGAGAGCGCGTCCGCGTCCGGGTCGCGGCGGGCGTGCCGGCGGATCTCGAGGGTCCTCAAACTGCGGCGCCTTCCTTTGGGGGTTCCCGTATGATGCCCGACCGCATGAAGCCTACCCGTCGCGTCGTCGTCGTCCTGTCGCTCTTTGTGGCCGGCGCGCTCGTCGTGGCATGCACGAAGAGCATCGACGCGGAGCCCCGTCCGAGCGCAACGAGTGGGAGTGGAAGCGGGACGGTCACCCCCGGAGAGACCGCGACCGGCCCGCCCGGGACGGCGGTCTATCGGTACATGAACCCCGGGCTGGTGGCCACGATGAGCCTGGACGGCGACTCGGGCACGCTGGCGATCGAGAACGACACCGGTCGCGACCTCCCGCCGCCGGGTTTCTACATCCTGGACGCCCGAAACGGCGATCGGGTGAACGGCCAGATCAAGGACGCTACGAGCATCCCGGACGGCGAAACGAGGACGTTCAGGGTCTCGTTCCGCGGGCTGGCGATCAAGGACATCGGCCTGGTGATCCTGTTGATCGGCCGCGAGAACTACGGCGCCTTCGCCCGCCAGTAGCGTCGGCTAATGAGCAGCTGGAGCCTCGATGAATGAGTCAGTGGAGCAGGTCGGATGGCTGGCCGGCCAGATGCGCGAGGTGTTGGACGAGTACGTGGCCGGAAACGTTGAAGTCCCGATGCTCGTAGATCGGTTAGACACGCTGATCAGCTCACTTGCTCGTTTCGCGGACGGCGCATGGGTTGAGGAGATGCGCGTGATATGGGGGCAGATGGAGATCCCCTACGCGGTCAGCCTGGATGAAGGGCGGTCAGAGTTGACTGCGGACGAACGGCGATCGGTTGACGAGGCCGCTACGGCTCTCCGCGCGATGCTTGACGAGTATTGACGTTGCCTCGAGGGAGATGACAATGGGATTGGGCTTCATTGTTCCATTGATCGCGCTTTTCGGCCTTTGGTTAGGCCAACTCTGTCGAGCATGTCTGGATGTGAGTTAGCCGCGGCTTTTTGGTTCGGATTCGCCGGCTGCCACCCGGGCCAGGACGAACAGAAGGTCCGACAGGCGGTTGAGGTAGTGAAGGACTTCCTCGTTCACGTTCGCTCCTGAGTCGCGGAGCTCGATGACCCGGCGTTCTGCTCGCCGCACGACGCTTCTCGCGACGTCGAGCGCTGCCGATACCGGGTTCGCGCCGGGAACGATGAACTCGTTCGGCAGGGGATGCTCCGCCACCGACTCGTCGATGCGGGCCTCGAGCCGCTCCACCATCTCCGCGGTTACGAGCGACACGCCCGGCCCGAGCTTCGCCCGCTCCTTCGGATTGGTCGCCAGGTCGGCGCCGACCACGAACAGCTGGCGCTGGAGCCCGAGGATCTCTTCCTTCAATGCAGCGTCGTCGGAGAGCGCTCGGGCCAGCCCCAGGACGGCGACCGCCTCGTCGGTCGTGCCGTAGGCCTCGGTTGCGGGGTCGGCCTTGGACACTCTCCCGCCGTACAGCAGGCCCGTGGTCCCGTCGTCCCCCCTCTTGGTGTAGATCTTGGGCACGGGGCTAGGATAGCCCGAGGTTCGGACGCAACCCGTTCGATCGCTTGCCCGATGCCAACAGATCGATCAACTGAAGCGATGCGCGCAACGCGCGGCCCAGGGGCACCTTCCAACGTTATGGGCGACGGGGGGAACTCGTGGAACCGGTTCGATCGCAGGCCCGGTTCGCACCCCGAGCCACGAGGTGGTCAAGGTCCCCCCGAGGCACCTACCCTTCCAGATCAAGTGGAGCCTCCCGAAGCGCACTGGGTTCCTCCACAACCGGGGGGCTGATGTGCAACATGTGACGCATGTGGCTCTTGTGCGGCAGGTGGCACGGTGATACGCTGCGGCCTCAACCGTGGGGCTGGGCGGCCGGCGCAAGCCAGGACGCCTGAGCGGGGCCCGACCGCCCGGCCCGACGTCTCCGGGCCTCCCCGGGCCGCCGTCCGCCGCCGCACCCGGCAGGTAAGGAGGAGGCATGGCCGGTAGGTTCGGGGCGGTCGTCACCGCCATGGTCACCCCGTTCCGGGAGGACCACTCGCTCGATCTCGACGGCGCGCGAAAGCTCGCCGATCACCTGTTCGAACACGGCTCGGACACCCTGGTCGTGGCCGGCTCGACCGGGGAGTCCCCCACGCTCACCCACAAGGAGAAGCTCGAGCTGTTCGGCGCGGTGATCGAGTCAGCCAAGGGCAAGGGCAAGGTCCTGTGCGGGACCGGGACGTACAGCACGGCCGAGACCCTCGAGCTCTCGCGGGAGGCGGAGAAGCTCGGAGCCGACGGGCTCCTGTTGGTGACTCCCTACTACAACAAGCCGCCACAACGAGGCCTGCTCGCGCACTTCACGAGGGTGGCGAAGGAGGTCACGGTCCCGATCATCGCCTACAACATCCCCGGCCGGACCGGGACCCGCATCGAGCACGACACCCTGCTCGAGATGGCCAAGGTCCCGAACATCATCGGGGTCAAGGACTCGACCGGGGACTTCCAGTCGATCTCCAAGCTGATCAGCGAGGCCCCCGCAGAGTTCGAGGTGTACTCGGGCGACGACTGGGCCACGTTCGGCTACATGTGTCTGGGGGCGGTCGGTGTGGTGTCGGTGGCCTCCCATCTGGTGGGCGACCGCATCAGGCAGCTGACCGATTTCGTGTCGGCGGGCGACATCCCGGCGGCGCGCAAGATCCACGAGGAGCTCTCGCCTTTGTTCAACACGCTGTTCATCACCACCAACCCCATCCCGGTGAAGACCGCGCTCGGGATCCTGGGCCTTCCGGCCGGCCCGCCCCGGCTGCCGCTGGTCCCGGCGACGAAGGAGGAGCGGGCAAGGATCGAGAAGGCGCTGATGGATGCCCGACTCCTCTAGGCGCTCCTCGAAGTCGCGGGGGCCGGCCCGGGTCGCCTTCCTGGGCGGCGTGGGCGAGGTCGGCCGCAACATGGCCTGCGTCGAACTGGACGACCGCATCCTCATCCTCGATGCGGGGCTCTCGTTCCCCCACGCCGAGATGCCGGGGATCGACCTGGTCCTGCCGGACTTCGAGTACGTGCGGGAGAACGCGAACCGAGTCGAAGCGATCGTCCTGACCCACGGACACGAGGACCACATCGGGTCCGTGCCGTACCTGCTCCGCGAGTTCGAGCGTGCCCTGCCGATCTACGGGACCGCGTTCACGCTGGCCCTGCTGGAGGGAAAGCTCGAGGAGCACCAGGTCCGGGACCGGGCCGAGTTCAACACGATCGTTCCGGGCGGCGCGGCCAGCATTGGGCCGTTCACGATGCGGTTCATGAGGGTGACCCATTCCATCCCGGACGGTGTGGCGGTGGCCATCGACACGCCGTTCGGGTCGATCCTGCACACGGGGGACTTCAAGATCGACCAGACGCCGCTCGACGGGCGGCCCACCGACCTGCACGGGCTGGCCAAGGAGTCCGGGCGAGAAGGCGGCGTGCACCTCATGCTGTCCGACTCGACGAACGCCGAGGAGGCCGGGTACACCTCAAGCGAACGGACGGTCGGCCCGGTGCTCCAGGACATCATCGCCCGGGCCCCCCGGCTGGTCGTGGTGGCCTGCTTCTCCAGCCACATCCACCGGATCCAGCAGGTGGCGAACGCCGCCCGGGCGAACGAACGGGTCGTCGCGGTCCTTGGTCGTTCCATGCATCAGAGCGTGGAGGCCGCCCGGCGGCTCGGGCTCCTCCACGTGCCGGACGAGGACATCGTGCTGATCGAGAACCTGGACAAGCTGGACCGCTCGAGGGTGGTGGTCGTCTGCACGGGCAGCCAGGGCGAGCCGTACTCGGCGCTCTCGCTGATGGCGGCGCGGGAGCACAAGTTCGTGGACCTTCGCCAGGGCGACACCGTCGTCCTGTCCTCCTCGCTCATCCCGGGGAACGAGCCGGCCAT
>Ga0184610_1000261_pt1 | contig 13314 bp, 11 predicted proteins | sample PLM1_100_coex_FD_133011 | JGI IMG/M metagenome (GOLD analysis project Ga0184610, IMG submission 133011) | Groundwater sediment microbial communities from an aquifer in East River, Colorado, USA - PLM1_100_coex | ecosystem: Environmental > Terrestrial > Soil > Riparian zone | place: USA: East... | reverse complement strand
CGACCCGCCCGCGGAGCTGGTAGAGCTGCGCCAAGCCGAGGGCGTCGGCTCGGTCGATGATGATGGTGTTGGCGCTGCCGACGTCCAGGCCGGATTCGATGATGGTCGTGCACAGCAGGACGTTGAACGTGCCGGCGTAGAAATCGCACATGATCCGTTCAAGGCGCGCGTCCGGCAGCTCCCCGTGGGCGACGGCCATCCTGGCCTGGGGGACCAGTCGCTTGATCAGGCGGGCAATGGTGTGGATGCTCTCTACACGATTGTGAACGAAGAAGGCCTGACCCCCGCGGTCCAACTCCTGCTGGATCGCCTCCTGGATGAGGGCCGGATCAAACCGGGCGACGGTCGTCTTGATCGAGAGGCGGTCTTCCGGTGGCGTCTCGATGGTGCTGATATCCCGGACTCCCAACATCGACATATGGAGGGTCCTCGGGATCGGGGTCGCGGTCAGGATCAGGACATCCACTTGGCGCCTGAGCTGCTTCAGGCGTTCCTTGGCCGCCACGCCAAAACGGTGCTCTTCGTCCACCACGAGAAGACCCAGGTCCCGGAAACTGACATCCTTCTGCAGGAGGCGGTGGGTGCCGATGACGATGTCCACCGTCCCATCACGAACGCCGCGCAGGACAGCGGCCTGCTCCTTCCTGCTGCGGAAGCGGGAGAGCATCTCCACCTTGATGGGAAAGCTGCTGAACCGCTCGGAAAAGGTCTGGAGGTGTTGCAGGGCCAGGACAGTGGTCGGGACCAGCACTGCCACCTGCTTTCCTCCCATGGCCGCCTTGAACGCGGCGCGCATCGCGACCTCGGTCTTGCCGTACCCGACGTCCCCGCAGATCAGACGATCCATGGGCCGGTCTCGCTCCATGTCGGCCCTGACATCGGCGATCGCCTGGAGCTGCCCCGGGGTCTCCTCGTAGGGGAAGCCGGCCTCGAACTCCCGCTGCCAGGTGGTATCGGGCGGGAAGGCGTGGCCGCCGATAACTTGCCTGGCGGCATATAAGGTGAGCAGCTCCTGAGCCATCTCGCGGATCGAGGCCTTGACCCGCTCCTTGGCCCTGGCCCAGGACGTGCCGCCCAGCCGGTCGAGCGCCGGCGGGTCCCCATCGGCGCCCAGGTAGCGGTGGACCAACTGGAGTTTGCTGGTGGGAACGTAGAGCTTCGCATTATCGGTATAGGTGATGAGGAGGTAGTCACCCTCCATCCCGCCGGCAGCAAGCTGCCGAAGTCCCTTGTATTTGCCGATCCCGTGATCCGCGTGAACGACGAAATCCCCGTACGCGAGCTCCTGAAAGGAGGCGAAAGGCGAGGCATCCTTCGGCCTGGCCCGGCGCCGAGGGATGTGGCGTGGTCCAAAGATCTCGGCATCGGTGATATACGTCAGGCCGAATTGATGGAGGTGAAACCCGCCGCTCAACTCACCTGAAAGGATGGCGATCTCGCCGGAAGAAGCCATCGCTTGGCCGATCGACCCTGCGAGTCCGTGCTCCCTGAGCACTTCTTGAAGCCGACGGCCCTGCGCCTCGCTCCGGCAGACCAATTGGATCCTCCGCCCTTCGCGCCGCCACCCTTCCAGGTCACGCGCCAACTCTCCTAGTCGTCCCCGGTAGGCTGGGATGGTGCCCACTTGGAAGGCGATGGTTGAGTGGGCGCCGCCGCCGTTGGTCCGCGAGAACTCCTCCAGGAAGATTCGCGGCCTGAGGGAGAATTTCGCCTCGAGGTCGGTCCAGTCGAAGAGTGGTGCTTTGATCGTCAGGGTACAGGCGCATTCGCTCGTGGTGCGTGGTGCGAGGTTCGAGGTGCGAGGTGCATCGGACTTCGCACTCCGCAGTCCGCACGCCGGACACCGTTCAGCGAAATCTCGCGCATGGGCCTCCAGGCCACCAGGATCTGCCAGGACCAGGATGGCATCGGGCGCGACGTACTGAAGGAGATCGGCGGTTTCCGGAAAGAAGTATGGGAGATAGGCCTCCATTCCCGGGAACGCTCGCCGGTCTTCGAGCGCCCTTGTAATCTCGAAAGGAACCTGGCCTCCCTGGGTCTGCTCCGCCGCGCGAAGGGCGCGAAGGGCCGCCTCGCACGCGTCGGCCCTTAGCGGAACCTCAACGACCGGCAGGGCGATCGTCTCCTGTAGAGGACGGACGGAGCGCTGGGTGGCCGGGTTGAACTCGCGGAGGGAAAGCAGCTCGTCGCCGAAAAACTCGGCCCGGACCGGAGCGTCGCCGGTGGGAGGGAACAGGTCGAGAAGGTTTCCGCGCAGGCTGTACTCGCCACGATCCGCGACCTGATTCGCATGACGGTAGCCCCCCGTTTCCAGGGCGCGCAGCAGCTCGTCCCGCGGGATCTGCTCGTGCACGCGCAGGGTGATGGCCGCGTCCAACAGGGCCGCGGGAGGCGAGAGTCGCTCGAGGGTCGCCTGGATCGAGGCAACCGCCAGCCGCAGCTCCTTGGCGGCCAGACCTGCCAGGCAGGCGATCCGCTGCCATCGTATCTCGGGATCCTCCTCACGCTCCGGCAGATACCCGACGGGCTCGCGGGAGAAAAGCTGGAGGTCCTTCGCGAGCGATTCGGCCTCGGCTGAAGAGGAGGTCAACACCAGGAGGGAGCGCCCCGTCTGACGGGAGATCTCCGAGAGGATCGGCGCTTTCGAAGCCCCAAAGAGGCCGGTGAGCGACACGGCATCGTTTCCGCCTTGGAGGCGAGCCGCGATCCCCGCCGCCTGGCGGGCCAACAGGTCTTCCGATTGCTCCATTAACCGTATCAACATGGGTGCTGCGTATTACTCATGCCGCCGTCCCTGTTCCAGGATCCGGTCGATGATGCCGCTGGTGGATGATCCCTCCACCAATGGGATCGTCACCACTCGGCCACCACGCCCTTCCACCGTCTCCCGGCCCACGATCTGGTCCTTCGCCCAGTCGGCGCCCTTGGCCAACACATCGGGCTGCAGGGCCGCGATCGTGGAGCCCGGGTCCGGGTCATCGAAGAACACCACGTAGTCCACTGAGGCTAGCGCCGAGAGCACCTCTGCGCGCTCCTCCTCCGGCAGCACCGGCCGCGACGGACCCTTGACGCGCCGAACCGAGGCATCACTGTTCAGACCCACGATCAGCAGGTCTCCTAACTCTCTGGCCTGTTGCAGGAGGCGGGTGTGTCCCCGGTGCAGCAGATCGAAACAGCCGTTGGTAAAAACCACCCGGTGTCCCAGCGCTCGCCGTTCCCGAACAATCTCGACCAGCTCCAGCAGCCCCCTGACCTTTGTCGCGTCAGCCGTCATCCCGCTTCCTCGAGGTCGCCTTCCGAGCGGGAGAGGAATCCATCGGCCACGGCCTGCCTGATCAACCATTTCCCCTTTTCAGCATAGGGTGCGGAGGTCATCAACCTGATCTCCCCTAGCGGTCCGATGGTGATCCCCTGATACCCGCTGACCCGCATGGACCGGATCCAGCATGGGACACCATTGCGCTCCAGATGCAGGCGCAGGAGTTCGGCCTGCATCTCGTCGTATGTGGTATACACGATTCGGTCATCCATCGCGGCAATGCCGCGGACCGATCGGATGAGCCGAAAGGCCGGTCACAGAAGGGGCGGTCTGTCCATTGCGCGGGCCGGTAAAGCGGGGTGACATCACGTATGCGTGGCAGAACCCCATGAGCGAGATCGTGATGCGGATCAGGTCTCGAAGCGGAGACCGGTGGTCAGATCCAGCCTGCTTGACAATGCGCTGAACGGACTGAGCCGGCCTCTGCAGATATTCCTGCCGAGGCCGGCTGTCCGCATGTTACGCTCCCCACCCTCCCTGGGCGAAGAGGGTCGGTGCTACCGGTTCGTTACTGTAAGACAAAGTGGGCCCTGCGATTCCATTTCCAGGCCGACTCGTCGTGGCCGGGCACGAAGGGCCGCTCTTTGCCGTAGCTGATAATCTTGATCCGCTTGGCGTCGATGCCGGCCGAGACCAGATAGTCCTTGGCGGCCTTGGCCCGGCGCTGGCCGAGACCCAGGTTGTACTCTCCGGTCCCGCGCTCGTCACAGTGACCCTCGATGGTGAGAGCGGCATTTGGATTTGCCTTCAACCACTTGGCGTTTTCATCGAGGCTCTGTTTCGCATCCGGCTGGATCGAAGACTTGTCGAAGTCGAAGAAGGCATCCTTCAGGACTGACTCTTTTTCAGTTCCTCTCGCGGCGGCCGGTGCCGCTGCCTCGGGCTTTGGCGCCGCCGGCGTGGCAACCGCTTCAGCAGGTACCCTCGCTTCAGCAGGTACCCTTTCCTCCTGGGTGGCAACCAGTTTGCTCCGCAGCGACGCGAAGGCGGCCCGACACCTCGCAGGAAGGTTGGCCATGGTGACATCACCGATGTGATCGAACTGGGTTACATAGTGGGTCCACCAATCGAGACAGGCCTCGGCCGACGCGTATTCTTCCGCTGCGAATGTCTCGGCCCCCGCCGCCTTCGCCTCGGCCAGCTCACCCTTCATCCGGTCGATCTCAGAGCGGTAGGATGCGCTTGTCGCGCAGCCGGCAATGAGAAGAGCGGCCAATGCGCAGATAAGTGCGAGCCGTGAATTCCGTTTCACCTCAGGCATCTGGTCCATCTTCGAACTCCCTCCTGTTCGCACAATCGGCCAGTTCGACTTGTCCCTATCCGCCACGCTGCGCGATCGCCTTCGCCTCCTCGGCCGCCTTCTTGGCGATTCCAGCCGTCGTCTCTGCGGCTGCGTAGTCCCGCCCTGCTAGCTCATGTTCGGCGATGATGAGATACTCCTTCGCCTTGGCAAACGGATAGCGGGCAGCCTTGACGCTCTCCGCGCCCGCCGCCTTCGCCTCGGCCAGGGCTGTCTTGGCCGCTTTTACGGCGGTCGGGGCGGTCCGTTCCCCCGTCACCCAATCGTACCGCTCGGGCCACAGATGCACTCCCCAGCTACAACTCCACGTCGCTGCCGCAATGCTCATCAGGACAATGGCGAAGGACACCCGAACCCTACCACGGTGTTTCCTCATCGCGTCCCCCCCTCGTTTCACTACACTGTGATCAGGCAGCCCCAACGGCTGCAACCCCTCCAGCGGCACTCTTTCGCCAATTGCTCAAATAGACCGGTTGAACCTATCACAGAATCAATTCCGAGTCAAAGTTAATGTCACGGCTTCCCCGCATGTTTCGCCCTTGTCTCCTCGATAAGCGATTCGAAGACCGTCCACATGCCGGGGTGCAAGTTGAAGCACCGCGCGAAGTCCTGCTGCGCCTCGGCATCCTTGCCCCGGACGGGTCGCGTGATACCTCTGTCCCCGTAGGCCGGAGCGTACTTAGGATTGAGCTTGATCGCCTTGTCGAGGTCGGCGATCGCCCCGCTCGGATCCCCTTTCTCTCGCCAGGCAATGCCGCGGTTGGTGTAGGCCTCCGCGTGGCGCGGGTTGAGGCGGATGGCTCGGTCGAAATGCGGGATTGCCTCTCGCGCCTTGCCCACATTCAAGGGTTGAATCCCCTCATTGTACGCGTCATCGGCCTTGCCGACTCTCCCAGCGCCATGCAAAGAGCGATGGCAGCCGGGAGCCCAATAACCCTCCTTCCGATCTTCACTGTTCGACCCTCCTTGCATACGCGCTCAATCGATGTCCAGCGCCAGCAGGTAGTCGTTCAGCTCCCGCTTCTGCTTGTCCTCCGTGGATTTCAGTGCCTCGATCTCCTTTCGAAGTTTTTCGATCTCGCTTTCCTGCTGGTCGAGCTTGCTCACGTAGCGGTTATACAGTTCCGAGATCGGCGCCAGTCGGGCCATGTTTTCGCGGATGCGCGCCTGCTCCTGAGTAATCTCCTTGATCCGCTGCTCGAGTCGACCGCGCTGAGCAGCCGTCTGTTCAACACGGTTTCGGAAGGCGACGACCATTTGGAGGGCCTCTTTCACCCTGGGGCTGACCTGCTTGGCCCGCATGTAAAACCCGATCGTCTCGGGGCCCGAGTCGATGAGCCGGAGAGTTTCCTGGAGCTGTTTCTCCTCGCGCACGGTCAATCGGGCTCCGCTTCCGGCATCGACGGAAACGTTGAAACGATACACGTCACGCGCCCGCTCAGCGGTTTCGGCTGGCGCGACGAGCCGCCAGTCCGACCGGAAGGGGTGCTCGATCAGCACGACCTTCGGCTTCTGGTCCCTGTTGGTCACCTGGTAGGTCTTCTCCTCGACCGCCTTGCGGGTACCGAGTAGGGTCCCCTTACGCAGGCTGGCTGCGACCAGATCCTCTTGGCCGTTTGAGGCTTGAGGAACCACTTCGGTCTTCAGGTCAAGCGCATAGCTGATGATTCGCTCCTGGCCGGGTGGAAGGTCCTCTATCCTGGCATCCCCAGCATAGATGCCGCCATCGAAGACGGTGATCGGCCCCTGCAACAGGTGCAGAGGTGTGGAGTTCTTCAGCCGAAAGCCGTTCAGAGGATGTTTGACATGCACCCGCTCGTTGTAGATCGAGAGCTTCGTGCCCTCGATCTCCTCGGTGACAATGGGCAGCAAGGCCGATTTCTGTCGCGCCAGCGAGACCGGTCTGTCGATTGTGTATTGGAACAGCTCGCCCGCCTCTGTCGCCTGCGCGATCGTGGTGACCCCCTCTTGCAGCTCGACTTCGGCCGGGCGTTGAAGCGGTGGTGGCGAGGGCTTGGGCGCCATCGCTTGCTTGGCCATTGGGCGCGCCAACCCCGATCCTCGCTCCATCGCGCTGACCCCCTGAGGCGTCTCACGCTCCTCCGTCATCGCCTGTCCGTACACCTGCGGCCGCAGCGACTCATGCAGCTCGGAGACGACAAGCGGCCGTTTGGTATAGAGTGGCTCGTATAGGTCCATCCGGAATGAGATCGGCCGGCCCGAAATCAGCGACAACCTCACGTTCGCCCAGTCCTCGTCGGTGGTGTTCTCGACGATTGCCCACCCCTGCAGGAATGGCCGTCTCGTTTCTGAGAGCGCGAGGCGATAGCTGGTCTTCCAGACGGGCGTCTCAACGACGTAGCCGACTCGGACGCGCCGGCGGCCTTGGCCGTCGAACTCGAGCTTCACGGCCTTCTTCTGCAGGTCGTGGCTCGATGCCAAGACCTCGAGCGCCTGCTGGAGCTCGGCCTTGAGGCGCTCATTGCCGATCTGGATCCGCTGGACCTGGTTCAAGGGGATGGAGCGGAGTCCCTCGGTGGTGAAGAGCGTCAGGTGTTCCACCTCTGCTGTTTCTTTGTCGCCAACCTTCTCTCGTTTCTTCTCGACACCCACGATCACGCCGCGGACGGGGTTCGGCGCGGCCACCTCGATCCGCTCGCCACGGATTTGCTCGAGCAGTTGGCCCAGGCCGGGGTGCGTCGTCAGGTCCACCGCAAAGCTCTTGAGCGTCTTGGTGATCGGGTCGCGGGAGTCGTAGGTCACGGTCGTAACCTGCCCACCGTCGAAGTCCTGAACAATCATGCTTTTGAGCAGATCGTTGATATTGTCCACCTTGAAGCGCAGCTCTACATCGCCCCGGCCCTCGATGGACCCGTCGCGCTGGAAGTAGCCGACACCACTGGAATACAGCACGACCTCAGTGAGTGGCAGCGCCTGAGCGGACGCCGCCTTGGAGGGAGCTTTACTCACAGGCTCCTGGGCCGATGCCACGAGGCCAATGGATACCAGCAATACCGCACTCAACAGCCAAGCCAAACGTTTCATGCTTCGTCTCCTCATCGGATGCCGTAACAAGTCTCCCCCTCTGCCGGCCGATGGGACGATCCAGAGATGCGAAGGCCCGGGGCAGAGGGGAGGATCCCAAGTGAACCGCTAACTACCCACACAGGGTTTCAGACAGCCGGTTAAATAGAAAAGTTCCCGATAAACGTCCGAAAGGAGTTCCGACAGGGAATAGACGGTCGGTGGCCGGCGAGGATGAGCATTCCGGCTCGTGTGGTTATGCCGCGATCTCCTGCTCGACCTTCGGCAGGACAGCGGGTGTGTCATTGTTCGGTGATCTCAGTTCCGGGTAGTGGCCCGGATGCGGGATTCTCGTCGCAGGCACCTTCAACGAGGATTTCCCACTATTCCAGCTCTCCGTGCTGAGCTCGTCGACCGTTCGTACCACGAGGTCGGGCTTGGGCCCGAGAGGGTCCAACGGCGCTCCGGTCCGGTTGATCCAACAGACCTTGAACCCGAAGCTTTTGGCCCCCACCACGTCGAAAGAGTTAGACGAGACAAAGAGGATCTCCCCCTTTCTCAGTTTCATCCTTTTGAGCGCAAGCTGATAGACCCTCGGCGACGGCTTGTAGAGTCTGATCGCATCCACGCTGATCACCCATCTGAAGTGCTCCAGAAGGCGGGTCCGCTCCAACCCGGTCCGCAGCATCTTTGGGCTGCCGTTGGAGAGAACGGCCAGTGAATACCGCTCCTTCAGCCGAGGAAGCGCCGTCGCCACCTCGGGGTACGGTCTCGGATGAAGCCAGGCATCCATCAGGCGACTCCGCTGCTCCGGGCTGACGTCGAGGCCGAATTGCCGGGTCGTGAACTCCAAGGCTTGCTCCGACACCCGCCAGAAATCCTGATACCTCCCCATCAGGCTCCGGAGGAACGTGTACTCCAGTTGCTTCGCTCGCCACTGTGCAGCGAACGCCACGGGATCGGGGGCGATCCCCTTGCACGCCTCGGCGACCGCCCTCACATCCACCAGGGTGCCGTACATATCGAAGGCAATCCCCTTCACCCGACGTCTGGCCATCGATTTTCCCCTTCACCCTGTCCCTTTCCCCCAGTGGGGAAGAGAGATCGAGGGGGATCACATCTCTTTGTAGAACAGAAACATCTGAAGCCCGAGCAGGAAGACGAACAGGGGCCAGAGACGGCCAAGCCATCGCCCCTCCTCATTTCGTCGGAGCTGGAACCACCGGCTCAGGCCGGCCAGAAGCGCAAGCGTTCCCATGACCGCATGCTGAACATAGATATTCGTCTGGGTGTCGCTGGCTGAGATGCCGAGGTCGTGACTGTGGCCGAGGAGCATGAAGCCGCCCACCAAGCAGAGTGTGGGAAAGATATAGGCCCACCGCGACTGCCCGACCTGTCCGCTCCGCCCGAGATACTCGACCCATCCCAAGGCGAGGAGCAACAGGACCGAAAGCCGGTGCTGAACCATCTCGGGGATGCGCATGCTCTCGAGGAATCCAACGGGGCCGAAGGGCCAAGCCTCCGGGTCGTTCCGGACGAACAGGAAGGCCGCCAATAGGACGAATACCATCGGCCAGGCGCGCGCCCATCGGAATCGTCGGCCCTGCCACCCTTCCAGAAACGACCCGATCGCCATCAGCATCAAGGCGGCCCCCGCCCAGGTGTGGTTGAAGACCGAGTAGGCATAGTCGTCAGCGGTTTGCTGGAGGGCCGGCCAGGGGCCAGGGCCCAGCCCTGGCGAGGAGAGAGGGGGCGGACGTGGGGTGAAAAGGTCGGAGAGCCTGGCCAGGCTGAGCGTGCCATGCGGATCATCCACGGCCGGGGGCACGCCGCTCAGGACGGCTGCCAGGCCCAGGATCGCCGCGCCAACGCTGACCTCGATCTCCACCAGAGACATGAGACGGCTCGCCAGGGTGGCTCGATCCGCATGCGATCTCTTCTCCGGGGACTGGCTGGCTTTCAGCGCGGGCCGGATCACGAGGAAGTTCAGCGAGCCGGCGGCGAGCACCGGCAGCAGCAGGAGCAGCTTTGCAAGCAGGGTCAGGCCATAGGGTGACGCAATGACCGCTTGCAGGCTATCCAGGTTCCGCGTCGCGTTGTAGAGGCCGGTGGCGGCCAGAGTCGCCGCGCTGGCGAGGGCGATCGGGGTGATCCTGTTGACGATGCGCGTGAGGATGGGGCGTCCGGTCTCGGCCTCCAGGTGGCGTAGTCGCCTGAGCAGGAGGCGGAAGTTGATCAATAATCCAATCCAGGACGCGGCGGCGAGAATATGCAGGGCGTCGGCAGCCACAGCCGTGGGGGAGCCCGAAGGCAACGCCGACGCGTGGCTGGCGAGGGCGCGCGAGGCGAGCGCGGCTGCGGCCAGAGCGAGCGCCAGCCACCAGCGGGGACCGGCCATGGGCTGGGAGCGCCCCGCCGTTCGGCCAACCTCACAACGGGTGCTGAGCGTGAACAGCAGGGCTGCGAGCAAGGCCGTTCGGCCGATCCACACCCAGCCGGTGGCGGTCCGGGTGAGCAGTCGCCAGACGACGGGGCTCTCCACCCCGCTTAGGATAGAGCCGCCCATGATATCTACGACCTGCAGGTAGAGCTCAGGCGGGCTCGCGGCGAGGGCGATCCATCCTGCGATCCTCCCAGCGCGGGCCACCTGTCTCTCACACGGGTCGAGGTCGTCAGATGAGAGGTCGCTTCTGCCAAAGGCCGGCCGAAGGACGGCAATGACAAACCACGGCCCGGCCGCCGCCGTGACGAGGGCGATGAGCAACAGTGGGCGAATTAGCGCATCGAGCATGGCGAGGTGTTAGGGATGAAGGGGGGAGCTTACTTCACGATCTTGATCGAGCGGCTAGTGCCGTCCAATTAACTTCGCCTAGCGGCGTTGCTGGCCCCCGGGGCACTCCCTGCGACGTACCTGACAACGTACGCCTCGGTCTGCCCCGTGAGCCGCGCCTTGCCATGCTCGTTTCTTGGCCCGGCACAGTCCTTTCCCACTCAGGGCGAGATAGTTCAGCGAGCACTGGGCGCCGACTGGCCAGCGTGGAATTGCTCGCGGACAGTGCGGTGGCAGGGTCTCCCTTCAAATCCGGTTGATCCATCCCAGCCCCTCGAAGACTGACTTCACGGAGGCGAGATTGTTGCGATTGAACAGACTCCTGGCGGCGCTGCGCCACATCCCCTGTCGAGCCTGGGCGACGGAGTCGCTGACCGAAACGGCCACATGTTGCATGACGGAGGCATCCCGGTAGCAGTCGATCATACACCTGGTGCAGCCGTCCCGAACGCGGCGCGAATCGTCGAAGTCAAATATCGAACAGATCGGCTCCTCCCAGTAGTGGCACCGCCAGAGGAGAAAGTTCCAGTCGAGGTAGAAATACTTGTAGCCGCCAAGGCACTCGAACCGCTGGGGCTCTTTTCGGAGAAACCGCTGCATCTCTTCGAGCGAGGCAGTCGGGTTGACGACATGCATGTGACGCTTGAGCTTTTTCACCTCGTCGAAGACGTGCAGGAGCTCCTCGGCGGTGTAGCTCACGAGCGAAGAGTTGGCGTGACCCAAAAAGCTGGAGCCGAGGGTGGTCAGGGGGTAGGAGAAGGTCACGTTATCGAAGCCGAGGGATCTCAAGAAGGGAGGGAGCTGGGCGTAGTCGTCGATGAGGCGGCTCATCGTGACCGAGGCGGTGCTCTGAATCCTCAGTTGCTTCAGCAGCCCGTTCGCCTGCTTGATTTTCTCACAGACCTTGGGCAGCCGTCGATTCTCCTCGTGTTCCTTTACCGAGGCGGCGTCGATGGAGATCAGGATACTCGACAATCCGCTTTCCTTGAGCGCGTGGATATTCATGCTGTCAAGGCGGGAGCCATTGGTGACCAAGATGACGACCATCCCTCGGCCCTTCGCATGGCGGATGATGTCGAAGAGGTGGCGGTGGAGCATCGGCTCGCCGCCGGTGATGACAAGGTAGCGGACGCCGTGCCTTCCCAGGATGTCGATCGCGTCCTTGGCCTCGGGCAGCCCGGCGAAGATCCAGTTTTCCCTGGGCAGCTTGTCCAGACTGAAGCTGCAAAAATCACAGCCGGCATTGCAGGCGTTATTGATGGCGAACTGGCAGAAGCCCGGCCCCCCTTCGAGAAGGGCCTGCTTGACCACGTGCAATCGGCCCTTGAGCGGACCGTTCGTCGCCAGGTCTTGGGGGGAAGGAGCGACGCGAAGCGTCCCGTTGTCGCTCATGCCGGCGAACTCTTATGCTTCATCATAAAGCTGAGAAACTCTCGACCCTCCCGGAGTCGCCGGACCATTACCTCGCGGTCCTTCAACATGTCCTTGACGATGCGGAGAATCGGCTTCGGGCGGAAGTAGAAGCGTCTATAGAATCGTTCCATCGCCTCGAATATCGCCGCGCGGGAGAGGCCCGGGTATTCCAGCGTCGCCTCTTGAACGCCCGAATCGTTGACGAGGCTGCCCTTGGCCAGCCACCCGTTCTGAACGGCCTGCTCGTACAGCGCCGTGCCAGGGTATGGAGCCGAGAGCGACACCTGGATGCTGTAGACATCAAGGTCGCAGGCGAAGCGGATCGTCTGCTCGATAGTCTCCGGCGTCTCACCCGGAAGACCAACGATGAATGTGCCATGGATGAGGATCCCGAGCGACTTGCAGTCCTGAGTGAACTTCCTGGCCTGTTCTATGCGGATACCCTTTTTGATGTTGTTGAGGATCTGCTGGTTGCCCGATTCGTATCCCACCAGGAGCAGGCGCAATCCGCCGTCCTTCAGCGCCTTCAGGGCCTCATACGGGACATTGGCTTTGGCGTTGCATGACCAGGTGAGGCCAAGCGTCTTCAGTCGTCGGGCAATCTCAATGGCGCGGGGGATGTGGTCCGTGAATGTGTCGTCGTCGAAGAAGAACTCTCTGACCTGCGGAAAATATTGCTTGGCCAGCTTCATCTCCTCGTAGACGTTCTCCGGGCTGCGCACCCGGTAGACGTGCCCACCGAGGGTCTGGGGCCAGAGGCAGAAGGTGCACCTCGACCGGCAGCCGCGCCCGGTGTAGAGCGAGACGTACGGGTGGAGAAGATAACCTATGGAATAGTTCTCAATGGTCAAATCCCGCTTGTATACGTCGGTGACGAAGGCAAGCTCATCCATGTTCTGGATGAGTGGACGATCGGGCGTGTGGGCGATGCTGCCGTTCCTCCGGTAGCTGATGCCGCTGACGTCCTTCCACCTGTCCCGGCTCGCGACGTCCCTGATGGTGTAGTCGAACTCGTCGCGGGTCACAAAGTCGATCGCCGTGGAGGCCTTGAGGGTCTCGTCCGGCAGGACAGAGGTGTGCGCTCCCACGAAGCCGATCAGCGCGCCCGGACGCTCCTGCTTGAGGCGCTCTGCCACCTTGACATCGTTGCGCAGGGAGGGAGTGCTGGTATGAATGACGATCAGATCATAATCATTGATCCGGTGGACCACGTCCTCGACGGTGAGCCCATCAGGGGGAGCGTCGATCAACCTGCTCCCTGCCACCATGGCTGCCGGCTGCGCCAGCCAGGTGGGATACCAGAACGAGCGGATCTCACGCCGCGCCTGATATCGGGAGCCGGCCCCGCCGTCAAATCCGGAATACGAAGGGGGATTCAGAAACAGCGTCTTCCTCATCTAGCTTCCTCCTCAGACGCAGTTCCGGGTT
>Ga0184610_1000258_pt1 | contig 13456 bp, 11 predicted proteins | sample PLM1_100_coex_FD_133011 | JGI IMG/M metagenome (GOLD analysis project Ga0184610, IMG submission 133011) | Groundwater sediment microbial communities from an aquifer in East River, Colorado, USA - PLM1_100_coex | ecosystem: Environmental > Terrestrial > Soil > Riparian zone | place: USA: East... | reverse complement strand
GGGGACAGCCTCCTGGCCATCAGGCGGTTCGGCCTGGAGGACGGGTTCGACCACCTGTCCACCGGCGGCGGCGCCTCCCTCGAGTTCCTGGAGGGCCGGGAACTCCCTGGGGTGACGGTGCTGGAGGTCGAGGGATGACGAAGCGGCGTCCCATCATGGCGGCCAACTGGAAGATGAACAAGACCCACCTGGAGGCCATCCGGGACGTGCAGAAGCTCTCGTACCTCCTCGACCGGGGCGACGCCGAACAGGTGGAGGTGGTCATCTGCCCGGCGTTCACGGCGCTCCGCGCGGTCCAGACGCTCATCGACAGCGATCGGTTGCCATACAGCTTGGGCGCTCAGAACGTGCACTTCGAGGAGAAGGGCGCGTTCACCGGCGAGGTCTCGCCACCCATGCTCCAGGCCCTGAAGTGTGGCTACGTGATCGTGGGGCACTCCGAGCGCCGCCAGCTGTTCGGCGAGACCGACGAGATCGTGAACAAGAAGGTGCGCGCGGTCTTCTCCCACGCCATGGTGCCGATCCTGTGCGTGGGGGAGAGCCTCGAGGAACGGGATGCCGGTGCTACGGAGGAGAAGGTGGTGGGCCAGGTGCGACGGGACCTCCAGGGCGTCACGCCCGAGGACGCCGCCCGGCTGGTGATCGCCTACGAGCCCATCTGGGCCATCGGCACCGGCCGCAACGCCGAGCCGGCCGACGCCGGCCAGGTTATCGGCCTGATCCGGGAGACGCTGTCGTCGGCGTATTCGAAGGGGGTGGCCGACGCGGTCCGGGTCCAGTACGGCGGGAGCGTGAAGGCCGGCAACATCCGCGACTTCATGGCGCATCCGGAGATCGACGGGGCATTGGTGGGCGGGGCCAGCCTGGACCCGGAGGAGTTCGCGCTCATCGTCAAGTACCGATAGGGGACCGGCGTGTACCGATTGCTCTACGTCTGCCTGGATGGGCTGGGGGACGATCCGGTCCCGGTCCTGGGGGGCCGCACCCCGCTGGAGGCGGCCCGAACGCCCTTCCTCGACGCGCTTGCAGCGCAAGGCCGTACGGGAACCGTCGTCACGGTCGGCCCGGGCATCGCGCCGGAGTCCGACATCGCCGTGTTCGCCATCCTGGGCTACGACCCCCGAGGGGAGCACCCGGGCCGCGGCGTGGTGGAGGCCGTGGGGGCCAGCATGGACTTCCGCGACGGCGACCTGGCCTACCGCGTGAACTTCGCCACCGCGGACTGGCCCCGGATCGTGGACCGCCGGGTGGGGCGGGACCTCTCGTCGGACGAGGCCCGGGCCCTGGCCGCCGAGGTCAACGAGAAGCTGAAGCTCCCTCGTGCCACGTTCGAGCTCCGGTCCACCGTGGAGCATCGCGGGGTCCTGGTCATCCGGTCGGAGGAGGGGACGCTCTCCGCGCAGGTGACGAACACGGACCCCGCGTACCGCAAGGAGGGCTCCCTGGGGGTCGCGCTGGAGACGTTCGAGCTCGAGGTGGCCCGGTGCGAGCCGCTGGAGGACACCGATACCGCTCGGCGAGCCGCCGAGCTGACCAACGCCTTCGTCGAGGGGGCGGCCAAGATCCTCGACGCGTCGGAGGTGAACGCGGAGCGCCGGCGGAAGGGCAAGCTCCCCGCCAACCTCGTCCTGACCCGCGACGCCGGCGACCACGTCCCCAAGCTCCAGCCGATCAAGGACCGGTTCGGTCCATCCTGGGGCTGCTTCGTGGAGATGCCGGTCGAACGGGGCATCGCCGTGCTCCTGGGGATGGCGCCGGTCGACGCCCCCCGCCTGATGGCCGAGGCGGACTACGCGCGATGGGCGGCCCTGGCCGCCGAGGCCCTCGACGGCTTCGACGCATTGTACGTGCACATCAAGGGCCCGGACGTCCCGGCCCACGACGGCCGGGCGGAGGACAAGCGTGACGTCATCGAGGTGATCGACCGGGCCTTCTTCGGTGAGATCCTGCCCGGGATCGACACCAACCGGACGATCGTAGCGGTCACCGCGGACCACTCCACCTCGTGCGTGCGCAAGGCTCATACCGCGGAGCCTGTCCCCCTCCTGGTGACCGGGGGGCCCGTGCAACCGGACGGCTCGGACTCGTTCGGCGAGCGAGCCTGCGCGGCCGGCTCGCTGGGGCAGCTGCGGGGGATCGACATCGTGCCCCGACTGGCCGCTCTGATGCGCTCCTGAGCATCAGCCGGGACCGAGGCAATCCCCATCGGCCCGCACGCACGTATAACGCGGTTGGGCCAGGTTGTTCGGGAAGTCGGGCTGCCACTAGACTTCGGCCCTGCCGGGCCGGAAGGGAGCACGCCCACCGGGATGAGCCAGGTTACCGATACCGTCACCCAGCCCGAACTCGATGCGGGAGTAGAGGTTTCCGCCGCCGTCATCGGCCGGTCCCCGTGGGAGCTCTTCTGGCGGCGGTTCCGCAAAGACAGGGTGGCCCTGCTCGGGATGGGGTTCATCGTCCTACTGATCCTGCTGGCCATCACGGCACCGCTCATCGCCAGGTTCGTGGTCCATCACGGGCCCAACGAGCTCAACCAGGACCTGACCAACGAGATCGGCCTCCCCGCGGTCGGCCCCAGCGGGAACTACTGGTTCGGGGTCGACACGCTTGGCCGCGACGTGTTCGTTCGGACGATCTACGGGGCCCGGACCTCGCTCACGGTGGCGTTCTTGGCCACCGGCCTCGCCGTCGGGGTCGGGATCATCCTGGGGACGCTGGCCGGCTTCTTCGGCGGGTGGGTGGACACGGGAGTGTCGCGCGCCATCGACATCGTGCTGTCGCTCCCCATCCTGCTCTTGGCGATCGGGATCGCGGCGGCCTGCTCCATCACGGCGACGGGGTGCCTGGGCGGGCTGATCCAGCCGGGCATCTCCCTGGTCGTCGCGATCATCGCCCTGTTCAGCTGGCCTTACATCGGCCGCATCGTGCGAGGCCAGGTGCTGTCGATCCGGGAGAAGGAGTTCATCGAGGCCTCTCGGTCTCTCGGGTTCACCAACGCCGGGATCATGTTCCGGGAGATCCTTCCCAACCTGGCTGCTCCGGTGATCGTCTACACGACGCTCATCATCCCGAACAACATCCTGTTCGAGGCGGCACTGTCGTTCCTGGGGGTGGGCATTCCACAGACCACTCCATCCTGGGGGCGGATGATCGCCGATGCCGCCGCCGGCCAGCTCTACACCGTGGCCTGGTGGATGCTGCTCTTCCCCGGGATGGCCCTCGTGTTCGCCACCCTGGCCTTCAACCTGGTGGGCGATGGGCTGCGGGACGCGCTCGATCCCAGGATGGGCGGCTGACCAACTCTTGGGAGAAAGCGGGAGAGGAACGAAGGAGGGAGGAGAACGGGAGAGAGCGTTTCTTCGACTGAAGGCAGACCAAATCCAATGGAACGAAAGGAGAGAAGTGGGCCTATGAACTTCAAGCGAACTGCCAGGCTCTTCGCGGTCGTAGGCGTGCTCGCCATCGTCGCCACCGCGTGTGGCGGCGATGAAGGCGGAGGCGCCTCGCCGACGGGGGGCGCGGTCGCGAAGGGCGGCACGTACCGGACCGCCATCGAGGACTTCGGGTTCACGAACGCGTTCGACCCCACCGGTGAGTACCTAGGGACGGCATGGGGCCTGTACTCGGACCTGATCCTGCGGAACCTCGTGACCTACAAGCACATCGACGGCGTCCCAGGCGACGAGATCGTCCCGGACATCGCCGAGAGCTGGGAGACCTCGGCCGACGGGCTCACGTGGACGTTCCACCTGAAGTCGGGAGTGCAGTTCGGGCCCCCGCTCAGCCGGGACGTGACGTCGGCGGACATCGCGTACGCGTTCCAGCGCATCAACACCAAGTCGTTGATCGCGCAGTACGGAAACTACTACGCCGGCGTGATCGAGGGGCTGACCGGTGACGCCAAGTCGCCCAGCACTCCCATCTCGGGCATCAGCACGCCGGACGCCTCGACGATCGTCTTCACCCTGACCAAGCCCACGGGTGACCTCCTGTACCGGTTCGCCATGCCGGCCACGGCGCCCGTTCCCGAGGAGGTCGGGAAGTGCTTCACCAAGGCCGGCGACTACGGCCGGTTCGTGATCTCGTCGGGCCCGTACATGATCAAGGGCCAGGACGCGCTGGACACGTCGTCCTGCGACGCGATGGAGCCCTTCTCGGGGTACGACCCGGACAAGTTCATGGTGTTCGTCCGGAACCCCAACTACGACGCCGCCACGGACAGCCCCGACGTCCGGTCTGCCAACCTGGACGGCGTGGTGATCACGATCGACACCAACACCGACGACATCTTCAACAGGATCCAGTCCGGCGAGCTGGACGGGTCATGGGCCAGCCTGCCGCCGAAGACCCTGGAGCAGCAGTACCTCACGAACCCCGACCTGACGGACAACTTCCACATCAACGGGGGCGATCGCACCTGGTACATCACGATGAACCTCCTGGTGCCGCCGTTCGACGACGTCCACGTCCGGAAGGCGGTCAACTTCGTGATCGACAAGGTGGCCCTCCAGAAGGTCTGGGGTGGTCCGCCCCACGGGGAGATCGCCACCATGCCGGAGCCGCCGGAGGTGCTCCCGGAGACGGCCCAGCTGGACCCCTACCCCAGTCCCAACCACGAGGGCGACGTCGCTGCGGCCCAGGACGAGATGAAGCAGTCGAAGTACGACTCCGACGGTGACGGTCAGTGCGACGCGGACGTCTGCAACAACGTTCTCTTGGTCAACCGCAACTCCACGCCGCACGTGGACATGAGTCCCATCCTTTCGGAGAACCTGGCCCAGATCGGGATCAACGTGAAGATCCGCGAGCTGGACACCGGCACCGCATACACGACGATCCAGACCGCGGACAACCTGATCGGGATCGCGTCCAACGCCGGGTGGGGGAAGGATTACGCCGACCCGTATGGGTTCGACTTCTTCATCTTCCACAGCGCGGGCATCGCGTGCTCGGGCCAGGTGAACTACTCGGAGCTCGGCATGTCGAGGGCCCAGGCGGCCGAGTGCGGCCCGAAGGTCCTGGCCGCGTGGAACGCCGCCACCGACAACGGGAAGACCCCGCTGCCGTCGGTGGATAAGAAGATGGACGAGTGCTACACGCTCACCGGCGATGAGCGGAGCAACTGCTGGGTGGAGCTGGACACCTTCCTGATGGAGGAAGCGGTCCCGTGGGTGCCCTACCTGTGGGCCACCGTGTTCACGGTGACCGGCGACTCCGTCACGCACTGGGAGTTCGACCAGTTCTCGGGCGCGTTGTCGTGGGCCCACATCGCCGTGAACAACGGCATCGACCCCAACTCGGTGCCGGTCGGCTAGGGCAAGGAACGGCAGAGGGAGGGGGCCGCCCGGCTTCGGCCGGGCGGCCCCCGTTTCCCCTCCTCGGGCCACCAGGATTAGACTGAAGGGACCATGGGCCGGTACATCGTCCGGAGACTGGTGTGGGTGGTCTTCGTCCTGCTGGTGATCACGTTCATCAGTTACATGATCTTCTTCGTGATGCCGTCGAAGGACCCGGCCATCATCTTCGCCGGCCGGCAGCCCACCCCCGAGCTGGTGGCCGAGGTCCGGCACCAGTTCGGACTGGACCATGCGTGGCCGGTGCAGTACGCCCTGTTCGTCAAGCGGATCTTCCTGGGCGACCAGTACGGGTGGCCTGGCCTGGGGTTCTCCTTCAACACCCGGTCGGCGCTGAAGCCCATCATCCTCAGCCGGCTCCTGGTCACGATCCAGCTGGCCCTTGGAGCAGCCGTGGTGTGGCTGCTGATCGGGATCCCCATCGGCATCCTGTCGGCGCTGAAGCCCCGGTCGGTCTTCGACCGGGTGGCCATGGGGTTCGCCCTGTTCGGGGTGTCGGCTCCCGTGTTCTTCATCGGGCCGCTCTTCCTGTACATCTTCTGGTTCAAACTGGGCGTCGCGCCCGGCTCGGGCTATTACTCGATCGGCCAGTACGGGCTGGGCACGTGGTTCTCCCACTTCATCATGCCGTGGATCGTGCTGGCCCTGTTGTTCGCGGCCTTCTACGCCCGGATGACCCGGGCCAACCTCATCGAGACCATGGGCCAGGACTACATCCGCACGGCCCGGGCCAAGGGCCTGTCCGAGCGGAGGGTGGTGCTGAAGCACGGCCTTCGGGCCAGCCTCACCCCCGTGGTCACCATGTTCGGCCTGGACCTCGGGGGCCTGCTCGGGGGGGCCTTCATCACCGAGACCGTGTTCAACATCCCGGGCATCGGCGCCTATGCCATCAAGTCCGTGGGCTCGGGTGACCTCTACGCCATCCTGGACATCACGATCATCGCCGGGTTCTTCATCACGTTCATGAACCTGGTCGTGGACGTCCTGTACGCCTTCCTCGACCCTCGCGTACGGTACGCGTAGGCCGATGGCCCGAAGGACGGCGCTGCCGAGGAGGCCCGGTGCCTGAGCCGCTGCTCGAGGTGAAGGACCTGCGTGTCCACTTTCCCACGGACGACGGACTGGTCAAGGCGGTGGACGGAGTCACGTTCTCTGTCATGCCGGGCGAGACCCTGGGGGTGGTGGGGGAGTCCGGGTCGGGCAAGAGTGTGTCGTTCCTCACCGTGATGGGCCTGATCAACGCCCGCCAGGCCAACATCCAGGGAGAGGTGATCTTCGAGGGCGTGGACCTCGTCAAGCTCCCTAAGGAGGAGATGCGGAACATCCGTGGCCTGAAGATCGGCATGGTCTTCCAGGACCCCATGACCTCGCTCCATCCCTTCTACAAGGTGGGGAACCAGATCTCCGAGGCCATCCTGGCCCACCGGAAGATCAGCAAGAAGGAGGCCATGGACGAGGCCATCGACATGCTCCGGCGGGTGGGGATCCCCCGGCCGGACGAGCGGGCCCGGCAGTACCCCCATGAGTTCTCCGGCGGCATGCGGCAACGGGCCATGATCGCAATGGCCTTGTCCCTGAACCCCGACCTGCTCATCGCCGACGAGCCCACCACGGCCCTCGACGTTACCGTGCAGGCTCAGATCCTGGACCTCATCGACCGGCTGAAGCAGGAGTTCAACGCCTCCGTGGTCATCATCACGCACGATCTGGGCGTGGTTGCCGAGCACTGCGACAACATCCAGGTGATGTACGCCGGCAAGGCCGTGGAATACGGCTACGCCCGGGACATCTACTACAACGCCGACCATCCGTACACATGGGGGCTGCTCCAGTCGATCGCCCGCGTGGACGCCCCCCGGAGCGAGCGGCTGAAGCCGATCAAGGGATTACCCCCGTCTCTGATCTTCGTCCCGCCCGGCTGCCCGTTCCATCCCCGGTGCCCCTACGTCTTCGACCGGTGTCGCACCGAGGTCCCCCAGCTCCTCCCGGTGGACGGGCACCACGCCTCGGCCTGCCACCTGTCGCTCGAGGACAAGGAGCGGATCTTCAAGGAGGAGGTGATGGTGCACCAGTGAGCGTGACCGTCTCCGAGCGCCGGGCGCCATCCGAGCGCCAGGGGGTGCAGCCACTGGTGAAGCTGGTGGGAGTGAAGAAATACTTCCCCATCACCAGGGGCATCATCTTCCAGAAGCACGTTGGCGACGTGCACGCCGTGGACGGCGTCGACCTGGAGGTCTATCCGGGCGAGACCCTGGGCTTGGTGGGTGAGACGGGCTGCGGCAAGTCCACCCTCGCTCGGGTGACCATGCGCCTGTTCGACTCCACCGAGGGCTCCATCTTCTTCGAGGGCCGCGACATCACGAAGCTGAGGGGCAAGGAGCTCCGCCTCATCCGGCGCGACATGCAGATGATCTTCCAGGACCCCTACGCCTCGCTGAACCCCCGCAAGACCGTGGGAAGCATCATCGGGGCCCCCTACCGACTGCACAAGACCATCCCCAAGAGCAAGATCAAGAGCGAGGTCCAGCAGCTGATGGAGCTGGTGGGCCTCAATCCCGAGCACTACAACCGGTATCCCCACGAGTTCTCCGGCGGGCAGCGCCAGCGGATCGGGGTGGCCCGGTCGCTCGCGCTGCGCCCCAAGCTCATCGTGTGCGACGAGCCCGTCTCGGCCCTGGATGTCTCGATCCAGGCTCAGATCCTGAACCTCCTGGAGGACCTGCAGGCGGAGTTCAACCTGACGTACCTGTTCATCGCCCACGACCTGTCGGTGGTCAAGCACGTGTCGGACCGGGTCGCGGTGATGTACCTGGGCAAGATCGTGGAGATGGCATCCGGCGACACCCTGTACATGAACCCCAAGCACCCGTACTCCGGTGCCCTGCTCTCGGCCGTGCCCATCGCCGACCCCGACCTGGCCGCCCAGAGGAAGCGGATCATCCTGGAAGGGGATGTCCCCTCGCCCATCGACCCGCCCTCGGGATGCCGGTTCCACCCCCGGTGCCCCCAGAGCCGGGCCATGTCGGTCGCGCAGGGCCTGGGCGACCAGCCCCACCCCCGGTGCAAGGAAGAGGAACCCGAGCTCACGCCGCAGCACCCAGGGCAGGTGGCGGCGTGCCACTTCCCGTTGCCGGACCAGGCGGTCATCCAGGTGGACGCGGGCTAGACTGGGCCCGTGCTGAACGTCGCCGCGCTGGCGCTGAACATCGCCTCGTCGCTGTTCCTGATCGTCTTCATCCTGCTGCACTCGGGCCGAGGGAGCGGGCTGTCCGACATGTTCGGGGGCACGAGCAGCCTGACCGGAGGGACCTCCCTGGAGCGCCGGCTGGACAAGATCACGGTGGTCACGGCCATCATCTTCGGCCTTTCCACGTTCTGGCTGTCCTGGCAGTGGGGGAAGTAGGCCGGGCCCGCCTGAAGCGGTTGTAGAATCCCTCTCGCCGTCGGAGTGGCGGAACTAGGTAGACGCGCTAGGTTGAGGGCCTAGTGGGCGCATAGCCCGTCGGGGTTCAAATCCCCGCTCCGACACCAAAGGACTGCCATGCGCATCCGGCTCCTTCGGGAGATGAGCCACCGGCATCCCGAACAACGGAGCCTCACCCTCCGGCACGTCGCACTGACCTTCCTCGCGTTCAGCCTCCTGGCTGAGGTCTCATGCTCCGTCGACGGGAGTGTCGGGTCGGGGGGGAGCTCACCGAGGCCGGGCGGACCGGGCACTGCACAGGCGCCGACATCGTCCGCGCCGCGGGCGACGCCGACCGCATGGGCGTCCATCAGCCCAAAGAGCCCGATCGACCACGTCGTGTTCATCGTGAAGGAGAACCGGAGCTTCAACCACTACTTCGCGACCTATCCCGGCGCGATCGGAGCAACCGAAGGGAGCACGATACGCTGCACCGACGAGCAATGCGTCCCCGGGCCGAGCGTCGAACTGACTCGAGCGACCGACATCCTCCCGCACGACCTCGTGCACTGCTTCCTGTGTGGGGTCGTCGCGGTCGACGGCGGCCGGATGGACGGGTTCAACCGGATGAACGGGCTTCGTCGGCCGAACGATTACGATGACGTCCGCACCCTGGGGTACGACCTCCAAGGCTACACGTACTTCACACGATCGGGCATCCCCAACTACTGGGCGTACGCGGACAGGTTCGTGTTGGCAGACCGGTTCTTCACGTCGATGTACGGCCCGACCTTCCCGGAGCATCTGTTCACCGTCGCCGCCAGCGCCAACCTCATCGTCGGAAACAAGGTTGGGAAGGAGAACCCCGGCGGGTACTGCGACGACGACAGCGAGTTCGCCCCGCGCTTCCGCGAAGGCCTTACCGACGAGCAGCTCGAGAGGGTGATGTTCCTCGAGGAGAACATAACCGAGGACGAGACCTATTTCGAAGAGATCCGAGCGCTGTGGCGCAACTTCCGGTTGTGTTTCGACATGAAGATCCTCCCCGACGCGCTCGAGCGAGCCGGCGTCAGCTGGAAGTACTACGCCACGCTCAATGGCTGGAACAACGCGCTCCAGGCGATCAGGCACGTTCGTTTCGGGCCGATGTGGGCGAAGGTCCAACCGCCGGCGAAGTTCCTGCGCGACCTCAGGACCGGACATCTGCCGGCCGTGTCGTGGCTGCTCCCACCCTCGCCGTACGACGAACACCCCGGGCTGGGGAAGAGCGCATGCTCCGGTGAGAACTGGACCGTTCAGCAGTTGAACGCGCTGATGCGCAGCCCCTACTGGCGCAGCACGGTCGTCATCGTGGTTTGGGACGACTTCGGTGGGTTCTTCGATCCGGTCGCACCCCCGCACCCTGACATCATGGGGCTGGGCCCCCGGACACCGGCGCTGATCATCTCGCCATACTCGCGTCAGGGCGACAACCGGCTCGGTGGGTTCGTCGACCACACCACGTACGAGTTCTCGTCCGTGCTCCATTTCGTCGAGCTGCTTCACGATCTGTCGCCACTCACCGAGCGAGATGCGTTGGCAGATCCACTGTCGGGGGCGCTGGATTTCGAGCACCCCAACTTCGAGGGGCTTATCCTCCCGTACCGCACGGACTGCCCCTACTCGCTCGGGCCCGCTTAGGTCGTTTCCGCCACGGTGGCATGCGAGTTCAACGAGCCACAGGGACGCGTCTCTGGACTCAGGTGCCGCAGGCGGACGATCCCTTGACGAGCGGAGAGGTGGTTCCCCGTGCGACCTGCAGGCAGTCCGTCGTCCCGTCCGGCCAGATCACCTTCACGTCTGCCGAGTGAGCTCGCCCGATCCCGAGCACTTGATGTCCGATCTCGGACTGGGATCGGAAGTTGACACCATCGGTGATCTGGCGCCAGAAGGACAAACCGCCGGCCTGGACGTGGAGGCGCGCTCCGATCCCCCACGGATTGTCGAGGTCCCCGTACAGGTCGAGGCCGACCCAGTTGCCGCCAGTTGAGACGTTCCGCAGAAGGACGTCCCTTCCTTGGCATCCACCCTCGGCTCCATTGGTGATGAACAGATCCACGCGGCCATCGCGATCGAAGTCAGCCGCCGCCGCCGAGTCGCCGCACCCATCGCGCGGTCCTCGTACGGAGGGGAGATCGATGCGCCGGAAGCCCCGTCGCTCGTGGACGATCAGGAAGTCGCCGAAGTTGGCGCCTACCGACTCCATGGGAGGGGGTGCTCCTTGCACGACGAACAGATCCAGATCCCCATCGTTCTCGGCATCGAACCACAGAGCCATCTGGCCCTTCTCCAGCGCCGTGTTGAACACGGGCTTCAGACCATGGCGCGTGTTCGCCAAGATCGTCAGCTCGGGAATGCTGACGACGGCGAGATCAGGGCGGCCGTCACCGTCGTAGTCACCCCACGCCGCAGCGTGCCAGGCACCGCCCGTCACCTGGGCCAACGTGATCTCGCGATACGAGCCGTGGACGTTCTCGTAGGCCACGGCGGGCTGCCCCGTGCTTGGGTACTGAAGGACGAGCAGGTCCGGGTCGCCGTCCACGTCCCAGTCCGCCCACGAGGAGCTCATGGTTTGCAGTTCGTCCTGGAGGCCTGCATCCGATCTCGTGAAGCCGTTCTCGACCCTCTCGAAGAGGGAGTTGGGCGCGAAGCGATCCACTCGCAGCGCGTTCCCGACGAACAGATCGAGGTCCCCGTCGCCGTCATGGTCCAGCCAGTTCACCGACTTGCTCCGGCCGAACAGATCCTCGACGCCAAGCTTTCGGCCAACGTCATAGAAGCCGTGACCGCGCTGGAGGAGGAGCTGGTTCGGACCCACTCCGGTCCCACGGTTCGCTCCCACGTCGCAGTACAGATCGGGGCGGCCGTCCCCGTTCGCCTCCCCCCATGCACAGCTATGGCGGTCAACCCACGACTTGTGTTCTATCGGGTCGTAGCCGGGGGGATGGACGAAATCGACCCGGAGACGCGAGTACCTTCCGCGTTCGTTCGAGAAGAAGTCCGGAGGCCCTTCATGGCGCCCGATGAACAGGTCCGGATAGCCGTTCCCATCGTAGTCGGCCAAGAGTGCTCCCCAGGAATCCCGTGGCTTGACCTTCGACGTTCTCGTGTGCTCGGTGACGTCCCGGAAGAGGTATCGGGGGCGCGGCGGCGGGCACGAGGCGACATCGGCGCCGCATGCCGGACTTCCAGGTGAGCTCGAACGTGAGGGCGCTGCTTCCCCGGAAATATGGGCAGATTGACGGGATGACGGCCGGCCGCCGGGAGACTGACCGGAGACGCACGCCTGGGCCGAGATGATGCCTGCGAGCGCGAGGCCTAGATATGCGCGTCCACGCAGGATCCTCACGGTTCTGGGGGAGTGTAACCTCCCCCAGTCCTAGGCACGACAGCTCCACAACCCCATGCCGCCTCTCATCTTCCTCTCACCGCTCCGGGCTAGGCTGAGCTCACCGGGAGGTGGCGGGTGCGGGTGTTGGTGGTGGAGGACGAGGTCAAGATGGCCGGCCTCCTCAAGCGGGGTCTGGAGGAGGAAGGCTACGCGGTCGACATGTCCGGCACCGGACACGACGCCCTGTGGCTGGCCTCGGAGAATCCCTACGACGCCGTCGTCCTCGACATCATGCTCCCGGACCTCGACGGCTTCGAGGTGTGCAGGAGGCTCCGGGCCGCGGGGCGGTGGAGCCCGGTGCTCATGCTGACCGCCCGCGACGCCGTCGCCGACCGGGTGTCGGGGCTCGACGCCGGGGCCGACGACTACCTGACGAAGCCGTTCTCGTTCGCCGAGCTCCTGGCCCGGCTGCGGGCCCTGCTCCGCCGGGGGGCGACGGAGCGGCCACCGTTCCTGGCGGTGGGGGACCTCACCCTCGACCCCGCGACCCGTCGCGTGAGCCGGGCAAGGACCCCCGTCGAGCTCACCGCCAAGGAGTTCGCCCTGCTCGAGTACTTCATGCGGCACCCCGGCGAGGTGCTCTCTCGTACCCGGCTGATCGAGCACGTGTGGGATTTCGCCTACGATGGCGACTCGAACGTGGTGGACGTCTACGTCCGGTACCTTCGGGAGAAGGTCGATCGCCCCTTCGGCTCGGATTCCCTGGAGACCGTTCGGGGGGCCGGCTACCGCCTCAGGGAGGAGCCCGGGGATGCGTCTGCCGATCAGGGCTAGGCTCACGCTCATCTCGGCGGCTCTCATGGCGGTGGTCCTCGCCGTCTCCGGAGGGTTCCTGTACCTGCGGCTTCGGGCCGATCTCCTGGAAGCCGTGGACACCGGGCTCGAGTCGCGGGCGGCGGCCCTCCTGCCGAACTTGGAGCGTTCGGATGGGGCTCTGGGGGAAGGAAGTGGCCTCGTCGATCCCGGCGACGCGTTCGCACAGGTCCTCGGCCCCGGCGCGGTGGTCATCCAGTCCTCACCGGGCCTGCGGACCGCTCCGCTCCTCACCGAGGCCGAGGTGGCCGGTCTGCGGGGGCCGCGGTTCCTCGAGCGCCAAGCGCAGACCGTGGATGAGACGGTCGATGCCCGGCTCCTGGCGGTCCGGGCTCCCGACGGGCGGGTGCTGGTGGTGGGCACCTCCCTGGACGACCAGCACGAGGCTCTGGCCCGCCTGGCCACCCTTATGGCGATCGGAGGCCCTCTGGTCCTCATCCTGGCCGGCGGGGTTGG
>Ga0184610_1000257_pt1 | contig 13460 bp, 17 predicted proteins | sample PLM1_100_coex_FD_133011 | JGI IMG/M metagenome (GOLD analysis project Ga0184610, IMG submission 133011) | Groundwater sediment microbial communities from an aquifer in East River, Colorado, USA - PLM1_100_coex | ecosystem: Environmental > Terrestrial > Soil > Riparian zone | place: USA: East... | reverse complement strand
TACGGCTTATACTCCTCCCGAATCGGATGGAAGATGTCCAGAGCGAGGGCGCGTTCTGGTCCGGTGACGACACCATGCTCCACCCCGCCGGGGATAATGTACATGTCGCTCTTCCGGACCCGCTTGGTCTGGCCCCCGATGGTCATGTCGAACTCGCCCTCGAGGACGATGCCGGCCTGCTCGTGAGGGTGACTGTGCATCGGCACCACAGAGCCGGGCTCTAGCTCCACCACCGACAGCATGAGCTTTTCGCCCCACGCGAGGCTCAATCGTACCCCCGGGGCCAATTGCTTCTTGAAGGTCTCCTTCAGATCGATGAAGTGCATGTGGCGCCTCCTGATAGCACGAGGTATCCTCGAGTATAGCGGACGGAACAATGAGCGATGCGGCGCTGGGTTACCGCCTCACCCGTGTCCCTCAGGACCGGCGAACGAACCCTATGCGCCGGGGAACCCCCGGAGCCCCTTGATGGACAACGTCACCTGATCGAAGGGGGTGAGAGCGGTCTTGGACCCGTCGAGGAAGGAGATCTTCCGGCCATTCACCACAATCTCGACATCCTGCTGAAGCTCTCCCGCTTGAAACACGAACTCCTGGAAAGCGGGGCCCATGAGCCCCCCCAACTTCTCCAAGAGTTCTTCCACCGTCTCGGCATCGATCCCGAATGTGGCCGTTCCCGCGGCCTTGCGGATCGCGCCGAGGAACCTCACTTCAGCCATCAGTACCCTCACGCGACGGTTTGAGAGGTCGAGCAGCCTAGTGTACTGCGTCTAACGCTTCTTTACAGATCCCGTTCACCCTGAGGCAGTCGAAGGGTCACTGTGTTCAATACGTTCCGCCCATGGATCGACAAGCCTGTTCTGAAGCACCCCAGCCGTGTCCTTCGACACGCTCAGGATGAACGGCTGGGGTGTCGAGGGGCCTGTCCTGAGCCCAGCCGAAGCCTGCGCTGAGCCAAGTCGAAGCGGGCTCACCACGAACGGTTTGTATACGTACTTCTGACGCATCACACTAGAGTGAACAGACTTCAGGCGGTCAAAGGCGGGATGCAATAGGCCTCGTTATGATCGCTGTAAAGGCAGGAAGGCGGGAACTCCTGGCCTCCATGAGGCTGGAACTCCGCGCTAGGATCTCACCAGATGGAGCCGTGGTCATGTATGCAGTGTCTTGTAGCCCAATACTGTCGTGGTTGTCAAGGGGATTCTCCCCCCTGCGGAGGGATGTCCGGGTCGATTCCAGGGTGTCATTGTCAAGGCATGTGCCTCGCAGGCTGAGGTGATTGTATTCGTGGTCCTAACGGACTGTTCGGGAGGTCAATGGGAGACCTCATGGCGCTGAACAATGCGCCGATGAGTCGTCTCATTGGGTCATGGGTGGGCTCGACCGCCTCTGTTCATCCGGGATACGGCGATAGATCCAAGGTTCCGGGTCCGGCGGGCAGTTCAGGGGGGGGCCTTGATCTCATCGATTGGAGTGGGTACGAGGTCGGCCGGTCAATCGGTCAGTCGGGATCGAGGGCTCTAATCTCCCCGGTCTCCACGATGACGACCGGAAATCCTTCCAGCGCAGGCGGAATGCTCCTCGAGAGGTCCGGGGTGTTCTTCAGCACGAGCACCTGAATGCACGGCTTGCCCTCGCATTCGCCGATGGCTGTCCCCACTACGCCGGGAAGCGACATCAAACGGTCGGTGTGCTGATCGAGGACCGTCTCGATGGTCTTCTTGGCGATGGATTCTCCCTTCTTCCCGGTGCCCGCTGCATCATTTGCGAACGTGATACCTGCCAGGAGGGTGACCAAGAAGGCCAATGTGCTCACGAAGACCTTGATCGTGGCGGTCATTGGGTGTGGGGACGTGCTGGTTACTGTCGCCCTTCGTCGGACACTGCACGGTTGGGAAGGACGGATCTGGCATTCGCAATCGAAGCTGGTGTGCTGGTGTCCGGCGAAGCCGTTCTCTCACTCACCATCGATCGTCACGCCGAACTCACCAAGTACCAGGTCTATCCTGTTGGCGATCGCAGTACGCCCGCTGCTGGTCCCGGCGTACAGCAAGCCGACCGGGTTTCTCCCGGGGTCCGTGACCAGGAGTGAACCCGAATCGCCAGCCTTGATGAACGTCTTTCGGGACCCGACGACTATTTGGTTAACGAATCGCGCTGTCCCGGAACTGTAACCGATATTCACCGTCGCATTGACACCGGTCACCTGCCCGCGGGTCAGTTGGCTCGTCCGACCATATTTCTGAACCTCTTGGCCGACGGACGCCGAAACGATTCCTGATTGTGGCAGGCCGTACCCGTTGGATGGGGTGGCCTTGCCCAGATTGGCAGGGGAGGAAACGGCAATTGCCGCGTCAATCGTGTTGCTGGCTGAAGTGGAGAAAACGATCGACTTAAAGGCAGAGAGCGTGCCGATGACATTCGCGGGGTCATAGGTACAGCTCGTATCGTACCGTCCGGGCTGAAGGACCTCGCTGTTTCCAGGCGCCTTATTTTCAAGGGCGTAGACGTGGTTGTTGCTCAGCGCATACACGGTGCTTCCGTTCTTGACGCGGGCACCGATGGTTCCAGCGGAACACTCATACCGGTTCCCAGTTGACACACCAATCGGCACAGGTCGAGGCCACGCGCTGGTGGTGCTGATCGCCGTGCTTCCAATCTTTCCTTTGTCTGAAGGTGGGCCCTGCCTGGCCTGCTGGAGGGCAAAAAATTCGCCTGTGGCTTCAACTACGACCGCAGTGCCGTCAAGGCTCTCGGGGATCCCAGTGACCCCCGGCCTCTTCGTATACACCTTCACCGCCGGCTGGCCATCGTCGGTGAGTCCGGCGGCAGTCCCCACGACATCCGGGTGGGCCATGAGATACGACTCATGGCGGTCTTTCACTTCTATAGCCCGCGCGATGCCTGTCACGTGAGGCGGTTGGCCCGACTGAGCTGCTGAATCACCCTGGCCGGGCGGCAAGCCCAACCACCCTAAGAACACAAGGAATGTGGCGACAAGCAGTCCGATAACGATCCTTGATCGAAACAGCGATCTTGCCATGGCGAGATTCCTCCTCAGAAAGCGCCCCCGGTCCCTGTCAGATTTACCTGTCGGTTTCACCGAGCACTAGCCGAGTGTGTCACAGATTCATCACGATGTCAAATCCTTCCAGAGCTGGGTAGCGGGATAACACTACCCTGCGGCGCGCTGTCCGGGTCAATTCGAGAGACGGGTGTCTTGAACAAGATTCTCCTGGAAAGACGAAAGGCAGGAGGCATCCCCCCTGCCTTTCGTCTGAAGCGTCGCTCGTGCGGATCTGGCTATTGACCCGGGCACACAAACCCCGCATTCACTGCGGCGGTCCTGGCGACATCCCGGTCCTGCGCGATACTCCCGCCACTCACACCGATCGCGCCGATCGGCACCCCGCCCGAGCAGAGGGTATAGCCGCCGTCAAAGGCCACGATGCCATCCTTTCGATTGGTGGACTGCAGGCCAAAGAGGTCCGCGCCTGGCTGTACGAGCGGCTTTAACTGCTCAGTGTTGACGCAGGCTGGACTGGCGTTGTCGTTGCAGAACGCGGTCGCCGAAAACGCCTTGGCCTGGGCGATGTCGATGCTGCCTATCCAGGCGCCATCCATCCTGGCGAAGCCCTTCAGCCTGCCTCCTCGATCGACGACCGCGATGTCCATCGGTACGCCGATCGCACTGGCTTGAATGGTGGCGAGGGTAATCACGTTGACCATCTGCAAAAAATCAATATCAGCGGCCGACGCCGTGACAGGGGTGAGCCCGCTGAGCACCATCGCCAGAGCGCAAATGGAAAGCGCCGCTGCCATCACCCTCATAAACTGTTTCATCTCCGTTTCCCCCTTTGTCTTTGGGGTCCGCAACGACCCCAATTGTGTATGATGCAGTTACCATCTCCCGCTCGTCTTTGAACCCGAAGAAATCAGAATGACCGGCGGAGTTCAAGCATCTGTATCACCACCTCCTTTCCACCGCGCTAGCGGCGTGTGTGGCCCCCAAAAAACAACGCCCTCTCGAGTCATACGAGGGCCAAGAGGGCGTTTCACTGAATCAAGCGCCATCCAGATTTCGAGGCTTCGCAGAGGTCCTATAGTCACCCCGGGACCATCTTGATCACCCTTGAGGGAGCCAAAATCTCACACGCCCCCCCACATGTCAAGAAGTTTCCTTGCAAGTTTCGGCTGACGTGCAAGGTGTGTAACGAGGGAACAGAGCGTGGCAAAAAGGAAACGGGAGCGCGAGGCCCCCGTTTCCTCTCCTGTCAAGTTTCCTTACACGAAGTGCAGACCTTTAGCAAATCTGGCGGCGATCACCTCCCTTCTTCGGTCGCTCGTCTCGTCCAACCCTCCTGCATCTGCCTTCACGGATGTCGCCAAACGGCTACGGGCGCTACAGCGATTGCAAGAAGGCGATCAGATCCGCCCGTTGGCTGGGTGGCAGGTTGAAGAACCGGCTTCGGACCCCACTCGCCTCTCCCCCGTGAAGTTGGATGGCGGTGACCAGATCGGTCGCCCGGGCGTCATGGAGGAAAAAGCTCCGCGCGCGCAGCCCCCAGAGCGGCGCCGTCCGCCATCGTCCGCCCCCCGCGGCCCCTTCGATGATATGATCGTCGAGCGCCCCGCCCATATAGTGGTGGAGCAGGTCAGAGTAGAGCGGGACCTCCTTTTCGTTCAACGCCTCGATAGCGTTCGGCCCGGTCTTCATGGAGGGCGCGTGGCACAGGGCGCAGCCGATTTGCGTGAAGAGCGCCTCCCCTCGCAGGCCGGCGTCGGTGATCGGCCCGCGAGGCGGCGGCGCCAGATACGTCGTGAAGAACATGAGCAGGGAGAGGCGCGCGGCGTCGGCGTCCTCGAGGTCCGCCGCGACGTCACACCCGGCCGGGATCGGCTGGCCCTGTGGCGACATCTCGTTTCTGAGGAGGTAGTTCGTGACCCCCAGCTCGTTGACCATGGCAAGCCCGACGAAGTCTAGGATGGTCGGCACGGCCGCCTTCCAGCCGAACCGGCCGATTACCCCATTACTGACGTTGGCGCGCCCGGCGATCCCGTCGCCGTTGCCGTCGGCCGGATCGGCGCGAGCCAGGATCTCCGAATCGGGGATGGCCTCGATCAAGCCAAGGCCGAACAGTTGCGGCGGCTGCCGAAGCCCGGTCCGGTTCGCCTCCGCAGGCACCACCTCGGGAGCCAGGGAGCAGCCCGGCAGCTCGTTCGCCACGCTGAACTTCTGCAGGTTGGGCCCTCCAAGGTGTAGCAGGGGATCGAACGGCAGTCCTTCCACCTGCCGGGCGAACCGGATCACCCGATTCTCCAGGGCAGCTCCCGACCCGCCGGGAGCCGGAACGGAGTGACACTCCACACAGCTCCTCCCGTTGAACACAGGGCCCAGGCCGGTTGCCGGGGTCTGCGCAGCCATGAATTTCTCTTTGCCGAATCCAAAGGCCGCCAGGTCCACATCCGGAAGGCCGGGGAGCGGATCGCCGAATTCCGGGGCGACCTGAGCCGTGAGCGTGCGCACCGGAGGAAGGAAGGGAAGAGCCAGGAGAGGGAGAAACAGCAGAAGCCATCGACGGTGTTTCATGAACGACCTCCTTGCAGCGCAGCAGCCGAGGGAGATGTCTCTGCATCCGGACGGAAACGCGATCAGCCGTGTACCTGCTTAGACAAAGGAGGTCGCCAGAAGTTCAAAGCCTCTCTTCTGTCATTGCGAGGCCTCGACACGTCGCGGCCGAAGCAATCTCGCACTGGCTTAGATTGCTGGCCTCAACCGAGATCCTCCACAGTGGCGGCCGCGGCCTTCCGGTTGTGGCGGCAGCCGAAGGCATCGAGACCGCTAGGGTGGGCCGGTGCGGAGACAGGACCATGGGCGAGGAGACCCATGGAGGTACCCAGGGCGAACAACAGGCCGCGCACGGCTCAGCGCTTGGTGCGGGCCAACCGCTGGGCCCGGGCCTCAGAGAGCGCCTGTTCAAGCTGTGCCTGGACAGTCCCTTCGTCATGCGGGTGCACGCAGATGGCCTCGTGCAGGCGGGACAGGGCGTTGGCGACCAGCATCAGTCGCCCGGAGATTCTCAGCGTCGTGCGGAAGGCACTGACCCCGTTGGAGAAGGTGCAGAGAGTCTCCCGAGCATGGGGCCGGTAGCGCACCTGGACCCAACAGCCACAGGGGAGCACCGGCTCGCCGGTGCGCTGCTCGGCCAGTTCCCACCACGCAAAGTCACGCTGGTCCAGGGCAGGCAGATCCTTGACCTCCACCCAAACGAGCCCGCCTTCCGCTTGCCAAACCGAGCGGATGGAGGGGAAGTGGCGGGTGAACCACTCTGGGGCAAGGTGTACCCAGGCGTTGGCCTCCGTGAAGGTGGCGTGCCGGCGAGTCACGGGAGTCACATCCTGATCGGGATGGCAACGAGGAAGCGCTGGGGGAACCCTTTACAGATGGGACGCATGATCTACCAACTGACGTCTGTTAGCCTGAAGCAAGATGCGGCACGACCGGCCTGCTAGGCTATCGCTGAAGGTGCATAGTAGTCAAGGAGAGAGGAGTATCCCGCGAGCTGCTGGGGGGGGTGGTGGCTCAGTCGTGCCTGTGAAGATTACGGGGTGTAAACTACACCTCACTCAGTGGCAGACGCAGTTCCTGCGAGCACCACCAACCTACACTCTGGCGCCTCACGTGCGGCTCCCAGGGGGTCTCCAGATGATCGCTTCGCGCAGGCGCGCCGAGCTCAACGACATCCTGGCCTGCTTCCCTGACGGGGCGACGAACCGAATCACATACCCAGCGGCCTACTGCCCCCTAACCGTCGCCTTCAGCGGCGCGGCACCCTTGGCCGCGGCCGGCTGCAAGGCCTCGTTAGGCCGCTCAATCAATTTTTGTCGGATCGGGTGGTCGTGGGGGTTCGGGTATCGTTTCACTCAGCTTCCTAAAGATTAGCGGTGCTGAAGCGCCGATTTGAATGGCCAAGATCGCGTTGAGCGTTGTTCCCGACTTGGCGTATGCAACTGCGATAAGGCCTCCAACAATCACCATCACGGCCGAAACAATGTAGTACGTCCATGACTTGAGCCAGTACGGATATTCCTTTGGCCCCCGGTGACGAAGTGCGAACACAACGTTGACCTCTGCACCGAGGCCGCCAAAGAGTGCCCACAAAAATGTTTCGACTGGGCTCATGGGATCTCCTAGGTCGATGAAGAAGATGACGAGACTGAGGTCCAGACTTTCTCGAAAAGGCTTTGTCGGTCGAAGTAGCGACTTTGCAGCGTGTACAAGTCCTCGCCGCTCGGCGCTGGAACTGCTGACTGTCTTACGAGGACCGGGTACTTTCGAAGTATCCGACGGATCCCTTCGTGGTCTAACCCGCTGGCCCTCGAGAGTGCGGAGATTGTTCTCCACTCCCACCTCGGATCCTCTAGTGCCTCGAACACCTTTGTCTCGAGGTGACCGCTTATCGCCTTCCGCCAGTCGGTTTCCATCGTCATCCTCCCTTTCCTGAGAATTGCTGGCGCCTAATGCTGCGTATAAGCCGCGGCCGGAGCTGGACTTGCCGCCCACGTCAAGGGACGTGCGGCGCTGGCCGCCGGCTTCATGCACTAGTTATGCGTTCACACTCGCCCGCTGATCCAAACGACAGGTCACGCTCGTCCCTGTGTGAGCTCCAGGCCTCTTCTATAGAGGAATGGAATCACATACGCAGGGGCGCCTCTCCGCGTGCCAGGCGCAAGTAGACCGATCGACACCAGATCAGCGGTTACGCGTTCCCATTCCGCCCCGAAGGTCCGACGGAGGGCTTGCTCACTATACTCGGTCTTGCCGCCCATCAGCTTTTCAATGTGCTGCCATAAGTGAGGGAACTCGGCTTGGAGGTAGGTCGTCCGCTTCCGCACTGAAAGCTGCTCGAGGCCATACTTGAGCGCAGGCGAGGCTATCACCCATTCCGATGATCCTGCGGGATTCGCCCGACAGGCGTCCTGCTGATGCTGATTTGCTCGAATGAGGAGATCCAAAACGTCTCGTGGAGTGACGACGCCCCGCCCGTCAGCACACCTAGTGTAGATCCACGTGAGGGTTGGACTTTGCTTCTCGCCCCGGTGCACTGTGCGCGGAAAGACCTTCTCGAATGCTTCCCGTCTGTAGTCGGCGCTCGCCTCAAGCCTTTCGCGGTCGATCTGTAGATACTCGCACAACTTCCTATTGGCAAAAAACCGCTTGACGACCATCGAGAGGATCTGATCTTCGGTCCAGCGGAGAGTGTCGGCTTGCCGTGCGGTGATGTGCGTAAGAGCAACGAATCCGTTCTGACCCTGGACGACGTTCTCAAGCATGTCATCTCGCAAGAAGACCTTGACCCTGATGAGATTTGAAGAGAGGATCCGCATGGCGCGGAGGAGGCCACGCAGAGCGGTGCGTTCAAGCTCCGAACGCCGAGGAAAGATCTCATCGAGGCGATCGATCATTAGCCAGATCGAAAGATTCGTCCGCACGAGAACTGCCTCCAGTGCACGCCTGACCTCCGTGAGGTAGCGAGGAAGTGCAGCCTCACTTGCGCCAGAGCCAGGCTGCCCTTTGCCCGGGACTTGCGGAAGGCCTAAATCGAGCTCGAGCTCCCCCTGATCGTTCGGAAGTCGATAGGTGAGTCTCGGCCGCCATTTTTTCAAAACGTTGAGAGTCCACTCAAGAATGCCGCGCAGGGACTTCTTCGCACGAATCTCCGGGATCTTAGCAGACACACAGGCGGCCCGAAAGGCGTCGATTTCCTTCTCGGCATCTTCCAGCAACGAAAGGTATCGAGGACCCTTAATGAACTGCTCGTGTGCAAGAGAGATCAGATAGATGCACCAGAACGCAACGAAATCGCTCTCATCAAGTTGCTTGAAGTCGTCGCGAAAGGCGTCAAAAACCGGATCACCAGGGTCTTCAACCCCGTGGGCAACCACAACTCGCTGCGCGTTAAGAAGCATGTCGGGAAGGAATTGAACGAATATTCGAAACAGGGCGCTCTTGCCGGAGCCCTTCGTGCCCGGAATCAGATCCACCTTGTCGTTGAGCAGATCCCTGAAAGCCGAGGTTTCCACTTTGGCTACTTCGAGCAATTGGTCAGTTTCAGCGACGGATGTCCCGAGATCGAGCGTTGCTAGGAGTTCGGCAAGGGCATCATTGCGGTGTTGCATCAGTCACTCCCAGCGGGAAGCATAACTATTAAATTTACTGCTCCGGCTCCTGCAGTCTATCTTCGTAAAGCCGCTTTATCCTTAGAATAAAAAATCTTTCGCAATTATCGCAAGTTCGCAGGATTACGTCAAGCCTCCTCGTACCGACAAACACTGCGGAACTCGCAGTCTATCCCGATATTAGCCCGCAGTATATCCAGACTAACACCTCCCCGTCAAAGGTGATCCACGGAGCTGTAAACGCCACGTACTGACATCCTTGTGGCCCAACGATTCTTGGACGGTCCCGTCCTCGAGTCCGGCTCAAATTGGGACGCGACCGACTTTCGATGGACGGGTTCGGGAACTCCGCGAAGAAGCCTGGAGAAAGCGACGCAACGGCTTGCTCTTTGACACCGAACACAATATCTAGTGGGCACACTAATGGCCGACCCTAGAAGTTGTTTTTATTGCTTGACAAGCGAGTACCATCTAAGATAGGAATTGGGGCCGAGAGGTATGGACCTTAGAAAATGATTCGTCATTATTACAACACCAGATTAGGAAACGCTTACCTCGGTGAAGCTCTCGAACTTATCAAAGAGATTCCGAGCGAGTCTGTTAACCTCATCCTTACATCACCGCCCTTTGCGCTTCGGAGAAAGAAGGAATACGGAAACGTCCCTCCGAGCGAGTACGTGGATTGGTTCGCCAGGTTCATAAATGACTTCTGGCGGGTGCTAACGCCGGATGGATCACTGGTAATTGATATTGGCGGCAGTTGGAACCCTGGCGAGCCCACGCGGTCGCTTTATCACTTTGAACTTCTAATCCGTCTCTGCACGAAGTTCCGCCTTGCTCAGGAATTCTACTGGTACAACCAAGCTCGCTTGCCGTCCCCCGCGGAGTGGGTGACTGTCCGCCGCATTCGGGTAAAGGACGCGGTAGATCCAGTTTGGTGGCTCTCGAAGAGCCCCTTCCCAAAATCCGACAATCGGAAAGTGCTCCAGGAATATAGCGATTCCATGTTGGCACTCCTTAAGCATGGCTATCGGGCAAAGCGTAGACCCTCAGGCCACGACATTTCGCGAAATTTTAGCGTTGATAACGGGGGGGCAATTCCGTCGAACTTTCTTGTTATTGCAAACACAGAAAGCAATAGTTACTACCTGACAAAGTGTCGCGATGAAGGGATGAAACCTCACCCCGCTCGGTTCCCTATCGGCCTTCCGGCGTTTTTTATCAAGCTTCTGACCGACAAAGGGGACACCGTGCTTGATCCGTTCGCAGGCAGCAATGTTACTGGGGAAGCCGCCGAGAAACTCGGCAGGAAATGGATTGCCTTTGAACTATTTGAAGAGTACCTAGCGGCATCACGCTTCCGGTTCGAGAAGCCTCCGAAAACAACCAAGCGGTCAGCCAATTGCCAGCCTGAGCTTTTCGGGGCGGATGCTAGGTAAGGCGACGCTCTTTGAACGCATCCTATCGGCAATCAGAGAAGCGGGTTGGAATCTCGTATTTATTACCGCAACGCATCCTTGGGATCTTACGATTTTCAGAGATGAACAGAGCTTCCGAGTCCGCCTCTATGTCTGGAATGTGACGCACGGTGGAGGAGCTGCGCGTGCGCCTACTGAGTACCGAATCCAGATTACCGGCGTGCCTATCCCCCTTTCTGCACCTCCCGGATTCCAGACACTCATTCTCGGGTGGTACGAGTCGCTCAGTGTCATAGCCGCCTTTGATCCAGAACGTCATCAACGACCTAGTCGTGCCTCGCCCTCGATTCAGATTTCGATCAATACTCTCCAGGATGCATCCCAACGCGGGTTAGCTGTCCAGCGACGTGGAAATAGGGAAATCGTTCTCGCCTTGCGGCCCGAGCTTCTCATCACCTATATTGAAAATCAACGAGCCCTCCATGCATTCGCAGGCAACCAGGTAGACATTGATCTTCTCGTTCAGGCTGGCACAGGTCAGCAGCCTCCCGAAACAGCGATGCAAACAACTCCAGCAGAACGCCAACGAGTAATTCGTACCGTAGCGACGAGACGTCGAGAGGCTGCCTTCCGCCATCGGGTGCTTATTGCCTACGGACATCGGTGCGCGATGTGTCATCTCCAGCTCGATCTCGTAGAGGGGGCACACATTATCCCGGTTGGGGTTCCTGGCAGCACCGATGAAACTTCAAACGGTCTCGCACTCTGTCCCTCACACCACGAAGCATATGATGATGCACTAGTTGGGGTCCGAGAGGACTATCACGTAATCATTAATGAACCAGCAATTGAAGATCTCCGAAATGCTGGTCGGGGTGGTGAAGAACAGCGCTTCCGGCAAGAGCTCCAGCCCCGAATTATCGTTCCTATTGCCGTTCCTGACCGACCTCAACCCGATTATCTCCGCAGAGGCCTCCAGATTCGACGCTGGGTTGCAGTCTGACTTATTAACACCTTCTAAGTTCCCTACGATCTGCCAGAATGGAGTCATTCGCTGAGCCGTGCTTGCGGGGAGGCGGTGAGTCGCCTTCGTCCCCGTGCCGAGAGAATGAGAACGCCTTCGGGGACAAGACCGAGTCCTTTCGGCTCCTTGAAATCGTTCGCCACGACGGTGAGGGCGTGGGTCTGGGGATCTCGACGCAGGATCACGCCGTTCTGTCGCTGTCCCTCCGGTCCCCGCTGGCGCTGGGCGGCGAGGAAGACAGCGCCGGTGGGATCGACAATGATTCCCTCGGGGTCCTTCAGCCTGTTGATGAGCACGGTGACTGTGTGATCGGCCCCAAGCTGAAGGATTTCACTGGGCTCGGACTCGGAGACGAAGAGCCTATTCTGAGGATCAGTGGCAAGGTAGCGGGGCGCCTGGAGCCCTTCCACGAAGACTTCAAATGGGGCAAGGGTCTGAAGCGGCGGGTCAGGGGCGTGGGCAGCGGGCGGTCTGATGAGCGAGGGAAGAGCGATAAGCTCAGATAGGACGTATGCGTGACGCGTGCCAGGGGGTGGCATGGGTAGCCTCCAATAGAGTCCCCTGCGCATACCCCATGCCAGGAGCGAACTGAGTGAGGGCGGATCGCCCGTGCGAGCCGATCGAGTGAATGTTCGGGGGCAGGGAACCTAGCAACAAGTCAGGGTCTCTAGAGATATGCGTCATAAGCACGAATACAGACTGTTCGTGGTGAGCCCGCTTCGACAGGCTCAGCGCGAACGGAATCTGTACAGAAGCTTAGGACGCATCACACGAGAGGCTTCAGGGATAGGTCTTGGTGATTTTCAAAGTCGTTACGGCGAGTCGGCGGGGCGGCGATGGGATTGCGGGGAGCTGCCGTGGAAGCGCTTGAACGCGGTGGAGAAGTTGTTCGCGTCAAGGTAGCCGACCTTTCGGGCGACCTCCTTGATCGACAGGTCACCCCCCTTGAGGAGCCGCGCGGCCTGCTCCATCCGGACCCTCTCCAGGAACTCCATCGGGGTGCAGCCGAACACGGCCTTGAAGCGCCGGCGGAGGTGGCTGGGGCTGAGCCCGACCGAACGCGCCAGCGATTCCGTGGTGTGGGACTGATCGAATCGGTGCAGCAGGCGCTGGCGGGCCTTAGCGAGCGGGCCGGCGTCGCTCGCCGTCTCGCCGAGCAGGGCCGCGACCCGCTCCTGCAGCTCGAAGGGATTGAACGGCTTGTCCATATAGTCATCGACCTTGGCCCGCATCGCCCGGAGCAAGATCTCCTTGGAGCCGTAGCCGGTCAGGACCAGGACCCGACAGTCGCTTGCGGCCCGGAGCCGTTCCAGGGCGTCAAGGCCGTCGCTGAACCTCAGGCGGACGTCCAGCAGCAGCAGGTCGATGGGATGCCGTCGGAGTACCGCCAGCCCCTCGCGGTCGTCGGTCGCGACGTGGACCTGATAGCGGTCCTTCAGGGCCGCGACGATCGTCGCGGCGATGTGGGGATCGTCATCGATGACCAGGACCTGATGCGTCAACCTGGCACGCACCATGGCCGCACCTGCCTGCATCATTGTCTTGCCATACCCACACTGCCCACGAGGAACTGCCTATCACTCATTGGTTTGTCGCCCCGTTCGATTGATCTCCGTTCAGGTTAGGCATCGCGAGGTCGATCTCCTGGTCCGACGGCGGGGATGGTGAAGGTGAAGGTGCTTCCGCGCCCCTCGCCTTCCGACGAGGCCCAGATCCTCCCGCCGTGCAGCTCCACCAGGCGCTGGCAGAGGGCCAAGCCCAGCCCGCTTCCCTGATGGCGCTTCGTGGAGAACGGTTCCAGTTGCTCGAACTCCTGGAACAGGCGCGGGAGGTCGTCG
>Ga0184610_1000256_pt1 | contig 13487 bp, 10 predicted proteins | sample PLM1_100_coex_FD_133011 | JGI IMG/M metagenome (GOLD analysis project Ga0184610, IMG submission 133011) | Groundwater sediment microbial communities from an aquifer in East River, Colorado, USA - PLM1_100_coex | ecosystem: Environmental > Terrestrial > Soil > Riparian zone | place: USA: East... | reverse complement strand
CTGCGGCTCTGGCTCTGGGACGGCGGGACCTGACGGTCGAGCAGTTTACAGGCTGCGCCGATAGGCCGTGACCTGCGGCAACGGCTTGCCGACGGCGGAGCGGCGACCTGGGAGCTCCAGACGCGACGAAGGCAAGCTCGTCAGTCCGGCTCCACCTGGCCAGTCCGGCTCCACCTGTTGGTGCAGCCTAGGTTGAACATGCCCAGTGCGCGGTCACCAGGGTGAGGGCCGCTCAAGTTCATCCGCCAGGGTGGGCCGCCAGGCCCATGAGTCACTGGTATCCGGATCGTGGTCGTCCGGCGCTCCGCAGTCCTGCCGAGACGTGCGAGGATCCAGGTTATCGAGGGCGAAGACGCAAGTTATCCCCAGTCGGCCCCATCTCGTTGTGTCGAACACACGTTCGTAGTAGGGTGCTCGCACCACAGCGGAAGGCCCTCCCCTTGGGTCCGCTGCCGCCGCGTCGACGAGAGGATCTGTCATGGCCGCCACCTATACTGCCCGGAACGGCAGCGTTCGGGGAGGGACCGTGGAACGGGAGAAGGCACTGGAAGTCGCCCTGCTTCAGATCGAGAAGCAGTTCGGCAAGGGCTCGGTCATGCGCATGGGCGTCGATGGTCCGGCCGCCCCGATCGAGGTCATCCCGACCGGCAGCCTGGCCCTCGACCTCGCCCTGGGCATCGGCGGGGTGCCCCGCGGGCGCGTCGTCGAGATCTTCGGCCCCGAGGCGTCGGGCAAGACCACCGTGTCGCTGCACATCATCGCCGAGGCGCAGCGGGCCGGCGGGATCGCCGCCTTCATCGACGCCGAGCACGCCCTCGACGTGGCCTACGCCCGCAACCTCGGCGTCAACACCGACGCGCTGCTCGTCTCGCAGCCGGACACCGGCGAGCAGGCCCTCGAGATCGCCGACATGCTGGTCCGCTCCGGCGCCATCGACGTCGTCGTCATCGACTCGGTTGCCGCCCTGGTCCCCCGAGCCGAGATCGAGGGCGAGATGGGCGACTCCCACGTCGGCCTCCAGGCCCGCCTCATGAGCCAGGCCCTGCGCAAGCTCTCCGGCACGATCTCGAAGTCCAAGACCACCGCGGTATTTATCAACCAATTAAGAGAGAAAATAGGAGTCCTCTTTGGTTCTCCCGAAATCACCCCAGGCGGCCGTGCCCTGAAGTTCTACGCCTCTGTCAGGCTCGACGTTCGCCGGATCGAATCCCTCAAGGACGGCCCCGACGTGGTGGGCAACCGGACCCGGGCCAAGGTGGTAAAGAACAAGTGCCTGGCCGCCGGCACGACGGTCTTCGACCCGGCCACCGGCCTCACCCATCGCATCGAGGATATCGTCGATGGCGGAGTGGGAGTCTCGGTGGTGGCGGCCGACAAGCTCGGCAGGCTGCACGTCCGCCCCATCGTCAACCGCCTCCGCCAGGGCGAGCAAGAGGTGATCGGGCTCCACCTGCGCGACGGCACCGCCCTGTGGGCGACGCCCGACCACAAGGTCCTGACCGACAAGGGCTGGCAGCAGGCCGGCGAGTTGGCAGTCGGTGACCGGGTAGCCCGCCCGCGTCGCGCCCTCGGCTTCGGGGATGCCCAACCGATACCGCCCGACCACGCCCGCCTGCTGGGCTACCTCATCGGCGACGGCTATGTCGGCGGCAAGACGCCGATCGCCTTCACCAACACCGAAGAGGTGCTCCAGCAGGACGCCATCGCGATCGCCCGGTCGCTCGGCTGCACCGCGCATCGCAGTGGCCGCGATGGCATCCAGACGAGCTTCTCGCACCGACCCGGTGAGCGAAACGAACTGCTCGCGCTGGTTCGCTGGGCCGGCATCTGGGGCCATCTCGCACCGACCAAGCGGATCCCAGTGCCGTTTTTCGCCCCCGACGTCTCGGCCGAGGTCGTAGCCAACCTGTTGTTCGGCATCTTCGAGTCCGACGGCTGGATCAGCCGGGAGCAGACCGGCGGCATCCGCTGCGGCTTCACCACCACCTCCGAGCAGCTCGCCCATCAGCTCCACTGGCTGCTGCTGCGGTGGGGGATTGGCAGCTCGGTGCGGGCGCACGACCCGACCAACCAGCGCCCGAGCATCATCGGCAACCGTGCCTTCATCGGTAAGCGGCCGTGCTGGGAGGTGCGGGTCAGCGGCATGGACAACGTCGTCCGGTTCGCGGAGGCGCTGCCCTCGTGGGGACCGCGTGGCCAGAAGCTGGCCACCGAGCTGACTCGCCCCGAGCTGCGCACACAACGGCGGCGCGGGTCGCAGATGGTCTACTTGCCAGCGGCCCAAACCGAGCCGGTGCTCGACCACTTGCGGAAGATCGGGCTGACGCCGCAACTCGCCGCCCAGCTCGTCGGTGAAGGTGCCGGCGACCCCCGCGGAGGCATGAAGCAGGTCCTCGGCGCGTCCCGCCTGCGGCGGGACCGAGTGGAGCGACTGGCCGACGCCCTCGATAGCGAGTTCCTCTACGGCGTGCTAGACGAGGAGGTCTGGTACGCGCGCATCCGGGCTATCAGCCCGCCCGAGCAGCGCCCAACCTACGACATCGAGGTGGACGAGCTGCACAATTTCGTCGCCAACGACATGGTGGTTCACAATTGCGCCGCCCCGTTCAAAACTGCCGAATTTGACATCATCTACGGTCAGGGCATCTCCAAGGAGGGCAGCCTGCTCGACGTCGGGGTCGACGTGGGGCTGATAAAGAAGTCCGGGGCCTGGTTCACCTATGACGGCGACCAGCTCGGGCAGGGTCGGGAGAACGCCCGGAACTTCCTGCGGGACAACCCGGAGCTGGCCAAGGAGATCGAGGGCAAGATCAAGGCCCAGCTCGGGATCGGCCAGACCGACACCGCGGTGGACGGCGCCGCGCCCACGATCGCGCCGGAGCTAGCCGAGAGCTGACCGTGCCACACCGACCAGCGCAGGGTAGGCCCAAGCCGGAGCAGGACGCCGGGTCCACCCGCGCCCCGGCGCGCCGCTCGTCCCGGGCGGCTGCTGAGGAGGCCGAGCGACCGCCCGGCGCCGCAGAGAGACCTGCGACCCACGACCCGGTGGCCGCGGCCCAGGACCCGGTGGCCGGGGCCCACGAGGCGGCGCTGCGGCTGCTGGCGGTCAGGGCGCGGAGCCGTGCGGAGCTCGAGCGCCGGCTCGGGCAGCGCGGGCTGCCGCAGGAGGCGGTCGCGGCCGCACTCGACCGGCTGGCGGCGGTGGGGCTCGTGGACGACGCGGCGTTCGCCAGGGCGTACGCCGAGAGCCGGGCCGGCCGCGGTGCCGACGCGGCCGTGATCGCCCGTGACCTGCGTGGCCGCGGGGTCGATCCGGACCTGGCGGCTCGGGCCAGCGACGCCGCCGTGCCAGCGGAGGAGCAGGCCGAGCGCTGCCGGCAGGTGGCCGAGGCCAGGCTGGCGCGCATGGAAGGGCTCAGGCCGGAGGTGCAGTTCCGCCGGCTGGCCGGGTATCTAGACCGACGGGGCTACCCAACCGGGCTCATCGGCGCGGTCGTCAGCGACCTCGTCAGCTTCGAGGAAGGCGTCTATTCCGACCGAGTCTGACTCTTCACAACCCTTCTGACCTGCCCTTCCTTGACCGGATGGGCCGGCCCGGCCTACCCTGAGCAGGCCCGGTCCTGCCGAGCCTTCTCTGCGATTACGTAACCTTGCTCAATCGACCGTACGCCGGATTGCCGTCCCCGGAAGGCAGAGGAACCTCCTCTGCCTCGTGTTCGATCGTTTTGGTACACGCGACCTTCGGGTCGTGAATCGCAGGCTTCTCTGCAGCGCCGGGCGTCCGCTCGGCGCTGTTGTCGTCTCAGGAGCCTTCTGGCTCCCTGGCCGCCGCGCGGCTTGAACCGGTCGGGTACCCCCGGCCGGATGGGGGCACAAAGGAGGCCGCTGTGGAGGCCGGCATCATCGCAGTTGTCGGGGCCCTTGTGGGCATCATCGTCGGGTTCGTCGGCGGAACCAACTACCAGCGCAAGCAATCGGCCAACCTGCTCGGCTCGGCCGAGGACCAGGCTCGGGCACTGATCGAGGACGCCCGCCGCCAGGCTGACACCGCCCGGCGCGAGGCCGCGGTCGAGGCTCGGGACGAGGCCCTGAAGCTCAGGCAGGCCGCCGAGGAGGATGCCCTCAAGCTTCGACAGGAAGTCGAGGTCGAGGCCCGAGTGGGCATGGTCGAGGTCCAGCGCCGCGAGGACCGGCTGCTCGCCCGGGAGGAGGGGTTGGAGGCGAAGTCGACCCTGCTCGACCGGCGCGAGGCGACCATCCACGACCGTGAGCAGACCCTCGAGGCGGGCCGGCGCGAGCTCGAGTCGAACGCAGACGAGCACCGCCGCCGGCTCGAGCAGGTCGCCGCGATGACCGCCACCGAGGCCAAGGCGATGCTCGTGAAACAGATCGAGGAGGACGCCAAGCGGGACGCCATGGGGCTCGTGCGCGACCTCGAGCAGCAGGCACGCGAGGAGGCGGACCGCCGGGCCAGGAAGATCGTCACCCTGGCCATCCAGCGGGTCGCATCGGAGCAGACCTCGGAGTCGACGGTGGCGGTGTTGCCCCGGCCGTCCGACGACATGAAGGGCCGCATCATCGGGCGCGAGGGCCGCAACATCCGCGCCTACGAGGCGGTCACCGGCGTCAACCTGATCATCGACGACACCCCTGAGGCGGTCCTGCTCTCCTGCTTCGACCCGGTGCGCCGCGAGGTCGGCCGGCTCACCCTCGAGAAGCTCGTCTCCGACGGGCGCATCCATCCCGCCCGCATCGAGGAGACCTACGAGCGGGCCAAGGTCGAGGTCGAGAGCGAGGTGCGCCGAGCCGGCGAGGACGCCTGCCTCGAGGTGGGCGTCACCGACATGCACCCGGAGCTGGTCCGCGTGCTCGGCCGGCTCAAGTACCGAACCTCCTACGGCCAGAACGTGCTCCGCCACCTGGTCGAGACCGCCCACCTCGCCGGGATCATGGCGGCCGAGCTCGGGCTCGACGTGAAGCTGGCCAAGCGGTGCGGCTTCCTCCACGACATCGGCAAGGCGCTCACCCACGAGATCGAGGGCTCGCACGCCATCATCGGGGCCGAGCTGGCCCGCCGGCTCAAGGAGGCCCCCGAGGTCGTCCACGCCATCGAGGCCCATCACGGCGAGGTCGAGCCCCGCACCGTCGAGGCGGTGCTCACCCAGTCGGCCGACGCCATCTCCGGTGGCCGGCCGGGGGCGCGCCGGGAGACTCTCGAGTCCTACGTCAAGCGCCTGGAACGGCTCGAGGAGATCGCCAACAGCTACGCGGGCGTGGAGAAGGTCTTCGCGATGCAGGCGGGCCGAGAGGTCCGGATCATGGTCAAGCCGGAACAGGTCGACGACGTGGCCGCCCAGGTGCTCGCCCGCGACATGGCCAAACGGGTCGAGCAGGAGCTGCAGTACCCGGGGCAGATCAAGATCACCGTGGTGCGGGAGATCCGCAGCGTGGAGTACGCCAAGTAGGCGGCCACTGTTGCCGGCCCGCCAGGGGCGGGCCGGGTGCGGTCGAGCTGACCTGCTGCGATAGCATGAGACCGCCATGAGCCAGCGATACCTGATCCGCACCTTCGGGTGCCAGATGAACGAGCACGACTCCGAGCGCATCGCGGGAATGCTCGAGGCCGACGGGATGCGGCCGGCCGCGGGTCTCGACGACGCCGACCTGGTCGTGCTGAACACCTGCGCGGTCAGGGAGAACGCCGACAACAAGCTCTACGGCGCCCTCGGCCACCTGGCCGCCGCCAAGGCCGAGCGCGGCCTGGTGATCGCGGTGGGCGGCTGCCTCGCCCAGAAGGACCAGGGGAGGGTGCTGGCCAGGGCGCCCTGGGTGGACGTCGTGTTCGGCACGCACAACATCGGCAGCCTTCCGGTCCTGCTGCGCCGGGCCAGCGAGCAGGGTGTCGCCCAGGCCGAGTTCTTCGACGAGATGCAGGCGTTCCCCTCGGCCCTGCCCGCCCGGCGCGACAGCGACTGGGCCGCCTGGGTCGCGATCAGCGTCGGCTGCAACAACACCTGCACCTTCTGCATCGTCCCCATGCTCCGAGGCAAGGAGCGCAGCCGGCGCGTGGACGACGTCGTGGCCGAGGTGCAGGCGCTGGCCGGCGCCGGGGTGGTCGAGGTCACCCTGCTCGGCCAGAACGTCAACTCGTACGGGACCGACCTGCCCGGGCATCGCCAGCTCTTCGGGGACCTGCTGCGGGCCCTCGACGGCGTGGACGGGCTCGAGCGGCTCCGCTTCACCAGCCCCAACCCCAAGGACTTCCGCGACGACGTGGTCGACGCCATGGCGAGCTGCCGGCCTCTGGCCGACCACGTCCACTTCCCGCTCCAGTCGGGCTCGGACCGCGTCCTCCGCCTGATGCGCCGTGGCTACCGCCGGCGCCGCTATCTCGAGATCCTCGACAAGATCCGCGCCGCCATGCCGGGCGTGGCGTTCTCCACCGACGTCATCGTGGGGTTCCCGGGGGAGACCGAAGCCGACTTCGCCGGCACGCTCGAGGTGGTCGAGCGGGCCGGCTTCGACTCCGCGTTCATGTTCCAGTACTCGCCCAGGCCCGGTACCGAGGCCGCATCCATGCCCGAGCAGGTCCCGCCCGAGGTGGTCCGCGAACGCTTCTCGCGCCTGGTCGACCTGCAGGAACGCATCAGCCTCGAGCGCAACCAGGCGCTCGTCGGCACGGAGGTGGAGCTGTTGGTCGAACTGGCCAGCTCCAAGACCGACCGGACCCGCATGTCGGGCCGGACCGGGTCCAACAAGCTCTGCCACTTCCCCGTGGCTGGCGGCGTCGCCCCCGGCGACCTCGTCACCGTCCGGGTGGAGCAGGCCGCTCCCCACCACCTGCTCGGCGGGCGGGTGCTCGCCCACCGGCCGCGCCGCGTGCCGGCGGCGGGCTGTGGCGCCGTCCCGCCGCCCCGGCCCCTGCCCGCCGGCGCGGTGCCCCTGCCACTGGTCGGCTGATGCCCGCGGTCCGGGCCGCGCTGCTCCCGCACCCGCCCCTGCTCGTCCCCGACCTGGCCGGAGGGGCCGCGGTCGAGCTCGACCCGCTGCGGTCGGCCTGCTGGCAGGCGCTGCGGTCGGTACTCACCGCGAGCCGCGCGGTGGTCGTCCTCGGCGACGGCCCGGTCTGGGGGCTCGCCCGTCCGGGAGCGTTCGGCTCCTTCGCCCCGTACGGCGCGGACCTGAGGGCTGCGTTCCCGGGTGGTCCCCTGCCACTCGACCTTTGCGGCCTGCCCGAGCCGGCCCGCCTGGGGGAGCTGCCCCTGTCGCTGGCGGTGGCCGCCTGGCTGCTGGGGTCTCTCGACACGGTCGACCCGAGCCCGGCTGCCGAGTTCCACCTGGCCGGGGCGACCATCCCGTCCGCACTGGGCCCGGGCGCGGCCGTCGCCGTGGGCAGGGAGCTGGCGCGCGCCGCCAGCCGGTCCGGGCCAGTCGGGGTGGTCGCCATGGGCGACCTCTCGGCCCGCCGGTCCGCCGAGGCGCCCGGTGCGTTCCATCCGGCGGCCGCCGGCTTCGACGCCACCGTCGCCCGCGCCGCTGCCGCCGGGGACCTCCCCGCCCTCGCCGCGCTCGACCCCGGACTGGCCGGGGAGCTCATGGTCGCCGGCCGGGCGGTGCTACAGGCGCTGGCCGGCGCGATGGACGGGGCCGGCGAGCTCCACGGCCGGGTCCTGTACGACGACGCGCCATACGGCGTCGGCTACGTCGTCGCGGTCCTGACCGCCGAGCCCGGCTCCGGGCGCCGGGCTGCGCCGCCCCCGCCTCGATGAGCGCCCCGGCGCAGGGTGAGCGTGAGGGCGGTCGCGGCCCCGCGCCCAGGAGCACCCGGTCGCAGGATAAGGGTGAGGGCGGTCGCGGCCGCGGCCCCGGCCGGGCGGAGTTCCCCTCGGCCGAGGTGGAGCAGGCGCCGGGGGCGGGTGGGGCTCGCCCCGGGCCGGTCCTCGCCCTGGTCGGGCCGACCGCGGCGGGCAAGACGGCGCTCGCGCTCGCGCTCGCCCCCAGGCTCGGCGCCGAGGTGGTGAGCGCCGACGCCATGCTCGTCTACCGTGGCATGGACATCGGCACGGCCAAGCCGACGCCGGCCGAGCGGGCCCGGGTGCCGCACCACCTGGTCGACGTGGTCGACCCGGGCGAGGAGTTCTCGGTGGCCCGCTTCCAGCCGGTGGCCCGCGCCGCTGTCGCCGGCATCCTCGCCCGCGGCCGGGTCCCGTTGCTGGTGGGCGGCTCCGGCCTGTACTTCCATGCCGTGGTGGACGAGTTCGAGTTCCCGCCCACCGACGCCGCGGTCCGCTGCCGGCTCGAGGTCGAGGCGGCCGACGTGGGCCTGCCCGCCCTGTACGAGCGGCTCGCCGGGCGCGACCCGGCCGCCGCCGCCCGCATCCAGCCCGGCAACCTCCGCCGCGTGGTGCGCGCGCTGGAGGTGATCGAGCTCACCGGCAAGCCGTTCTCCTCGTTCCGCAAGGCGATGGACGAGCCCGTGTCGCGGTACCGGCTCACCGTCCTCGGCCTGGATCCCGGCCCGGAGCAGCTGCGGCAGCGGATCGCCGACCGGGTCGCCGCGATGGCCGCCGCCGGCCTGGTGGACGAGGTCCGACGCCTGGCCGCCGGCCCGCTGTCGCGCACCGCTCGCCAGGCGCTCGGCTACAAGGAGGTGCTGGACGCCGTCGAGCGGGGCGGCTCGACCTCCGACGCCCTGGACGAGGTGGTCGCCCGCACCCGTGCCTACGCCCGCCGCCAGCTTGCCTGGTTCCGTCGGGACCCCCGGGTCCGATGGGGTACCCTTCCGGATGGGCCGGGCCTGGTCGCGTGGGCCCTGCGGGAGCTGACGGAGGGGTAGCGGCGTGGAGTTCGTCAAGGCGCATGGCACGGGCAACGACTTCGTGGTGGTCGAGGACCTCGGCGACGACTACGAGCTGTCGGCCGAGTTCGTGCGAGCGGTCTGCGACCGCCACTTCGGCGTGGGCGGCGACGGCCTGATCCGGATCGCCCCGGGCACCGGCGCGCCGTTCTTCATGGACTACCGCAACGCCGACGGGTCCGTGGCCGAGATGTGCGGCAACGGCGTCCGGGTCGTCGGCAAGTACCTCGCGGACCGCGGCCACGTCACCGGCGCGTTCGACCTCGAGACGCGGGCGGGCGTCAAGCATCTCGAGCTGCACGCGGCCGACGACGGCTGCGTCGACCGGGTGACGGTCGACATGGGCGCGCCCAGCTTCGACCGGGCCGACCTGCCCATGCTGGGGGAGGGGGAGGCGCTGAAGGAGCCACTCGACGTCGAGGCGCGCCAGACCGTGGTCGGTACCTGCCTGTCCATGGGCAACCCGCACGTGGTCGTGTTCGTCGACGACGTGGACGCGGTGCCGGTGGCCACCCTGGGGCCGCTGCTCGAGACCCACCCTGCCTTCCCGAACAAGACCAACGTGGAGTTCGTCCAGGTCGCCGGCGAGGACCTGCTCCGCCAGCGGACCTGGGAGCGCGGCGTGGGCGAGACCCTGGCCTGCGGGACCGGTGCGTGCGCGGTCGCGGTGGCGGGCCAGGTGCGCGGCCTCACCGGGCTGCGGGTCGCGGTCGAGCTGCGCGGCGGCCGCCTGGAGCTCGAGTGGGCGCCCGGCCGCACCGTCCGCATGACCGGACCGGCCCGCGAGGTCGCCCACGGCACCCTTGGCGACGAACTGCTCAGGAAGCTGGGGCAAGCCTGAGGATGCCCGCCGGATCCCCCGATCGGACCCGACCCTGGCCCAGGCGCTCCTGGGGGGGCCGTGGCAGCAATGGGATCCACCAGACCATGGCACAGGCGCTGTTGGGGGGCCGTGGGGGGAGCGAGCTCCCCCCACATCGACAGAGGACTGTGGGTGCCCCCGCCCGCCATTGAGCTGCAGCCGCCCGCCACGAAAGGAAGGACCAGCCAGCATGCAGACCTCGCGACGAATCGCGGCGCTCCCGCCCTACCTTTTTGCTGAGATCGACAGGAAGGTGGCAGCCGTGAAGGCGGCCGGCGTCGACGTGATCTCGTTCGGGGTCGGCGACCCCGACCTGCCGACGCCCGGGTTCGTGGTCGAGGAGCTGGCCCGCGCCGCACACGACCCCTCCACCCACCACTACCCGAGCTACTTCGGGCTGCCCGCGTTCCGGAAGGCGATCGCGGACTTCTACGAGCGGCGCTTCGGGGTCGCCCTCGACCCGGCCACCCAGGTGCTGCCGCTCATCGGCTCCAAGGAGGGCATCGCCCACCTGCCCTGGGCCTTCGTCGACCCTGGAGACCCGGTGCTGGTGACCGAGCCTGGCTACCCGGTCTACGAGATCGGCACGATCCTGACCGGCGGCGAGCCGGTCCACATCCCGCTCACCGCCGAGGAGGGCTGGTTCCCGGACTTCGGCCGGGTCGACGGGTCGGTCGCCGACCGGGCCAAGATCCTCTGGCTCGGCTATCCGTCCAACCCGACCGCGGCCGTGGCCAGCATCGACCAGTTCGAGACCGCCGTGCGCTTCGCCGCCGACCACGACGTGCTGCTCGCCCACGACAACGCGTACTCGGAGATCACCTACGACGGGTTCGTCGCGCCCTCGGTGCTCCAGGTGCCGGGCGCGATGGACGTGGCGGTCGAGTTCGGGTCGCTTTCGAAGATCTTCAACATGACCGGCTGGCGGGCCGGCTGGGTCGTCGGCAACCCGGTCGCGATCGAGGCGCTCGGCCGGGTGAAGACGAACATCGACTCGGGCATCTTCAACGCGGTGCAGCGGGCCGGGGCGGCCGCGCTTTCGAGCGACATGTCCCACCTGCCCGGCCTGGTGGCAACCTACCAGCGGCGTCGTGACCGGATCATGGAGGTGTTCTGGGACGCCGGCTGGAAGGTCGACGCCCCCAAAGGCGCCCTCTACGTCTGGCTGCCCACCCCGCAGGGGGAGTCGAGCGTGGACTTCACCGCCCGGCTGCTCGAGGACGCCGGCGTGGTCGTCGCGCCCGGGTCGGGGTACGGGCCGAGCGGTGAGGGCTACATCCGGCTCTCGCTCACGATCCCGGACGCCCGCCTGGAGGAGGGCTGCGAGCGCGTCCGCAAGGCGCTGGTCGGGGGTAGGCGCGATGGCCGAGAAAACCCGCGCGCCGGATCCGTCGCGACCCGCTACCGTTGACGCCATGGCCAACCAGGTTCCCGTCGACGTCCGCCGCCCCGACGACTCCGACATCAAGCTCGTCGAGCTGCGCAAGCTCCGCCTCGAGCGCGTGGTGCTGGTCGGCGTGGCCGTGGGCGGCTCCATCGAAGCGTCTGAGCAGTCCCTGGAGGAGCTGGCGCGCCTGGCCGAGACGGCCGGGTCCGAGGTGCTCGACACGGTGCTCCAGCGCCGGGACCGCCCGGACGCGGCGACGTTCGTCGGCAAGGGCAAGGCGAGAGAGCTGGCCGCCACGGTCAGGGCGCTCGACGCCGACACCGTGATCATGGACGACGAGCTGTCGCCCGGCCAGCTCCGCCAGCTCGAGGAGCTGGTCGACGCCAAGGTCATCGACCGCACGGCGCTCATCCTCGACATCTTCGCCCAGCACGCCACCAGCCGGGAGGGCAAGGCCCAGGTCGAGCTGGCGCAGCTCAACTACCTGCTCCCACGCCTCCGCGGCTGGGGCGAGAGCCTGACCAGAGCCGGTGGCGGCATCGGGACCAGGGGCCCGGGCCGGGGTCCTGGCGAGACCAAGATGGAGCTCGACCGGCGCCGGATCCGGCGGCGGATCACCAAGCTCCGACGCGACCTGGTCGACCTGGCCCGGACCCGGGACGTCAAGCGCCAGCGCCGCGAGCGGGCCGGCATTCCCGCCGTCGCCCTCGCGGGCTACACCAACGCGGGAAAGTCCACCCTGCTGAACCGGCTCTCGGGGGCCGGGGTCCTGGTGGAGGACAAGCTGTTCTCGACCCTGGACCCGACCACGCGGCGGCTGGACCTGCCCGACGGGCGCTCGGCGACCTTCACCGACACGGTGGGGTTCATCGCCAAGCTGCCCCACGACCTGGTCGAGGCGTTCAAGTCGACCCTCGAGGAGGTGGCAAGGGCCGACCTGGTCGTCCACCTGGTGGACGCGTCCCGGCCGGACCCGGCCGAGCAGGTCGTCGCGGTACGGGCGGTGCTCGGCGAGGTCGGGGCGGCCGAGGTGCCCGAACTGCTGCTGCTGAACAAGGCCGACCTGGTCGACGAGGTGACCCGAGCCCGGCTGACCAGGCAGTTCCCTGGCGTGCCGCTGGTGTCGGCGGCGACCGGCGAGGGCATCGACGTCCTGCTGGCCGAGGTCGCCGCGCGCCTGCCCCACCCCGAGGTGCTGCTCACCGTGCTGCTGCCGTTCGAGCGCGGCGACCTGGTCGATCGTGCCCACCGGGAGTGCGAGCTCCTCGCGGTCGAGCACCTGCCAGAAGGCACGCGGCTGGCCCTGCGCGCCCCGCCCGCGCTGGCCGCGGCGCTCGAGCCCTACGTGCTCATCGACCAGGGCCAGGCGGCACACGCCGAGCCGGGCGCCCGCACCCCGAGCGAGCGGCGCTGAGCCGCGCCCCAGCGCCTTCGGGCGCCCGCACACCGAGCGAGCGGCGCTGAGCCGCGCCCCAGCACCTTCGGGCGCCGGCTCCGGTGGCAAGGGGGACCGGGTGGACAGGGTCGAGCAGCCCCCAAGGGTGCGCGACGCCCGCGACGGCGACGCGGACGGGCTCATCAGCCTCATCAGCGCGTGCTACGCGGAGTACCCGGGCTGCGTCCTGGACGTCGACGGAGAGGAGCCGTGGCTGCGGGCTCCCGCCACCGCCGCCGCGGCCTGGCGGGGACGTCTCTGGGTCGCCGAGTCCACCGGCACCGCCACCCTCGGGTCGGCGGGGTCGGGTGGTGCCGTGATCGTGGGATCCGCGGGCTCGGATGGTGCCGTGATCATGGGGTCCGCGGGCTCGGATGGCGCCGCGACCATGAAGGCGACGGGACCAAGTGGTGCCGTGGTCGTCGGGTCGGCCGGTCTACGTCCCGCGCGGAAGGGCACGGTCGCCTTGCACGCCCTCTACGTGGCGCAGGGAGCACGTCGGCGGGGGCTTGGTGCCCAGCTCGTCGGGCTGGTCGAAGCCGAGGCCAGGAGCCGTGGGGCCTTCCGGGTCGAGCTGTGGTCGGACACCCGCTTCGCCGACGCCCATCGGCTCTACCAGCGGCTCGGCTACGTCCGAACGCCAGGCGTGCGGGAACTCCACGACGCCAGCCGCTCGGTGGAATACCAGCTCGTCAAGCACCTGTCCCCAGCCTGAGCAGCACTCGATATGCAGCACTCGATAGCTGGACATGTAGCCAGAATCTGGAGATGCAGCCAGGGTCCAGCGGCCATGGGTCCGCAGCCGTCCGGTCTCCCGTGCTCCGAGGTCCTGATCCGGGAGGTCCTGATCCGGGAGGTCCTGATCCGGGAGGTCCTGATCCGGGAGGTCCTGATCCGGGAGGTCCTGATCCGGGAGGTCCTGATCCGGGAGGTCCTGATCCGGGAG
>Ga0184610_1000253_pt1 | contig 13608 bp, 14 predicted proteins | sample PLM1_100_coex_FD_133011 | JGI IMG/M metagenome (GOLD analysis project Ga0184610, IMG submission 133011) | Groundwater sediment microbial communities from an aquifer in East River, Colorado, USA - PLM1_100_coex | ecosystem: Environmental > Terrestrial > Soil > Riparian zone | place: USA: East... | reverse complement strand
TTCCGGGAGTCGCTCACCCTCACCACCGTCCCACCACGCAGTATAGATTCCGGCAGGTCGATTCGCTCTACAAGCGCCGCCACGGCCCCCGCCGCCCAGGCGGTGGGGAGAAAGTCGTGGCAATCCAGGGCGAACCCCCTGATGCAGACAAAGAGATCCCCGGAATTGATCTGTCTGGAATCGTACCGGACCCCTCCGACATCCACATCGAGGGGACCGTGGAGGACCTGATACTCAGTCCCTTCAATTAAGGCGAGAAGCCGCACCGAGCATCCCCTCTGCCAGCCGAAACGGCCCCCCGGCGGCTGGTGAGATCCTGAGATACTTCAGCGACTCCCTGGCGATCTCACGGAACGTCGGGGCGGCGATCGATCCACCCCACTGCAGTATCTTCGGCTCGTCGATGACCACGATGATCGCCAGTCGCGGCTGCTCGGCCGGGATAAACCCGACAAATGACGCCACCACCTTTTGGCGGGAGTAGCGGCCGGTCGCGCGCTCCAACTTCTGGGAGGTCCCTGTCTTCCCAGCCACCTCGAACCCCTGAACTGCGGCCGCCTTCCCCGTCCCGTCGGTGACCACCCCCTTGAGGATGTTCGTGAGGGTCCTGGCTGTTCCCTCTGTGATCACCCGCCGGAGCTGCACGGGTGAGCCTTGGCGGACAACCCTGCCGTCGGCTGCCTTGACCAACCTGGCGACATAGGGACGGACCAGGGTGCCACCGTTCGCCACCGCGCTCACCGCCACCAGCATCTGGAGGGGGGTGACCGAGAGCTCCTGGCCGATGGAGAGGGAGGCCAGGGACAGAGCCGACCAATCCTTCGGGCGTCGGATCCTGCCCGGCGTCTCGCCAGGCAGATCGATGCCAGTAAGATTCCCGAACCCGAATCCGCTGATGTAATCATAATAGAGGCTCTTGCCCAGTCGCATACCGACCTTGATGGCACCAACATTGCTCGAATGCGCCAGCATCTCAGAGAAGGTGATGATCCCGAATCGTTCGTGATCGTGGATCGTGATCCCGGCTACCTCTATAGCCCCATCCTCGCCGTTCAGCCGATCTCCGGGCCGCACGAGCCGCTCCTCCAGAGCCGCGGCCCCCGCGACGATCTTGAAGGCCGACCCCGGCTCATAGTAATCTGCCACTGCCCTGTTCCGCCGGGCAAATGAGGAGGTCTCGGCGTAGTGGTTGGGGTTGAAGGTCGGGTAGTTGGCGAGTGCCAGAATCTCGCCGGTCAGCGGGTCCATGACGATGGCCGTCCCGCTTGAGGCCTGAGACTTCGCCACAGCCGCTTCCAGCTCCCGTTCCGTTACGTATTGGATCACCTCGTCAATCGTCAGGTACAGATCGCAGCCCTGCGCTTCGCCCGCCTCCTCTCTGAAGATCGGCCGCCCCAACGCATCCTGTTCTCGCACGACCCACTTCGGCTTCCCGGCCAGGCAGTCGTCGTACTGGAGTTCCAGCCCTTCCAGCCCTCGATCGTCCATCCCCACGAAACCCAGCAGGTGCGCCCCCAACTCCTGTTTCGGATAGAACCGCTTGCTTTCAGCGATGCTCGCGATCCCCCTGAGGCCCAGTTGCGAGACGGCCGTCGCCTCCTCGGGGGAAACCCGTCGCTTGATCCAAACAAAGGGTTTATCTGATTTCAACCGCTCAAAAACCTTTTGGGCAGGCAGGCCCAGTGCCTTGGCCAGGTCGGACGCGGCTCGCTCCCGGTTCTCCACCTGGGGAGGATGGGCGAAGATCGAGGAGACCCGAAGGCTGCCGACGAACTCGCGGCCGTTGCGGTCATAGATCGTTCCGCGGCGCGAGACCAGCGGAACCAGCCGCCGGTACTGGCGGTTGGCCGCCTCGGCCAGCTTCGGATGCTGATGCACCTGCAGGGAAAAGAGGCGACCGGAGATGATGGCGAGGGCTGCGGCGAGCGAAATAAATAGCACGATCATCCGGCGCCGATGTCTGCCCCGCGAGTCTGAGGAGGGCTTCCTATCGGTCTGCCACGATGATGCCGTACGCGTACGGTTGTTGTTCCGGGTCGGCAATATCATGCCCCTCGAAACCTACTCAACCAGAATGACTTGACCGGACACCGGGCTCGTGAGTCCAAGCTGACGCCGGCCGATCTCCTCTACGCGGCGGAGGGACCTGAGGCGCGCGACCTCAAAGCGCAACTCGTTTTCTTGTCGAACGAGGGCGAGGCGCTCCGCTTGAAGATGTTCGATCTCGTATCCTAGCCGAACGACCTGGATGTGCTGCCACACATAAAAGAGCACCCCAAACAGGACGAGGCTTGCCAGACACAGCGACGGGAGGAGATCCCATCTTCGGATCTGATCGACCCGCGGTTTCAAAAAGCCGCCCGCCCTGTCCCGGCCGAGCGCCGTTAGTGCGAGGATGCCTCGCCCTCTCACCGCTCACCTCCTTTAGAGTCGCTCCAACTATCTCGCCTCAAGTTGGTCGGCACCCTGCCGATCTAAGAAACGAGCATAGCAAGGCGCGGCTTCCGGGGCCGCACCCACTGCGCGGGTACCCGGCGTACGCTTCCGGGTACGTCGCAGGGAGCGCCACGGGGGCCGGCAACGCCGCTAGGCGAAGTTGATTGGACCGGCGCTAGAGGCGCTCCGCAGCCCGCAGCTTCGCGCTGCGTGCGCGGGGATTGGCCTCGGTCTCCCCGCCGGTGGGGACGATCGGCCGTTTGGTCAGGACCTGGAGAAACGGCGGCTCCGACCGCGCCAGGCTCCGAAGCGTCTCCTTCGCGATCCGATCCTCCAGGGAATGAAAGCTGATCACGCATAAGCGACCTGCCGGTGCAAGCAGTGAGATGGCATCCCGCAGCCCCCGCGCAAGCGCCTGCAGTTCATCATTGACGGCAATGCGCAATGCTTGGAACGTCCGGGTCGCCACATGAATGCGCCTCGGCCAAGCCCGCCTTGGGACCGTCTCGGCCACGAGGCGCGCGAGTTGGACAGTGAGGGTGAGGGGCCGCTGCCGACGCTCGTCGACGATCCGCGCCGCAATCCGCCTCGCGAACCGCTCTTCCCCGTAGTCCCAGAGGATCCTGGCGATCTCGCGCTCCGGCAGATTGGTGAGCAGCTCCGCCGCCGTCTTCCCGGCTCCCCGACGATCCATTCGCATATCGAGTGGTCCATCCCGGCTGAAGCTGAATCCCCTGGAGGGGTCGTCCAGTTGAAAGGACGAAAGTCCCAGATCAAATAGGATCCCGACAAATGGCCCCCAGCCTTTGTCGGCCGCGATGCCGCCCAGCATCGAGAAGTTACCCTGAAGCAGCTGGACCCGATCTCCGAACGACCGGAGCCGATCGCGGGCCAGCGCAAGGGCCTCGACATCCCGATCGATCCCACACAGGCGACCTGCAGGCCCGCTTTCGAGCAGAAGGGCTTCGGCGTGGCCCCCAGTCCCGACGGTCGCATCAAGGTAGCGGCCACTCGTGCGTGGCCGCAGGATGGTCACCGCCTCTTGAAGCAGGACCGGGATGTGCCGGCCCCCGATGGTTAAAGGCCTCTGGGCCTGGCTGCCCGCAATGGACCGAACGACCGGAGCGCCGAATCCTCGTCTGGAAAGATCGGCAGGGACAATGGGGGTCTCGCTGCCCCGAGGGCGTGACTCAGGGTCGGAGAGGTCCGAACCAGGCAAAGCGACCCACCCATGGCCTGAAGCCGACGGACACGCTCCCGGAGAACCCCTGAAACCAGGTACGGGACACGGCACCCGCCCTTGCAGTCCAGGATCAGCCGGGAATACCCTTCCTGCACCAGGCCTGCGATTGAGTTCTTGATCGCCTCGACCAAAGTCAGGTCAATCTCCCCTGCCGGCTCGAGGATGGCGACCCCGCGCTCCTCGTTTCGTCGGATGTGCACCATGTCTTTTTTCCCCTCAGGCTAAATGCGGATCCCCAGTTCAGCCAGTTTGGCGGCATAATCCTCGGGATCCCGCTGCTGAGCGCTAAACTGCGCCCAGCGCTCCCGACTCCAGATCTCAATCTTGTCGAGAACCCCCACGATCACAACATCCCGGCGCAGGTGAGCCGCCTCTCTGAGCTGCGGCGGGATCAGGATCCGTCCTTGACTGTCCACGGGAGATTCCACAGCACGAGCGGAGATGAGGCGGGCGTATTCTCGAAACCTCTTGTCCGAGTTGCCTCTGCTCAGGAAATTGTGTTCGATCTGCTGCCAGGCTTTGATCGGGTAGGCGGCGATACAGGTGTCAAAGAGGAGATCGACGAGGACCAGCTCACGCTCTCGGCGCCGCTTGAGGATCTCGCGGTATCTGGCCGGAATGCTGAGCCGCCCCTTGTCGTCGATGGCGTGTTCAAAGCTTCCGCGGAACATGGGAACGCATCGCTCGTTTATGGTAATCTATACCAATTCATCCCATTTCATCCCACCGTGGCGCAACCATATATAACCCCTTTTTCCTTGTCAAGCAAAATGTGAAGCTATTTTGAAAGGCTGGTGTAAGGCGTGCCCCAACGAGAAGAGATCCAGGATGGCGGGATCGATTCGCTTAGGGAGCGGCGATCAGGATATTATCAATGAGACGCGTGTGACCGAATCTCACCGCGACGGCGGCCAAGGTGGGACCTTCAATGCGATCCACCGCCTTCAATGTCTCGGGGTCGCAGAGGGCAAGATAATCGATCCGTGCCAACGGTTCGGCCTCAATCATCCCCCGCATCCCCTCAAGGATGATCTTGGCGTTCCTTTCCCCACCCTTGATCTGTTCTTCTGAACGCCTGAGGGTACGATAGAGGACAAGGGCCGCCCTTCGCTGGTCAGGATTCAGGTGAGCGTTTCGCGAGCTCATCGCCAGGCCGTCGAACTCCCGGACGGTGGGCATGACGATGATCTCCAGATCGAGATCGAGGTCCGCGACCAGGCGTCGAATGACCACCGATTGCTGGTAGTCTTTCTGCCCGAAATAGGCCCGGTGCGGCTGTACCAGGTGAAAGAGCTTTGTCACTACAGTTGTCACGCCACGGAAGTGCCCAGGACGTGAGGCCCCGCACAACCACTCCGTGATCTCGGCAACCTCGACGAACGTGCGGAAGCCATTCGGGTAGACCGACTCAGCGGATGGTGCGAATACCACGTCGGCCCCCACGGCCGCGAGCTTCGCGAGATCACCCTGCAGGTCACGCGGGTAGCTGTCGAAATCCTCACCCTGGCCGAACTGGGTGGGATTGACGAAGATACTCACCGCCAGGACATCGTTCTCGGCTCGCGCGCGGCGCATCAGAGAAAGGTGGCCCTCATGAAGAAACCCCATCGTCGGCACGAGCCCGATCGTCCTGCCTCCCCTCCGAATCGACTCGCACAGACGCTGGACAGCGAATGGCTCATCAATGGTCTGCACGGTCTCTCCCCTTATTCTTCTGGGAACGCTTCCTCGGGCTCCCGGGACTTCGCACGTCGCACCTCGGATCTCGCAACCATCCCACTCACCCCTCCAGCAGCGCCCTCTCGGTCTCCTCGTCGATTGAGAACGCATGCGCGGGGCCGGGAAATCGGCGTTCGATCACATCCTCTCGGAACCGACCCACAGCGTTTCCGATCACCGTCGCCAGATCCGCATACCGTTTCGTGAACTTCGGGGCAAAGCAATCGAAGAACCCCAAGAGGTCATGCGTGACCAGGACCTGGCCGTCACAGTCGGGCCCCGCCCCGATCCCGATCGTCGGGATGGTCAGTCGGTCGGTAATGACACGGGCGAGGGCGCTCGGGATCGCCTCAAGCACGACGGTGAAGACCCCCGCCTTCTCGAGTGCGAGGGCATCGTCCAGGATACGCCGTGCGGCGTCCAACGCCCTCCCCTGGACCTTGAACCCCTCCGTCAGGACCGTTGTTTGCGGCGTCAGCCCGACGTGGCCCATGACCGGAATCCCGGCGTCAATGATCGCTCTCACGGCGGGCAGCGATGGCAGGCCGCGCTCGACCTTGACGGCATGAGCCAGGCCCTCCTTCACGAAGCGCCCGGCGTTTCTGACCGCCTCAGCCGGTTCAGCTTCGTACGACATGAACGGCATGTCGACAACTACCAGGGCCCGCTTGACGGCCCGCGTCACGGCCTTGGTCATCATCAACATCTCGTCCATCGTAACCGGGATCGTGTTTTCGTACCCGAGGACCGTCATCCCGCCGGAGTCGCCAACCAGGATCACATCGACCCCTGCGCGATCGATCAGCAGCGCCATCGGGTAATCGTAGGCCGTCAGCACAGTGATCTTCCGCCCTTCGCGTTTCATCTGCTGCAAGGTGACCGTCCTGACCTTTCGATCAGTCATGATCGATCCCTCCTTTCCTTTTCTAACGTGGATTCGCTGTTGACCCTCACCCAAAAGAAAAGGCCCGCCGGGCCGACCCGGAAGGCCTTGCTGTACGGTGGCGCCGATCACTCTCCTCTCAAGCGGCTTCGAGCGATGGCACCGTCTCGATCCAGAGGGATGCGCCTTGACACCGTCCTCGCGATGGCTTTCCGTCTCGGTCCCTAGTACCGGTCCAATAAACTTTGCGTAGCCGCGTTGCTGGCCCCCGGCGCACTCCCTGCGACGTACTCGCTACTGTACGCCTCGGTCGGCCCCGGGCGCCGCGCCTTGCTACACTCGTTTCTTGGCCCGGTACAGCGCCCACCAACTGCAGAAAGAAACAGTTGGAGGTACACTAGCTGCGGGATCCGAGCGGCACATAGTAGTGAGTACCTGCCCGTACCACCTCGACCTGCTTGACCAGGTCTTCGAAATCCTCCTTGTGTTTGACAAAGTCAATGTCGTTCGTGTTGACCACCAGCAGCGGCGTCACCGAGTAGTGGAAGAAAAAATGATTGTAGGCCGCATTCACATCTTCCAGATATGTCCTGTCCAGTTCCCGCTCGTATGCCCTCGCCCGCATCTGAATCCGCCGCATCAAGACCTCGGTGCTGGCCTGGAGATAGAGGACAAGATCCGGCTTCTGCACCCGCATCTCCAGAAGCGGGTGCAGCCGCTCGTAGAGAGCCAGCTCGTTATCGTCGAGAGTAAGATACGCGAAGATCTTGTCTTTGGCAAAGAGATAATCGCTCACCAGCGACTGTTTGAAAAGGTCAAACTGAACCAGTTCCTGTTGTTGGCGGAATCGATTCAGGAGGAAATAGAGCTGTGTCTGAAAGGCGTAGCGACGCATATCGGTGTAGAACTGAGAGAGAAATGGGTTCTCCTCCGGGCCCTCCAGCAACTTCCTGGCCTGCAACCGCTCGGCCAACAACTCTGAAAGGCTCGTCTTGCCGACGCCGATCGGGCCCTCGACCACGATGTAACGGGGATTCGGCATGTCCCTCTGTTAAGGCGCGAGACTTACGCCGTGGTTGCGGGGTGCACTGCCCGCGCCAGCATTCGACCATATGATGGATCGTCGAGACAATCGAGCAGTTCACGCATCGTCAATCCCAGGACCGGGTGGCAAAGATCTGGCGCGAGCTCGCAGAGCGGCACTAGGACAAAGCGGCGAAGATGAAGTCGGGGGTGGGGCAGAACGAGGTCCGGTCGCTCCACCACGTGCGAACCGACGAGGAGCAGGTCGAGGTCGATGTTCCTATCGTCGCCCCGTGCCCTGACCGCCGGTCGGCCCATGACTTGCTCGAGCCGCTGCAGCTCTCGCAGCAACACCTCCGGGGACAACGTCGTCTCTGCCGAGGCCACCCCGTTGACAAACCAGCCGCCCGAGGCCGGGGGGACCGGTTCGGTCTCGTAGAGGGATGAGCGAACCATCCCTGTAATCCCTGGAAGGCGTGAGATGGCCTCCATGGCCTTCTGGCAGTGGTCGACTCTATTGCCCAGATTTGATCCGACACCGATATACGCTCGTTCACCCTTCATGGCCGTGAGATCTCCACACCCACCGCCTCGAACGCGCCCGGAAGGGGTGGAGCGGGCTTGCTTGCCCGGACGCGCACGCCGGCCACCGGAAAGCGTTCCAACAACGCAGCAGCCACCCGCTCGGCGAGCGCCTCTAACAGCCGGAACTGCTCCTTCTCTCCAATCTCCCTCACCAAGCGCAAGACCTCCGCATAGTCGATAGACGCCGATAGCTCATCGCTCCCGCCTGCTGGGCGCAGGTCCATGCTCAACTCGACGTCCACGAGGAACCGTTGCCCCTGACGCCGCTCCTCCTCAGCCAAGCCGTGATATCCATAGAACTGAATCCCTTGGATGAAGACTCGGTCTGATCCTCCCACCCCATCTCCTATGGGTGCCGCCCAAGCGAACTCGCACTCAGTTGGCGGGCACAGTGCCGGGCCAAGAAACGAGCATAGCCAGGCGCGGCACCTGGGGCCGCACCCACTTCGCGGGTACCCGGCGTACGTCGTCAGGTACGTCGCAGGGAGTGCCCCAGGAGCCAGCAACACCGCTAGGCGAAGTTAATTGGACCGGCACTAGGGCCTTAGGCTCGAGGCGGCGATCCGCTCAACTGCCTCCTTGATTCTGGAGATGTCCACCGTCAGGGCCGCACGGATATACCCCTCGCCGTGCCGACCGAAACCGGTTCCGGGCGTCATCACGATTCCCGCCTCAGAGAGGAGCGCTGAGGCGAAGGCGGCGGAGGTGCGCCCTTGAGGCACTCCGATCCAGACATAGAAGCTCGCCTTCGGCCGATCCACGACGAACCCTATGGCCGACAATCCATCCACAAGCGCATCGCGTCGCTCCTTGTAGATGGCACGCATCGCCTCAACCGAGTCTGCGGGCCCGCTCAGTGCGGCGACAGCAGCCTCCTGCACAGCTTGGAACACCCCAGAATCCAGATTGGTCTTGATCCGCCCAAGACCCGCCAGGATCTCGCGAGACCCGACGGCAAAGCCGATGCGCCACCCCGTCATGTTATATGTCTTGGAAAGGGAGTGGTACTCGATCGCCATCTCCTTGGCCCCCTCCACCCCCAAGAGGCTGTCCGGCAGATAGCCATCAAACGCGATCTCCGAGTAGGCGGCATCGTGGCAGAGAATCAGCCTGTGTTCCCGCGCAAAGGCGACCGCCTCGTCAAAGAAGGCCCGTGGCGCCACGGCAGCCGTCGGGTTGTTCGGATAGTTCAAGAAGAGCATCTTCGCCTTCTTAAGCACATCCGACGGAATCGCGTGAAGTTCCGGAAGGAACGCCCGTTCGCGTGTGAGAGGCATAAAGTGCGGAACCCCTTCGGCAAAGATGGTTCCCGCCTGATAGACTGGGTAGCCTGGATCGGGAATCAGGACGACATCGCCCGGATCGACGAACGCTAAGGGGATGTGCCCTATCCCCTCCTTCGATCCGATGAGGCTCAAGACCTCGGTCTCGGGATCGAGCGTGACACCAAACCGTTTGCCGTACCAATCGACCACCGCCTGCCGGAAGCTCAGCATCCCCTCGTAGGAAGGGTACGGATGATTCCGCTCGTCAGCGGAGGCCTCCTGCATCCGCTTCACGATGTACGGTGGGGTGGGCAGGTCCGGATCGCCAACCCCCAGATTGATGATATCCATCCCGCGACGGATGGCCTCCCGCTTCAACCGGTCGATCTCGGCGAAGAGATATGGAGGAAGCTTGCTCAACCGATGCGCCAGTTGAAAACGCTGAGCCATCTTCGGATCTCTCTGGGGGCGGACCCCCGCTGAGCCCCTCGTGCTGACATCGTGGACCTGATGAGGCCGCCTGCCTCGATCTTCCGGCCGTTCAGCCAGTGCGCCGAGCGCTCCTGCTCAACCCCTCACAACCGTGTTGCTGAGTCGGCCGATCCCCTCCACCTCGATCTCGATCGCATCACCGGGCTGCATCGGGCCGACCCCCGAGGGAGTGCCGGTAGAGATCACGTCTCCAGGATAGAGGGTCATGACCGTTGAGATGAAATGAATCAGATACGGAACATCGAAGATGAAGTTGTTGACGTTGGAGTCCTGGCGGATCACCCCGTTCAAATACGCTCGGATGGGCGCATCTGACAGGTCCAGCTCGGTCTCGATCCACGGACCGATGGGGGCGAAGGTATTGAACGATTTCGCCCGAGTCCACTGCCCATCCTTTCGCTGGAGGTCCCGCGCCGTCACGTCGTTACAGCACACGTACCCCAGAATATACCGCAGCGCCCTCTCGGCGGGAACGCCCCTGGCGGTCCTCTTCATGACGATCCCCAGCTCAGCCTCATAATCCAGGCGCCCACACGACTTCGGATAGACGATGTTGCCGCGGTGGGGAAGGACCGCCGTCGGAGGCTTTAAGAATATGATCGGCTCTTCGGGCACGTCCTGCTTCAACTCCTCCGCATGGTCGCGGTAGTTGAGCCCCACAGCCACGATCTTGGAAGGCTCCACAGGCGCAAGGAACCTTACCCGTTTCAGCGAGTGCGTCTTGGTCGTCACGGAGAACCTGCCGAAGATGTCGCCCCGGATTTCCCGGACGACGCCGTCCTCCACAATCCCGTAGGTCGGCCGCTTGCCCACTATGAACCGGACGATCCGCATAATTTCAGGTTCCGGGTTTCGGGTTTCGGGTTTCACGTCTCACTTCAGTCATTCAGCCTTTCAATCCTAGCACATCCTGCATATCGTACAGGCCGGGTGGCCGTCCGACGACCCAGCGCGCCGCGCGAAGCGCACCGCGGGCGAACGTGTCCCTGCTGTGGGCCCGGTGCGTGATCTCGATTCGCTCCCCCATGCCCCCGAAGACGATGGTGTGTTCTCCCACCACGTCCCCCGTGCGGAGGGCGTGGACCGCGATCTCCTCCTTGCCCCGCTCGCCGACCATCCCCTTCCGACCGTAGATCCCCGCCTTGTCCAGGTCGCGGCCCAGCGCAGACGCGACTACCTGGGCCATCCTGAGGGCCGTTCCGCTCGGGGAGTCCTTCTTAAAGCGGTGGTGGGTCTCGAAGATTTCGACATCGTAGTCCCCCCCGAGCGCAGAGGCGACCTCGGCAAGAACCTTAAACAACAGATTGACGCCCACACTCATGTTGGGCGAGAGGACACACGGAACGACTGCGCTCAGCTCCTTTGCCCTGCTCAGATCGGCCGCGCCGAGCCCGGTCGTGCCGAGGACCATGGGGACCTTGGCATCTGCGGCGATGGCGAGATGGGCCATGGCAGCCGGCGGCGCGGTGAAGTCGAGCACGACCTGTCCGTCCTTCACCACAGAGCGAAGATCTCCTGCGAGCGGGATGCCGATCTTGCCGATGCCGACCGACTCTCCAGCGTCTTTGCCCACCCCTGGATGGCCCGGACGTTCCACTGCCCCGACCAGGGCAAAGTCATCCGACTCGTGGATCAAGGCTGCGATTCGCCCGCCCATCCGGCCACCCGCACCGCAGACGATCGCGCGTATCATAACATCACAAGGATTAAGGTCAAGGGTCTAGGGTAGAGGGTCTAGTGCCGGCCCAATTAACTTCGCCTAGCGGCGTCGCTGGCCCCCGGCGCACTCCCTGCGGCGTACCCGGGAATGTACGCCGGGTACCCGCGAAGTGGGTGCGGCCCCGGAGGCCGCGCCTTGCTATGCTCGCTTCTTGGACCGGCAGGCTGCCAACCAACCTAGGGCGAAATAGTTGGAGTGGCACTGGTCTCGATTTCATCCGATAAGGCCGTACGCCCGCAGGGCGGCCTTGAGCTTACTGAGATTGGCCTCGCTCATCGGGTAGAGCGGCAAACGCAACTCCCCATTGATCATCCCCATTAGCGCCATGGCCGTCTTGACGGGGATCGGATTGGTCTCGCAAAACATCGCCTGGCAGAGGGGGAAGAGCTTCAGGTGGAGTTCCCTGGCGCGCTTCCAGTCGCCGCTGAGGAAGGCGCGGGTCAGGTCCGCCACATCCCGCGGAACGATGTTCGCGACCACCGAGATCACCCCCTTGCCCCCCACCGCCATCAGCGGCAGCGTCAAGGTGTCATCCCCCGACAGGAACGACAGTTTTGCACCGCACAAGACAATGTCATGGGTCATCTGCTCCAGGTTGCCTGTCGCCTCCTTCATCCCGACGATATTCGGATGGTCCGCGAGCACAGCCAGGGTCTCCGGGAGCATGTTGATCCCCGTACGCCCCGGAATGTTGTAGAGAATCAGCGGAAGCTCCACCGCGTCGGCGATCGCGCGACAATGAGCAATGAGCCCCTGCTGGGTCGGCTTATTGTAGTAGGGGAGGACTACAAGAGCGCCGTCGGCCCCGGCGTTCTTGGCGAAGCGTGTCAGATCGATCGCTTCTGCGGTGCTGTTCGATCCGGTTCCGGCGACCACAGGTATCCGCTTATTCGCGGTTTGGATCGCCAGCTCGATCACGCGCCTGTGCTCGTCATGACTCAGGGTCGGCGACTCGCCTGTCGTTCCACAGGGAACGAGAACATCGGTGCCGTTCTTGATGTGAAACTCCACCAGCTCGCGGACCTTTGCCTCATCGACTCGTCCGTCTTTGAAGGGGGTCACCACCGCCACCATCGAGCCCTGAAACACTCTCTTCATGACGACCTCCTGTCACTACAGTTTCGAGTCGCGCGTTTCGAGTTTCGAGTTCAAGCATCTCAAAACCAGTAACCCGAAACTATCCTAACAGCGCATCCTCCATCAGCTCGCCCTGATAGATCAGGCGAACCTCCCCCTCGAAGAAGACCTCGTGAAACTCCGGCCCCCTGCCGCTGAAGTATACAGTGAGCGTCTCGCCGCTCCTGACCCGAACCTGGACCGGGGACGGGACCAGCCCCAATGCGGCGCCAATCAGCGCTGACGCCACGGCCCCCGTGCCGCAGGCCAGCGTTTCGTCCTCGACGCCCCGTTCATAGGTCCGAATGGCCAGCGTGTGGGTGTCGAGAACGGCGGCAAAATTGACGTTGGTGCCTCGTGGCTGAAAGTCCGGATGGAATCGGATCCGGCGTCCCAGGGCCTGGACGGGGATCTCCTCCAGATCCGAGCAAAAGATGACGGCGTGGGGGACACCTGTATTGATGCTGTGGACCTGGTGCGTGACCCCGTCCACATCGATCGATTGGCGGAGGCGAAGGTCCTGGGGTTGACTGAGCTGAAGCTTGACCCGCCCGCCGTGCACATCGGCGCGGATGATCCCGGCAAGGGTCTCAAATGCCATATGAGAGCCGGCAATCCCTGAGATCTCGGCGAACCGGGCAACGCAACGAGCCCCATTGCCGCACATCTCGGCCTCGCTGCCGTCGGCGTTGAAGATCCGCATCCGGAACTCTGCCTTGGAGGATGGCTCGACCAAGATCAGGCCGTCGGCGCCCACCGACAGCCCGCGCCTGCAGAGCCGCTGTGCAAGCACCTTGGGTTCGACGTCAAGCCGGCTAGCGCGATTGTCGATCATGACGAAATCGTTACCGCTTCCGCTCATCTTGTAGAAGCTCAGTTTCTGCATTGTGTCGTGTCCCTCAGATCAGGGGGAGCGCCGGAACACCGTATGAAAGCGAATCGGCGCGAGAACGGCGGCTGCCGTTCAAAGGTCTGGCGGGATCTGTTCCCCGCGGATGAGATCCTCGTAGCTTTCCCGCTCCCGGACCGTGAAGTAGCGATCTCCCTTGACCATGATCTCCGGAGGTCGAGGCCGGCTGTTATAGTTGGACGACATAGTGTACCCGTAGGCGCCGGCGCTCATCAC
>Ga0184610_1000250_pt1 | contig 13646 bp, 9 predicted proteins | sample PLM1_100_coex_FD_133011 | JGI IMG/M metagenome (GOLD analysis project Ga0184610, IMG submission 133011) | Groundwater sediment microbial communities from an aquifer in East River, Colorado, USA - PLM1_100_coex | ecosystem: Environmental > Terrestrial > Soil > Riparian zone | place: USA: East... | reverse complement strand
GGGAGACCGTAGTAGCCGAGGAGCTCCTCGAGCTCCTCGGCCGTCAGCCAGCCGCTCGCGCGTCCCAGCGCGCCGGCGATGACGGCGTAGGCCTCGTCCCGTCGGACGTCCTCGAACCGAGGGACGGTGCCCTCCGGCCTGGTGCGCCATCGCCCGTAGGCCGCGGCGCGGGCTAAGGCGATGGCCGCCTGCTCCGGGAACGAGAACGAGGGGACCTTCATCCCATCGGCCCGAAGCTCCGCTCGCACGGTCGTTCCCCCCATCAGCGTGGTCGCCACCGGGATGCGACCTCCCACGTCGCGGACGGCCTCGCCGATCGCCCGGACGATCGCCGCGGCCTTCTCCACCTGCGGTGGGATGTAGATGACGATCATGGCGTCAACATCCGGGTCTTCGGCCACGGTCCGGATGGCCCGCCGGTAGTCCTGGTCGCCCGCCGACGCGATCATGTCCACCGGGTTCTCCACCGAGGCCTCGGCCGGCAGGAACTCGCGGAGCTTCGCCTTCGTGGCCTCGGACAGCGTCGGCACCTTCAGCCCGTTCGCATCGCAGGTGTCGGCGCACAGGATCCCCAGGCCACCCGCGTTCGTGACGATGGCCACCCGGTCGCCCTTCGGCGCCGGCTGGTTCGCCAGGAGCTCGGCGACGTCGAACATCTGCTCCAGCGTGTCGGTCCGGATCACCCCGGCCTGTCGAAACAGCGCGTCCACGGTCACGTCGGAGGCGGCCAGGAGCGCGCCGGTGTGCGATGCCGCGGCCCGGGCCCCGGCGGCGCTTCGTCCCGACTTCACCGCGACGATGGGCTTTCGCCGGCCGACCTCGCGGGCCAGGCGGGCGAACCGCCGGGGGTTCCCGAAGGACTCGAGATACAGCAGGATCACGTCGGTCCGTTCGTCCTCGCCCCAGTACGCGACGAGGTCGTTGCCGGAGACGTCGGCCTTGTTGCCGACCGAGACGAACGACGACAGGCCCAGTCCGAGCTCGGCTGCGTGCTGCATCACGGCCAGGCCCAGGGCGCCGCTCTGCGACAGGAACCCCACCCGCCCGGGGGGCGGGAAGATCGAGGCGAACGTGCCGTTCAGCCGGACCTGCGGGTCGGTGTTCACGATGCCCATGCAGTTGGGGCCGATGATCCGCATCCCGTACGCCCGGCAGATGTCCACCAGCTCCCGTTGCCTGGCCGGACCGTCCCCGCCGACCTCGGCGAACCCCGAAGAGATGACGACGAGTCCTCGGACGCCCTTCTCGCCGCACTCCCGGGCTACCTGGAGGACGAACGCAGCGGGCACGACGATGAACGCCACTTCGACCGGCCCGGGGACCTTCTCGATCGACGGATAGGCCGGGACGCCGTGCACCACCTCCGCCTTGGGGTTCACCGGGTACACCGGGCCGTGGAACTCCTCGGCGAGCAGGTTGTGGAACAGCTGCCCGCCGATGCTGGACCGGTCCCGCGACGCCCCGACCACCGCCACCGACCTGGGCGACAGGAAGGTCCGCATGGCGCTGACCGAGGCCGAGGTCTCGCGCCGCTCGAACTGCTCGACCGCCTCCTCGGTCAGCGAGACGGGGAACTCCACCTCGATCTCGCCGGGGAGGGCCCGGATCGACAGGGGGAACCCGCTCTCCCGGAAGACCCCGATCATCCCGTGGTTCTCGGGGAGGACCTCGGCCACGAAGATGGTGACGCCGCGCTCGGCGGCCGCCTGGGCCAGCTGGCCGAGCAGGATTGAGCCGATGCCCCTGCCCTGCCACTCGTCGGCCACGGACATCCCGATCTCGGCCCGGCCGCCGTCGATCCGCGAGTACTGGGCGCCTCCGATCATCGTCCCCTCGTCACCGCCCCGAAGGACCAGCAGCGTGAGGTGATCCTGGTAGTCGACGTCGACGATCTTCCCGGCCAGCTCCCCGACGTCCACCGCGACCGTCCAGAACCGCAGTCGCCGGGTCTCCGGCGACAGGCCGAGCAGGTAGTCCTGGACCCGGGGCAGGTCCTCCGGCCGGGCCGGGCGGATGCGGACGGTCGAACCATCCCGCAGGACCACGTCGGACTGGAGGTTCGAGGGGTAGGGGCCCCCGCTCATCCGGCCATCCTAGCCCCCGGCCCGGCCGACCCTTCCAGGCGACCGGGGCAGCTCGGAATGTCCACCCGAATGACACGAAGGGTCGGTTGAGCGGGGAGTCCTTTCTTCCGATATCACAACCAGAAGTGGGGAACGATTCCGGCGCGCGCGAGGAGCTCCAGCTCCTGTGGTCGCTGGTCGAGCAGATGCCCGCCATCGCTTGGACCACCGACCGGGAGCTTCGCTTCACCTCGTCCGTGGGCGGGGGACTGGCCGGCGTGGGCCTCTCGCCGGGCGAGGTGGTCGGCCGGACACTGCAGGAATACCTGGGGACCGACAATCCCGAGATGGCCGCCATCGCCGCCCACCGGGCCGCCCTGGAGGGACGCTCCACCCGGTACGAGCAGAACTGGCGGGGCCGGCGGTACGCGTCGCACGTGGTGCCCCTCCGGGACGACGGGGGAGAGGTCGTGGGCGCCGCCGGCGTGTCCCTCGACGTCACCGAGCGGATGTGGGAGCCCGGGGCGCTGTTCGAGGCGGAGGCCAAGTACCAGGGGTTGGTCGAGACCATCCCCGCGGTCACCTACATCGACCCGCTGGACGAGTGGAGCGACAGCCTCTACGTGAGCCCGCAGGTCACCGAGCTCCTGGGGTACGGCCAGCAGGACTGGCTGACCGACTCGCGGTTCTGGCGGGACCACGTCCACCCCGACGACGCCGACCGGGTGTGGGACGAATGGGTCCGGGCCCGCGACTCCGGCTCGCCGTACCAGAGCGAGTACCGGATGCTCCATCGCGACGGCCACGTTGTGTGGGTGAGCGAGCGCGCCGTCATCCTGAAGGACGCCTCCGGCCGGCCGTGGGCCGTGCAGGGCGTGATGGTGGATATCACGGAGCGCAAGCGGGTCGAGGAGGAGCTCGAGCGGGCATGGCAGCGCGAGCGAGAGGCGGCCGCGCACCTCCGGGACCTCGACGACATGAAGAACCTCCTGCTGCACGCCGTGGCGCACGATCTCCGCGGCCCCATCGCCACCGTCTTGGGCTCGGCCATGGTGCTCGAGAACTCGCTGATCGAGCTGGACGAGGACAAGCGCGACCTGATCCGCGGCGTCGCGTCGGGCGCCCGCAAGCTCAACCGGCTGGTGAACGACCTCCTCGACCTTGAGCGCCTGGAGCGCGGGCTGGTCGAGCCGGATCGCCGCCCCACGGACGTGGGTGAGCTGGCGCGCCGGGTGGTGGCGGAGCTGAAGGTGAAGTTCCACGAGATCCACGTCGAGACGGGGACCGCGGTGTCTTCGGTCGATCCGGTCCACGTAGAGCGCATCATCGAGAACCTGGTGGTCAACTCGGCCCGGCACACGCCCAAGGGCACGCCCATCTGGGTCCGCGTGCACCGCGACGAGGACGGCACGACGATCCTGGTGGAGGACGCGGGTCCGGGCGTGCCCCAGGACCTCCGGGAGGTCATCTTCGAGCCCTTCCGCCACGGCGGGGATGGGTTGGGGATCGGCCTCTCGCTCGTGGCCCGGTTCGCCACGCTGCACGGCGGGTGGGCCAGGGTCGGCGACCGGGAGGGCGGGGGAGCCTCGTTCGAGGTGTTCCTGCCGGACGGCTCTGTCGTCGGCGACGCCGTTCCCGACGACATCGAGCTGGCCGCGTCCTGACCCGGTCACCCGGCGGGCGTCAGGGCAGGATCAGGTCAGGTCGGCGGTCAGGATGGGCTGCGTCGTCGGTGCGGATGGGCAGCTCGGCGACTCGACCGTGACGGCCATCTGTTGTGAGGTCTCGAGGTTCGCGTCGAGGTAGGTGAGCAACGTTCCGCCGGGCTCCGGCCGGAAGCACGCGCCGCGGACCGGCGTGCCGTCCTGGAACATCCACACCTCGTAGACCCGGTCCGACGGCGGCGCTTGGAGGTTCGAACCGAACACGTATGCGCCAGTCTGGCCGGGCCGGTAAGCGACGGCGAGGTTCCCCGTCTCACCCTGGAACGTCACCACCCTGGCGTTCGCGAAGTCGAAGGATGGACCGCCCCCCGTGATGAGGTCTCGAGCCGCCCAGCCCGCGAAGAACAGGACGACAGCCGCGGCCGCGGCCACGACAGGACGAAGGATGCTCGCCCGGCGGTGGCGCCCTCGGGCCAGCCACATTCCGGCCCGGCCGCCCCGGACCGGGCGGGTGCGAACTGCTTCGCCCTGGGTCCGAGCGAGCTGCACGGTCTCCTCCTCGAGACCCTCGCGCACCGGCGCGGGCTCGAGGGCGAACGCGAGCCGACCCGCAACCTCGCGGTACTCGCCTTGCAGCCGATGACACTCGGCGCACTCCAGGCCGTGCTCGGCCATCTCGCGGTACAGGGCCTCCCGGTCCCGGTCGTCCAGGCCGCCCAGGACCTCGACGCTGAGCAGCTCCTCGATGGCCGAGTGGTCGCGCGTCATCATCGTTCGATCCCCGAAAGGGCCGCCCGGAGCTTGCGCATCCCGAGCAGCGTCCGTGACTTCACCGTGCCGAGCGGGAGCGACAGTCGCTCGGCGACCCGGGTCTGCGAGAGCCCGTCGAAGTACATCAGCTCGATGACCTGGCGTTGCTCGGGCGGCAGGTCCTCCAGCGCGGCGCGGACCGCCTTGCGCTCCTCCGGCAGTCCGATCTCGTCGACCACCTTGTCTGCCGGATCCTCGAGCGTGACGACATCCTCGTCCGGCTGGGCATCCTCGGCCCGACGCCGTTGCGTTTCCTCCCGGCGGACCAGGTCCACGGCCCGGTTGTGGACCGTGGCCATCAGCCAGGCCTTGACCGAGCCCCGCATCTCCTCGTAGGCGGAGGGGTTGCGCCACAGGGCCAGGAACCCTTCCTGGACGGCCTCCTCCGCGAGGTACGGCTGGCCCACCACCCGCAGGGCCACCGCCATGGCGCTCGGCGCATACCTTCGGAACAGGCCCCGGAAGGCCTCCTCGTTACCCCGGCCGATGGCGCGGACCAGCTCGCGGTCAACCGCGGCCATGGGGTCTCCCCGGTCCCGCTCCGCGAACCGTTCCTCGAACAGCAGCGCGCTCCCCATGGCTCCCCATGGATTCGTCCTTGAGGCGTGCGCGGATCAACGCCCGGGCCGTGATGTCGAAACGCCATGGGTGAACACCGTCCAGCATCGGCCATAAGCCTATTGGCGTTGGGGCCCGACAGGACTAGCCGACCGCCTGTCCGATGGCGTCCAGGGCCGAGGGGTTCTCCAGGCTGGAGAGGTCGCCGGGATCCTCGCCGGACACCGCGGCCCGGATGGCCCGGCGCACGATCTTGGCCGAGCGGGTCTTCGGGAGCTCCGGGACGAACACGATCCGCGACGGCTTGAACGCCTTCCCTAGGTGATCCGCGACCAGCGTTGAGAGCTCGCCGGCCAGCCCGTCTCCGGCCTCGGCGCCGGGCTTCGTCACCACGAAGCACCAGATGGCCTCGCCCTTGACCTCGTCGGGGATGCCCACGGCGGCCGACTCGGCCACCGCCGGATGGAGCGTCAGGATGCTCTCCACTTCGGCCGGGCCCACGCGCTTGCCGGCCACGTTCATCGTGTCGTCCGACCTGCCGTGAAGGAACCAGAACCCGTCCTCGTCCACCGACGCCCAGTCGCCGTGCCACCACACGCCCGGCCACCGCCGCCAGTAGGTGTCGAGGTAGCGCTCCGGATCGCCCCACACGCCGCGGGTCATGGCCGGCCAGGGCTGCTTGCACACCAGCTCGCCCACCTCGCCCCGCGCCACGGGCTTCCCGTCCGGACCGAAGACGTCGACGTCCATGCCGAGGGCCGGGCCTCGGAGCGTGCAGGGCTTGAGCTCGCAGGTGGGGAGCGGCGACAGGAAGCACGCGCCGATCTCGGTCCCGCCCGACAGGTTGATGATTGGCAGCCTGCCGCCACCGACCGTCTCCGAGAACCACCGGTAAGGCTCGGGGTTCCACGGCTCGCCCGTCGACGCCAAGATGCGGAGGGACGAGAGATCGTGTTTCCGCACCTCGTCCTCGCCCGCGGGGATGAGCGCCCGGATCAACGTTGGCGAGACCCCGAGCGTCGTGATGCCGTGTCGCTCCGCCATGTCCCAGATGCGGTCCGGGCCGGGGTGGTTCGGCGCGCCGTCGTACAGGAAGACCGTGGCGCCAAGGGCCGTGGCCCCCACGATCTCCCAGGGCCCCATGATCCAGCCCAGGTCGCTGACCCAGAACAGGACCTCGTCCTGGTGCAGGTCGACCTGGTAGGCCACCTCCTCGGTGATCTTCACCAGGAACCCGCCGTGGACGTGGACGGCGCCCTTCGGCCTCCCGGTCGTCCCGCTCGTGTAGGCGATGAACAGCGGGTGCTCGGGGTCCAAGGCACGCGTTTGGAACGAGGCGGGTTGCGCCGCAAGGAGCTCGTCCCACCGGACGTCGCGACCGTGGGTCCACGGCGCGTCGTCGCGCCCCAGCCTTGACCACACGATGACGTGCTCCACAGTGGCCGATGCCGTGACCGCCTGGTCGGCCACTTCCTTCATGGGGACGGGCTTCCCACGGCGGGGGAACCCGTCCGCCGTGATCAACAGCTTCGTGCCGGCGTCCCTTAGACGCTGGGCCACCGCGTCGGCTCCGAAGCCGGAGAAGATGGGCAACCAGATCGCCCCGAGCTTCGCGCATGCCATCACCGCCACCACGGCCTCCGGCGACATCGGGAGGAAGATGCCGACCGCGTCGCCCCTGGCGATTCCCAGCGAGGCCAGACCGTTCGCCAGCCGGTCGGTCAGCTGGCAGAGCTCGCGATAGGTGACCCGGCGGACATCGCCCTCCTCTCCCTCCCAGATGACCGCCACGGCCTCGGGGGTCCGCTCGGCCCACCGGTCGACGCAGTTGTGCGCCAGGTTCACCGTTCCGCCCCCGAACCAGGTAGCCCACTCGACGCCGCGCGAGGTGTCGACGACCCGGTCGTAGGGCTCGAAGAACTCGAGGCCCAGGTCCTTCACCACCGCGTCCCAGAACCAGGCGATGTCGCCCACGGACCTCGCGACCATGTCCTCGTACGTGGAGATCCCGTGGGTCCGCATGAACCGCGTGACGTTGGCCCGCTCCACGTACTCGCGGCTGGGCCTCCACACGATCGCCATGAACCCCGCCCCTGCCCGAACGGACACCTGGGTACTCTTTCCAAAGGTTATGTCCGACGACGACCCCCTGCAGCGCAAGCCTGCCGGCCATCCCCACGTGCGCCGGGCCTTCCTGGCGGGGGCCGCAGCCCTATCCCTCCTGGTCACGGTCCTGGCGGGCGGCGCCATGGGCTTCTATTACTGGACCCAGCACCAGATCCGGTACATCCCCGATGTGTCGGCCCCCGGTGCCTCGCCCGGGGCGAGCGCGGACATCGGTGGGCCCTGCCTCCGGCACGCCTGCAACTACCTGCTGCTCGGGAGCGACAGCCGGGCCGGGCTGACCGAGGAGGAACAGCAGGTCTTCGGGGATGACCAGCACATCGGCGGGGTGTTCCGCTCCGACACGATCATCGTCGTGCACGTCGAGCCGGGCGAGAAGAAGGCCGTCTTCCTGTCCTTCCCCCGTGACCTGTGGGTGGACATCCCAGGCCACGGCTCCAACAGGATCAACGCTGCGTTCGAGGGTGGGATCGAGGGGGGCGGCGCACAGCTTGTGGCCCGCACGATCACGTCGATCACCGGGCTGCGGATCAACCACTCGCTCTACGTCGACCTGGCCGGCTTCCAGTCCGTCGTCGACGCGCTGGGAGGGGTCGACATGTGCGTCCCATATCCCATGCAGGATCCGCTGACCCAGCTCGACATCCAGGCCGGCTGCCAGCATTTCGACGGCAGGACCGCCCTGGCGTACGTGCGAACCCGGCACCAGCCGTGCGACCTCATCCCCGACTTCGCCCGGATCAGCCGGCAGCAGCAGTTCCTTCGGGCGGTGATGGCCAAGATGCTGTCGCCGAGCGAGCTCATCCACCTGCCGTCGCTCGTCCCGTCGGTGCTGACGAGCGTCCGGGTGGACCGGGGCCTGAACCCGGCGGAGCTCGCCTACCTGGCCGGCCAGCTGAACGGGGTGAACGCCGGGAACGTGGACTTCCGGGTGGTGCCGAGCACGCCCGCCGGCATCACCGTGAACGGTCAGTACCTGTCGATCGTCCGGATGGTCGAGCCTGCGGCGGACGAGCTCTTCAGCCGGCTCCGCGACGGCCGGCCCCTCGGCGACGTGGGCCTGACCCAGGAGCGGACCCCGCCCTCGCCGGCCGTCATCAAGGTCGGCGTGTACGACCGGAGCTCGGCCGGTATGGCTCCCAACGTGTACACGACGCTCACCGAGGGTGGGTTCGACACCTCGCTCCCGGTCCAGGACATCGCAGCGCTCGGCGCCTCGCCGGTGAAGGGCTCCGCGATCCTGTACGACCCGAGAGCGCCCGACGGGCGGGCCATGGCCGATGTCGTGCAGGGGTATCTGTCGAACCTCCAGGAGGTGCCGGTGCCGAAGGGCGTCCTGCGCGGAGTGAGCGTGGCGGTCGTGATCGGATCGAACTACAAGCTGCCACCCCCGAGCACGTCCGGCCCCGTGAACTGCTCGTGAGGGAGCGCATGCTCCGGGTGACGATCGACGCCCGGCCGGCGGTCGCCAGACAGAGGACCGGCGTCGGGAACTACGCGTGGCACCTGATCCACCGGCTCCCCGAAGTGGATCCGGACACAACGTACGTGGCCTGGTACGTGCACTCGAGATCGGCGCTTCGGCGGTGGCGGCACTTCGACGACATCGGCGCACCGAACCTCCGGGAGCGCGGCATCCTGTACCCCAGCCGTCTGCTGGAGCGAACGGCCCGGCGCGGCTTTCCTCGCGTCGAGTGGTTCGGAGCCTTCGACGTCCTGTTCGCCACGAACTTCGTCCCGCCCCCCACCCGGGCCAAGCGAGTCGTGGCCACGGTCCACGACCTCGCCTTCCGCCGGTTCCCCGAGACCGCCCCCCAGGCCGTGGAGTGGTGGCGCGAAGCGGTCCGGCACACGGCTCGCCGCGCGACACGGCTCATCGCACCGTCGGAGTCCACGAAGCGTGATCTCCTCGAGCTCTACGGCGTGCCGGAGGCGAAGGTGGCGGTCATCCCCCTCGCGGTGGACTGTCAGGTGTACCGTCCGCCGTCCGAGGACCGGATGCTGGACGTGCGGCGGACGTTCGGGATCGACGGGCCCTACCTCGTGGCCCTGGGACGGGGCCCACGCAAGAACCTCCCCCGGCTCCTTGCGGCCTTCGCGGCCCTTCCCGCCGACATCCGGCCCGGGCTCCTGATCGTGGGGGCCAGGGAATGGAGTCCGGACGGCTCCGACCCCGCGCCCGACGCGCTTCGAAGGCTGCCACGAGACGTCCGTGAGGCCGTGACGCTCGTGGGCTACGTCTCGGAGGCGGAGAAGGTCGCGCTGCTCGGCGGGGCGACCGGGCTCGCCTTCCCGTCGCTGTACGAGGGCTTCGGCTTCCCGGTCCTGGAGGCCATGGCCTGCGGGACGCCCGTCCTCACCTCGGACGCGTCGTCGCTCCCCGAGCTGGCCGGCGACGCGGCCCTGCTGGTCAACCCCCACGACGTCGACGCCATCCGCGGAGGCCTGGAGACCCTCCTCTCCGATGACGGCGTGCGGAGCCGGCTGCGCGCGGCCGGGCTGGCCCGGGCCTCGGGGTTCGACTGGACCGAGACCGCCCGGAGGACTGCCGCCGTGCTACACGAGGCCGGCGAGCCTGGGTAGCCTCCGCGAGACGTCCCTACACTGGGTCGCACCACCGTGAGGATCCTGGTCGTCAGCTCGTACCCGCCCCGCCACTGCGGGATCGGCAGCTACGCCGCCGCCGACGTCGGCCGGCTGCGGAGCGAGGGACACGAGGTCGTCGTGCTGTCGCCCCCGGATAGCGACGGCGAAATCAGGGTGCCGTTCTTCGGAGGGCGGCCCTTCCTGGCGGCCGCTCGGCTGGCCGGCGGTTTCGACCGGGTCCTCGTGCATTTCGAGCCAGGCCTGTACTACCGGCGCCGCGCGCCCGTCTCGAAGGTCATGACCTCGGTTGGTCTGCTGTGGTTAGTGCTTCGAAAGCCCGGGACCGAGATCCTCGTCCACGAGGCGGCTCGCCGGCCGGCCCTGCTCTGGCGGCCGGATCGTCTGGTGCTCCGTTCGGCCTTCGGCCGCGCGCGGCTGCTGTTCCACACCGACCGGGAGCGCAGAGCCCTCGAGCTCGCCTATCGCCTCCGGGTCGAGGGCACGATCGTGCCGCACACCGACGGCGTTCGGATCGCCAGGCGCGTCTCCCAGAGCGACGCCCGGTCCATGCTCGGGATCGAGCAGGACGGATGCCTGTTCCTGTGCGCCGGGTTCCTCCACCCGGGGAAGGGGTACGAGCGCGCCGTCCGGGCGTTCCAGCAGGCCGGGTCGCCGGGGCGGCTGGTGGTGGTGGGCTCCCTTCGCCAGCCGAGCCCCGAAGCCGTGAGCTACGCGCGTGAGCTCCGCGAGCTTTGCGAGGGGACGCCCGGCGTGACTCTCGTCGAGGGATACGTGTCCGACGAGGACTTCGACACGTGGATCGCCGCGTCCGACGTGTTCGTCCTGCCGTACCGTCAGGCGTGGTCCTCCGGCGCGCTCGCTCGGGCGCAGGAGCTGGGGACCCCCGCGTTCGTCTCCGCTGTGGGGGGGCTGGCTGAGCAGGCCGGCCCGAGGGACGCCGTCTTTCGTACCGATGGCGAGCTCGTCGAGCTCCTGCAGGGAAGGTCCGAAACCGGCATGCTCACGTCGAACCCATGAGCGCCGTTCGCCGACCTCGCTCGGCTCGAACCCCTTCCACCAACGGGGCGCGGCGGGCGCTCCAGCGCGCCCTCTACTCCGCCGAAACCCGCCTGGCGAAATACCCGTCGCTGGCCCTTCCCCTGGCTCGGCTGCGGGGCGAGGGCGAGCTCGTCGACGAAACGACTGACCTGCTGATCGAGAGCTTCCCCAGGTGCGCGTCGTCGTTCGCCGTGGCCGCCTTCCACCTCGCACAGGAGCCCCGAAGCGTGCGTGTGGCGCACCACGTGCACGCGCCGGGCCACGCGATCGCGGCGATCCGGGCCGGCCTCCCCGCCCTCGTGCTGATTCGCGAGCCGGAGGACGTGGTGGTCTCGAACCTGATCCGGCATCCCGAGCGCACCGTCTCCGATGTGCTCCGCGGGTACCTGCGGTTCTACCAGCCCCTGCGGCGATTTCGGGACGGCCTCGTCATCGGCACGTTCAAGGAGGTCGTCGGCGACTTCGGAAGCGTCGTCCGCAGGATCAACGGGCGGTTCGGGACGGAGTTCGTGGAGTTCGAGGCCACCGAGGCGAACGTGCAGCGGTGCCTCCGCGAGATCGACGAGCACTGGCGGGCTCGGCGAGGGGGGTCGGAGGAGCGATTGGAGCGGATCGTCCCCCGGCCGTCGCGGGTCCGGGAGGACATGAAGGAGGAGCTTCGCGCCCGCTACCGGTCGCAGGCGCCGCAGCGCCTGCGGACCAGGGCCGACGCGCTGTTCCGGGAGCTCACGGCGGGATCGGCGGAGGGAGGGGCGCCCGTGATCTTCGGGGTGCGACTGCACGAGCGAACATCGACGAGTGACGTCCGGAGGACCCTCGGGGCGTTCCTGGACGGCGGGACGACGCGCCGCGTGTTCACGCCGAACCCGGAGATCCTGCTGTACGCGCGAGACCACCCGGACTTCGCCGCGCTGCTGAATGGTGCGGACCTGGCCCTGCCGGACGGCGCCGGCATCGCGCTCGTGCAGCTCCTGCGGCATCGGCGCAGGGTCCGGCGGTGGCCGGGCATCGACCTGGCCGAGCTGGCCATCCGCCAGGCCGCCGCTCGAGGGGATCGCGTGATGCTGGTGGGCGGGGAGGGCGACGCCGGTCCTCGGGCGGCCGCCCGGTGGCGGAGGGAGGTTCCGGGTCTCGCGGTGGAAGCAGCCGGCTCCGGCGTTTCGATCGGGGAGGGCGGAGCCGCCACCTCCCCCCAGGAGGGCCGCAGGCTGATCGAGTCCATCCGGGCCGCCGCCCCCCAGGTCGTGCTGGTGGCCTTGGGTGCACCGAAGCAAGAGCGATGGATCGACCGCCACGCCGAAGACATCCCGAGCGCGCGGATCATGGTCGGCGTGGGCGGCGCCCTCGACGTCTGGGGCGGAGGACTCCGTCGCGCTCCTCGTCCCTTCCATGCGCTCGGGCTGGAATGGCTATGGCGGCTGGCACAGCAGCCCCGCCGCCTCCCACGGATCGTCCGAGCCACGCTGGTGTTCCCGTGGCTCGCGCTCCGGGAGCGGCCGGCCGTTAGCGGTACTCGGGATCCGGCGTGAGGTCGTCGCTCGACGCTGCGAGCGTCGCGTCGAGCGACGCGAACGCGATCTCGGGAACGTAGCGCTCCCGGACGAGCCTGCGACCGCCCTCGGACAGCGAGCGCCATCGAACGTCGTCGTCCAGGACCTCGCCGAGCAGGTCGAGGAGCTCGGCCTCGTCCCCGCCCACCAGCGCGTGCTCGCCGGGCACCGCTCCCAGGCCCTCGACGCCCCACTGGAGGCTCACCACGGGGAGGCCCCGGGCCATGGCGTTCAGGACCTTGACCCGGGTCCCGCTCCCTCCCACCCCCACGTCAACGAACGCCCGCGCCCCCCGGTACAGGGGCTCGGGGTCCGTGACCGCCCCCGCGTACTCCACGCCGGCGGTCTTGGAGGCCAGCCGCTCGAGCCACGTCGGAGCCCCGGCGCCGGCCAGGATGAGCCGGACGTCCGGCCGCCGCGAGCGAAGGGCGGGGAAGCCCGACCGGAGGAAACGACGGAGCCCCTCGGCGTTCGGTGGCCACCCCAGCGATCCCAGGAACAGGAGGTCGGGATGGGCGGGAGGCCGAAGCGGGGGCCGTTCCAGCAAGCCCTCCTGCGGGACGTTGGGCAGCAGGCGCACCGCGCCGGGCCGAGTCCCCAGCTCCTCGAGGGCCCGGCGGTCTTCCTCCGAGACGGCGAAGACCACGTCGAAGCGCCGAACGATCGCCGACTCATAGGAGCGAACGCGCTTGTGCTCCAGGCGGATAAGCGCCCGCCGCGCGAAGCTCTTCTCGAGGTCAGCCTGGCGCTGCCACATCACGTGCTCCGCGTTGTGCTCGTGGAGCACCCGAAGGCCGGGGAAGGTGGCCGGCACGTATTGGGCCATCAACCAGCCGTCGGCGAAGGCCGCGTCGAACCCACCCGAGGCCAGCCGCTCGGCCGCGACCCGGGACATGCGGCGGCTCCGGTTCCGCAGCACGCTCATCGGGACCCCGGCCCCGTAGCTTCGAAGCAGGTTCCAGGCCGACCGGCTGCGGCGAAGCGGGACAGTGACGACCGGTCCGTCCTCCACCGTCCAGGCCTTCTGCTCGGGACTGAGCGGCTCCCTCCGAAAGCACAGCACGTGGATGTCGTGATTGTGTTGCATGTGCTGGAGCACGCTGATCGACTTGATCGTGCCGCCGCTCCGGGCCGGATACGGCACCTCCGAGGTCAGGAACAGGATCCGCATGCTGAGTCCGGGTCAGTCTACGCTGCAAGCATCTCCGTCACCGGCGATGCGTGAGCGGCGG
>Ga0184610_1000248_pt1 | contig 13697 bp, 11 predicted proteins | sample PLM1_100_coex_FD_133011 | JGI IMG/M metagenome (GOLD analysis project Ga0184610, IMG submission 133011) | Groundwater sediment microbial communities from an aquifer in East River, Colorado, USA - PLM1_100_coex | ecosystem: Environmental > Terrestrial > Soil > Riparian zone | place: USA: East... | reverse complement strand
TGCCCGGCCCGGGGGCCTTGTCAATGCACCCGCGGCCCGATTCCTGCCGGCCTCCAACGACCACGTCGAAAGCACGATCTACCTCTGGCGACGGGCGCCCGCGCGGCGTATCCTTGCCGGGGTTCCGTGAGAGATTTCGACGTCATCGTGGTGGGCGCGGGCAATGCCGCCCTGGCGGCGGCGGCGTCCGCCCGCGAGCAAGGAGCCGGGCGCGTGCTGGCGCTGGAGAAGGCGCCCCGCGCGCTGCGCGGCGGCAACACCCACTACAGCGGCGGCCTCCTGCGCATCGCCTTCGACCGGTCCGAGGACCTGCGCGCGCTCGTCCCCGACGCCGAGCGCGAGGTGACGGGTTTCTACGCGGGCGTCGAGCCCTACCCGCACCGGCGCTTCATGGCCGATCTCCTGCGGGTGACCGATGGGCGCACCGACCCCGAGCTGGCCGAGCTGCTCATCGGCCGGTCGTACGAGACCGCCTGCTGGATGGCGCGGCAGGGCATCGAGATGGAGCCCGCGGTCTCGCTCTCGGCTGTCCGGGTGGGCGACACGATCAAGTGGTCCCCCGGCGCGGTGATCCGAGCGAAGCACGAAGGCGTCGGGTTGTCGGCGATGTGGTTCCGCGCCGCCGAGCGCCTCGCGGTGGAGGTTCGCTACGACACCGCGGTGGTCCGGCTCGTCCAGGACCGGAGCGGGCGCGTGACGGGGGTCGCGGTGCGTGGGCCGGAGGGCTTCGCGGAGCTCTCGGCCAAGGCGGTGGTGCTCGCCTGCGGCGGATTCGAGGCGAATCCGGAGTGGCGGGCACGCTACCTGGGCCGGCCCTGGGACCACGCCAAGGTGCGGGGCACGCGCTACAACACCGGCGACGGCCTGCGCATGGCGATCGAGGTGGGCGCCCTGCCCCACGGCCAGTGGACCGGCTGCCATTCCACGCCCATCGACGCCGACGCGCCACCGCACGGTGACCGGAAGCTCACCGACAAGACCAACCGGCTGTCGTATCCCTACGGGGTGCTCGTCAACGGGCGCGGCGTGCGCTTCTTCGACGAGGGCGAGGACTTCCAGTTCTACACCTACGCCAAGCTCGGCGGGATCATCCTCAACGAGCCCGGCGGCATCGGGTGGCAGATCTTCGACTCGAAGGTCACCCACCTCCTCGAGGCTCGCTACCAGACCGGAACGCCGCTCATCGCCGACTCGCTCGAGGCCCTCACCGAAAAGCTGCCGCTCGACCGCGCCACCTGCCGGCGCACGCTCGAGGCCTACAACGCCGCGGTGACCGAGGGCCGCTTCGATCCGACCGTGCGCGACGGCCTCACCACCCGCGGGCTGCCGCTCGCCAAGTCCAACTGGGCGCAGCGGCTCGACACCCCGCCCTTCATGGCCTATCCGGTGACCGGCGGGATCACGTTCACCTTCGGCGGCGTGCGCGTCAACGACCGGGCGCAGGTCATGAGCACGAGCTGGGCGGTCATCCCGGGCCTCTATGCCTGCGGGGAGATGGTGGGCGGGCTCTTCCACGGCAACTATCCGGGCGGCACCGGACTCATGTCGGGCGCCGTCTTCGGCCGCCTCGCGGGCGCGCAGGCGGCCGGCGAGTGAGCGCCATCCCGAGCGGGAGATAGTCCGGTGTCGGACTGGATGCGCCCCCGGGGTCACGACCTCGCGGTCCTGTTCAGCCGGCGGAGCCGCGACGCCTACGCGGCCGAAGCAGCGGCTCGTGGCCTGACCTACGCGTTCACCGACGCCTGGGGGCGCCCCCGCACCTGGCTCAAGGGCGAATACGCCTATCTCGCGCCCGCGGCCGCGAGCGTCCTGCTGGCCCGCTGCAACCTCAAGCACGACGTCGTGGAGGAAGGCGACCTCACCGACGATCGGCTCGCCTCGCATCGCGCGGTGCTGGTGCCCAACGCCGCGCACCTGGCCGGCCGGACCATCGAGCGCCTCGAGCGCTGGCTGCGCGGCCCGGAGCGCCGGCTGATCGTCACCGGCAAGACGAACCTCCCTCCACGCCTGCTCGGGCTCACCGCCTGCGCGCCGCTGGCGGTCGGGGGCTATACCGGCTGGCGCTGGCGCCCGGACTCTCCGTTCGGCAGCGCGGCCTGGGAGAGCCTCTACGTCAGCGGCTACGCCGGCCAGGCGGCCCAGCGGGTCGCGCCGGCGCCGGGCAGCCGCGTCCTGGCCGACCTGGTCGAGCTCACCGGGGATCTGACCAGCGCGGCCACCGCCACCGCGGCCACCCTGGGCCCCGCCATCGTGCTCACCGACCGGACCGCCTACGTGGCCAACCAGGTGCTCGAGCTCGTGGGCGGCATGCTCCAGGCCCACCTGAACGTGGAAGCGGTCCGTCACTGGGCCAACCCCACCCACTGGGGCGACACCCTGCTCTTCTTCCTGCGGCGCCTGCTATTGGAGACGGGGCTCGAGCCTCTGTGGCGGACACGCCTGCGGTCGTTCGGCGCCCACGACGGCGTGCTCTCGTTCCGTCACGACGTGCACGGGATGCGCGACTTCACCTTCCTCGACTACCAGGTGCAGAACCTGATCCCGGCCACCTACGACATCGAGGACCCGGCCTTCTCGACCAATATCAGCGAGGCGATGGCCGACGACTGGGTGGCCCGCACGAGCCGCCACAGTTTCATCGAGCCGGCCCTGCACAACGACAGCTCCATCGGCGACCCGCCGACCGCCATCCACGGCACGGGGCTCTACGAGCACGTGCGCAACGCCACGAAGAACCTGGGGTTCGCCGTCTACACCTGCGGCCGGCACGCCGGGGGGCACATGCACCCCGAGACGATCGACGCCATGGATTATCTGTACGCTCACGACGACCGGATCCTCGGCACGTGCACGTTCTGCTACTACCACATGATCGAGTACGGGGTGCGCAGCCCGGCGGTGATGGTCGGCGGCCAGATCGGCGGCAAGCCCCTCACCTACGTGACCGACGTCCGCCGCACGATCGCCACCCCGGGCATCTGGTTCCCCTTCCACCCGGTCGTCACCACCGACGCGGAGTGGCGCCCCCTGCGGGGCTGGGACCGCACCCACGAGTTCGACGCCGCCTACGAGCTGGTCGAGACGATCTTCGGCGGCCACAGCGCCCGCCTCCCCGGCGTCGACGATCACCTGGAGAATGGCGTCTACAGCTTCCAGTACCACCCGGAGCTGGCCCGGGATCCTTCCGTGAACGACGGCAAGGGCACGCTGGATTACCTCCGGCACACGATCAACCTGGCCGAGAGACGCAACTTCTGGATCGCGACGCAGCGCGACCTCTACCAGCGCATGGCCGACTACGAAGCGCTCGTCTTCCAGGTGGGGGACGGTGGTCGAGAGGTCACGGTGACCAACCCGACCGCGCGACGCATCGCCGGGATGGTGGTCGAGCAGCGGCGCCCGTTCGGCAGCGTCTGGGATGGGGCCGAGGAGCTGGTCCACGTTGCGCGGGGCGCCTTCGTCACGGTGCCTCCCTTGGAGCCGAACGCCGCCGTGACGCTCCGCTTCCGCACGGAAGGCGCCGAGGCCCCGCTGGTCCGGCAGCCGAGCAACAAGGGGCTGACCATCCTCGACGCCCGCCACGATCCTCGGAGCGAGGAGACCCGCATCGTCGTCAGCGTGTGTCGCGCCCAGCCGCTGAGCGTCGAGGGCGTGGACCCGGAGGGCGTCTACCGGGTGCAGGTGGACGACGAGCCGGCCCGCCTCGTGGTTCCGCGCGTCACCCGCACCATCCAGGCCCAGCTCAGCAAGCAAGCCGCGAGCGCCGCCGCCCTCGGCCTGCGCGCGCAGACCCCCGGCACGCTGAGGTTCCTCGACCTGCTGGTCGTGGGCGACGAGGACCGGTTCGTGGAGCGGACCGTCCGCATCCTCCGGCTCGCCGGGCAGGAGGCGGACGCGGCGAGGGCGGAGATCCGGGCCGCGATCCCGGCCCGCACCGGGCGCGTCACCTAGCCCGACTCGCGCGACGGGGGCGCTCAGCCGCCCAGGTAATGCGCCCGCACGTCCGGGTTTTCCAGGAGCGCCTGGCCGGTGCCCTCGAAGCGGTTCCGGCCTAGCTCGAGCACGAAGCCGCGGTGCGAGATGGCGAGGGCCTGCTTGGCGTTCTGCTCCACCATGAGCACCGCGGTGCCGGTTTGGTTGATCGCCACGATGGTCGAGAAGACCATCTCGACCATGCGCGGGTCGAGACCCAGCGAGGGCTCGTCGACGAGCAGGAGCCGGGGCTGCAGCAGGAGCGCGATGGCGATCTCGAGGATCTGCTGCTGGCCGCCCGAGAGGGTGCCGGCCGGGGCTCGGCGCTTGGCCCCCAGCGCGGGGAAGCGCTCCAGCAGCTCCTCGATGTCGTGGCGCACCCGGCCATCGGTGCGCGTGTACGCGCCCATCTCGAGATTTTCCTCCACGCTCATCGCCGGGAAGTTGCAGCGGCCCTGCGGCACGTACGAGCAGCCGCGCCGGAGGACGGCCACCGGATTCTCTCCGCCGATCTCCTCGCCGCCGAGCCGGATGCTCCCGCGCGACGGCTTGACCATGCCGAACACGGTGCGGAGCAGCGTCGACTTCCCCGCCCCGTTGGCCCCGATGATCGACACGATCTCGTCGGCCCGGACGTCCGCGGAGACCCCGCGGAGCACCTCGATCTCGCCATAGCCGGCGTGCACGTCCTCGAGATGGAGCAGCGCCTCGCCGCCGCGCTTATCGCCCAAAGTAGGCCTCGATGACCTTGGGGTCACGGCGGACCGCCTCGGGCCGACCCTCGGCGATCTTCTGGCCGTGGTCGAGGACGATCACGCGCTGGGAGAGGTCCATGACCACGTCCATGTTGTGCTCGACGAGCAGCACGGTCTTGCCCTGGCGGTGCAGCCCCCGGATCTGCTCCTTCATCTGGTTGATCATCGTGGGGTTCACCGCGGCGGCGGGCTCGTCGAGCAGCACGAGCTCCGGATCGGGCATGAGCGCGGCCGCGAAGGAGAGGAGCTTGCGCTGGCCGTAGGAGAGGCTGCCCGCCGGGGCGTCCGCCCGGGCGCCCAGCCCCACCGAATCGAGAAGCATCATGGCCCGCTCGACCGCGGCCGCTTCGTAGCGCCGCACCCGGGGCGCGCGGACCAGCCGGGCGAGCACGTTCTCCTCCTGGTGCTGCTGCAGGAACGTGAGCAGGTTCTCCAGCGCGGAGAGCCGCGGGAACACGCTCACGAGCTGGAAGGTGCGCCCCACTCCGAGCCGCGCGATGCGGTGGGCCGCCACGCCCGTCACATCACGACCGTGCAAGAGCACGCGCCCGGCGTCGGGCGCCAGATAGCCGGTGACACAGTTGAAGAGCGTCGTCTTCCCCGAGCCGTTCGGACCGATCAGGCTCACCAGCTCGCCGGCCTCGATGCTCACGTCGACCGCGTCGACCGCGGTAACCCCCAGGAACCGCTTGGTGAGCCCGCGCACCTCGAAGAGCGCCATGGGCTATGCGCCGGACGACGACGGTCGGCGCCAGCGCGCGGACCGGCGCCGGATGACGCCCTCCAGCCCGTCCGGGGCGCGAATGACGATGATGAGCAGCAGGAGCCCGTAGATCACCATGCGCCAGGTCGGGGCCATCCGGAGGATCTCGGGCAGCGCGGTGAAGGCGGCGGCGCCGACCAGGACGCCGCGCAGGCTCCCCACGCCGCCGAGAAAGAGCATCACCAGCAGGTTGACGCTGAGGCTCACCGCCAGCTCGCCCGGGCACAGCACCCCCACGTAGGAGACGTAGAGCGTGCCCACGCCGCCGGCCACCGCCCCGCCGATGACAAAGGCGATCATGCGGTATTTCAGCGGATCGATGGACGCGGCGGAGGCCAGCATCTCGTTGTCGCGCACCGCGTGGAACGCGCGACCCAGACGAAAGGTGGTGAGCCCGTGATAGAGCAGCCCGACCAGGCCCACCGTGGCGAGCCCCAGCCAGTAGAACGCGGGCAGCGTGGCGATCCGAAACGAGCCGAGCTGGGGCTTGGGGATGCCCGTCACGCAGAGCGGCCCGCGCGTGAAGTCGACCCAGTTGGTGGCGACGATCTGGGTCACGAGGGCGAAGCCGAGGGTGCCCATGGCGAAGCTGTGCTCGGTCAACCGGAACATGGGCACCCCCATGACGAGGGCGACCAGGCCCGCCATTGCGATGCCGGCGGCCAGCGCGGCCGCGAAGGGCCAGCGGGCCTCGGTGGCGAACAGGGCCGCGGTGTAAGCGCCGATGCCGAAGAAGGCCGGGTGGGCCAGGGAGAGGCTGCCGACGTGGCCGACGACCAGGTCGTAGCTGAGGGCGAGCGCCCCGTAGAGGACGGTGAAGATCAGCACGTGCAGGACGTAACGCTGCTGGCCGGGCACGGCCGCGGCGACGATCCAGGGGACCGCGATGAGGAGGGCCGCTGCGATGGCCCAGCGGAGGGCGCGCATCGTCAGATCCCGATCCGCCGGCCGAAGAGCCCCTGCGGCCGCACGAGCAGGACCAGCACCATGACCACGAAGGCGATGGCGTCCTTGTAGGCGTAGGAGATATACCCGGCGGCGAGCGACTCGGCCAGGCCGATGAGGAAGGCGGCCGCGATGGCGCCCTTGACATAGCCGAAGCCGCCGACGATGACGGCCGCGAACGCCTTCAGGGTGAGCAGGGCGCCCACGTCGGGGAAGATGTTGAAGAGCGGCGAGACGAGGGCGGCGGCCCCGCCGGCGAGCGCCGCCGAGATCCCGAACGTGGCCAGGGCCACGTGCTGCACGTCGACGCCCACCACCGCGCACGCTTCGCGGTTCTGGGACATGGCCCGCATCGCCTTCCCGAGCTTCGCGCGGGTCACGAACCACTCGAGTCCGGCGAAGATGATCACGGCCGCGGCGAGCACGAGCGGCCGCTGCCACGCCATCCGCACCCCGCCGATGTCGGCGATGGCGGACGACAGCGTCGTCGGCACCTCCTTGGGCTGGGTGCCGAAGACGATGATGGCCAGGTTGGTGAGCGTGATCGAGGTGGCGAGGGTGGCGATGAGCTGGACGTGCCACGTCCGCGCCAGGATGGTCCGGATCACCGCGCGCTCGTACGCGAGCCCGAACACGCCCATGGCCGCGGCCGCGGCGAGGCCGGCCACCGGATACGGCAGCCCCAGCTCGGCGTAGGCGTACCAGAACGCGTAGCCGCCCAGCATGTAGAACTCGCCGTGGGCGAAGTTGACGAGGCGCACCACCCCGAACATGAGGGCCAGTCCCGTGGCCACCATGGCATAGAGCGAACCCAGGGTGAGGCCGTGGACTAGCTGCTCGAGGAGATCGCTCAAGCGCCGGCTAGGGCTGCATCGCGATCTTCTCCAGAATCCTGAGCTGCCCGCCCTTGATCTCGACGAGGAGCATGTTGATGAACGCCTGGTGCGTGTCGTCGAACCGGATCCGCCCCACCGGCGTGTCCGGCACGTCCACGGTCTCCAGCGCGTCGCGGATCGCCTTGCGGTCGGCCCGCCCGGTCTTCTTGATCGCCTGCTCGATGGCCGGGGCCAGCGCGTAGCGGAACGCGATGGCCGCGAGGCTACCGTGCACGCGAACCGGCACCTTCCAGCGCTCGAGCCACTGCTTCTCCCACGCCGGGTCGAGGGCCGGTGTCCAGTAGGTGGCCTCCACGAGGCCGTCGGCGATCCCGTGGGTGTCGCGCACCTGGTGCAGGAACTCGACGGTGGCCATGCTGCCCCGCGCGTAGAGCTTCTGGGTGAGTCCGACCTCGCGGAACTGGCGCATGAACACGCTGCCCTCGCTGGCCAGCATGACGAGCAGCACCGCCTCCGGGTTGGCCCGCTTCATCCGGGTGAGAATCGGACGGTAGTCGGCCTGGCCCCGATCGAAGAACTCGGTGCTGACGAGCTTGATGCCGTACTTCTTGAACGCGGCGTCGTAGGCCGCGGCGGCTCCACGTCCGAAGTCGTCGTTCTGGGCGAAGATCGACACCGTCTTCGTCGACTGGCTCATGTACTTGGCGAACTGGCTGGCGAGCATGACGTCGTCGGGATTGACGCGGAACGCCCACTCGTTGCCGTTCTTGCCGATGAGGTCGCGGATCTTGGGGTTGCTGCACGCCTCGATCACCATCGGCACCTGCAGCTCCTTGACGACCGGCAGCGCCCCCAGGCAGGCCCCGCTGTGGGTCTGGCCGACGATCACGTCGACCTTGTCCACGTCGACGAGCCGGCGCACCGCGCTGACCGCCTCGCCCGGGGTGCCCGCGTTGTCCCCGAAGTACACCTCGATCTTCCGGCCCATGATGCCGCCCTTGGCGTTGTACTCGTCGGCGAGCATCTGCGCCGCCCACTTCACGCCCTCGCCGGTGATCGCCGAGGGCCCGGTCATGGCCGACGAGAACCCCACCTTGATGGGCGGCCCGCCCTGCGCCTGCGCCCCCGGGCACTCTCCCCCGAGCAAGAGCAGCAGTCCGACTGCGATTCCGATCGTGCCTCGCCGCATCAGTGTCATCGCTCTCTCCTCGCCTCGGCTCTCAGCCGAGGATCGCCAGCTCTTGGCTGGATTGGGTGAGCCGCCGGACGCCGGTGGCGGTGATCTCGACCGCGTCCTCGACCTGGACGCCGCCCCAGCCATGTTCGTAGTAAGGCGTCTCCACGCAGAAGACCATGCCGGGCTCCAGCGCGGTGTGGGTCGCCGCGTTGATGGTGGGCGGATCGTAGGGCTCGAGCCCGATGCCGTGGCCGACATGATGCCGCTCGTAGTGCGGCACGCCGTGCTCGCGCGTCACCCGCATGGTGGTCTCGAAGATCTGGCTGACCGGCACCCCCGGCTTCATGGCTGCGATCCCCGCGATCTCGCCGTCCCGCGCCGCGTTGTAGTAGCGGAGCTGCTTGTCGCTCGGCCGCCCGAGCACCGCGGTCCGGGAGATGTCCGAGCGGTAGCCCAGGTAGACGCAGCCCAGGTCGAAGCGGATGAGGTCGCCCGGCGCGAGCGCCCGCTCGGAGGCGTAGACGTCGGCCAGCGCCGCCCGCTCGCCCATCGTGACCACGGTGAAGAACGGCTGGGCACCCTTGCGCAGCACCTCCTGCTCGAACGCGGTGGCGGCCTCGCGCTCGGTGACACCGGGCTTGAGCATGCCCAGGATGGCGGCGATGCCGTCCTCGGCGATGAGCGCCGCGCGCTCGAGCCGGCGGATCTCTTCCGCGCTCTTGACCATTCTGGCCGCCCTGAAATTGGCGTAGCCGGGCCCGAGCGCGGTCCCGGCGAGCTGCTCGGTGAGCCGCTGCCAGGCGGCCGGAAAGAGGCCGGCCTCGTCGACGCCGATCCGCTTGCCGAGGGCGCCGAAGCCGCCCAGCACCTCGCGGAGCGCCTCGCCGGGGCCCGCGGCGGGCGCGCTCGTGATCTCGCGCACGCGGGTGCCGATCGGCCCGGGCTGGTCCGCGTAGTTGAAGAAGAACTTCCCGTAGCAGGCCAGCCGGTCCACCGTGATGCCGTCGGCGGAGACGCCGGTGGCGTCGATGAACGGGATGACCAAGCCCACCCCCCGGCGCGTGAACACGCCGTACAGCTCGAGCCCCCGGAAGAGGGCGTGGGCGATCGAGCGAAAGCCGGTGACGTACTGGAGATTCTCGGGGGTGGTGGCGACGAGGGCGTCGAACCCCTCGGCGTCCAGCACCCGGGTGAGCCGCGCCTTCACGTGCGGATCCATGGCTACCTCCTGAAATTGGGCAGAACGTCCTGGCCGAACAGCTCGATGGCTTCCTGCATCTCGGTCACCGAGCTCGCCACGAACAGCATGCCGGACAGCGTGGTCACCCCGGCTCGCTCGTACACCCGGATGCGCTCCGAGATCTCGGCCGGGCTGCCGATGAGATTGCGCTGGTCGAACCCACCCGTCTGCTCTCGGAGCGTCGAGCGCTTGAGCGACTCCAGGTGCTTGAAGAGCTGGGAGCCGCGGAAGCGTCGGACCGCCTCGTCGTGGGTGCGCCCGATCGAGACCGCGAACTGCGGCGCGATGTCGATCGCCGAGCCGTCCCGCCCGGCCGCGGCGGCCGCGCGATGGATGTCGGCGACACCCCGCTCGATCTCCTCCGGGGAGAGGACCGCGGGCATCCAGCCCTGCGCGTACTGCCCCGCGCGCCGCCGGACCTCGGAATGGTTACCCCCCGCATAGATGGGCATCGGATTTTGCACCGGCTTCGGGAAGCACTCGACCTCCTCGAAGTGCACCGCGCTCCCCCGGAACGTGGCCCGGCGCTCGGTGAAAAGCAGGCGCAGGGCCTGCATCCCCTCGTCCACGATGGTGCCGCGGCGCGTGCTCTTGGCGTCGGGGAAGAGCGCCTCGTACTCTTCCCGGTACGCGCCGGTGCCGACCCCGAGGATGACCCGGCCCCCCGAGAGCTGATCGAGCGTTGCCACCTGCTTGGCGAGCACCGGCATGTTGCGCATGGGCAGCACGATGATGCCGGTGGCGAACCGCAGCCGGGTCGTGCGGGAGGCGCAATAAGCGAAGGTCATCAGCGGCTCGAAGAAGTTCGGCGGATCCGGGAACTCCTTCTGCACGTAGCGCTGGGTCGTCATGTGGTCGTTGCCCCACACCGAGTCGAACCCGAGCCGCTCGCACAGCAGCGCGGTGGGCAGGATGTCGGACGGCTTCGCGAAGGGGACCGGGTACATCATCCCCTCGATACACGTCGGAATGTGGACGCCGAATCGCATGGGCCTATCTCAGCGCCTTCCACGCCGGCCCCGCGGTCTCGGCGTAGAGCGCGATCTGCTCCGTCATGTCGGCCTCGCGCGGCAGGACCGCGATCGGCGCGTCCAGCCCCGCCTCGGCCCAGCGGGCGAGCTGGCCGCGGCAGTGCTCGGGCGTGCCCGCCACCGCCAGCGCGTCGATCAGCGCGTCGTCCACCAGGTCCGCGGCGGGAGCGCCCCGGCCCAGCGCCTCGCGGAACGGCCGGGTACGCTCGGGCCCGAGGCCGGCGTCCAGCAGGATGGACTGGCCGTGGAGCACGCTCAGGTAGCGCGCGATGAGCGGCCTCGCCGCGGCGCGGGCGCGGTGGCCGTCGTGGCTGATCGCCACGATCAGGTAGGCGAGGACCGTGAAGTCCGGTCGGCCGGCTCCCGCGGTCTGGCGCACCCGGCGCACGTGCTGGGGAGACGCCAGCACCGAGCAGAGCACCCCGTCGGCGATCTCGCCCGCGAGCCGGAGCGCTCTCGGGCCCTTCACGCCGAGCAGGACCGGGACCGCCTCGGGTGGTCTCCACTCGAGCTCGACGTCGTCGACCGTGAAGACCTCACCTCGAAAGGTGACCCGCTCCCCGGCGAGCAGGCGCCGCACGATCTCGACGGACTCGCGCAGCCCGCCGAGCGGCGCCTTGAACGGGATGCCCATCTGCGCCTCGATCCAGCGCCGATTGCTCGAGCCCAGGCCGAGCACGACACGGCCGGGCGCGATGCCGGCGAGCGCAGCCGTCTCCATGGCCAGCAGCACCGGGTGCCGCGTGAATGGATTGACCACGCCGAGGCCGATCGCGAGGCGCTCGGTCACCGCGGCGACCGCGGCGGCCAGCGCATAGGCCCCCGGGTGGAAGTAATCCTCGATGATCCACACGCTGCCGAGCCCGGCCCGCTCGGCCGCCCGCGCCCACGTGGTGACATGCGACGGCACGTCGGCGCCCATGAGGGCGATGCCCGGACTTGCCGCCCAGCGACGGTCCATCACAGGTCGCGCAGGCCGTACTGCTCGCGCAGGACGCGGAGCACGCCGTCGAAGTCGGCGGGGGTGTCGGGCACCGTCGGCAGCCACGTCCGGCTCGCCCCCGGGTCCTTGAGGCCGCCCGAGGTCAGCACCACCACGACGGTCTCCTCGGGATCGAGCGCCTTCCGCGCGGCGAGCTGCATGACCGCGGTCACCGCCGTGGCCGACGAGGGCTCGACGAAGATGCCTTCCTCCCGCCCGAGGGCGCGCTGGGCCTCGAACAGGCCCTCGTCGGTGATGCGCACGCCGGCGCCCCCCGACTGCTTCAACGCGGTGAGACCCTGCCAGGTGCCGTAGCGGGACGCGATCGAGAACGCGACGGAGGCGCCGCCCGGCACGAGCTCCGGCGCCTCGAGCCCGCGCTCGAGCGCGTTGGCGAGCGGCCCGAACGGCTCGGCGGCGATCATGCGCGGCACGTCCTTCACGAGGCCCAGCGTCTGCAGCTCCGCCCATCCCTTCCAGACCCCGTAGAGCCCGTCGCTGTACGCGCTCGGCACCACCATCACGTCGGGAGCCGTCCAGCCGAGATCCTCCGCGACCTCCCAGGCGATCGTCTTGTACCCCTCGATGCCGTAGGGGTTGGAGCCGATGGGGGGAACCACGAAACCGCTCGTGGGGTACCAGCCGAGACGCTCGATGCCCTCGCGCATGAGCTGCCAGCGCGCTTCCGAGGTCGGGCACGCCACCACGGCGGCCCCGTAGGCCTGCATCAGCGTCTTCATCGTCTCCGGCACCGAGGCCAGCGTGAAGATCACGCAGGGCAGGCCGGCGCGCGCGGCGTACGCGGCGGTGGAGGCGCCGTGATTGCCGGTGGAGGAGATCGTGATGACGCGGGCGCCGGTGGCCACCGCGTGGCTGACCGCCACCGCGCAGAGCCGGTCCTTGTACGACCAGGTCGGGTTCCGGCTTTCGTCCTTGGCGAAGAGCCGCAGCAGGCCGAGGCGCTTCCCGAGCCGTTCGAGGTGCACCAGCGGGGTGGCCCCCTCGCCGAGGCTGACCGCGTGCTCGGCCGCCACCGGCAGCACGGCGGCATAGCGCCACACGCCGCGCGGGATCGACGGCAGGCTCTCCGGGCGCAGGCCCGCGAGCGGGCTCAGATCCAGGCGGACGGTGAGGTTGACAGCCACGCCCGCTTCCCGGCACCGGGGACACCCGGCGAAGCCGCGGGCATCCTCGAACACCGTGTGGCACCGCAGGCATTCGAGCCCGACGACTCGAGCGGACGGAAGCATGACGCGGGGTAGTGTAGTACGCTCCGGGGGACTGTCAAGGAGCGCGACGCGCGCCACCGCCGCTGAACCGCTACTCGCGGGCGCCCGGCGCCTCCGCCATCACCAGCCGGGCGACGGCCGTGTTCACCAGGTCCTCGTAGCGCGCGCGCCGCTCGATGAAGCCGCCCGCGAGCAGGATCTCCTCCAGGTAGTCGTAGCCCTCGCGGCGCAGGAGCGGATCGCGGGCCCAGGTGCCTTGCCCGTGGTAGCGGGCCACCGCGCGCTCCAGGATCGCCGGCTTCGTCTCGGGAAAGGCCGGCGCGATCGCCACCGCGATCGCGGGCGCCCGGCTTTCCGCGAGCCAGCGCTGCGTCCGGTAGACTGCGCGGGTGAAGGCCCGCATCACGTCCGGCTCGCGCGCGAGGAACGCGGGCGTGGTCATGTACGAGGTGAAGGGCACCGGGCCGGTGGCCTCGCCCATCGACGCGACCAGGTGCGCCGCCCCGTCGGCAATGAGTTGCTCCACCACCGGCTGCGGTTGCTCCAGGAAGTCGCCGTGCCCGGCCCGGAACGCGGCGACCGCTTCCGGCGCCGGACGCTCCCGCTCGATCCGGACGGCTTGCGGATCCACCCCGTGTCGACGCAGCACGGTCAGCATGCACTGCCAGGGCGTCGGCGCCTCCGCGAAGGAGAGCACGGTCTTGCCGATCAGGTCCGACCACTGGAAGGCAGGCCGGGGCTCCCGGCTCAGGAGGAAGAAGCCGTTC